>Ga0315314_1000532_pt1 | contig 41221 bp, 41 predicted proteins | sample TDP9_MG_FD_203631 | JGI IMG/M metagenome (GOLD analysis project Ga0315314, IMG submission 203631) | Freshwater sediment microbial communities from Lake Towuti, South Sulawesi, Indonesia - TDP9 | ecosystem: Environmental > Aquatic > Freshwater > Lake > Sediment | place: Indonesia: South Sulawesi... | reverse complement strand
CCTGAAACGCCTGCCCCAACGATCCTGAACTTAGCCATCCCTAGTATTGGCGTAATTATTAAAAGCCTTAAAGCTATAGGTTAGACCAACTCAAGAAGGTGAAAAAATGGTAGAGCTTTCAGCAGACATGATATTAGTCAATGGCAAGGTCGTCACAGTAGACCGGAAGGACACGATCACCGAAGGAGTCGCTGTCAAGAACGGCTTAATCCTGTCCACGGGCTCAACCAAGGAAATCATGAAGCTCGTTGGACCGAAGACCCGAGTCATAGACCTCAAAGGCAAGACCCTTCTACCAGGCTTCATAGATACGCATACTCATCCACCCTCAGCAGGGACAAGAATCTTCACAGTAGACCTCCGAGACCCCAACGTGAAGAGCATAAAAGACATCCAGAAGCTGGTTAGACAGCGTGCAGAAAAGGCTTCTGCAGAAAAGTGGATAAGAGTCTCAAACTACAACGACCTCAAACTCGCTGAAAGAAGGCACGTCACTCGATGGGAACTGGACGAAGCTGCGCCTAAACACCCCGTCTTCATCACAACAGACACGGGACACCTCCACGTAGCTAACAGCAAAGCCCTCGAACTAGCAGGCGTCACAAGAGACACGGCCGACCCACCCGGTGGCAAGATCGACAAAGACCCGAACACCCATGAACCCACAGGACTACTTTACGAGACCGCTGGCGGACTTGTCTCTAGGCTGATACCAGCCTATACCCTAGAGGAGACCAAGGAAGGACTTCGCCATGTCTTCAAACAATTCCTCCAGTGGGGAGTGACTACAACCCACGACGCAGGCGCAGGACCGGTCTCGATGAAGGCCTATCAAGAGCTCCTTGCAGCAGGTGAGATGCCTGTAAGGGTCTTGCTCATGGTCAGAGGACCAGGCACTCTGGATCACCTCATCGGCTTGGGCGTCGAATCAGGCTTCGGAGGAGACAAGCTGAAAGTGATGTCCGTCAAACTGATGGGCGACGGTTCTGGGGCAGGAGGCACAGCAGCGGTCTACGAACCTCAACATAGGGGCACCAAGGACCTCGGACTCATGGTGACTCCATCTGAGGAGCTGAAGCGGTTGATCATTAGGGCTCACGAGGAAGGTCTCAGAGTAAGTGTCCACGCGATAGGCGACAGGGCAATCGACGCGGCGCTCGACGGCATAGAAGAGGCTCAAAAGCGGAAGCCTGTACGTGATATGCGCCACAGAATCGAGCACTGTAGCCTGTGCCCACCTAGACAGATGGACAGGATCAAGAAGCTCGGTGTGACGCCGTCGGTCTCCATCGGCTACATGTGGGGCATAGGCGACAATTACGCGGAGAACTTCGGACCAGAACGAGAGATGTGGTTGCATCCGTTGAAGTCGATGAAGGAGCGAAGCATCATCGCAGGCGGCAACAGCGACTACGCCGTCAGCGACGGCAACCCCCTTCTCCAAATCTATGCCGCGGTCACAAGAAAGACGATGACAGGACGGGTCGTTGGGGCAGGAGAGGCCATCTCAGTTATGGACGCGATTAGGCTGTACACCCAGAACGGCGCTTACCTCGGTAAAGAGGAGGATGTGAAAGGGTCGTTAGAGCCTGGGAAGTTTGCTGACATGGTCGTGCTCGACGGAGACATCTTGACTACACCACCTGATGAGATCAAGGACCTGAAAGTGGTCACAACAATCGTCGGAGGAGAAATCCTCTACGAGCGATAGTCTCCCATCTTTGTTTGGAGCCAAGAACATGATCACCGAATGAGGTAGAACATGAACCGTAGGAGGGTAGAGGTATAGACATTGTTGAGGAATTCATGAAATGGCCCACTGGGAACATAGCAGATGCGCTCTGGGCTATGGGCACCTTGTCGGCGATCGATCACGAGATTCGACCCGTCTTCACCCCGATCCGTTTAGGCGGTCGAGCTTATACAATCAAGGTTGAACAGACGGAAAGGAAGGGCGACCACGAGGACCAAGAGGACGTTCTAACAATAGCGAAGGAAAACTCGAAGCCAGGAGATGTCATAGTACTGGCTTGCGGTGGCTACAGGCACGGCGATCCCGTGCTTTGGGGGGAAAACTCAATGACAGCATGCCAGGTTAGAGGAGCTGTCGGGGCAGTCATTGATGGAGGCTGTAGGGACACGGCGAGAATAAGAAGCTTGAAGATACCCCTCTTCACACGAGCAATATCCCCAGGAGGAAGGGGCGGAACTCTCTATGGTATGGATTACAACGTTCCTGTGATCTGCGGCGGAATCCGTGTAGACCCTGGCGACATCATAATAGGAGACGATGATGGCGTCTGCATCATACCCAAGGGGATCGAGGAGGAATCCCTTAAGGCTGTTGAGTCCTATGGGAAACGGGACCAGGCTGTAGCACCAGCTTTGCGCAAGGGAAAATCCGTTGCGCAAGCCTACGCCATCAAAAGGGGATGGAAGAAGGCAGCGGGTCTGAAGAAATGAAGTCTACATAGACGTCTAGAACTACAGAGTTTCCTCCAACAGCTAAGAAACCAGGTCAAATCCTCATGGGTGCCAAAAGGAGAAGAGGAATACCCTAAGGCCTTGCGCCCTTTTCTTTATTACTATGCCCTGATTTCATGCGTTCGTATTGGTGGACACCGGAGTAGCCCACCTCGGCCTCCTTGACACGAAAGAAGACGAGTTGCACAACCCGGGCATTCTTCTTCAATGCAACTCCCTGAGGATTGTGCACCACAAGGAGGCTGCTGCTCCGTCCGTGGTACCCAGGGTCCCAAACCGCCGTCTCGACGGAGGCGCCGTTCCTCAGCATCGTTGAACGTGCCCTGGCGAGCGCGACCAAGTCTAAGGGCATTTTGACAGTCTCGTTGTAAATCAACAGATAGCAGCCCTGCTGAAGCGTGTACCATCCTGCACCATCAGGCTTCAAAGGCTTCGTTTCAGCGATCCGTCGTTCCTCGTTAGTAAAGTCTACACTACCATCGCCGACGTATTCTTCTACCCCGCTGAGGGTGAGGTCGAAGCCACTTGGTTGAAGCTGCCTTTCTAGTTCGATGTAGCCTGTGACAAGCTGCTTGGTCTCGACGAGTTGTCTGATCTCCTGCGCATTCAACACGACAATTCACCCTGTCACCTAGAAAAAAGGATAGGAACGGCTCACTTTCCCTCTGGGCTCTCTGCGTCTAGAGCAAAGCCTCTGTGTGCCATCACTGCTCCTGCACTGAGAGCAGAGGCAATAGCGATGACTTCAGCAATCTCTTCCTTTGTCGCACCTGCCTTCAGAGCAGCTTTGGCATGACCTTCAATGCACCAAGGACAGCGAGTGTTGTAGGCACTAGCAACAGCGACCAGCTCCTTAATCTTCTTAGGAAGTTTACCCTCTTTCATGGTAAGGGAGTTGAACTTCCCAAAGGCATCTAGCATCTCTTTGTCGAAGTACTTGAGGTTCTCAGAGCTTCGCTGTTTACGGTAGTAGTATTCGTCGCTCATGGTAAAAGCATTGAAGCCACATCCATATTAAATGTTTTTGTCTCAAGTGCTTCATTCACAGGTTCGTGTCGAAAGCTAGGTTGGTCTGAGCTTCCCGACTCGAATGCTTCGTCATTCATGATTACCTTGTTAAGATCGAGTGGTTCACCTATAGCTAGAACCCGTTGCGGTGTGTGTTCTAGATCTCCTAGAGCTCCCGACGTCTTGTTCCCGATCTGAGCACGCAGTCCTTGAGTTCTTTCCATGTTTATGAGGAGAAATTACGCATATGGTGAATCCATCTGACGAATCATCACCTCACAGCATTTCAGAAGTAGGTAGCAGACTTCCTTATGTTCGACGATTCAATGAGCAAGGGAGAGCCGAGCTAGGAGGCTCCAATATTGAAGGGTTTTCCACGTTCAGAGGCTTCCTTTGGTACTTGCTTCTCCCATTTCTTCAGGAAGCCCAAATCTCGTTCCTTTTCTCGTAGATTATCTGGCAGCATCTCTGGTATCGTTGCGACAGCGCTTCCTATGGGATACCATCTTGAGCAGTTGGTGCATGAGAGGAGCCCCTCCTCTACTTCTAGGAGGTTTAGATACCTGTAAAGTGCGTCTACCTCTGGTCCGAAGCCGGCGAGGACTTCTTCCACAGGCTTCCCCTCGTGATGAATGAGCTGTTCCAAAGCTTCTACAGCCTCTCCCAAAAGGAACTGGGCAGAGGTGCTCCCCGTCAGGTCTCTCACTCTCCTAATCGGCTCTAAGGTTATGGTCTTGTCGAGGACTTGACCAACCAAGTGTCGATAGTTTTGATTCAGGAGTCTCGAGGGGATACCTGCCTGCTCAGCGATGATCTTTAAGTCGTCTTCCGTCGTCTCCCACTTGAAGAAGTAAGCTTCAAGAGGGTGATGCTTGCACATAGGGCAAGCCAATATATTGAGCAACCAAGGCTTCACAATATCACCCAATAATGGAACCACGAGAAGGAATTAAAGGGTTTCTAGGAAACCTCAACCCTTGAGCTTCTTCACGATCGCCACGGCTTTGTCGAAACGGATGTCACTTGAGGCGATCAATTCCTCCACAGCCCTGTCCACGAGAGCACCCTCAGCTCCAGCCATAACGACCAAGTTCCTTGCATGAAGTCTCATATGACCCCGCTGAATGCCCTCAGTAGCCAAAGCTTTGAGTGCACCCAGATTCTGCGCCAAACCAACCGCACCCATGATTTCGCCGAGCTCTAGCGCCGTCTTGATGCCCAGAATCTTCAGAGCAACCTTCGCAACTGGGTGCACTCTCGTTGCGCCTCCAATGATTCCCACGGGCATCGGCATCTCCAGCCTGCCAAAGAGATTACCCTCGGACGTCTTCTCCCACTTAGTCAACGCTGTGTAGCGTCCAGACCTCGCAGCATAGGAGTGCGCTCCAGCCTCTAGCGCCCTATGATCCTGCGCCATAGCCAAGGCGACTGCGATTACACCATTCATGATACCCTTGTTGTGCGTCGCCGCCCTATAGGGATCGGCTTCTGCGAAAGCGGAGGCGGCGACGATGCCGTCCACGACCTCTTCTCCCTCAATGTCCTCCTTGAGAATCAGAGCCTCAGCTCTGGTGAGTCGCCTATCAGCAAGGTTCGAGAGTATTCTGAGTAGAACCTTTCCCTGTGTCAGCTTCTCCAGCTTCGGTGCTAGGGATTCGCACATCGTGTTGACAGCGTTTGCACCCATCGCGTCTCTACAATCAACTAGGAGGTGAACTATGAGCATCGGCCCGACATTGGAGTTGATAATGCGGACTTGAAGGTCCTTGGCCCCTCCGCCGAACCTGACGAGGACTGGATCCTGCTGGTTAGCGAACTCAATCAGTTCCGCCTTCGCGGTGAGGATGGATTCACATTTCTTCTCAGGCTCCGCCACATTCAAGATCTGAATCTGACCAATCATGACGGGGTCTGTGCTACTCGTCTTGATTCCTTCGCCGTTCCGCATTGCTCTTGCCATGTTGCTTGCGGCTGCGACGACAGAGGGCTCCTCTAGGACCATGGGAATCAGATAGTCTCTACCGTTAATCTTGAAGTTGACCGCAACCCCCAGAGGATAAGCCATCGTGGCGACAACATTCTCGATCATCCTGTCAGCAGCCTCTATGGACAAGCCTCCTCCACTCCTCAAAACTGAGCTCTCTTCCTCTGAGAGCTCGCTGAACTCGGCGACATTCCTGAATCGTTCTTCGATGGGCAGCTTGTAAAAGCCTGGAATTCTACTCGACTTCTCCTTAGCCAAACCTAGCAACCTTCCCAAAGAGTGTGATCCCCTTTTCCCATCATTAAAGCCTTTCGACAATTCATAGATCTCAATACGACTATTGGTGAAGCCAAAGAGTCCACAGTCTAAATAGACTATTGTGAAGAGGCTCGTTTCTTTTCTTTCACGTACCTAGTTGCTGACATAGCTGCGAGCGCGCCGTCGCCTGCGGAGGTGACTATCTGCATCCCTATACCTGTACAATCTCCAGCAGCGAAGACTCCTTCAACATTCGTCTTCTGCATCTGATCGACGACGATGCTCCCCTTTCCATCCACCTCGACTCCTGACATCTGCGCCATCTCAGCGACACTGTCACGGATTATGAAGACCCCGTCTAGAGGCATCAACCGTTCGTGTCCTCCCTCCGCAAATCTAAGGGCTTCAACCAGGTTGTCCCCCTCGATACTCCTTATCTCGATGTCCTTCAACACTTGCACACTGGTTCCATCAAGGCGACTGAGTGGTACATCCTCGGCTACGGGGATCAGATAAACCGTTTTGCACAGATCGGCCAAGTACACGGCATCTTCGACGGCTTCCTCTCCACTGCCTACGACTGCAACCTCTCGTCCTTTGAACAGCGGACCGTCGCACGTAGCGCAGAAGCTGACACCCAGACCCCTGAACTTCTCTTCCCCACGTATGACCAGCTTCTTCCTCTCAATTCCTATTGCGATGATCACGGAGAAACCCGTGTAGGTATTTGTTCTCGTCATCACTACTTTTTCTTCTCCCCCGAAATTGACAGAGACCACAGTCTCTCTTTCCCTCAGCTCAGCCTCGAAACGTCTAGCCTGTTCAACGAACTTCTCAACAAGCGCCGAGCCAGAGATGCCCATCGGAAAGCCGGGGAAGTTCTCGACGAGATGCGCTTCCAATGCTCTGCCTCCTAGTCGCCCTCGCTCCAGTAGCAGGGTTTTCAGCCCGGCACGAGAAGCATAGATACCTGCTGTTAGTCCAGCAGGCCCTCCTCCAATAATGATGACATCATAAGAGTTGTCCAACGTCTGATACCCCTCTATCCTGAGTATTGCTTGAGGTTCTCCGCCATCTTCAGGAGTCTCTTCTGGACCAAGTCGTTGACAGTACCTTCTTCATAGGTGCCATCAAGCTTCCTTGTGCCCGGCTTGACGCCAGTGAGTACTTCGATTCCTTCGTCGATTGTTTTCACGGCGTATATGTGGAATTTCTCCTCTTTTGCTGCCTCTACAACTTCATCATTAAGCATTAGGTTCTGCATGTTGCTGTGCGGGATCAGAATTCCCTGTTTTCCTGTCAACCCTTTCTTCTTGCAGACTTCGAAGAATCCCTCGATCTTGGAGTTCACTCCTCCGATAGGTTGGATCTCTCCCTTTTGGTTAACCGAGCCTGTGACGGCGATGTATTGTTTCACAGGGAGCCCTGATATAGCGGAGAGAAGTGCATATAGTTCTGCACTGGAGGCGCTATCACCCTCGACGCCGCTGTAGTTTTGCTCAAAGACGAGTCTGGCTGAGAGGCTTAGAGGAGCGTTCTGGGCATACCGCTCAGAGAGGTAGCCACCGATGATGAGAACTCCCTTCGTGTGGATGTTACCTCCCATCTCAGATTCTCGTTCGATGTCTACGAGTTGTCCGTCTTTTCCCATAGCTATGCTCGCAGTGATGCGCGAGGGGCTCCCGAATTCGAAGTCGCCAAGACTGATGACTGCGAGACCGTTCACTTGTCCTACGTTCTCTCCTTCGGTGTCGACGAGAAGTTGCCCTCTTGTGATCATCTCTTGAATTCTCTCTTGAATCAGGTTTGATCGGTAGACCTTCTCTTCTAAGGCTTTCTTCACGTGTTTCTCACTGATGTATTCCTCCCCTTCTTGTCCAGCGTAGAAGGATGCTTCTCTTATGATGTCGGCGACCTGACCGAAACGGGTTGAGAGCTTCATCTGATCCTCAGCAAGTCTCGAGCTGTACTCGATCATCCTGGCCAAGGCAGATGCGTTCAAGTGTTTCAGGCCCTCCTTTCTGCAAAAAGTGCAGACGAAAGAAGCGTAATCCTTGGCATTTTTGTCGTTCAAGTCCATGACTGTGTCGAAGTCCGCCTTGACCTTGAAGAGTTCGCTGAAGTCCTTGTCGAGCCTGTAGAGGGCGTAGTAGAGCTGCGGGTTCCCTATGAGGATAACTTTCATCTTAAGCGGTATAGGTTCAGGTCTCAAGGACTTTGTCGGAAGTACTCCTATCCGTTCTGCAAGGTCCTCTATGATTATCAGTTCATTCGTAAGAGACCTCTTCAGAATATCCCACGCAAGAGGATCAGCTAAGAGATTTTCAATGTGCATCACCAAGTAACCGCCGTTTGCTCTGTGGAGGGCTCCCCCTCGAATCAAGGTGAAATCTGTGATGAGGGCTCCGAACTGTGCCTCCTTCTCTATTCTCCCGACAAGATTCGCATATGAGGGACTTGGCTCAATGACTACTGGAGCGCCCTTAATTTCCGAGTTGTCGACGATAACATTGATGTCATATCTTTTCATAGAAAACTCAGCGGCTCTAGGCATAGGAAAGGGGAACTGACGGGGCTTCTCCTCCTCCGCCACCGGTTCGAGAAAAAGATTGAGGTTCCTAATCATGTCTTCTCGAACCTCTTCGATGTACTTTTTCACGCTTTCAATTTCTCCATACTTCTCAAGAAGCCCGACAACCAAGGGCTCGATTGTGTAGAGAGTAACTTGCCTATTCAACTCAGCTATTTCGGCGTCTGCTTTCCTTTCCAGATCCCTAAGTTGCCTCATTGTTGTTCTCAACTCATCTTCGAGTTGCCGGCGTCGTTCTTGAAGTTCTTGTTTTGTCATTTCAGGTAATTCCGCGAGATCCTCCTCCTTTAGGGTTTCCCCCTGCACAACTGGTACAATGAAGATGCCTGTTTGCGTCCTCTGGAAGGCAAATCCCTTTTGCTTTGCTGTCTCCGCGATCTTTCTGGAGAGGTCTTCTCTCTCCATGTTTATACGCTCTATTACAGCACCTCTCTTCTGACTGTAATCTTCGCTGTCAAAGACGGCTACCAGAGTTCTCTTAGCATTTTCTACGAAGAAGCCCATATCCTCCTTCAGCAGACGCCCCTTTCCTGCTGGAATCTTCAAGGCTCTGGGTCGATAGGAGTCTTGGAAGTTGTAGACGTAACACCAATCAGAGGGCGTGGTCTTGTTCTGTGCAATTTCCTCCAAGAAGCTTACTGTTGCTGTCTCCCTTCCTGTGCCTTGGTAGCCGGAGACGTAGATGTTGAAGCCGCTCTCCTCGATGTTCAGCCCGAAGAGAAGAGCTTTCACAGCTCTATCCTGGCCGATGATCCCCTCCAAAGGCGGAAGTTCCTTGGTTGAACCGCATTCTAAGCCAAAAGTACAAACTTTCCGAACTTGCTGATAAGAGAGCTTTTCAACCATCATAATTCACAAGCTAAGGGTTGCGCCTCCTTCATAATAAAGGGTTACTATTGGTCTCCTCAGTGAACCTTACGTGGATGACAACTCTCAGCTGACATGAGATTGATGGAAAACAGAGATGACTACGCAGCTGAAGCGTCGAACCTGAGTTTGAAGTTCCAAAACCAGACAATTCTAGATAACATAGATCTCAAACTCAAAAAGGACATAACCTTGGCGATCGTTCATCCAGATGGAGCTGGCAAGTCTGTACTATTTGAGGTCTTGTCAGCACGCGAGTGGCTATAGACGTAAGGAAACTTTACTCGTTGGTTTTCTAGTCATAGCTCCCGCCGCTGTGGCTAGAGATTTCAGCCCCAGTCTATCTAGGTACGCTTGCTGAGTTCCATATTCGGTGCAATCAGTTCTTCATCATGTGTTCAACTATTTGACTTCTGGATTATCTGACGGCCCTTTAGTAATCCTAACGGGCGTCATGCTCTTCTTGACAACTATATTGGAGAAATAGATGCTACGAATGAATGTGTAGGAAGAAATCGAGTTATCAAGACCATCGTTCCAGAAGAGCTCTTCTTTCTGTGGGTTCAGACATCCATAGCACAGTTGGAGCAATCTTCTCTGTTGATCTGCAACTCCAAATATCAGAGATGCAGCGCTTACTTTTCACAGACTCTCAGGAAGTCTTCGAATCTCAGTCCTTCTCCCCGTTTCACCGAATAGTCTTGGAGCCTCTCAGCGATCATGAAGGACCACCCACTCCACTTGAACTTCGCTGCTAAGAGCGCCATTCTTTTCGGATATAGCCCATGAATCTCCAAGAAATGATGGAGCTTCACCACCTGCCTCCTTTTGAAATACGCATAGTCTTCTTGGCTTTTGACCTCTACTGCTACTATCCGGTCACCTCTCACGGCAAAAACATCTGGAAGAGGCTCATTGCTTGGTGCGCTGACAGGTATCCTCACGGCCTTGAAACCTGCTTCACGAAGCATAGCCACAATCTCACGTTCAGCGTCGTAGCCACGCTTCCGCATACGCCTAACCTCTCTACCTGTCAACACCCTCCGATAAAGCCTTCTAGTCTTCTTCGTTCCAGCTAAGTCTCTCAGAGACATCTCCGAGTATTAGAAGAATTAACTTTAATAAAACTATAGAAGACCTGTCGAATATTTTGAATTTCGAATGCGGTATGATCCTTTTCAAACGGTTCTTTGCTGGAGCAGAGGCTTAGGGCTCTTCAAAAATCTCTTCAACTTCTTTTGTCAGGGCTATTCTCCGACCTCCTTCCTGACGAGAGGCTAAACGCAGTACCCTCTTCTTCAGTTTCTTGACATCGTATTTAGATAATACCACTGAGGCATTGACACCTTTTCTAACCTTGCTGAGCTCATCTTTGTAAAAGAAGACCAAGTTCTCGAAGCTCATCTCCTCGTATGACATGTTCTTTTGGCAACTGATAGGATGGAAAGACGCCATATCAAACCTTGTGAAACCTTCCTCTAAAGCTATATTAAGGAACCGCACTTCAAAATAAGATTATGGATTCAAAAAGGGAGACAAGTTCTGTCGACGAACCTGAACGACCACGGATTCTATGAACTTAGTCTTCGCCTCCGTGTAGCCCTGACGATCGGCGCCGTATTGGGATGCCAGCTTTTTCTTCAGCTCGAAGTACTGCTGAGCTACTGCAGGATGGGTTTGAAGATAGTCTCTGAAGAGCAGATACCTCGTCCAGTGGTCACTCATGAACTTCACTAGATGCAGGTGAACATACTCATAGTCCCTCTGGTCAGGCGTACGTGTGCCCAAGCAGTAGAACCACCCTGGATTATCAGGCTGGGGAGTCACGTCGTCGTAGCCCAAAGGCTGCAGAAGTCTAACACACTCATCGGCGTCCTTGGAGCTACAAATACCTGCCATTATGTCAACAATAGGCTTCCCACCTAGTCCAGGCACTGCCGTGCTGCCGATGTGTTCTAAAGCCAACACTTTATGCCCAATGGCTCCGAGAACTCGGCGTTTCTCAGCCTCGTAAATGACCAGCCATCGAGGATCATAATCGTAGATGACAACAGGGTGCGACATGTTAAATACGGTTCCTGAAAACATTTTTTTAGTCTTTCTTGGCTACGATGTGTCCTTCTCGGTCTATCTCTCCTAGCCTTATCCTCGTGGAGGAGATACGTTTCCCGTCCTTCGCTAGAACTGTATTGATGTGGAAGACTTGTAGAGGTTGGAGTCTCCTCTTCCTCCTGATCTCGTTGATCTCTTCTGTCCTTGGCGCTGTCTCATCGCTGACCACAATCCCATCTATCTCGCCATCAGTTGCAGCAGGACCATAAGAGTCGTCCAAGGGGACGAAGACTGCCCTACTTTCCACTCCCTGCTTCCTCAGGAAACATCTTACCGCCTCCACACGATCGTTGTAGGGCTGAATGTTGTAGCGTTTACCCAACGTCTCAACAAAGAGGTCTGACGTTATCCCGATCACGACCTTCTCTCCGACCTCGAAGGCTCTAAGCAGAAGAGCCTCATGCCCAATATGAAAGTGATCGAAGGTTCCGCCAAGGCATACAACCCCTATTCTCCGCTTAGTCATCTCGACTACTCCTTGATACTGAGTTCACGCCTCTCCTTTAGACTTTTTCTCGATCCACGCATCAAGCAATCTGAGAAAATCAGAGAAAAAAGAGAGGAAAAAGGTAGTTACTCTCTCCTAAGGACTCTTCCTAGTGTTGCGCCTGTGTGCTCACCCTTCTCGACTACGGTCACTCCGTTGACGAAAACATACTCTATGCCTTTCGGGTATCTTCTTGGCTCTAAGGCGTCTGCTAGTATCTTGAGGTTAGTCAGATCCATGAGGACTATGTCGGCGTAGCTTCCTGCTTCTATGACGCCTCTGCCCTTGAGGTTGTGGACCTTTGCAGGCATCGTAGAGGTCTTCTGGACAAACTCCTCAACAGATAGGAGGTTGCTCTCCTTAACCATCTGGATGTAGAGAAGCGGATAAGCATTGAAGGTGTTGAGGCCAGGTATTGAGTAAGGAGGGGATACGCCTTCCCACTTGTCGTCCCGTGCCGTAGTGTCCAGACCGACCATGCCAGCTGGGTGGAGATACCAGAGCTTGCCGCTCTTACTCAGCTTAGCAGGCCCTGTGACCGCCCTAGCCTCTGGGTCCTCGGCGATGAGATCGAAGTACACATCCATTGGGTCCTTCTTCCGGTCTGTTGCTATCTGAGCCAATGTCTTGCCGTCGCAGTCAGGAGTCTTATGTTTTAACACCGTAATGCTTTCAGCCCACCTCGGGTTCAGGTTCGGGTTCCAGCCTTCACGCATGTACCACTTTCCCTTGTAGATGGCGTCCTTTATCTCCTCTCTGTAGTCAGGCACCTTCAACCACTTTCCAAGTGCTCCCCTCGAACCCCGCTCTCTGAGCCACGGTGTGAGAAGGGCGCAGAGGTAGCGAAGGTTTTCAAAGCCACCTTGGACCAAGGGAGGAATGGCGTCATAAGTGATATCGAGACCTTCCTCACGTGCCTTGTCTATGACCTGCAGCGTCGCTCTAACGTTCGCCTCTTCGATCAGCTCCGGTGCTCCTGTGGGCTCTATGTACCACCCTGTTGAAATGTGGGCGAAATGCATAGAGACGCCTGTCACCCTACAGGTCTCGATGATTTCGAGTAGTCCATCGATCTTGCTGACTTTGACCGTACCCATTGCCAGACCTCTTCGCCTTCCCGTCCGCCTCCAGTGGGGACAGTAGACAGCTCCATACTCCTTGAGGATCGCAACATGCTCGTTGATCTCGCTCCGGTCTGCGAAGACATCTGGGTCGTAGTCTAGGCCTGTAGACATTCCGATGCATTTGTCCTCCATCGCCTGCCTGATAAGTCCCGCCATCTGCGCACGTTCAACCTTGGTGGAGTAACGCTTGTAGTCCTCGCCCATCACGAGCCGCCTTATGGTCCCATGCCCAACAAGAGGAGCATAGTTCATGGAGATGCCTTTGTTCTCCACCACGTTGAAGAAGTCGCCCATAGTCTTCCAGTCTACGGTCCATCCGAACTTCTCCTTCATCCACTCGTTCACCTGCTCTCTTGGGAAGATGCTCCTCTCTGGATAGTATTTGTGGGGAACAAACTCCTGTGTGTACTCAGCGAGGCGTCCTGGTAGCCCCATTTCGTCTCCTATCGGTGCTGGTGAGCCTCCACATTGTCCACCGACGAAAGTTGTGACTCCCTGCATCACATAGCTCTCACACTTCGGGTACCAGAGGAGCATCCCATCATTGTGCGAATGAGCATCTATGAAGCCAGGCAAAGCAGTCAACCCTGTCGCATCCACAGCCTTCTTCGCGTCGCCTGTCAGCTCTCCAATAGCCTTAACCTTGTCACCTACAATCGCAATAGATCCGACATAGGCTTTCTTGCCGGTTCCTTCCACGATCGTCGCGTTCTTTATGAGAACATCAAACTCCTCAGACAACTAAAACACTCTCCCGACTACATATTTGGATGTCTATTACCATAAAAGATTTGGCGTAGAATTCCTCGAATAAGGCTCCAACAAGCACTCAGATAATGTCTTGTTCGAAAGCGTTAAGGTTTTTATTCAAAAACGGGGTCTTAGCTAATTGAAGCTTGCAATGGCTTAACCTTTCCCCGTTCGAGGTGGGCTGCCGTTGACTGATCTCAATCCGATATTCCGCCCAAGATCTGTAGCCATCATCGGAGCCTCTCGAACTCCAGGAAAAGTTGGGTACATCCTGGTCAAGAACATGATCGACTGTGGTTTCCAAGGCAGAATCTATCCTGTGAACCCTATTGCTCAGGAGATTCTAGGCTTAAGGTGCTTCGGGGATGTCCGTCAGGTTCTCGACGTAGTCGATCTAGCCGTCGTAGCGATACCTGCGCCGCTTGTCTTGGATGTTGCGAAGGCATGCGGAGAGAAGGGCGTCAGGGCACTTGTCGTGATCTCCGCAGGCTTCAAGGAGACGGGTGTTGAAGGTGCACTTCTTGAGAGGCAGCTCCTAGAGATCTGCAAGCAGTATGGGATGAAGATGCAGGGTCCAAACTGCCTGGGCATAATCAACACATCTGCCCCTCTGAACCTGAGCTTCGCAGCCGCAATGCCCAAAAAGGGGAACATCAGCTTCATCTCCCAGAGCGGTGCATTGGGAACCGCCGTCTTGGATTGGGCGCTCAAGGAGGATCTAGGTCTTGCTAACTTCATCAGCCTTGGCAACAAGGCGGACCTAGACGAGATAGACTTCATAGAGGCGATGGTCGAGGACCCCGAGGTCAGAGTCATCATCATTTACGTAGAGTCCATAGAGGAAGGCGAGAGGTTCCTCGAGATAGCCAAAAGGAGCGTCAAGCAGAAGCCCATCATAGTTCTCAAAGGCGGAATATCCAGTGCTGGTGCCAGAGCTGCTGGGAGTCACACTGGTGCGATGGTTGGGAGCTTCACAGCCTATCAGACAGCCTTCAAACAGTCGGGCGTGATAACCGCACAAAATGTCGAGGAACTTTTCAACTACGCTGTCACCTTCAGCACCCAACCGATTCCTCGTGGAAATAGTGTCGCCATTATAACAAATGCGGGTGGACCTGGCATTCTGGCGACTGACATGTGTGAGGCATTAGGTGTAAGACTTGCTAGCCTCTCGAAGGAGACGGTCAGGAAACTAGGGGAGAAGCTCCCCTCCTCTTCGAGTGTTCACAACCCTGTCGATGTCTTAGGAGATGCGCGTTCAGACAGATATCGTGCAACTGTCGAAGATGTCCTCAGCGACGCCGCGGTGAGTTCTCTTATTGTGGTCCTCTCTCCACAAGCAATGACGGAGAGCTTGGAGACAGCTAAAACGCTCGTAGATCTCAGCCGAGGACAGAACAAGCCGATCCTAGCGGTTTTCATGGGTGGTAGAGCCGTGGAAGAGGCTTCCAAATATCTTACTGACAACAGCGTGCCGTGCTTCGAGTTCCCAGAGAAAGCTGTGAAAGCCCTCTCCGCCCTCATTCAGTATGCGGAGATTCTAGAACGTCCAGAAAGTGTACACAAGGTCCTCGTCGATGTTGATAAGAACGCAGTGCAAAAGTACATCAAGTCTGCGAGACAGGATGGACGGTTCGTTCTTCTGCCCCACGAGGCTGCGAGAGTCATAGAAGCGTATGGCATCACTGTTCCTCCGATAAAGCTGGCGACGAGCATGGAGGACGCCGTCAAGGCTGCTGAGGAGATAGGCTATCCTGTGGTTCTCAAGGTCGTCTCCCCTGAGATTCTTCACAAGTCTGATATTGGAGGCATAGTCCTCAATATTATGTCCCCAGAAGCGGTTGGAGAAGCCTACAACGGGATACTCACACGAGTCTCAAGGTATATGCCGAGGGCACAGATCTACGGCGTCCTCGTCACAAAGATGGTTCCTCAGGGAATGGAGATGATCATAGGCGTCAGCCGAGACATCCAGTTCGGTCCGCTCATCATGTTCGGACTCGGAGGCATATACGTAAACTTCCTGAAGGATGTCTCCTTCAGGCTGGCTCCACTATCCGTAGAAGATGCGCAGGATATGATAAGCGAGACGAAAGCCCACACGCTCCTAAAGGGTGTCCGAGGAGAGAAGCCTTCGGACATCAACGCCCTTGTGGACATCCTTCTTCGAGTCAGTCAGCTGGTGACTGACTATCCTGAGATCGTGGAGATGGACATAAATCCACTCTTCGTCTACGAGGTGGGGAGAGGCTGTATTGCAGTAGATGTTAAGATAACTTTGACAAAAGGTTGATGAGAATGGTATATGCCGTAATCGTAAGCGGAACAGGATTCAGCGGAAAGACCGCTGTCTGCCTAGGACTCTTCCAAAAACTCCAAGAGATGGGTCTCAGAGTCGGCTACTTCAAACCAATCGGAATCGGACTCAAGACCGTGGAAGGACGTCGAGTAGATCCAGACACTGTTTTGATGAAGGAGGTTATGAGCCTCAAAGAGCCTTTGGAGGTTATAACGCCGATAACTCTTGGCAAATGGTATCTTGAACTCCTCTCAGAGGATTCTAAGCTCGTTGAAAAGGTAAGGGAAGCCTACGAAGAGCTAAGGAAAGACAAGGACATTGTCCTCATCGAGGGTCCTCCAAGACCTGAGACACTTACCTGCCGTCAATGCGACGTTCCACACCTCTCAAAGGACTTGGATGCGAAGGTCATCTTAGTTGTAAAGGGGAGCGGAGACGAGGTTGCTGAGGAAGCTGTCCTTTACAAGAACTTTATCGAGGCTGCTGGCGGAAACCTCATGGGAGTCGTCTTCAACTTTGTCCCTCGCCACGTCATCGAACGCATCAGGGGAGTGCTAATTCCTGCTATGAATCGATGCGGTGTCGCCTCTCTAGGTGTAGTGCCTGATAGGAAGGAGTTGAGTCTGCCAACGGTGGAGGACATCGTGGCGGAGCTGAACGCAGAGGTTCTCACGAGGCATTTACACTTCGACAACTTGGTGGAAGGGGTTCTCGTCGGAGCTATGACTCCTGAATCAGCCTTGAATTGGTTGAGAAGAAGTGCAGGAAGTGCCTTCATCACAGGAGGAGACCGCACAGACTTGATATTCACTGCCCTTGAGGCGGAGATGAGTGTCATCATCCTTACGGGTAACCTCTATCCTGCTCAGAATGTTCTATCTAGGGCTGAGGAGAAGGGAGTACCCATAGTTCTTGTTCCACAGGATACTTATGCGACGGTGCGACAAGTAGAGGAGATCAGCGGCAGAATAACGACTTCGCCCTCTTCTATCAAGAAGATTCAGTTGACGAGAGAGATCGTAGGAGAGCATGTAGACTGGAAGAGGATCGTGGACGACTACGCAGAATGGAAGCAAAGAAAAAAGCTACGCTGACGACCTAACGCTCTTCCCAGAGCGGGGCATCTTGGATGTACGCCTTCCCAGTTGAGAGGGCGACCTCAGCCTTAGCAAGCTCCCTTCCAAGATAGGCTGCATGGTCAAGCCTCGAAACCAACCCACGTTCAACTACGGCAAGATAGAGCGGCGTAGCCCCCTTTCCCTTCAACACAAGATTAGGTATCGTCGCCTCTCTTCCAGAGAAGTGGAGGAGGACGATCCGCCCCTCCTCTCTGTCAAGTAGAACCTTGAACCAACCCTTTTCATCCTCTTGGAAGCCTTCCCTCTCCTTAGGCTCCAAGACCTCGACGCCGTCCTCGATCTTCTTACTGTAAGGCTCTTCCCTGAATCTTTTATCCTTTAGAATAAGTAGATCAACTCCAAGGTCTTTGGGGACAGATCCTCTCTTTTTTGAAAGAAACATCATCTTCGACGCAGCAGCAAGTTCCCTGACGCTCCCCTTAGCCTTATCACTGTATTCAGGCGTAAATAGGAGGCTTGCACCGAGCTCCGCCCCAATAGCAGCGAGGAGACTGTTCACGCCGACGGAGTCCACATCCATGAGCTCCGTCACATTCCCAATCCCGAAGAGAATCGGCACATTTGGGTTTCTCCTAGCGAAAAGGCGGTAAGCCTCCAGAGCTTCTAAGATGCCAGGGGTTACCGCAGGCTCCAATATGAGGTCTGCAACGATCTTCTCAACGCCCAGTCTCTTAGCTGTCTTAATAGTCTTCTCAAGTGTGACTACACGTTCCGCTACTCCGCGAGGGAACTCTCCCCTTCGTGTATCCGTAGGTATCACGACGACAGGGACCTCCCGAAGGAGCGGCGCAACTTCTTCTAGGTTTCCCCTGTCTAAGCTCAAAACGAGGTCTACCTCAGCCCTGATAGCAGCCCCTATCTCTGAAGGATCAAGAGTGTCTATGCTGAGGGGCAGGTCAACGGCACTTCTGACAGCCTCAACGATTCTCTTCACCTCTTCTGGCTGAGGTTTTTCCACCATCATCCCCAAGTCGATGATGTCGGCTCCTGACCTTTGGTAGTAAGCTGCTCTACGGGTGAGTTCTCTTTCCGTCAGCCTCGGCGCGTCCACAATCTCCGCCGCCACCCGCATGGGTAACAGTCGCCCCACAGCGACTCTTTGACTGTCTTTCCCTATGAACAAGCCACCGCCCTCCCTCATCAGCCTCTTCCAATCCTTCTCAGCAGCCTCAACTTCTCTGAATGCCTGCTTCATCAGCCTCTCTTGAAGTAGCTCTGAGGCAGGAGTAGTCTTCGAGAGATCAACTTCTCCAAGAACCTTTAGGACTGAGGGGATGTCGGCTGCGTAGAGTGGACCCTTGAAGGTTGGGATGCCTGTCACGGCTTCGACCACTGAAACATCTCCCCTTACGGCTCCAGGCAGTAGGATCAGGTCGCAGCCTGTTAGGTCTTTTTGCTTCAACTTCTCTGCGACGAAGGCTGGTGTCAGGAAGGCGGCTATAGAGACAGGTAGAGCTAGAACCTCGGTTTCAATGTTGCCTTCCTTTGCATATCGTTCCACTATCTCCCTAGCCATTAAACCCGTTATGAGGAGAACCCTCAACTGCCAGAGCCTCCTAGAAGTCCCTCAACGGCTTCTCTGAGCTCCTTCGGGCTATGCATCACCTTCAGCCCCTCCATTTGCCTCAAGGCCTCTACGTTCTCCACATCGACTCTCCTCGGCTTCACCCTTATCCTCTCCCCGAACCGCGCAGCCTTGAAGAGACATGCGACTTCACAGCGGTCGCAACCCATGCAGAGGGAGAGGTCTATCCACATCTTTCCTTCTCTCCTTCTCAAGGCTCCTGTGGGACAAGCCTTCTCCGAGGGACAAGGCAGACAACCCTTGCAAACCTCCCTGTCCACTCTGCAAGGGAGACGCGTCTCAAAGTCCTCTAGCCCCTGATCCGTCGGAAGAATCAGAACAGAAGTACCCGACTTCAAGGCTTGAGCAACAGCATTCGTGACGAGGGAGTCTGCTATGCCAAACCTGATCTTCGCCACAGTGTTGGCGGAAGCAGGAGAGACTATGAGACCTCTATAGACGCCCTTTGCTAGGCGACCAGCCGACGGAGAACTCGCTCCTTCTGCTTCCTCTGTAAAGACCTCGGAGTAGTAGCTGCCGTCTGAGACTTGGTTCATGAATTTCCAGAGTCCGTACATCTTGACGACCTCTTCTCCTGCCCTCGTCAAGTAAGTTGTAACCTTCACGCTCTTCCTCTTTGCCGCTCTGCTCATAAGGTTGAAGGACTCGAAGAGGAAATATCCCGCACCTGTGACTCCCCAAGCCAAGAATGTCTCCGTGCTCTCAGTCTTTGACAGTGATCTCTGCCCCCTGGTTATTAGCTTTCGTGTAGAAGGCTTCCCCTCCTCCCTTTTCCTCCAGAAACCTCTGAAGCCTCAGACTGACTCTCCTCGCCTCGTCCTCGCCTTCTACAAGACCATAGAAGGCTGGACCCCAAGAGCTCTGACCGACGCCATAGGCGCCCTCTTTAACGAGAAAACATACACCTGCCTCAACCAATAGATGACTGTACCTTCCCCCCTGTATCGCTATCCAGCTCTCGCCGAAAGTGGAGTCCAACACAGTCATGGCGTCGCCGAAGGACTTGATGTCCCTCTCCAGTATAGATGGAATCATCTGGACAATAACAGCCCTAGCGACTTTTCCCACCTTCTCCGCTGGCGGCTTAGGCACTTGCTTGAAGGCGTCATTCTCCCTTGCCCCACTTATCCTTTGATTCACTTTGGGAAGTCCAACAACGAAGAGCCAGTCTTCAGGCACATCTGCTCTGAAGATGAGAGGTGGAACTCCTTGAGGATGCTCTGTGGCATGGCCGCCATCCACGATGAAGCCGCCTGACTTGAAGGCGTAAGTTCCGACGCCAGATCTCTGGGCTCTCTGCAGCTTCTCGGCAATCTCCTCAGTGGTGAGACCCAAGTTGAAGAGCTGGGAGAGGGCTGAGCCTGCTGCTAGGGCGAGCTGAGTTCCCGAGCCGTAGCCTACGTGCTCAGGCATGTCCTTCAGGACCTCAAGCTCAGCTCCCCGAAGGTTGAAGTCTTTGAGAATCCTCTCCGCGTACTCCTTGACTCTCTCAGCTCTGAAGCCTGAGACCTTGAGCTTCTCAGCGGGTTTCGCCCTCAGGACGATGTTTGGTCGATCTATGGCGACGCCGATGCTACAGTAAATCCTGCCTAGGTCTCCTCTCATGTCGATGATTCCGAAGTGAAGTCTTGCGGGTGTCCTCACCGTTACCTCCATGCTCTTATCCTCTCCTCCAAAGTCTTCATAACCCATCTATTCGGCGATCCCTCGGGAGACACTCTCTCAACAGTCTCCCTGCATGCCTCAAACCGCTGGAGTCGCTTCTCAACTTCATCCCGCTTCCCTTCTCTTATAAAAATCTCTATCCTCGTAGCATGAATAACAGCTTCAATGGCGGCGGCGAAGCCTCTGCTGAAGACCTTTGGAGAGACCGTAAGAACCTTCACCCATTCAACTTGGCAGGTGAGGCAGGCTCGACCTTCAGAAACCCTGGTTTCATCTATGACCGAGAAGAATAGAAAGGCATCTGCTCCTCTGAGGTGTGGGAAACCTTCTCTCCCCTCAAACCAGTCAGGATTTACGCTTCCTTCTTTGAATGCGGTCTCAAGGAAGAGCCTCACGTCGTAGGATATGTTAGCCATGCCCTTGGCTGTGTCTCTCAGGTTTTTGTAGGTCGTCGTGTCCAGAAAGGGCTTAACATCAATTGTTCGAGGACCTTTTCTCGTGACACCCATAGGAGCTGCATTCAGTTCGCCCCCGAGGCTCCGACTTGTTACGATGGTTTCCACAATCTCGCCAAGTTGAAAGCCCAATCTGTCAAGGCTCTCCTGCACTTCTTCTTTTTGGCTCATCTTCTCACCTTACTGGGATAAGGTAGTCTGTTGAGTCGCCTAAGAGAAGCCGTAGGTAGCTCCTCTTCCCAGCCTGAACCTTCTCTAGCTTGCCCTGCGCTTCGACCAGTTCTCCAGCCTTAACTTGATCTGTGAATTTGCCTCTGAAACTTACAAACTCCTTAACTATGCCTTGGTCAGGCTCCTCTAAGCAGTCAACAAGGTAGCTGCAAGGGATGAAGACCGAGTCTCGGTCGTCCCTGATCGTGGCTCGGAGCACAACCGTGCCTAAGGGCTTGTACGAAGCTTCCTCCTCTGCGCAGCTTTTCACGAGCCTGATGAAGTAGCCTCTTCGCTCGAAGAGTCCATGAAGGAGCTTCGCCTTCTCGATGTTAACCAGTCTATTGAGGTTTAGTCCAGTCTTGCTCCATCTTTCATTAGTGATCCTTATTGCTTGTTGGTCATCGTAGGGAGAAATGAAGCCTTTTTGTCTCAGCTTCTTGAGAGCTTCGTAAGCTTTGCGGCAGTTCTCCTCGCCATAGAAGATTAGGTCGATGTCAGATGAGGCGGTGGCTAGTCCGAGCAGGAGCGATCCTGAGACGCCGATGTTGTTGAGGGAAATTCTAGCTTCCTTTGAAATTGTCTCAGCGAACTTCACAGCTGATTGCTCCAACTCATTCAATGGGTTTTGTCTCATCTCTGCTAAACCTTTTTTCGGCTGATAAATTCTCTGAATTACTGTGTAAGGTACAGCTTGTAAGACCATTCCCCGTTGTTCATCGAAGTGGAGGTATTTTGGGAAGTTTCTTCTCAGATGTTCTTCGCTCTCTCTGAGGTCATAGATTCTTCTAAACTTCAAACCATCCTTTCTAGTCCGCTCTCCTTTGAGGTCAGGTATGTAGCGCAAATAAGCAATGCACCTGTCCTTCGGGTGAGATAACCCCTTAACGGCAAAGATCAAATGCTCCAGTGTCTCAACGTAATCGCCTTCACAAAGACTCGTCCAACCCTCCCTCAGTTGTCTTCACCCCTAACCTTCATTAGGTCTAGGACACATCACATATAAGGGTAAGTGTCTAATGAACTCCGCTTTGTTGAGAGAGGAAGCAGGAGACCTCGTGGAGAGATGCGCCATCTTGGCAGCGCTTCTAGAGGTTTCAGGCTATCCTAAGCCAGGGAATGTTCACAGGACGCGGGACTTAGCTGAGACGAGGTTTGAGTATTTTCTTGCGGGCAGTGTCGCCATCGGTCCTGCGATGAGAACGCTAGCTCAGAGTGGATACGACGCTGGGATGAGTCGTCTGGACGTAAGTAAGATTGGGCTGGGGTCTCAGATTCTTAGAGCTGCTCAGGACTCTCTGTCTTGGCAGAGAGGCGGCAACGTGAACCTCGGAATCATCCTTCTTCTTGCTCCTCTAGCCGCTGCCTCAGGATTTTGCCTCTCAGAGACGAGGCAGGTTGACCTTCTCCAACTGGGTCGGAGCCTTGACAGAGTCATCAAGGCTGCTACCCCTGAGGACGCTGTCGCGATATACAGGGCTATTCGTGCTTCTGTTCCTCAACGAGTTCTGGGTAGAGTTGAGGAGTTGGACGTGACTGATGATGCTTCGCTGGCTAGGATCATTGAGGAAGGGCTGACGCCTCTGCGAATCTTTGAAGAGTGCCGAGATAGAGATTCCATCTGCAACGAGTGGGTGAACAACTTTTCAGCGACCTTCACCCTTGGCTACCCAACTCTCAAGAAGACTCTCCAACAGAGCGGAGACATCAACACAGCAGTCGTCCACACCTTCCTCCACATACTGGCGAAGATACCTGACTCCCTCATCGAGAGGAAGAGCGGACAGCAAGCATCGTCGAAAGTAAGCAGAACGGCTGCAGATGTATTGGGGAAAGGCGGGCTCACCACGCCCGAAGGGAGAACAGCGATCCTCAAGATGGACCAGGCCCTTCATAGAGCTGGCGGAGAACTCAACCCTGGCACAACAGCTGACCTCACAACTGCGTCTCTCTATCTACTACTGCTTGAGGGGTGGAGACCTTAGCTCCTAATCTTCACGAGTTCTTCGCCCAGGCTTCTCTCAACCCTGAATTTTCGCCTGAAGAAGTTGAGAACATTAGCTACGTCTCTCTCCAGCAGATCCTCTGCATTAGGATGTTTCCTTGTAACATACTGAGGCCAGTCTATGAGTAGAACTCGCCCATCAGGTTGAAGAATGATGTTGTATTCGCTGAGATCGGCATGGATGACCTCTGCCCTTTGGTATGCGAGCCGGATGTTCTCCAAAACTTCGTCTAGAGTCGAATCTGCTTTCTCGACCTCCCCCGCATCAGCTAGTTCCCTGCCTTCAATGAGCCCCATGACGACCACATGCCTGTTCTGCCTTATCGGCTTGGGAACGGCCGCGCTCACTGGGTGAACCAGCTTCAAGGCTTCGAACTCCTTCTCTGCCGAAAGCCTCGACCTGTGGAGCCAAGAAGTGCTGCCCTGACCCTCTTCATAGCCACGCTTCCGCCGAGTATCTCTGAAGCTCGTTCTGCCGATCCTGTGAAATTTGACTGCGACTCGCTCTCCTTCAGGGCTTAGAGCGTCGTACACGTCGGCCTCTTTCCCTACTCCCAGAGACTTCCCGAAGGCTTCGAGTATGCCTCCCTTCACCAAGGCATTGATGGCTAGGCAGTCATAACCCGCAGTATTGAGAATGTATCCGACATAGGCACCACTCTGGCTGTGGAGGAGACCAGCCTTGTGGAGGTTCCGAAGCCTGAACTCAACCTCAGAAGACAGCAAGCCAGAGTACCTCTTAACTTCCTCTAACGGAACAAACCTGTGCTGACCCATGCCAAGCTCCAAGGCTTGAAGCACACGGAAGTCTTCACCTCCCAGCTCCTTGAAAATAGAGACAGCAAGATCCGCTGACGACATCTATTCTAGTCTCTGCTAAAGGTCTTTAAAAAGCGGATAGGTAGCGCTGGCTCTGTCGTTGTAATAGACAAAAAAAAATTGGTTCTTACATCACTCCGATCTTGGTCATCCTTCTGAGAGCAAGCGACACTGGGATACCTACAAGGCCAGCAACAGCCATCTGAACGAGGTTGAAAGGGACCTCGGCATAGGCAGCAGCTCCATAACCGAGAAAGAAGTACTCGGCGACAAAGTATCCTAAGACCATCTCGACCCCGCCAACGACCCAGGCTACCACTAGAAAAACCGTCTTCTTTCCGCGCATGAGGATCCAGCCAGCGAGGAACCCCTCGACTCCCTTGATGATGAAGGTGTAGGGAGCGAAGTAGGAATAGCCTCCAAGTATGTCGGCAAGTCCTGCACCGACGCCTCCTGCGAAGGCTCCGACCAGCGGTCCGAAGGTCAGGGCTGCGATCATAACCATAGCGTCTCCGACATTGAAGTAGCCCTGCGTCGCCGGTATTGGCACTACGATGAACAACGTAGCGACGCAAGCGAGTGCCGCCATGACCCCTGAGGCGGCTATCTGTCTAGTTCCAACGGAGGACATACAATTATAGTTATAACTAATATATTTAAGACTTAGGGCTCTAAAGAAGGCTTTTCAGATCGTCAAGGGCCTTGAGAACATTGAGTCCCCGGCTTGTGATCCCGAAATATCTTCTCTTACCGTCGACAAAGGAGGCGATAAGTCCCCTTTCCTCCAGCTCCGTGAGGTGTTGATACACAGCACCCAAGGTCATCCCCTTTTCCATCTTCTTCCACAGGTCATAACCATAGGTTCTGTCTCCCTGTATGATCCTGAGGATCTTCTCCTTCGTCGCCACCCTGTAGCTCATACCAAGGCTCTTACTCCGTTTATCCAACGTGCTCAAGATGTCCGTAGTTTTGAGACCGCTACTCGTTATGAGACATACAACCTTATCAGACCGATCCAAGACGCCTCGATCGAGGAGTATACTCAAGCAAGCAACAGTAGCAGAGCTAGCAGGCTCAGCAAAAAGCCCCTCAAGATGGCCCAACTCCTTTTCCATCTTAATCATATCCTCATCATCCACCGAGATAGCGATTCCTGACGATTCGCTTAAGGCTGCAAGAGCAGCTACTCCGTAAACAGGCCTCTTGACGCAGATCGCAAGAGCCCTTGTTGAGGCCTGTGCAACATCTAATGGTTCCTTCCTTTTCAGCTGAAAGGCGTCGACTATCGGTGAACAGCCCTTAGCCTGAACACCAACTAGTCTTGGTAGAGACGCTGTCCTGCCAGAGGCTTCTAGCTCCTTGAAACCCTTCCATAGGGCGTATACCGTTCCGCCGCTTCCCATAGGGATAACAACCCAGTCTGGGACGCCGATCTGTTCCGCTACTTCAAAGGCTGTTGTTTTAAGAGCTTCTGCCGCCAGAGGATTTAGCTCAAAGGTGGCTTGATACCAACCTGTCTCTTTTCCCAGCTTCTCAGCTTGCTCTACAGCTTCGTCAACTGTCTCACCATGTTCTTCAATAGAGGCATCGTAAGCAATCATCTGGGCTAGCTTGCCTATGTCAACTGCCTTAGGCACAAGGAGATTGCACCGCAGATCTGCTTTGGCAGAATAGGCGGCCAAGGAGGCGCCGAGGTTTCCGGCTGTAGCTGCAATCAATGCGTCGTATCGTAGATCGACCGCGTTCGAGACGATGAGCGAGGCGCATCGATCTCTGAAAGAGTTGGTTGGGTTCTGCGATTCGTCCTTAAGGTAAAGCTTCTTCAACTCCAACGACTCTCCCAACCTCCTCGAGTTATGGAGGGGGGTTCCGCCTTCTCCTAGGCTCACAACGTTTTCAACCCTAGGCAGAACAGGTCGATAGCGCCAGAAGGATAGAGGTCCTTTGAGCTCAACGCGCTTCAGGTAGTCTGCTTCGTACTTATACTCAAGAAGCCCTCCACAATATGAGCATCTCACTATGAGATACGGCTCAAACTCCTTTCCACACTCTGTGCAAGTGAGCGGCGGCCGTAGTACCATGTCTTTCAACGATCCTATCTAAGACTACTACATCTTAAATCTTTAATACGACAATCTTTTATACTGCCCGTCCCCTGCGATTCTTGAAGATTATCTTGAACGAAGCCCATGTGAGGATCAAGGATCTGAAACCAGGCATGGAAACCGTTAACCTCCGCATCAAGATCCTTCAACTGCAGTCTCCTAGAAAGGTCATCACGAAGCTCGGTCGATCCCATGTACTCGTTGATGGTTTAGCAGAGGACCTCACTGGGCGGGCGCCCATCACCTTCTGGAACGACCAAATAGAAGCTTTGTCGGGTGTAAGAGTGGGTGACATAATCGAAGTAAAGAATGGCTTCGTCTCCTCCTTCAAAGGTGAAAGGAGGGTAAATGTTGGCCGAGGCTCGGAGGTAAGGAGAGTAGAAGAGGCATGGTGAAAACCTATGACCGACGAACATGAGCTAAGTGCTCTTTGGAAGCTAGCTGGAAAACTTATGCCTAGATCAGGAAGCCACAACATCGAGCATATCAGACGAGTTTATGGAGTCTGTCTGCTTCTAGGAAGGAAGCTTGGCGCGGATCTAAGCATTCTACTCCCAGCAGCGATACTCCACGACATAGGTAGACGTCGAGAGGTTGTGGACCACGTGGAGGAGAGTGCAAGGCTTTCCGAGGAAGTGCTGAAGGAGCTGGGCGTCAACGAGCAAGGGATCAAACGAACAGTAGAAGCTATTAGAACGCATAGCTTCGGTGGAGATCGTAGACCCATGTCTCTGGAGGCTGAGATACTCTCAGACGCCGATAAGCTCGATGCCATGGGTGCAGTGGGTATCTATAGAGCAGCTGCGTATGTCAGTGAGAACGACAGAACCATAGACGACTTTATCGACCACTTCAACGAGAAGCTTCTCAAGCTCCTAGACCTTCTATACACCAAGCCTGCGAGAGAGATGGCACTTCAAAGAAGGAAGTTTATGGTTAGGTATTTGAAGCAGCTCGATGATGAACTCAGGCTAGTCCTTGGGCGAACATAGCCTATCAACATTGAACAGAAACAGAACATATTATAGTGTGCGGTTAGGTGGGCTCGCTCTCCTCCTCTTCCTCGCCTTTTTCCTTCTCTATTCTTCCCTCTCTCTCACGAGGTGGGCGAGGTGGCGGAGGTGACTGCCCGTCTAGACTGATGTAGAGAATATTATTTCCTCTTATGAAAACATCTCCATAATTGACCACTAAGCCCGCGTTATTATACTCTTTCGCATTTGTGAGGAGTATGTTCATAAAACCATCGCAACGGATCATGCGCCCCCAGTACTCGACTCTATTCTTCAGGGCTATCGTTACGTTATTTCCAACACTCTTCGTAAGGACATTCAACGGCTTTCGACTAGGTTCCACGTGTATTTCCCTCTAGCACAAGCATGTTATCACTCACTTATTATAAAGATTACCCTTTAAAGGGCTTCTCCTTTCCTACAGATAGCCACAAAGTCCTTCAACTCCTCGTCGACCAGCTCCTGTACCCTCAGTCCAACAGAAGTGACGAGAGACACAAACTCTTCTCTGCTATACTTCCTCTTGAGCCCTGACACGATTATCGTAGCCTTTGGCTTGGCTACACCCGCAGCTTCTGAGAGAGCCTTATTTGGATTCGGTATGTTCTGGAGAAGGGTGATGGCAAAAAGCTTGTCGAATGTTGCGTGTCTGAAAGGCAGATAATCAGCATCTGACAAGATGAGGGCTATGTTCTGAGACTCTCTGAGCCTCGATCTTGCCCAAGAGAGGAGCTGCCCTGACAGATCCAGCCCGACGGCAAACTCCACGCAACAACCTATCTTCTCTAGGAGTAGACCCGTCCCACACCCCATATCTAGAATCAAGTCGTCTTGCAAGAGGGAGACTCCGTTGAGAGCTGCGACGAACTTCCTCTCCTGTTCCCTGCTGTACCTTACGTCATAGAGTTTGCCTCCAATTCTATCATACGATCGTCGTATCTCCTTCTTCCCCATTTAACCACAACCATAGAGCTGTTCCATCTCAACTTGATGAGACGGAGAGGTTGGATCTACCCCAAAACCCCCTTCTTTTCATCTAGGGGAAAGTCATCGATCTTTCTGTCTCTCCTACCTAGAATCTCGGCGCATTTCTTAGGGGAGAGGGGTTTGAACTCCAGATTGAGAGTAGCAAGCAGCCCCTGAATACCTTTTGAGATCGATGGACCTACGACAATGCCTCTGACTTCTCGTTTCGTGCTCTTTTCTAAAGCTTCAACGTATCTCTCTAATTGGAGCACGGCTTCCCTTCCTATGACCTTCCTCTTGACCTCAACAACTGTCAATCTGCCCGAGGCATCGAAGCCGAGAATATCCACGAAGCCAGATTCAACGGGACGTTCAATAGTCGCGGGCTGAAAACCCTCCTCGATTAACGAAGGGTCAACCAAGATAGCGTCGTGCATATCCTTCTCACTGGTATAGAGGTAGAACTCTCCTAGGTCAACGAGGTGGAGAAGAGCAACTAAACATAACCTGTCAAATGTTAGTTCCAAGGATTCACGTTCCTTTCGTCTGAGAACTCTTACACAGAGATTCCCTTCTCTGATGCTAGTTCTGAAGATGGAGCCAGGGGGCTGCCAATTCACAGGCGAGTAGTCCCGCGGTCTATGGATCAGCGTTGAGCCGTCACTCTTGATGAGAACGATCCTCTCCCCGGATTCTAGCTTGGAGCTTGCTCTGCCGAAGTAGTCTACCCAGCAGTTACCAACGATTATGACGTTCCTGTGCTTAACGATCCCTTCTTGAATGATGCTTAGAGCGTCCTGCATACGTGGCTTTTCCAGAACCTTGCATTGTTCCTCCAGAGTTCACTCCTCCTTACTTAACAAGCTCTTAAAGAGTTATTAACGCTTCTTTGAATTGCCCGTCCATACATCAGGGAATAGTGGCTTGTACCCTTTTTTTTTTTGAGCTGGTGCCTTATCTAAGGTCACGTATCTCGTTTGGCTTTCAATAGTCTAGATTCTTTGGAATATTGGAGGGGTACAAGACTCGGATATCTCATGTCTTTGAGTGGGAGCGAGAGGGTGAGACGTCGGTTCTTCTCAGCAAGTTGGCGTTTGTGACGACTGAGATGGAGCTTGTTGCCATGCATGCCTCTGCGACCACTGGATGCAATAGTCCAAACATAGCTAGAGGGATAGCTATGATGTTGTAGAAGAAGGCCCAGAACAGGTTCTGTCTGATCTTGCGGAAGGTCGCCTTAGACAACTTTATCGCGCTTACCAACCCTGAAAGGTCTCCTCTTACAAGTATGATGTCCCCTGACTCGATGGCTATGTCCGTGCCTGTGCCTATGGCGACACCGACATTTGCTTGGCTCAATGCAGGAGCATCGTTTATTCCGTCTCCTACCATCGCAACCAACCTATACTTATCCTGCAACTCCTTCACAACCCCGACCTTTTCATCAGGCATCACCTCTGCGATAACATCGCTTATCCCAAGCCTTCTTGCGATAGCATGAGCTGTCTCCTTGTTGTCACCCGTAAGCATAATTGTCTTAAAGCCCATGCTTTGCAGTTCCCCTATAGCATCTATGCTATCCTCTTTCAATATGTCAGCCACAGCAACTATCCCAATTGCGTTGGCGTCTACTGCAACAACCATGACTGTCTTTGCTTGCTCCTGAAGCTTTTTGAAGCTCTCTTGGGCGTTGTCGCCTAGAGCATCCGAGGCCAACAAATCTGGTTTCCCTACGGCAACTTTCACGCCTTTGACAAGGCCTTCGACACCTCTGCCCTTGATAGCTGTAAAGGAGGTGGGCGATTCTATTTGAACTCCCATCCCAAGGGCTTTTCTGACTATGGCTTGACCGAGTGGATGCTCAGATCCCTGTTCTACGCTGCCTGCGTAGAACAAGATTTCTTTTTCGCTATTTGGTCTCAGCGGGACGATATCTGTAACCTCTGGTTTTCCCTTTGTTAAGGTTCCTGTTTTGTCGAAGATGAGGGCTTTAACTTCTCTCAGGGTCTGGATTGCTTCGGCTTTTCTGATGAGTATGCCCTGTTCGGCGCCCATTCCTGTTCCAACCATCAGTGCTGTCGGTGTGGCTAATCCCAGGGCGCAGGGACAAGCTATAACCAATGTGGAGATCGTCGCAGAGATAGCTAAGATGATCACAGGCAGGTCAGGGTTCACCCAGGGCAAGAAAGGTTCAGCCCACTTAGCTACGAATAGAAGGTTTGACGGGAAGAGTATCCAGAGGATGAAGGTGGACAGGGCTATTAGAAGTACCGTTGGAACGAAGTAGCCCGTAATTCTGTCTGCGAGCTCCTGAATCGGAACCTTTGTTCCTTGAGCTTCTTCAACTAGCTTTATAACATGCGACAAGAATGTGTCTTTCCCAATCCTTGTAGCCTCGACTTTGAGCAGTCCTTCTTGGTTTACAGTTGCTCCAATGACCTCGTCGCCCACTGTTTTTGCCACGGGCATAGATTCACCTGTAGCCATAGATTCGTCGATCGAGCTCTCGCCTTCAACAACTACGCCATCGGTCGGTATCTTCTCGCCGGGGCGAACTATCATTATGTCGCCTATCTTTACCTCTTGGATTGGAACCTCCTTCTCAACGCCCTCCACGATTATCCTCGCGGACTTGGCTTCCAACTTAAGTAGCCGCCGAATCGCCTGTGAGGCTCGTCCCTTTGCCTTGGCTTCGAAGTATCTGCCTGTTAAGTGGAAGGACATGATCATAGCGCCGACACCAGCATAGTTGAAGAGAGGTGTCAAAAAGTATGCTGGACCAGTCAGGAACGAGATCAAGGTTCCCATTGTGATGAGGACATCCATGTTTGCGTTCCTGTGCGACACAGCTTTCAGCGCCGACTTGATAGTAGGCAACCCAAACCAAAATAACACTGGCGCAGCCAGCAGGATCATGCCGAGGTTGAATATCAAGTCATTTGGCCAAGGTGTGCCTAGGAGCATGTCGGGCAGCATCCAGAGGATGATTGGGATGGTGAAAGTCCATGAAAGAAGCATTCTTCTGCGACCCTGTTCCATCTCCTCTACTGACCTATCTACTTCCTCTTCTGACTGGACATCGTAGCCTGCCTCCTTTACTGCTTGTCTCAGGTCCAGAATGGATACGGCTTCAGGGTTGTACTCTACTCTAGCTTTCTCAGTTGCCAAGTTGACGACTGCAGATTTGACACCGTCTAACGATCTCAAGGCTTTCTCGACGGTTACAGCGCAGGCGGCACAGTGCATCCCCGTGATTTGGAGCGTGATATCTCTGCTCTCCGCTTCCCTTTGGATGAGGACTGGCTCGTACCCCGTGTCTTTGATGACTTCTCCTATGGCTTCTAGGCTTATCTTGCTGGCGTCGTAAGTCACAACGGCTTTCTCGGTGGCGAAGTTGACATCGACTTCAATAATTCCGTCAGTCTTCTTCAATGCACTCTCAATCGATTGGGCGCACATCACGCAGTGCATTCCCTTGATTGGGATCACGATCTTCTGGATATCTTTCTGCGCCATTCTTCTTCCTCCAACAAGGGTTTCTGGCTGTTAGTAGGTTATGAGTTGAGTTAGATATAAATATATCTTCGTTTGATATATCCAGAGGTGTGTCATGTGAGCACCGAAAACCTCGACGACCTAGTCTCAGACTTCGCGAGATTCTACATATTGACCATACTCTACGAGAAACAGACTCACGGATACGAGATCCTGCAGAAGTTCAAGAGCAGGGTGGGAAAGACCATCAGTCCAGGGCTTGTCTATCCCTTCCTTCAGAGGCTGGAAGAGAGAGGCTTTCTCACTTATACTGTTGAGCCAATAGGAGAGAAGGAGAGGAAGCTGTATAAGCTCACGGACAAGGGTAGGAACCTCTGCAATTATCTCTTCAAACGCTTCGCTAATATGGTTTCGACCGCGATAGAGCCTAGCCTAGATGTCTGTGCACACTGCGGGTGCAAGATTTACGAAGGAGGATATACAGAGACGATCCAAGGTGTTAAGATGACCTTCTGCTGCGTCCACTGCGCTGAGTCGTACAAACAGGACCATGTAGAATACCTGAGACCAAAGCCTCGAAAAAGAGAATCAGAGGTGTAAGGTAATGGCAGGGGATCCTGTATGCGGAATGGAAGTTGGCAAGATCTCTAATTTGGTCGTAGAGTACGGGGGCAAAGCCTACTACTTCTGCTCGACCAGCTGCCAAAGGAAGTTCGAGAAGAATCCTGAAAGACATATTGGGGCCAGTCAGATGGGACACCGGGGACATCAGGGGCATATGGGCGGCTGCTGCGGAGGTATGGGCGGTGGCTCGATGATGTACATCTGTATGGGCTTGATGATGTTCTCGTTGTTCAGGCTTCTCTTTCGATAGATAATCGTGATCGCGCATCGAAAATAACTTACTGCAAGATATATCCTAACTGGATATATTCACAAATAACTCTTCCTAAGTACCAATTGAGGGAGTATCATGAAGGAAAGAGAGTTGGCGGTTACAGCAATTCTCCTAGCAGTGGCAGCCTTGTCTATCTTAGCTGTGTGGTCAGGAACAGGAGGGATGGGTTTCCACATGACCCCTTGGATGGGTTATGGTGGATGGTGGTGGATGCCTCTAGGCATGGTCCTCTTCTTGGTCATAGTGGGCTTGGGATTGTACCTAGTTATCACAAGGTTTGAGCCGAGAAGAAGCGAATCCGACAGGGCGCTAGTAACTGCCAGAGAACGGTATGCTCGAGGCGAGATCACCGCCGAAGAATTTGAGAAGATCAGGAAGAGCCTCTCCTAGAAGGTTGAGATGAAGATGCGGAAACGATTTGCCTTAGGGTTGGTTCTAGTCTCCGTCGGTGTAATCGGCATACTCTTGATAAGCTTCATTCCAAGAGGCATGTACAACATCGACGACGCCTTAAACATAGCCAAGAACTACTTAACATCGCTAAGCAACCCTGACTTGGCTATTGACGAGATCATGGAGTTCGAGCAGAACTTCTACGTCATTTACTACGAGAAATCCACGGGGATAGGAGCTTTTGAAATGCTCATCGACAAGTATACTGGACGAATCTATTCTGAGTATGGTCCAAACATGATGTGGAACACGAAGTACGGTCATGGAGGTATGATGGGCGGACGGCGTCAGCCGCCAGCTCAACAGATGCCTATCAACCAGACCCGGGCAATGACAATATCACAGAACTTTCTCAACAGTGTTTACCCCGGCACTGCAGCGGAAGATTCGCACCCGTTCTATGGGTACTACACAATACATGTCGAGAGGGAGGGAAAGGTATACGGCATGCTCAGTGTCAACGGCTACGATGGCGGCGTCTGGTATCACAACCGGCATGGCGCATTCATCCAGAGCCGAGAGATAGGTTAAAGGGATGGCCGTTGAGGAAGACATGGCGACACAAGGGCAGTTCGGCAACCGGGACCTAGTGGTTTTCTGGATTGTTATCTTCGGCTTGTTTATCGCTTTCATACCCTTTCACAGGAAGAGTCGGAGGCGACCCGCCAGCATATACTTCGCCTTCGTTGTCGCACAAGCTCTATAGATGTTCGGCATTCCACTGAGTTTGTACTTCGTTGCGTGGGCCTTTGGCGTTTCCCTGCCGGAGGGCTTGCTTTGGGGCCACACTTTACAGCAGCATATGTGTTATTGAGGCATGTACCTAGGAACGTCCTTCAGCTTCGTAGGCGCATTATTGGTGATTTATGGCTGGAGGGCTATCTACAAAAATTGTTGGGACAAACAAGAGGGAAGCGGAAAATTCTTCACTCATGACCTCTACGCGTACATGCGCCACCCACAGTATACAGGCTTCATTCTAATCACGCTGGGGCCGCTCATCCATTGGGCAACGATTCCGCTTCTCGTCATGTGGTCTATTCTAGTTCTCCAGTACAATCGACTTGCCAAAGAAGAGGAAAAGGATCTTGAGAGAGAATTCGGAGACGAGTTCAGGGCGTATAGGAAGAGTGTGTCGATGTTTGTCCCCATCAAAATCTGATAGAGAGGAGAGTGATCTGCAAATGTTCGAGGGCTTGTTTCCTAGCTTCCTGATCACCTTCAGAGAGTCCTTAGAGGCTGCTCTGATCGTTGTTATCATAGTCTTCTGCCCATAAAATGTTTCATGTTCCCCTTTTTCTAAGCGGGCTCAGCTCTTATTCCGTAAGTTTGTCTCAAGACAATGAGATAAAAGCAGTGCTAGTTGAGGGGTCTCATCTCGTAGAAACACAGAGTTATATTAAAGACATCCTCTATCCCAGCTCGGTGAAGATTGTGGAGCTTGATGAAGCCATAAGGGGCAGGCGGAGCATCCGTAAATACATAGACCGTCCTGTGCCTTTAGAGTTGGTTCGAAACGTGCTTGAAGCTGGGACTTGGGCGCCTTCAGCTAAGAATGGACAGCAATGGCGTTTCACCGTGTTGACAGGCAAAGCAAAAAAGGAGCTCACAGACCTCTTCAGGTCCAAGCTACAGGAGCTGTCAACAAAGATGGGGATACAGGCAATAGGGTCGTCCCTTTCCTCCTGTAGCATAACGGAGCAGGTGCCAGTACTCGTTATGGTGTGGAACGCGGGCGAACATGGATGGGAGACAGAGCTTCAGACCGTAGCTGCCGCCATCCAGAACATGTTGCTGAAGGCCCATAGCCTTGGCTTAGGCTCTCTTTGGATAGGCGATATATACTACGCCCTTGACGTTTTGGCTGAGCGTCTCGGCAAGCCTTGGAAGCTAGTAGCAGCAGTTACGCTTGGCTGGCCTGCGGTAACGCCGAAGCCACTTCCGAGGAAGAGCGTCGACGAAATCTCAGAGTTCCTCAGCTAACTTTCTTTCGGACAGCTTTTCTGTCCCAAGTTTTGAAGGTATATGTCTTATAAGGTCTCCCTAGGTCCGGCCGAAAATTGATATGTTTCAATAAAAATATGTGATTTGATCGTCGTTTTTTGCCTTCTTATCTCCTCGGACTCAGTTAGAGTGCTGCTGCCTTATAAAAGGGTCTCCGAAGGTTTGACAGAATTTCTGTCCATCTACATTTGATAGCCTAAACAGGCCTATTACTGGGAAAAAGCCTTGATCAAGACAAACAAGGATAGATTGATCCGGCAGGAACTTGAGGATCGTTCACCGTACCTTGAACATGGAGAGAGGCTACGTAACCACTTGGGACGGCAAACCTAAACTCGGCATAGGTCCCCGCGGAATATAGTACAACGTAAGGGTAGGCGACTTATATTTCGGATTATCTGAAGCAGAGTACCTTGAGCCAGGGGTGTAAGTCATAGGGATCAAAGAGAGGCTTCGTGTCCGTGCTGCCAGCACTGCCGCGACTGCGTTCTATGGGTGGGAACGAGGTTCAGGTGATAGATAGAGAAGGTAAAGGTGCTAAGGGCTCCATAATAGGAAAGCAACTAAACTTCATGGTCTAGTTCAGCGAGATTGATCAGGAGAAGATCAACATAGGCGACAGGCTTCCAGTAATAGCATGGGGCGTCGGTCTCGGTATGTGGGGCTTACAGGATGCTGAGGTTAAAAAATCGACCCAGACTTCTTGAAAAAGATGGGGATCAAAATCGAGAAAGGGAAGCTCGTGGTGCTCGTAGTCGGCTAGTATCCGGCCTAGATTATGGGCTCAGGCTACGGGATGTCGCCCGTCTCCATATACTATGATATATGCAGACAGCGTGCTTATAGGATGTGATCGACGGGGTAGGGATCAAGAAGCTCCGCTTCGGAGATGTCGCTGCACTGAAAGACCAGTTGAACTGGCGAGGACGAGGCTTCTACAAGGATGCAGTCACCTTAGTTGTCATCGTGCACGGATGGAACTCATATCTTATTACCTAGGGACAAAATAAAACCCATGAAGTAGATCGTCGAGAAGTTATCTCTCTTCTTTTTCTCAATCGTCTGGTATTTTTCATGTTCATGACAAAAAGTGACGACCAAAATCGAGGTATTTTCCCCTAGGGGATTTGAGGTTGATTTTGTTGGATCTTTTCTTTTGTCTCATTAACTTGAGACGAAAGTCGTAGTTGCTTGAATCATTCATGCTGCATCACCCTCGATCTTCAGAAGTCGCCATTCCCTGTAGTCCGTCACAACACGGATATATCCACTGAGCATAGCATCTACTTCCGTATCTCCTGTATCAACTCGTAGAATCTCGCTCTCGATGCTCCTAATCTTGTTCACAGTAGCCAGAGCAATTATGTGACTCTTTCCCACTTTCCTCAGAATCTCTGGCGATATCTGCTGGTTTCCACGTCCAAAGAGGATGCCCTGCCGCCCTATCGGCGAGACCACGATCCAAGTCTCATCCCAGTCTTCAACAACCTTCAAGATTGTCTCCTCATTTACGTCCTTGAGCAACACCCCGCCCCTATAAACATCGACACCCAATAATGTCTTGTCGACGCCAAGGAACTCAGCCACACGCTTCACAGTAGTTCCTGGAGCCAAGATATAGGTGCTACGTGGCTCCATATTTTCAACCACAAACCTAGCAATAGCCCTCTGATTGTCCAGTTCATCCGCTGTCTCTAAGGTAACCTGCTTGCTCCGCTGAATGAGATGGGGCATATGGATGCTTCTCAGATACCCGTAGAGTCTGGCTGAGAATCTGTCGCTCCTGATAGCCTCCTCATCCGCATCCACGATCTCGGCCTCAGCAATCCCCGCCTGTCCCTTCGCAAAGGCTTCGACAGCCTCAGCGGCGTCGGAAGGACTCATCGCAAACACGCTGCTATACATCTTGACCCCCGCAGGAACGCCAAGAACAGGTGTCTCGCTCGTCCCGCCCAGTGCATCTGAGATGTCTCTAGCGGTTCCGTCGCCGCCCACAAAGACGATAAGGTCTACTCCGATCTCCACCGTCATCTTGGCAGCCCGCTTCGTATCTTCTGCAGTCGTCTCTGCTCCTAGGGAAAGAGACAAAACCTCCGCACGAAATCCAGCAGTCTTTACCTCTTTCTCGCCCATGGGGGCAGGACAGGTGACAACAAGAAGTTCAGCATCCAAGAGTTGTCTGAGTTTCAGGAGGAACTCTCGTCCTCGGGCAGGTGCAACAGGCTTCGCGCCCCGTCTGAGTGCCTCTTCCAGGACTCCGTCTGTTCCTTTCAAGCCGACTCTTCCACCCATGCCCGCAATTGGGTTGACAATGAAACCGATTTTCAACATGTCACTGCACTTGTAATTCGATATCTGCTACTCGTTACATCTGTTTTTTTGTGGTAGCTCTTCATAAGATCTACGTAAGTAACCCGGAGGTTTCCAAAAAGCTTTGAATTTGAGTTCAAGCTCCTTTTCCCACTAGGTGAAGCTCTCAAATAGCCTTTATGTCGATCATTTCCACTGAGGATAGAGCCCGACTTTGATAGCCTTTCCTAGGCTCATGAGTTCCATTCCCTCCTCTATGTCTTTCATAGGCAGTTTATGAGTGACGAGCTGCTCCATCTTCGCCTTGAAGTCCCTATCCCTCAATAGTTCATGCACTTGATACCAGGTTTCGTATATCCTCCGTCCAGTTATTCCGAACATTCTAAGACCCTTGAAGACGACAAGGCGGGATAGATCGATGCTTACAGGGTTGTCTGGAAGCCCCAGAAGGCTGACTCTGCCACCGTTTGTCGCCATGTCAAGCCCCTGTATCAACGCAGAGGGTGCACCAGACATCTCGAGGACAACATCCACGCCACGCCCATCGGTATGATCAAGAACCTTCCCAGCTATATCCTTCTCTTCCCTAGGATTTAGAACCAAGTCCGCCCCCATGGCTTTGGCGAACTCAAGGCGGAGAGGCTTCACCTCAGTAGCAATGACCTTGGAAACACCGAGCTTCTTGAGGACTGCGATAGCCATCAAACCTATCGGTCCACATCCTAATACAGCAGCGTATCTGCCTGCTAGGTCCTCTACGTTATCTTCAGGCAAGGCTGAGTGAACTGCGTTTCCAAGAGGCTCCTGCATTGAGGCGACAAAGGGATCAAGCCCCGGATCGTTGACCCAGACATTTCCCTCTGGCAAAGCAATGCTATCAGCAAAGGCACCGTCTCGGTCCACTCCCAAGATTGTCGTATGGTTGCATAGGTGCTTCCTGTTTGTCAAACACTGATAGCAACTGCTGTCCACGATGTGTGTTTCCGCAGAGACTAAGTCTCCTGCCTTTACCCTCGTGACCTTCTCTCCAACCTCGACAACTTCTCCGCACAACTCGTGCCCAATGATCAAGGGTGGCTTAACCCTTCTCTGAGCCCAAAGGTTCCAATCCCAGATGTGAACATCAGTCCCGCAGATAGTTGCAGCCCTAATCTCGACCAAGACATCTCGTTCGCCTATACGCGGACCCGAGACGCTCTTGACTTCAGCTCCAGGAGCAGGTTTAGTCTTCACAAGAGCATACATATCAAAGCTTATATCCTTTTTTTGAGAGTTTAAAGCTAACGAGAAACCATCATCGTAGCGTATCTTCTACCAACTTCCGTGAGGCAATAGAAGGTCTCGGCTCCTCTCCTACCCCAAGACAGCCCTAAAGCCCTCAGAATTCTTGGTCCTGAACTCCTTCTGTCTCTCCGATCAACGAGATGCGGGAGCTCCGGCGCAATACCAGAGATCTTGTTGAGTAGAGACTCTACTTCCTCTCTGTGTATTCCTGTAAGTCTCTCCAGCCTGTAAGAACTCATCTCTTCTTCCTTAGTCTTGAAGATGTGGCTGAGAAGAGATGTGATCTTGGCTAGTCTAGATAAAGTCTCCAGTATCCGTCCGACTTCCTGTGGTGACAGCTCTTCGAACAAGCTGAAGAACTTCTTCTCATCTAGATCCAAGAGCTCGGATGTTCCCTCTTCTAAAATCATGTTAGTCAGTCCCTTGTAGATTCTCTTGCCCTTTTCCCTGATTCTCCAAAGATCGAAGCTGTATCGTCCGCCATACTCCACGATCGTTGGCTTGCCTCTTTGAGGCAGCCTCTCAACGAGCCCTGCCTTCGTCAAGTAGTGGAGGCTCAGATTTATCTCCTTCTTGCTGAGTCTAATCCCCTGCTCCTCAAGCTTCCGTTGAACATCGAGAGTCGTAACAGCCTCGTTCTCTGGTCCGAGCTTGTTGAGCAACGTGAAGATCTCACGGGTATTGAGATTGTGGAGAGGCCTCAGACAGACTTCTAGGACATTATCCAAAGCCGATGCTGCTTCTTCGATCTCGTTACACCACATGTTCTTCGTCTCCAAACAATAGTCAAAGAATTTTGGAATGTTGGAACGCTCTCAAACTGTATGGCGTACCTGCCTATATAACGTTTAAGGTGTTGCCAAATCTACGAAGAAATCCTGGATGTAACCTTTCTCTGTGTTAAGTACTCTCGATAAACTCGGCACCATCATCGAATAGGTATCTGAGGCTCTGCTAGGATTTGTCAAAGTTCTCGGGTATCCTTTCCCACGCAGACCTTGAGTTCTTTCCGACATAGTAGTAGTTCATTTCTTTTTCCTGAGGCACTTGCGTACAATGTCTAGAAGACCAGTCTTAGCAGCCTCAGTCTCTCTCAACGAGACGACTATATCAAGATTCTCCAGTTCGTTCTCTAAGTCTATTGTTATGAATGGGAGTATTGGGCAAAAGGACAGTTCACTGAAAACCTTGTTTTACAAGAACCGATCAATGCTATGCTTCAATCTCGGAAATCCTCTTAGAGGGCTGCTGGTGAAAGGCGTCCGACGTAGGACCTGCTTTTCAGATAATCTTAATATAGTATTCCTCCAATAAGAGAGGATTCGATATGTCTCAGCAATTGCCGAGGACTAGGATCTGGGCAAACCTACTGCAGGAGGTTGTGCGCACAAATCTGTGTGTAAGCTGCGGAACCTGCGCTGCCGTGTGCCCTGTTAACTCGATCGTCATGAAGGAAGACCAACCAAACCTAGTGAGTGTATGCGTCGCCTGCGGGATGTGCTACAACAGCTGCCCTAGGACCAACTTCTCAGAGACAGAAGTAGAGGAGAAGATCTTTGGACATCAAAGAGGAGACAACGAGGAGAAGCACCTTGGAGTCTACAAGTCCTGTTATGCGGCCCGTTCAAAGGATGAGAAGGTTCTGTCAAGATGCCAAGACGGAGGGGCTGTAACCTCGATTGCAATGCAACTGATGAGGGAAAACTCCGAAGCCTGTGCTGTGGCAGCAGGCATAGAAGAGGGGACTAACTGGCGCCCAGAACCTGTCGTTGCAGCTTCCACAGAAGAACTCCTAAGGTGCGCTGGAACGAAGTATACTCCAAGTGCAAATATACTGGGTCTAGGTTCAGCTGTCAAGGAGTATGAAAAGAAGAGGGTAACTCTAATCGGCACGCCTTGTCAGATGAGGGGTTGGAGAAGGATGAACACTCCCCCCTTCTCGGCTATTCGCCTCGGGGAGAGTGTGGAGCTTGCCGTCGGGCTCTTCTGCATGGAGTCCTTCAACTATGAGAGCCTCATGGAGCATCTGCAAAAGGAAGGAGTTGATCTCTCTAAAGTCACAAGGTTCGAGATCAGTAGCGGCAGATTCCAAGTCCTAGAGGGAAAGCAGGCGGTGTACAAGGCTACGCTAAGGAAGATGGCGGACTTTGTGAGACCATGCTGCCACTACTGCACAGATTTTACAGCTGAGTTTGCCGACATCTCCGTGGGAAGCATTGGTTCCCCTGAAGGCTGGAACACGGTCATCGTAAGAACTGAGAGAGGAGAAAAGGCTCTCGACAGGGCAGTGAGAGCAGGAGTGCTAGTGATAAAGCCTTTGGAAGCAGGCGAAAAGACAGGGTTAAGAACAATAGTCAAGTTGGCTAAGGAGAAGAGAGAAAAAGCAGAGAAGATGAAGACATCAGAGAAAAAAGCTTAGTTTTCTCTGTCATTTTTTGGGCTTTTCTATAAGATTTCTTTTCGCAAGGATCGAGCCGTCGTCGTAATGAGGCATACGAAGAACGCTGTCCCCGCATTTCTCAATCTCTCTGGCTTCATCAACGAGCTTTGCTGCTGTTCTCATCATCTCATGCGCTGCTGCGCACATAGCAGTGTAGACTTCCCATTCTTTGACGCGGAAACATGCGTCAGTCGTGATGGATGAGACTCTTCTAGCTATTTCGTAGGCTGCATAGGCCTTAGCCTTTGCATAAGGATTCTTGAAGCCTGCTGCCTCTGTCGCGAGGGTGCTGTTTACGACTATGGATGGCAGCTTCAACTCCTTTCCCTCCGTTAGTGTGGCAATAAGTTCATCCAACGTCTTGTAGAGGATTGTGTAGGCGCCTGTGACGGCTAAGACTCTTATAGTGTCG
>Ga0315314_1000531_pt1 | contig 41274 bp, 34 predicted proteins | sample TDP9_MG_FD_203631 | JGI IMG/M metagenome (GOLD analysis project Ga0315314, IMG submission 203631) | Freshwater sediment microbial communities from Lake Towuti, South Sulawesi, Indonesia - TDP9 | ecosystem: Environmental > Aquatic > Freshwater > Lake > Sediment | place: Indonesia: South Sulawesi... | reverse complement strand
AAAGTCCCTCGCATGCCCGCCCCGCCAACCACGGGACGGGCTTTGATGTCGGGAAACGAGGCCGTGGCTCGTGGCGCCTGGGAAGCGGGGGTCACGGTGGCGGCGAGCTACCCGGGCACGCCCGCCACGGAGATCCTGGAGGCCTTCGCGCGGTACCCAGATGTCTATGCCGAATGGGCCCCCAATGAGAAGGTCGCCTTCGAGGTTGCCATGGGGGCCTCCATGGCGGGGGCGCGATCCCTGGTTGCCATGAAGCACGTCGGACTGAATGTGGCGGCTGATCCGCTGATGACTGCGACGTTCACCGGCGTTCGGGGTGGGTTCGTGATCGCGGTCTCTGATGACATCGGCATGGGGAGTTCCCAGAATGCCCAGGACACCCGGTACTTCGCCCGCTTCGCCAAGGTCCCGCTGTTCGAACCGAGCGAGGGCGAAGAAGCCAGAGCCTTCATGGCCGAGGCGCTCCGCGTCAGCGAGGAGATGGACACGCCCACCATCCTGCGCCTCACGACCCGTATCAGTCACGTGAGAAGCCTGGTCAATCTGGTGCAGCGTCGCGCAGCCTCGTTCCTTGGCTTTTCGAGGGATCCGGCCAAGTACGTGATGGTGCCGGCGCACGCGCGCAAGAAGCATCCCAAGGTGCTTCAGCGAACGAGGGATCTGGCGCGACTGGCTGAGGAGAGCCCACTGAATCGCATCGAGTGGGGCGATCGCGAGATCGGAATCATCGCCAGTGGGCCGGCCTATGCATACGCGCGTGAGGCGTTTCCGGAGGCGTCTTTCCTCAAGTTCGGTTTCTCGTTCCCACTGGCAGAAAGGCTGATCCGCGAGTTCGCCTCGAAGGTGGAGCGCCTGTACATCGTGGAAGAATTGGAGGGACTCGTCGAGGCCGATGTTCTGGCGATGGGCATCCAGGTGGACAGCGCCGGCAAGCTGCCGCGGACCGGAGAACTCTCGCCTCGGCAGATTCGCGCGGCGCTTGACAGCGGTCGGCAGACGGAGACAACCACCGGCCCGCCGCCAACGGAAGTTGACCTCGTGCCGTTTCCCCGGCCTCCCACGTTGTGTGCGGGATGTCCTCACATGGGGGTGTTCTACACCCTGGGAAAAATGAAAGATCTCGTCATCACGGGCGACATCGGCTGCTACACGCTGGGGATGGGCTCACCATGGCGTGCCATGCATACCTGTGTCTGCATGGGCGCAAGCGTGGGGAACGCGTTAGGGATCGAGAAAGCATACAGGATGGCGGGGCAGAATCAGGCGGTGGTTGCTGCCATCGGCGATTCGACCTTTCTGCACTCTGGCATGACCGGACTCCTGGACATCGTGTACAACGGGGGCAATGTCACGATCATCATCCTGGACAACCGGACCACGGCGATGACGGGCGGTCAGGATCACCCCGGGACAGGCATAACCCTGCAGGAGGAGAAGACCAGGGCTGTAGACTTCGTTGCCATCTGCAAGGCTCTTGGCGTCGAGCATGTCCAGCGGGTAGACCCGTATAAGCTGCCGGAGGTGTACCGGGCGGTGAAAGAGGCGGTTGCCCACCCCGGCCCCTCGGTGATCGTGACCACCCGCCCGTGTGTCCTGATCGAGGGGTTCCATCGGCCCCAGCCGTACGAGGTCCTGGACGAGGTGTGCAACGGGTGTGGTGCGTGCCTCAAGACGGGGTGCCCAGCAATTGAGGTGGTTCGCCGCGAGGTGGTGCGCCTCCCCAACGGGCGGGAAAAGGAATTGAGTTACGTGAGGATCGACCCCCTGGGGTGCAACGGCTGTGACCTGTGCGTCCAAACCTGTGGTCCCAAGGCGATCGTTTCAGTCTTACTGCAGGGCCCGCAGAGAACGGACCAGTGACTCCTGACCACTGACCAAAGACCGTGGTCTCGTAGCCCGGTGGTGCCGTGGTCTGGCTCTGCGATCTCGGCCTGCCTGTGCCCCGCTCCGGAGCGGGGCAGACAGGCGATCTCCGCGCTGAAAAATCTGGGCTAATGAAATCGAACAGAAGGCAGCCGCTCGGGAGCAACGCATGGAGCCTTGGGACCCCCAAGGCGTGCTGAATGTCCTGCTGGCAGGAATCGGTGGGCAGGGCGTGCTCACGGCCAGCCAGTTGCTGGCAGAGGCGGCCGTGCGCGCAGGTCACGACGTGAAGAAAAGCGAGGTGCACGGGATGGCCCAGCGTGGTGGGGTGGTGACCAGCCACGTCCGCATTGGCCAGAAGGTGTACTCGCCCATCATCTCCAGGGGTGAGGCGGACCTGTTGATTGCCTTCGAAGAGGCCGAGGCATTGCGTTGGCGGTCCGAGGTTCGTGCTGGCGGAACGCTGGTTGTCAACTGCCTGCGGCTGGTCCCGCCGGTCGTGAATCTCGGCCTCTTCAAGTACCCGGAGGATCCGCTCGCAATCCTGCGGACTCTTGACGGCACGTGCCTTCCAGTGGAAGCCTCAGCCCTCGCTATCGAGGTCGGCAGTCCCCGCCTGACCGGGACCATCTTGATGGGCGCGGCATCCACAGTGCTGCCGCTCTCCGTGGGCGACTGGGAGGCAGCAATTCGTTTGCGGTTTGGTAAGAACGCTATCGCAAACCAAAACGTGAGCGCGTTCCGTCGGGGGCGGGAGTACGCACTGTCGCTTTCGGTTTTCCATTTGCGATCGTTACCCGTATGGGGAGCCGATGGCCAGTAGCTTCCATGCCTTCCTCGTGAATGATCTTTTCGGGGACCCCGCGCTTTACCTATCGCTTCCCTGGGAACGACGCGCCTTGCTCTTCGACCTCGGGGATATCAGCGCCCTTTCGGCCGGCCGCCTTCTCAAGATCACCGATGTCTTCGTTTCTCACGCTCATGTGGATCATTTCGTCGGCTTTGATTACCTTCTTCGAGTACTGCTTGGTCGCCCGAAGGGGCTGAGGATGTACGGGCCTCCGGGATTCATCGATCACGTGGAGGGGAAGCTTCGTGGGTACACATGGAACCTGGTGGAGGGCTATACCTTGGTCCTCGAGGTGCACGAGGTATACCCAAACCGGGTATCTACGGCGCGCTTTGCGTGCCCTGAGGGTTTTGTGCGTCGTGACGATCCTACACCCCATGCTTTTGACGGTGTGGTCGTGGACGAGCCCCAGTTTCGCGTTCGGGTCATACACCTTGATCACCGGATCCCGTGCCTCGGCTTCGCCTTAGAGGAGACGGTCCACTTGAACATCGACAAGGCCAGGCTTGACACGTTGAGCTTGCCAGTGGGACCATGGCTGATGGATCTCAAGCGCGCCATCCGCGCCGGCGCGTCCGATGGACATGTCATCCGCATTGCCTGGTCCGAACGTGAAAGGCGGATCGAACGCAAAGTCCCTCTGGGGGATCTCCGAAAAGAGGTCGTCCGGATAAGCCCGGGCCAGAAACTGGCGTACGTCACGGATGTCGTGTACTCGCCCGAGAACGCCGAGAAGATCACGAAGTTGGCGTGGGGCGCGGACATCTTTTTTTGCGAGGCGGCTTATCCCGAGCGCGATAGAGAAAGAGCTGCCGCGCGCTTTCACCTGACGGCGCTTCAGGCAGGACGGCTGGCGGCCGAGGCCCAGGTGCGTCACCTTTCCGTGTTTCACTTTTCCCCCAAGTACCGGGATTGTCCGGGTGAGCTGTTGGACGAGGCCATGGCAGCATTCGGACGACGCCTCTCCGCTTGAGCCGTTTCGTCCCGGACTTCTCACCGCGGAGATCGCAGAGAACGCAAAGGCGTGCGGGAATGGGAGCAGCCCGGACCGGCTTGGTTATTTTCTTCCGCAACCCCGCGGGGCTTGTGCGGGCTTTCGCCTTGACGCTCGCATCTCGTTCTGTTAGCTTCGCTACGGCGGTTTGATTTGCACGAGGTAAATCCGGGGTCGATCCCGTTATAGGAAGGAGTTAGGACATGGGCCTGCTGGAGGGGCGATTCGAGCCGGGTGTGGTCACCACCTCGCTCGACTGGCTGTTCAACTGGGCCCGAAAGAACTCGCCGTGGCCCCTGACGTTTGGCCTGGCATGCTGCGCCATCGAGATGATGTGCACCGGAGCCTCTCGCTTTGACATGGATAGATTCGGGGCGGGGGTGTTCCGGCCCTCGCCGCGCCAGTCGGACGTGATGATCGTGGCCGGGACTGTCACCGAAAAAATGGCCCCACGCATCAAGACGCTGTACGAGCAGATGGCGGATCCCAAGTGGGTCATCGCCATGGGGGCCTGCGCCATCTCTGGTGGACCGTTTTACTGGGATGCGTATCACGTGGTGAAAGGCGTCGATCGGATCATTCCGGTGGACGTCTACGTCCCCGGATGTCCCCCGCGGCCTGAGGCGCTTCTCTTTGGCATCCTGAAGCTTCAGGAGAAGATCGCCCAAGAAACCATCGCCAGGCAGAAGCTGCCTGCCGTGACCAAGGCCTGACGAGCGGGCGATTTGGCGCACCCAGAGGGTACCCGGCAACTGGGCAATTTGGCATCCAGGGCAAGCCAGCAAGACCACGAACCCCTAATTGCCTCGTCGCCCAATTGCCCCATTGCCGAATTGACGGGTTGCCATCCTGACGATGAGGAGATCGTGATCACTTACCTTCGTGAGGTGTGGGTCGGATTTCTGAGCATCCTGGTGTCCATGGGGGTGACCTTGCGCCATCTGTTCTCCCATGCCATTACGGTGCAGTACCCCCATGAGAGACGGCGCTTCCCCTTGCGCTCGCTGAACCGCCACGTCCTGACGGTTGACCTGGCGAGCAGCAAGTTGAACTGCACCGCCTGTGACGCGTGCGCCAAGATCTGCCCCACTCGTTGCATCACCATCATCGGCGCAGGCAAGGGGAAAGAGCGCCATCCCGTCGAATTCGTCATTGATCACAACCTGTGCATGTATTGCAACCTGTGCGTCGAGGCGTGCCCGTTTGATGCCATCACCATGTGGACCGGCAACTTTGAGATCGGTGCCTTCAACCGCATGGGACTGGTTTTCGACATGACGGCCCTGCATGCTGACAAGTTCTATCCCTCGCCCGAAACCCCAGAGCTGGTCGAGGTGGCGCCGGCCACGAAGTGACTGGCAATTTGGCAACCTGGCGACTTGGCAACTCGGAACTCCGGGTTGCCCCGTTGCCTGATTGCCCAATCGCCTAATTGCCAAGAGAGGACTGGGTCGTGTCCCATTTGAAAGATACCTTCGGTCGGGTCATTGACGATCTTCGGATCTCCTTGACGGATCGGTGCAATTTCCGGTGTGTCTACTGCATGCCCGCCGAGGGGATGGCCTGGCTTCCGAAGCGGGAGATCCTAACCTTTGAGGAGATCCTGCGCCTGGCTCGCATCTTCTTCGATCTGGGGGTGCGGACTGTCCGGTTGACTGGTGGTGAACCTTTGATGCGCCAGGACATTGATGTGCTCATCGAAGGCCTCATCCATCTGAAACAGGACCTGGACCTGTCGATGACCACTAACGGTTTCTTCTTGAAAGAGAAAGCTCACCGGTTGGCCGAGGCGGGCCTGAGGCGGATCAACGTGAGCCTGGATTCGCTGCGGCCCGAGCGCTTCGAGCGTATGGTGCGCCGGGACGGCCAACTCGTATTCAAGATCCTGGATGGGATGCGAGCGGCCCGCCAGGCCGGGCTCTCGCCCATGAAGGTCAACTGTGTGGTCATGCGCGGGTACAATGAGGACGAGCTGGTCGACTTCGCCCGGCTAGGTCGGGAGAACGACTATCAGGTCCGCTTCATCGAGTACATGCCCCTGGATGCCCAGGGCGAGTGGAGCATGAAGACCGTGGTCCCGGGGGCAGAGATTCTCGCTCGCATCCACGAGGTCTCTCCACTGATACCGGCCAGCGGCGACGGAGCCGAGCCTGCGACGCTCTATCGTTTTGCAGACGGGCACGGATCCATCGGCGTGATCGCTTCGGTCACCGAACCATTTTGCGACCGCTGCAACCGCATCCGCGTCACCGCAGACGGGCAACTTCGCACCTGCCTCTCTGCCCAAGGCGAGCACAACATCAAGGAGCTGTTGCGGTCGGGCGCGCCCGACGAGGAGATCGCCGAGTTCATCATCGCAGCCGTGTGGAAGAAAGAGCCGGGCCACAAGATCAACCAGCCTGATTTCGTCAAGCCGGCCCGCTCCATGTCGGCTATTGGTGGCTGAGAGAAGCAGGGCCGAACCGCTGCGTACTGATTCTCGTTTGACCTCTTTTGCGTTTCAGCACAAAGGAAATGGACCTGTGGGAGGCTGATTCCCGTACAACCAGGGGTGGGTAAACCTCCCATCTGCGGGCAATCGGTCGCGCCCTGGGGGCGTGACACCCCCCACCACACAAGCGGCGCCAAAACGTGCAGACTGCTCAGGTGGTGCTGGGTGAAGCGACTTCCCATGATGGACCTCTCCCAACAGCCGGCAGCCTCCTTATAGATTGACACGGGGAGGTGGTGGGTGCGATATTTGACGTTATAGTGGGAGAGGAATTGGCAGCGTCGCGGTAGGCGCTGTGACGCCGCGTCGTGTCTTGCAGAGGAGACGGAAAGGGGGTAGCTATGCGAAGGGGTTTCTGGATTATTATCGGCTGTGTGATCGGTGTGCTGGTACTAGGCGGATTGGCATCGGAGAGCTGGGCCCAGCAGAAGAAGCTCATCTACTGGACCCACTGGGATCAGAACCCTGAATTCAATAGCTGGTACGCAACCAGGGGGAAGGAGTTCGCCAAGAAGACCGGGTACGAAGTCGAGGTGGTGACGATCCCGTACGTGGGCTACGAGGCCAAGTACCTGGCCGCCTTCATGGGCAGGACCGGGGCGCCCGACTTCTTCAACGGGATGACCCACCAGTGGTGTGGGCAGTACGACTTCTGTGACCGGATGCCGGCGGACCTCGAGAAGGTTTGGGACGAGAATCTGCCGAAGTACATGGTTCCCATCGGAAAGTGGAAGGGTGCCCGGTATGGTATGCCCATCGAGCACGGCAACTTTCAACAGATGTACATCAACGCGGACATGTTCAAAAAGGCTGGCCTGAACCCGGACCGCCCGCCCAAGACCATGGATGAGTGGCTCGAGGCCATGAAGAAACTGACTGTCCTGGACGCCAAGGGAGAGCCAAGCCAGGTCGGCTTCGCCATCCGGCACAAAGGCGCTCCGGTGGGAATCACGGACAAGTTCCTGCCCTTCGCCCACGCCTTCGGCGCCCGCATGTTGAGCCCTGAGCTCGACAGGGCCACTGGCTATGCGAACGGCCCCGATATGGTGGCCGCTCTCCAGTTCTTTGGCGACCTCGTCCTGAAGCACAAGGTAGCCAGCCTGGCCCTGGGTACCCCCGAGGATGCCTTTGGCCAGAAACGGGCGGGGGTTATGTTCCGGGAATCCTGGTTCTTCGGCTGGGTCAAGAAGAACGCGCCGGATGTGACCTTTAAGGTCTACGCCTTGCCCTGCGGGAAGACCTGTCCGGGCGCCGGAAACCTCTTCCCGTGGACCGATCTGGTGTACAAGCACAGCCCCAACAAGCAAATGGCCTGGGAGTACATGCGCTTCATCAGCAACGCTAAGGATGACCTGGAGCACCATCAGGTCCAGGGAATCTTGCCGGTCTGGAACGCCAACCTCGAATCGGCGTACGTGAAGTCGCGGCCAGACTACCAGTCCACCAAAGACATGCTGGCCCAGCCGGTGCCGCCAAACTATTACCACCCCAAGTCGAACGAGCTGGCCACAGCGTTTGGTGAAGCGGTCGTGGGCGTCCTTTACGGGAAGGGACAGCCCAAGCCCCTGCTGGACGATGCCGCGGCGAAGATGGATCGAATCCTGAAGGACTAACCGACTGGCAACTTGGCAATCTGGCGATCTGGCAATCCGGGGATCTGGGTTGTCCTGGGTGCCAGATTGCCTGAGTGCCAGATCGCCGTGCTCCCTGATTGCCGGATTGCCAGACTGCTGATGAAGGATTGGCGTCGGCTCGCATTTCCGAAGAGCTACATGGACCGTCAGCGGCGGGCAGGTTTCTTCTTCATCCTGCCTGCCCTGACGTATTTCTCTCTCGTCTTTCTTGTGCCGCTCGTCCAATCGGTGATCGGCTCCTTCTACCGCACCATTCCCGGAGGTGCTAGCCAGTTCGTGGGCCTTCGGCTCTACGAAAAGATCCTCACCGATTCGACCTTCTGGGCAAGCGTCCGAAACACTGTCAACCTCCTCCTGATGTCAGTACCCACCACGGTGGTCCTTGCCCTGGCCACGGCCCTTGGGCTGAACCGACTGGTGACCCTGCGCTGGCGCAATACCTGGGCCGCCATGTACTTCCTTCCGTTCTCCACCTCGCTGGTGGCTGCAGCCCTCATCTGGCAGTGGATGTACGATCCGGTGTACGGGTTCTTAAACTACCTCCTATCACTCTTCGGCATTCCTCCGCAGAAATGGCTGCAAAGCCTTACCCAGGTGCGCCCGTCTATTGCCATTGTCAATGTGTGGGTGCGCATGGGATTCGACACCATGATCTTCCTGGCTGCACTGCAATCCATTCCCGGTGAATACTATGAGGCTGCGGACATTGACGGGGCGACCGGCTGGCAGCGCCTTCGCTACCTTACGCTGCCGCTGCTAAATCCGCAAATTTTAATGGTTTGCATACTTGAGCTCATATTTAACTTCAAGATTTTTGATCAGGTTTATGCGACTACCCAGGGCGGGCCAGCGGGCTCCAGCCAGACGGTCATCGTGCTGCTTTACGAGACGGCCTTTCGATTCTTCCGGCTGGGCGACGCCTCTGTCATAGCCGTGTTCGTGTTCCTGACCCTGCTCCTGGTCACCCTCCTCCAATGGCGGCTGTTTCGGAAACCGGTGGAATACTAGAACCCAGGCAGGCACCCCCGCCTGCGCGGGTACCCGGCCCCGTGGGACCCAGTCTCTTGCCTCCCCGGACTGTGTATCTCCGCTGGCTGGCGGCGCTCTTGGTGGCCTGCGGGGCCCTCTCTGTGTTCTTCCCGCTCTTCTGGATGGCGCTCACGTCGTTCAAGACTGTCCCTGAGATCCAGCGGGTGCCACTCCAAATCCTTCCCGACCATTGGACCAACCAGAGCAACTACCAGGAAGTCTTCCGGCGCGAACCATTCGGGCGATTTCTGGCTAACAGTGGCCTGGTGGCATCCATCTCTGCCCTGAGCAGCATGGTGGTATCGGCCCTGGCCGGGTATGGGTTTGCCAAGTTCCGATTCCCCGGACGGGACGTCTTCTTCTTTGCAATCATCGGCATCATCATGGTCCCCTTCCAGTCCGTGGTCGTCCCGTTGTACGTGTGGGTGAACCGCTTGGGCCTTCTGGACACGTATTTGGGGATACTGGCTCCAGATCTGGTGAGCGTCTTCGGTGTCTTTCTGATGCGGCAGGCCATCGAGGTGGTGCCGAGCGACTACATTGATGCGGCCCGTATAGACGGTTGCGGCGAGCTCCGGATCTTCTTTCGGGTGATCCTCCCCACCGTGAAGCCGGCGCTGGCGACACTCCTCATCATCAAGTTCATGTGGACGTGGAACGAGTTCTTCTGGCCCCTGGTTGTGGTGAATTCCACGCACATGAAAGTGGTCACCATGGGCCTCATGAGCTTTGTCAATATCTATTACATCGAGTACAACTTGCTGACCACGGCGGCCGTGATCAGCGTGTTGCCCATCCTCATCATCTTCCTCACCCTGCAGAAATGGGTGGTGAAGGCGGTGGTCATGAGCGGCCTGAAGGGATGAAACCGTAGTGGCGGAGGCGACATGAATCGGGGCACGAAGGTGAAGGTCCTGAACGAATCTGGCATGGCACGAGCGCGAGCGCTTATCAAGGCCGTCGGCTACGACAGCGAGGACCTGCGCCGGCCCCGGATCGGGGTCGCCAATACGTGGAGCGAAACCAGTCCAGGCCATTCGCACCTTCGGGCCGTGGCGGATGCGGTCAAAGCAGGGATCTGGCAGGCGGGCGGCACACCCTGTGAGTTCGGCGGATTCGGCATGTGCCCGGTGAACGTCGGCAGTGCCGGGATGCGGTACGATACCCCCACGCGGGATATCATCGCGGCCGACGTGGAGGCCTGCGCCGAGCTGCATTCCTTCGACGGGCTTGTCCTGATCAGTAGCTGCGACAAGAACGTCCCTGCCCACCTTCTCGCGGCAGCACGGCTCAACCTGCCTGCTATCCTGGTGCCGGGCGGGCCAATGCTGGCGGGGCGGTACGAGCAGAGGGATGTCATCATCACCGACCTGGACATCGAGACCTGGGCCTGCGGCCTGGGCAAGCCGCGTTTGGATCCCGATGCCATGGCCGAACTCGAAGACGCCGTCTGCCCGACCGCAGGCGCGTGCGCCTTGCTGGGAACGGCGAACACCATGCAATGCCTGGCAGAGGCGGTGGGCCTGGCCCTGCCTGGCTCGGCGACGGCGCCGGCCGTTTCGTCCCAACGTCTCTGGTGCGCGAAGCAGGCAGGGCGCCGGATCGTGGACCTCGTGCGGGAAGACCTCCGGCCCAGCGAGATCATGACCCGTCCTGCTCTGGAGAACATGATCCGGGTCCTGCACGCCATCGGCGGCTCGACGAATGCGGTGATTCACATCCTGGCGCTCGCGCAGGAGCTGGACCTGGGGGACAGCATCACGCTGGAGGCGATCGAAAAGCTTTCGACTGAGGTCTTTTGCATCGTGAACGTTCGGCCCAGCGGTGCCTACACCATGGCGGATTTCGACGAGGCCGGAGGGATTCCGGGGGTGATGAAGAGCCTCGAGCGGCAACTGCACCTTGGCTGCCGCACCGTGACCGGAGCGACGGTGGAGGAGAACCTGCGGAAGGCGCGGGTCGGGCGGCCGGAGGTGATTCGGAATCTGGACCAGCCAGTGTTCCGGGGGGGATTGGCTATCTTACGTGGGAGTCTGGCCACCTCGGCCGTGGTCCGCCCCACGGTGGTCCCCGAACGGATGATGAAGCACGTGGGTTCTGCCCGGACCTTTGACTCGTTGGAGGCTTGTTTGGAGGGGTTGGAGGCGGGTCAGGTCAAGGCGGGCGAGGTCATCGTTCTGCGGTACGAGGGGCCGAGGGGCGGGCCGGGACTCACGGAGGTGTTCAAGGTGCTCGGCTACATCAACGCGCTGGGCCTGGACACGTCGTGCGCGCTCGTGACCGACGGGAAGATCTCGGGGTTCGGCAAAGGTCCTTTCATCTGCCAGGTGTCTCCCGAGGCCGCGCTGGGCGGACCCATCGCCCTGGTTCGGGACGGGGATCAGGTCGAAGTGGACATCCCGGGACGCCGCCTGAATCTCCTGGTTCCGTCCGAGGAGCTGGAGGCTCGACGGCGTGCGTGGACGCCACCACCGCCTCGCGTCACGCGAGGATTCCTCACGCTATATGCGCGCCTGGCCGAGCCGGCGGCGCGTGGCGCCGGACTGCCTGTCCGGCTAACCCGATAGCGGCGGACGCAGCAGGGAAGGGGATGCCCGCGGCCTCTTTCTTTCAGGTGCCAGCATGCCGTTGGAGCGCTTGCTGGTAGAGCGCCTGGGTGGCATCGTCGCCCGGCGCCTGAAGAGCCGCGAGGACTTTGGGGCTCTTGAGAATTGCCGCCGCGCCTGCATCGCGGGAAGCAGTGCTTAGAAGCTGTAGGGTTTCGCGTACGGTCGGGCGGTCAAAGTGGGTGAGCGCCTTTTCCAGGACGACCGATTTCGACAGTCTTCCCGACTGAACCTCGTGGCGCAACTGCATCAGGCGGCGCCGGCCCTCGATCCGATCCACGAAGACGTCATAGGCTTTGCAGAACTCCGTGAGTGTGTTGTGCACGGGCGGCCACTCGGCGGTGCCAGCAACATCCTCAAGTGTGAGGACGCGCTGGGGCCGCAGGTGCTCCTCGTCTTGCTCCCCCCACGCTGGATCCCCGATGTAGTACGCCTGGCGGAAGATTTCGCTGTGTGATAGCACCTCCCAGATGTGACCGGGGGCCGTCGTCTCGATCTGCCGAGGATTCACTACCGCATTCGGAAGAGAATCAAAGACCCGTCGCACATTCGGGAAGATCGTAAGAATGCTGACCCCGATGACCTCGCTGATGTCGGGGATGGGGCTAGGAAGATCCCGGTACGCCTCGCCTTCGTAGATGCGCATCGAGGCGACGAGCGGCTTGACTCGCGTGAGGTCGATGCCCCGCCTGCTCAGCAGTCGGTGTAACCGCTTGAGGACGACGACGCCGGACCATGCGGCCGCCTCTCGCGCCCTAGCCTCGTCGATGCCATGGCGGCGAAGCGTATCGAGCTTCCCCAAGAGCTCGTCCCGGACTGGAAAGGCCAGCCGGCCGCTCATGTGGGCGATGGTGCAAAAGATCGCTTGCCCCTCGTAGATCGTCTGGGCGAAGCGCAGATGCTGGAACAGGCCGAAGTTAACCGTGATCGTCACGCCAATGCCCTGCGAGGTAAGCGCGCGGCATGCCTCGAGGCCGGCCTTGGTGCCAGGCAATTTGAAGACGACATTGGGTACCCCGCCTCCCAGTCGGCCGCGGAGTTCCCCGTGGATCGCCTGCGCATCGGCGATCATGGTTTTCGCGTCGCCGTGCTTCTTGGGATTCACCTGAAGACTGACGCACCCCATCCGTCCTTCTGTCAGCAGGAAGATCGGGCGCAGCTCCAGCATGTTGGACAGGACAACCTCGAGGGTCATTCGGCGGGCGAGGGCGTCCCCGCTGGCATCGGGCTGCTCGCGCAGCATGGAGTCGATGACGGCGTTCCAGCGGGGTGGATCAACCACCCATGCAAGGTCCACCAGCGGAGGATTGCAGGTCACAAAGGACGCCCCGAGGAGGAGTGGATATTTCAAGAATGCTGCATAGTCGTTACTGATCTCGCTGATCGTCTCACCGCGATTGCGCATTTCTGCGACACCGCGCAGGTAACTGCGGGTCATGGCGACGGAGACGTTCGTCAGGTAGTCCTTGACCGAGCCCCCAACCCACGCGGCCGCCTCCGACTCTGGATCCCTGACGCCTTCCGCCTTGAACTGCGGACCGCTCTCCGCCCGCCGGTCCGCCAGCAGCTTCCGGGTGACCTCCGGCACAGTGAGGGAGAGTTCAACGGCGAGGGCCCCGGTCGTCCCAGCCTGCGCCGCGAGCTGTTCATCGGCCAGGGCGGCCGACCCGTAGCGCTTGGCGTCCTGAAGGTTCCACCGGGGCAGGAAGGACCGCAGCCAGATCGTCAGATCGGCCAGGAGGAGGAGCAGGCGCTGTTGCGTCGCTGCATCGGCCGATGAGAATTGCTGATGGATTTTCGTGCGGAGCTGGTCAATCAGGGTGGGGAAGGAGCTGGGCGGTGTGAAGAACACGAGGTCTGCCAAGGCGTCATCCGCGTTGCCCTGGCGAACGTACGACAGGAGATCCGCGTCGACGCCTTCAAAGCGGCGGTTCAGTTCTGCCACGATTTCTTCCCTGATCGATGCGGCCGTCTTCATTTCGGCTCTCCTGCCTGTCGCGTGATCGGTTGTCCGTGTAACCCTGCGGCCACTGGTCGCGCGGAGATCCCACGCTTGGCGCCAATCGGAAACAGAATGCGGGCGTACGACAGCGGGGTGACACATCCAGACCGCATGCAGGGTCGCCAATCCTGTAGCGGCTGTCAAGGGTAATCGCCGCGAATGTCTGGAGTGGAAGAATAGGAAGAATTTCGGTTGACAAGGAATGGTTCAATGTGGGACTTCATATTAGCGGGACCGGTTTGCACGAAGCGGTGACGAGCGCGCGGGGTGGGGGATCGTGAGCTGCGCTTGCGGATGCTGCCCATCGGGGATGACGAATGAAACCAGAGGCGCCGCTGAACATCCTTCATGGGATTCGGATTCTCAGCTTCACGCAGTTCCTCCTGGGCCCGGCCGGGGTCCAGTACCTCGCCGACCTCGGCGCGGACGTCATCAAGATCGAGCCGCCCGGCGGGACGCTCTTTGAGCGGAACTGGGCAGGCTGCGATCTCTTCCTCAACGGCGTCAGCGCGTTCTATCTGTGCGCCCACCGCAACCAGCGCAATCTCACGCTGAACCTCAAGCATCCTGAGGGTCAAGCCGTCGCCAAGCGCCTCATCGCCGGGGCGGATGTCCTGGTTCAGAACTTCCGACCGGGGGTGATGGATCGTCTGGGCTTGAGTTACGAGGATCTTGCACCGCTGAATCCTCGACTTATCTTTGTCTCTGCCTCCGGTTACGGCGAAAGGAGCACGTATCGAGACCGTCCCGGCCAAGATCTACTGATCCAGGCGATGAGCGGGCTGGCTCACATCTCGGGTCGGGCTGGCGATCCGCCCACGGCGGTTGGCGCTCCGGCCGTGGATCAGCATGGTGCGGCGCTGCTTGCCATGGGGGTACTTGCGGCGCTTTTCGACCGCACCCGGACGGGCCGGGGGCAGAAGATCGAGGTAACCATGGTCCGGGCTGCCCTCGACCTGCAATTGGAGGTCGTTACGTACTATCTCAACGGGGCGCGGATGCAAAAGAGCCCGACCAGCCTGGCCAGCATGATCCATCCAGGTCCCTACGGGATTTACCAAACCAAGGACGGCTATCTCGCGCTTTCCATGTCGCCACTGCCGGTGCTCCAAGACGCGCTGCAGCTTCCCGAGCTGGCGCCATTGGCCACGGAGCGCTTTAATCACCCCGCGCGGGAGAAAATCGCCAGGATTCTGGAGCCGGTGATCCGGACCCGGACCACGGGCGAGTGGGTGGATTACCTCGTGCCGCGCGGGATCTGGGCGGCGCCCGTGCAGGAGTACGATGCGGTGTTTGCGGACCCGGCAGTCAAGGAAGCGGAGATGGTGGAGGAGGTGGAGCACCCGATGGCGGGGACGGTGCGGCTCCTTCGATTCCCGTTGGACTTCTCGGCCGGTCGGGCTGAGTGCTGGCGCCTTCCCCCCGCCTCGGGCGAGCATACGACTGAGATACTTCAAGCGCTGGGCTACGCCGAGGTTGAAGTCCAGCGGTTACGGGAACTGGGAGTAGTGTAGGAGTTCGAAAGGAGGACGGCCATGGTGATGCGACGTGTGTTCCAAATGGCAGCGATTATCGTGCTGGCGCTGGCGGTGATCGGAGCCGCCGGGCCCGCAATGGCCGGCGCGCCAGAGATCACGCTGCGTGCTGGCCACGACCAGCCCCCCAAGAGCATGTACGATGAGGGACATCAGTACCTCGCCCGCAAGGTGGCCGAGCGGACGAACGGGCGAGTCCAGGTGCAGGTGTTCCCCGCAGCCCAGCTTGGCTCTGAGGTGGTGATGATCGAGGGCATGCGCATGGGATCCATCGACATCGTGGATGCCCACGTGGCCAACCTTGCCACCGTGGTCCCGGAGCTGGCGCTGTTCAGCGTGTCGTACCTGTTCAAGGATCAGGCCCACATGGAGCGCCTCATCAACGATCCGAAGTTCCAGCAGCGGATCTCGCAGATCGTCGAAGGGAAGAACCTGGGGATCAAGGTCATCGGTTTCTACACTGCCGGAGTTCGGAGCCTGTACAATCGGAAGGCCCCGGTGCGAACGCCGGACGACCTCAAAGGCATGAAGATCCGGGTTATGGCCAATCCGATCGAGGCCAAGGTCTGGAAGACGTTTGGCGCGATCCCGACGCCGATGGCGACGGGTGAGGTGTACAGCGCGCTCCAGTCAGGTACAATCGACGGCGGCGAGAACAGCCCGTCGGTGGTGGAGGGGTTCAAGTACTACGAGGGGGCACCCTACCTGGTCATGACCGAGCACCAGCGCTCGCTGGCCCTGCTGATGATGAATGAGAGGCGATTGAAGAGCCTGCCCCCGGATATCCAGAAGATTCTGCTCGACACGGCGATGGAGGCGTCGGATTACGAGCGGAAGCGGGATGCCGAACTGAATACCGAGGCCATCGACCGCATGAAGGCCAAGGGGGCCAAGGTCAACGAACCGGATCGCGCGAAGTTCGCCGCTCTCGTTGGCCCCATCCAGGACGAGGTGGCCCGCGATATGAAGATGGAGGATGTCCTGGCCATGATTCGGGCCGCGGCGAAGTAACGGGATTGGCAAACGCGCCGGCGCGACTCCCGGCGGCCGTCGTTGCCGTCGGGGGTCAGCGCCTTCGTTCAGAAACGAGAGCGGATCAGACGCCATGGATCAACTGCTGAAGCGTTTTGAACACAGCCTGCGGTTCCTGCTCGCGGGCCTTCTGGCCTTCATCACCATCGGCGTCTTCATCCAGGTATGCATGCGCTACTTCTTCAACCTCTCCTTCCTCTGGGGCGAGGAGCTGTCGTTGTTCGCCTTCATCTGGTGTGTGTTCATCGGGGCGGCGATCGCGGTGCGGCGCCGGGTTCACTTCGCGTTTGACTTCCTGGCTGTCCTCCTTCCCGAGCGGGCCGCCGCCGCCCAGCGACTCCTCGTGAACCTGATCATCCTGGGCCTGGCCGTCGTCATGCTGATCCAGGGATATCATTTCTCGATTCTGAGCATCCGGCGCTTCTCGCCAGCATTGGGGATCACGCTCTTCATTCCCACTTTAATCATCCCCATCAGCGCCGCCTACATGGTCCTGGCCGCAGCCAGAGACTTGGTCAGAGACTGCCGGAAAATCATTGCTAAGGATGTCGCCAGATGCATCCCATGACGATCCTCTTCGGATCGTTTGCGCTCGCGCTGGTCCTGGGGCTCCCCATATCTTTTACGCTGGTCCTCTCGTCGCTCCTCGTCATCATTCAAGCGGACCTGCCCCTGGCCGTCCTCGTTCAGCATATGTTCAACGGCATCAACTCATTCACCTTGCTGGCCTTGCCCTTCTTCTTCCTGGCAGGCAACGTGATGAACGCGGGAGGAATCTCGGAACGCCTGGTCAAGCTGGCCATGGCCCTGGTGGGGCACCTTCGTGGTGGCCTGGCGCACGTCAACATCGTGGTCGGGATGTTCTTTGCCGGCATCTCGGGCAGCAGCACGGCCGAGGCGGCCGGCATCGGGACCGTGTTCATCCCTGCCATGAAGAAGCGCGGCTACGAGGAAAAATTCACCGTTTGCCTGACGGCCGCGACCTCGACGATGGGCGTGGTCATCCCCCCGAGCATCTTGATGGTTATCTACGGTGCGACGTCGGGCGCGTCCACCGGGGCGCTCTTGATCGGCGGAATTTTGCCGGGTATCCTCATGGGGTTGTCCCTGATGCTCATGTCCTATTTCTTCGCCCTGAAGTACAACTTCCCGAAGGAGCACGAGCGCTTCCTGGGCCTGCACGCTATTTGGGAAGGCGCCAAGGAGGGGATCTGGCCCCTGGGGGTGCCATTCATCATCGTGGGGGGCATGATGGGGGGTGTCTTCACCCCGACCGAGGCGGCCTCGGTGGCCGCCGTGTACGCCCTCGCCATCACGCTCCTCCTGTACCGGAGCACCTCGTGGAGGAGCCTCCCGGTGCTCTTGGGCGAGACGGTCATCCAGTTTTCTCAGATACTCTTTTGCGTAGCCGGCGCCTCGATCTTCGGATGGATCCTGGCATTCTACCGGGTGCCAGACCTGGTGACCGATTTCATCCTGAGCCTCACCAACGACTGGCGGATTGTCATCCTGCTGATCGTGCTGCTCTACTTCATCCTCGGTACCTTCATGGATGCCGTGCCAGCCATCCTGATCTTCGTCCCCATCATCCAGCCGGCCGCCCTGAAACTCGGCATTCATCCCGTCCATCTTGGGGTGATCGTGGTGATGACGCTTGCCTTGGGTCTGCTCACTCTTCCATACGGACTGTGCTCGCTGACAGCATGTGCCGTGGCGGGAATTCCCGTTACGCGAATCCTGAAGCTCCTGCACCTCATGATGATCCCGATCTTCCTAGTCATCATCTTGTGCTCGGTTGTCCCCTGGCTGGTGCTGGTGATTCCACGAATGCTGGTCCCCAAGTGGGTGTAGGCAGAGGAGGGGGCCGCCAGGCGAGACGCCTGACTTGCAGAGGGAAAGGGGCACGAAACGCAGGGTGGACGCGAATCGGATCAAGGGCATTGCGCTGATCCTCTCAGCTTCCGCCCTCTGGGGTGCGAGCGGTCCGCTGACGAAGATCCTCCGCTTGCACGGGTTCGATATCACCGATATCCTCTCCTGGCGGTACCTCATCGGCTTTCTGAGCCTGATAGCCTTGTCGACGGCCCTTTCAAGGCCCCCGGCCCTCCGCATCGACCTCGCGCGATTCAAGAGCACGCTCCTCATGGCCATTTGCATCTTCGGGGTCAATGCGGCTTTCACCTGGAGCAATTTCTTCACCACGGTGGCCAACGCCATCGCCCTCAGCTTCACTGCGCCGCTGTTCGCAGCCGTGTTGGCGTGGATCTTCCTGGGGGAAAGCGTCCGGGCCTCGCACCAACTGGCCATCGCCCTGGGCTTCTCTGGCGTGTGCATCTTTGCTTTCAGCACCTACGCTGGGGCCGCGGGAACGCACACGACCCTCTCGCCGAACATTCCCTTGGGAAATGGCCTGGCCCTCCTCTCGGGATTGCTCTTCGGCTGGTACTTCGTCATCGCCCGGAAGTTCGCCCAGCGAGATAGCGAGGTGATGCGGGGAACCATCTGGCAGTTCCTGATTTTGGCCATTCTGCTGTGCCCACTGATGGTGCTCACTCTGTTCAAGGGGATCGCCGGAATAGGGTATCTGTACCTGGTCGCGTACAGCACCCTGTGTACCGCGGCGCCCATTCTGATGCTCAACCTTTCGGGGCTGTTCCTCAAGGCGCACGAGATCAGTATCCTGGCACTCTCCGAAGTGCCTTTTTCCATCCTCATCGGCATGGTGCTGGTGCGGGAGTTTCCCTCCCCGGCGACTTGGGTCGGCGTGGCCTTCATTCTAGTTGCGGGGTTCCTGGGGGCAATGAAACAGGACTGATCTGCTAGCTGCCGATGCCAGGGCTGGCTGGCGGCCCTGCACCGATCGCGCTTTGGAAGCCCAAGCCTTCTCGGGGCGCTCGCTGCCCCTTCAGTTTCTGGGTCATGGGGTGGTTCTGGCGGGCGTTATCACGGTTGAGACAGCATGGACCGCCGCTTGTAATCGCTGATAGGCAGGCCGTACCATCCACCGAGACCCTCGAAGATTCCGGTTGACACGAGCGGCTACCCTGTGAGAATTCTTAACCGGTACCAGATCTGCATCCCTTAATGCCGGGGAGCTGGATCGGCACTCCGGCACGAATTGGCCTTCCAGCCGCTCACCTAGAAGTCCGCCCCTCAGGCGTGAACCGCGGAGGCCCGATGCCCGGCGCGACCGCGCGGCACCGTGAATTCCCCCCTGAATCTGCGTCCTTCCTGGAGCGGGAAGGCCGACTGTTCTCCCGGTCGCCTCCGGGAGAGGCGAGGCACTGGCTTGAAGATTCGCCCTAAGTGCTGTAACAGGCCGGATGATCCCTGACGGGGTGCTATGCCCGAGGGTGTCATCTCGGAGAGGAGGGACGACCCATGAGAAGCAGGGCAGGATCGGGGTTTGGACTATTGATGGCGCTGTTGGTCCTCGGCCTGGTGTTTGCCGGGACCACGGGGGCCCAGCAGCCGATGGTCATCAAGGGCGGGCACATGGAGATTCCGGCGAGTGCCCACGACGACCATTGGCAGATTTTTGCCAACTACGTGAACGGGGTGAGCGGTGGTCGGCTCAAGGTAGAGGTTCATGCGGGCGGAGCGCTTGGTGCTGATTCTCGCCAGCTCTTCGAATCAGTGAAGCTCGGCGTCAACCCCATTGGCCAAGGGGACGAGGGGGCCATGACCGCCTTCTATCCCCCACTGATGATCCTGAGCATCCCATACCTGGTCCCGGACGAGAAGGTGGCCCAGCGGTTTTACGACAGCCCGTACTTTGCCAAACTCAACGAGGGGCTGGTCAAGCAGCATGGCGTCCGAATGCTCTCGGCGGCCTCCTTCGGGTTCCGCTGCTTTACGAACAACAAGAAGCCCATCAAGACGGTTGCGGACCTGAAGGGAATCAAGATGCGGGTCCAACAGACCCCCCTCTTCATGACCATGGTTCGGGCCATGGGCGGTTCCCCCACGCCGATCTCCTGGGGGGAACTGTACAGCGCCATGCAACAGGGTGTCGTGGACGGTCAGGAAAACCCGCTGGGTGTCATTCTCGAGTTCAAGTTCTACGAGGTGCAGAAATACGCCACGGTGGACAACCACGTCCTCGGGACCAACATGATCCTAGCCAACGAGAAGTGGTTCCAGGGCCTACCGGCGGACCTGCGGCAGATCCTGCTCACCGGCGCGAAGATGGGTGCGATCGCGGAACACGGGAAGCGGATGTTTGAGGCTCACGTGAGCGCCATTGACGCTCTCCGGAAGAAGGGGATGGAGGTCTATGTTCCCACCCCGGCAGAGGTGGATACCTTCCGGAAGGCGAGCCAGGGACCCGTGGTGGAGTGGTTGACTAAGCAGATCGGGAAGGAGCTGGTGGACGGGGCCTTCAAGGCCGTGAAGGACGCAGAACAGGCCGCGGCCCGCGAGGCGCAGCCGGTAAGGTAGTTCCGTTTCGGGCAAGCGGGGGGCCAGGCGGTCGAGGACGGGATGCCGCAGCTTCGCCGCCCGGCTCCCCCTGGGCAGAGGAGATTGCGGTGACTCGCGGACTGGTGCGACGGGTGGATCAGGCGCTTTACTGGATCATCGTCCTGCAGGTGGGTGCCATGACCCTGGCGGTCAACCTGCAGGTATTCAACCGGTACGTGGTGAACTATGTCCTCGGTTGGGAGGAGGAGGCCTCCCGCTATCTGATGATCTGGTCATCCTTTCTGGCGGCAGCCTACGCCCTCAGAAGTGGGGAACAGTTGGGGATGGAGTTCGTGGTGCGGCGCCTGCCTGGGCAGGTACGACACGTCACCCGGGTTGTGGGCCACGCCGCTGCCATGATCTTCCTGGGCGTCGTGGCCTACCAGGGGTTCGTCAACATGCTTCCCCAGCAGCTCGACCAGATCTCCCCTTCGATCGGTTTCACCATGGCTATCCCCTATGCCGCCATCCCGGTCTCGGCGGTCATGATGCTCTGGGTGGAGGCCCTCCTTATCCGCCAGGAATTGCGAGGGACAGAGCAGGCCCAGGCGGAGGCCGAACGGCTACCGCTATAAGAGGACTCCGCACCGTGGTGCTCCAAGCGGTCACATTCCTCTTCGTTCTGACGATGATCTCCGGGATGCCGATTTCCCTGGCCATCGGCGTGACGGCCCTGGGCGGCATCCTGGTCATGCAGGGGATCCCTCTGGTCGTGATCCCCCAGAAGATGTTCATCGGCACCGACGCCTTCCCCTTGCTGGCCATCCCGCTCTTCGTCCTGGGCGGCGACCTGATGCTGAAGGGCGAGATCACCCGAGGGCTCATTCGCTTTGCGGACCTGGTGGTGGGGCGCATCCGCGGTGGCCTGGCTCATGCGACCATCTTCTCGTGCATGATTTTTGCCGGCATCACCGGCTCGGCCGTGGCGGATGCGTCAGCCATCGGCTCGGTGATGATCCCGGCCATGTATGGGGCCGGATACCCCAAGAACTATGCTGCGGCCGTCACCGCCTCTGCCTCCATCATGGGCCCCATCATTCCACCGAGCCTCGTGATGGTCTTCTTTTCCTTGGTCACGGGTGCCTCGGTGGGGGGACTCTTCATGGGAGGGGTGGTCCCCGGCCTGCTTATCGCCATATCTTTGATGACCATCAATTACTTCACCAGTCGCCGGCGCGGGTACCAACGCCGGGAGGCGCGTTACACTTGGCCGGAGACCATCAAGATCATCAGGGACTCCATCCTGGTACTCCTCATGCCCGTTATCATCGTCGGGGGCATCCTGGGGGGGATCTTCACCGCCACGGAGGCGGCCGGGGTAGGTGTAGCTTATGCGCTCCTGATCGGGTTCTTCGTCCTGCGCACGCTGAAACTGCGAGACCTGCCCGAGATGTTCATGAACACGGCCAAGGTTACGTCCGTCGTCCTGCTGCTTCTGGCCACGACCAATGTGCTGAGCTGGATCATCACCATGCAGAACGTGCCGCAAATGACCCTTGCCTTTTTCACCAGCATCAGTAAGGATCCACGGATGTTTTTGCTCCTTATGAATGTACTCTTGCTTTTCACGGGTTGCATCATTGATACCGCCCCAGCCATCTTCCTTCTGGTCCCGGTCTTCGCACCTGTGGCCACGGCGTATGGGATCGACATCATCCACTTCGGCATCCTCGTCACCGTGAACCTGTGCATTGGATTGCTCACGCCCCCGGTGGGCTCGTGCATCTTCATCGGCAGTAGCCTGGCGAAGATTTCCATCGAGGAACTCCTCAAGCCTCTCTGGCCATTTCTCATTGTGGAGATTACGGTTCTGTTCCTCATCACCTATGTCCCCTCAACGGTCATGTTCCTCCCGCGGCTCTTGGGATACTAGGGCCTGCGGGCAAGCGATAATAGACATTCTTGCTGCCAGCGTCCGGGAGGTACCGAGCACGCCATAGGGAGGGTTCGGTCATGCATGCCACGACAACCATAAATCCCCACGACCGCCTGTACCAGAGCGCCAGGGCCGTGCTGCCCGGCGGTGTGTCCTCGTCCATCCGGCTCAACAAGGCGTTGGGGCGGCCGTTCTACATCGCTCGGGGGGAAGGTGCCTACGTCTACGACCTCGAGGGTCGGGAGTACGTGGACCTCCTCACCTCGCACGGGGCCACCATCCTGGGGCACAACCACCCGGGCATCCGCGCGGCGATAGAGGAAGCGCTCCGCTGCGGCATCGTTTGCTCCTTCGAGACCCCCGCCCAGAGTCGGGTGGCCGCTGCCCTGACGGAGATGGTCCCGTGCGTGGACATGGTCCGATTCACCTGCTCGGGGACCGAGGCCACCATGCACACGCTGCGCCTCGCTCGCGAGTACACGGGGCGCGAAAAGTTCATCAAGTTCGACGGCCACTTCCACGGGTACCACGACTACGTCATGTGGAATTACGGTGGCGCTGCTCCCGTGGAGGGCCCGCCCGAGAGTCCACGGAAGACCGTCCGTTCGGGCGGGGTGCCCGCCGGGATCGCCGAGTATGTGATCGTCCTGCCCTTCAATGATCTGGAGGTGGTCAAGCGAGCCCTCTGGCTCCACGGGCACGAGATTGCCGCGCTGATCCTGGAGCCCATTCACTATAATGCCGGCTGCATTGTGCCGAGCAAGGAGTACCTCCACGGGCTGCGGGAGCTGACGAAAGAGTACGGGGTGGTGCTGATCTTCGATGAGATCCTGTCGGCCTTCCGGACAGGCCCGGGATGTGCCCAGGAATACTTCAACGTCATCCCCGATCTGTGCACGATTGGGAAATGCGTGGCGGGCGGGACGCCCCTCTCCGTCTTCGGCGGACGGCGGGAGATCATGGAGCATCTGCGCCCGCTGGGGAATGCCGAGCACAGCGGAACGTACAACGCCCATCTCATTCCCATCATGGCGGCCGAGGTCTGCCTCGCAGAGATCCGAAAGCCAGGATTCTACGATCATCTCAATGCCCTGGCGGATCGCCTGTACACCGGCATGAACGCCATCTTCCAGAAGCACGGCTTCCTGGCCCGCTGCCAGGGGCTGGGCGCGCGATTCGGGCTGTACTTCGGCTTCACGGAGGAAGTGCGCACGTATCGGGACACCGAGAAGCAGGACACCGCCCTGGGGTTGCGATTCTTCAAGGGCATGGCGGAGCGGGGGGTCTACTTCTGCGACGGCGGGGGCAAGCCCATGCATCACGGCTTCTCTGCCGCCCACACGGTAGCCGACATGGGCCGGGTCCTCCAGGCAACGGAGGACACGGTGAAAGCACTGGGGACCGGAGAGCGGAGTTAACCTGCCCGTGGGCTCGGGGCCGAGGGTCGTTGAGTCCGAAGACAACCCAGTCTCTCGAATCCCTGAACGCCTTTGTCGGGCAGCGGACCGATTAGGGATTGACTCGCAATATGGTTTGCCTATATTTTTCTGCCATCGTAGATAAAGGCACTTCCAGCGCATAGCAAGGGGGCGCGGCGATGGAGGGCGACAGACACCCCAGAGCCTGCTGACAATCCCCCAGGGAAGCTGGCCGTAAGATTGAGATAGGAGGTCTCTTATGGGAGCGAATCGGTTCTTAGACCCGGATTCGGCTTCAGCGCGCCTTTTCGAGGAGGCCCGTCGGCTCATCCCCGGGGGCACCTCCAAGGCTAACTTCTACATGAGGCCGCATCCCTTCTACCTGGCCTCCGGGGCCGGATGTCGGGTGACGGATGTGGACGAGGTGGAACGCCTGGATTGCATCAACAATTTCACTGCGTTAATTCACGGGCATGCTTTCCCGCGAATTGTGGCGGCGGTATCTGAGCAGCTTGCGCGGGGCACCGCATTCGCCGCCTCCACACCCCAGGAGGTGGCGCTGGCCAAGCTTCTGGTAGAGCGGGTGCCGGGCATCGAGCAGATCCGGTTCGGCAACTCCGGGACTGAGGCAGTCATGATGGCGATCAAGGCGGCCCGCGCTTTCACCGGGCGGGATCGGATCGCCAAATTCGAGGGTGCGTACCATGGGTACTACGATGACGTCCAGGTAAGCTTCAATTCCACCCCGCCCGGCTGGGGGCCGGACGAAGAGCCGGCAAGCCTGCCCAGCAGTGGCGGCATTCCGAAGCAGCGGGTGTCCGAGGTCCTTGTCCTCCCCTGGAATGACCGAGAGGCGACGGAGCGTCTTCTCATTCGCCACCGTCACGAGCTGGCGGCTGTCGTCGTGGACCCACTCTCTAACCGGATGGGATTCATCCCGCCCGCACAAGGATTTCTGGAACATCTGCGGGAGGTAACGCGGGCCTACGGCATCCTCATCATATTCGACGAGGTGATCTCCTTCCGCGTAAGCCCCGGAGGGGCGCAGGCGCGGTACGGGGGCGACCCCGACCTCACGGCGTTGGGGAAGATTATGGGTGGCGGGTTTCCGGTAGGGGCGACTGGCGGCAAAAGGGAAGTGATGGGTGTCTTCGACCCTGGTACCCGGGGGCCGAAGATCGCTTCAGGAGGAACCTTTAGTGCAAATCCGATAACCATGGCCGCCGGCCTGGCTGCCATGACAGCTCTGGACCCGCCGACCTTTGCGCGTCTGGAAGAAATGGGAAGCCGGCTGCGCGCGAGACTAAGGGAGGTCATACAGAAGAGCGGCCAGCCCATGCAGGTCACCGGCGACGCCTCTTTGTTCCGCTTCGTGATGAGCCCGCGACCGCTCCGATCCTACCGGGACACGGTGGAGCCAGGAGCAAGCGAGCGCATGTCCAGCCTTTTCATCCACCTGCTGGACGCCGGTGTGCTCGTGAATACAAATGGGCTGGCCTGCCTGAGCACGGTCATGGGGGACCAAGAAATAGAGGAAATCGCCTCGGCGCTGGAGCGAGCGCTTGAGGAGCTTAAACGCGAGGGGTAGTCGCAAGACCCAACGGCACTGCGCTCCGCGGGTTTCCCGTGTGTTTGCGTGGGATAACCCGGGGAGCCTGGGGCGAAGGGCCCCCAGAAGGAGAGGAGTCATGAAAGAACGAGGAAGCAGGGTTTCGTTAGGGACGGGGTTGGTGGCTGTGGCCCTAGCACTGGTGCTGGGCCTCGGAGCCGTGCCCACAGCCGGCGCGGCAGAGGAGGTCCTGATTGGCGTGTTGTCCCCCTTGACCGGTGCCCCCGCCAAGTTCGGCCAGCTTCAGAGAAACGCGCTGACGATGGCGGCGGAAGATGTGAACAATGCGGGTGGGATCAAGTCCATGGGTGGTGCCAAGATCCGGCTCGTCTTCGGAGATACCCGTGGCGAGGCGGACATCGGCGTGACCGAGACCGAACGCCTCATCACCAAAGAGAAGGTCCACGCGCTGATCGGCGCATTCCAGAGTGGTGTCGGTTTCCCGTCGTCGGCTGTAGCCGAGAGGTATCAGATTCCATGGATGACTGACGGCACCTACGACAGGATCACGCAACGTGGGTTCAAGTACGTCTTCCGCGCCCACTCCAATGACACCATTAAGGCTGGCACGCTGATTGAAGGACTGATGGCCCTGAGCAAGCGCGTCACACCGATCAAGAGTGCCATCATCTTCAGCGAAAACACGGAATGGGGGAGGTCGGTCGGCGACAAACAAAAGGGCTTCCTGGAGGGGCATGCTGTCAAGGTCCACTACGTGGAGCACTATCCCTTTGCGGCGCCCGACCTCACCTCCATGGTGGTGAAGGCAAGAGGGCTGAAGCCTGACCTCGTGGTCGCCAATTCCTATCTGGGAGATGCTCTTCTCATCACCCGGCAGATGAGCGAACAGGAGCTTCGACCCACGGTGTATGCCGCAGGGGGTGGCGGCCATCTCCAGCCGGATTTCCTGAAGGGGGTGGGCAAACTCGCTGAGGGCATCCTGGTGGCCACCAATTGGGCTCCGGCCGTCGGCAAATCGGTGCCATGGATCAAGAGGGAGAATGACCGGTTCCTGGCACGCTTCGGAACACCGCTGGCCGAGGACTCTGCGCGCTACTACCAGTCATTCCACGTCATCGTGGATGCCCTGGAGCGGGCGAAGACGACCTCCTCGAAGGAACTGCGAGACGCCATTGCCTCGACCAGCATCACCGACATCAACCATAAGGCCATGATGGTGCCATACAAGCTATTGAGCTTCGATGAGACCGGGCAAAACCCCAACGCCACGGCCATGGTTGTCCAGATTCAGAGCGGGGAATGGCGTCTGGTCTATCCGGACTACGTTGCGGAGCCGGATGTTAAGCTGATCTGGCCGTATCCGCAGTCGAAGTAGTAGCAAACCGCTTTGAGAGTCAAGGAGGGTGCCATGAAAAGGCGAGAAGTTGTCGTAGGGCTCAGCCTTGGGATCATGGGTGTGGTTGTGACCCTCGCCGTTGTTCTCGGATCGGCCCCGCTGGCCGTTGCCGCCGAGGAGGTGCGGATCGGCGTCCTCTGTCCACTCACCGGTCCCACGGCCAAGTTCGGCCAGAACCAGAAGAACACCCTGACCAGGGTCATGGAGGACGTGAACGGTTCCGGCGGGATCAAGGCGCTGGGCGGGGCCAAGATCCGCCTGGTGTTCGGGGACACCCGGGGCGAGGCGGACATCGGCGTGACCGAGACGGAGCGGCTCATCACCAAGGAGAAGGTGCACGCCATCATCGGCGCCTACCAGAGCGGGGTGACCTTCCCGGCCTCGGCTGTGGCGGAGCGGTACCAGATCCCCTGGGTGACCTACGCGACCTTCGACAAGATCACCCAGCGCGGGTTCAAGTACGTCTTCCGAGCCCATTCCAATGACAGCATTAAGGCCCGGACGCTGATCGAGGGCCTGGTGGCCCTCAGCCGGAAGGCGACCCCTATCAAGAGCGCCGTCATCTTCAGCGAAAACACGGAGTGGGGAAAGTCGGTCGGCGACAAGCAAAAGAACTTCCTGGAGGGGTATGGTGTCAAGGTCCACTACGTGGAGCACTACCCGTACGCCTCGGCCGACCTCACCTCCATGGTGGTGAAGGCGAAAGGGGTGAAGCCAGACCTGCTCATCTCCAACTCCTACCTGGGGGATGCCCTGCTCATCACGCGGCAGATGAACGAGCAGGAGTTCCGGCCGGCGGTCTTCGCCGCGGGCGGCGGCGGCTACCTCCAGCCCGACTTCCTGAAGGGCGTGGGGAAGCTGTCCGAGGGGATCATCGTGGCCACGGACTGGATCGCGGCCGTGGGCCGGGCGGTGCCGTGGATCGGGCAGGAGAACGAGCGGCACGTGGCGCGCTTCGGGGTCCCGATCGTCGAGGATGACGCCTGGGTGTACCAGAACTTCTACCTCATCGTAGACGCCTTGGAGCGGGCCAAGACGACCGCGTCCAAGGAGCTGCGGGACGCCATCGCGGCCACCCATATCACCGACCCCAATCACAAGGCCATGATCAAGCCCGTGAAAGAATTGCGGTTCGACGAGACCGGGCAGAATCCATCCTCCAGCGCCATGCTCGTCCAGATCCAGGACGGGAAGCTCCGCCTGGTGTATCCGGAGTCGATCGCTGAGCCGGACGTGAAAGTGGTCTGGCCCTATCCGATGGCGAGGTAGCACTGATCTGAAAAAACGCTTGAACCGCCATGACGCCAAGGTGGCTAAGGTTCAGACGCTCGAACCTCTCGACTGAGGAACCCGAGGGTGCGTTTATGTGTCTTTCAGGAGTTCCTTAGGTTCGCCCGAGAGAGGCCATTTCGGTTGGCGTTCTTGGCGGTTAACTTCGGGGGTAGCAGTGGGCCGGCGGGAGACACTGCCGGAGGGAGGGAGTCATGCGCATGCGGCAGATCGCGGCAGGGGTTACCATCGGGGTGATCGGAATCGCGGCCGGCCTCATCCTCGGCTGGGGAGCCGGGGAGGCGACGGCAGCGGAGGAGATCCGGGTCGGGGTCATCTCACCGATGACGGGTCCCGCGGCCAAGTTCGGCCAGATCCAAAAGAACACGCTCATCCTGGCATCGGAGGATGTGAACAATGCCGGCGGGATCAAGTCGCTGGGCGGCGCCAAGGTCCGGTTGATCTTCGGCGACACCCGCGGCGAGCCGGATATTGGCGTGACAGAAACCGAACGCCTCATCACCAAAGAGAAGGTCCACGCGCTGATCGGCGCATTCCAGAGCGGGGTCGGGTTCCCATCGTCCGCGGTGGCGGAGCGCCACCAGATCGTCTGGTTGAACTACGGGACCGTCGACAAGATTACCCAGCGAGGGTTCAAATATCTCTTCCGGGCGCACGCCAACGACACCATCAAGGCCCGGACCCTGATCGAGGGACTGGCGGCGCTCAGCAAGCGCGGCACACCGCTCAAGACGGCCGTCATCTTCAGCGAGAACACCGAGTGGGGGAAGTCGGTGGGGGACAAGCAAAAGATCTTCCTCGAAGGCCTGGGCATCAAACTCCACTTCGTGGAGCACTATCCCTATGCGGCGGCCGACCTCACGTCCATGGTGGTGAAAGCCAAGGGGCTGAAGCCGGACCTCATCGTCGCGAACTCCTACCTCGGTGATGCCTTGCTGATCACGCGCCAGATGAGCGAGCAGGAGGTGCGGCCAGTGGCCTATGCGGCGGGCGGTGCCGGCCACCTCCAACCGGATTTCCTGAAAGGGGTCGGGAGGATGTCCGAGGGGATCCTGGTCGCCACCATGTGGGAGGCGGCCGTCGGCAAGGCGGTGCCGTGGATCGCGAAGGAGAACGAGCGACACGTGGCCCGCTTCGGGATGCCGATGACCGAGGACTCGGCCGGCTACTACCAGCTATTCCAGATCCTCGTGGATTCCCTGGAGCGGGCCAAGACGACCTCCTCCGAGAAACTGCGGGACGCCATCGCAGCCACGAATATCAGCGACATCAACCACAAGGCGATGCTTCTGCCGTACAAGCAGTTGAAGTTTGACGAGACCGGGCAGAATCCCTACGCCACCGCCATGGTCGTCCAGATTCAGGATGGAAAGTTCCGCCTGATGTACCCGGAGCATGTGGCGGAACCGGAGGTGAAGCTGGTCTGGCCATATCCGCAGTCGAAATAGTAGCAGCCAATCCACCTGGGTGGCCCCGGCAACGGGGCCACCCGTTCTGTGGCGATCTTTCATGCTGACGTTCCTACAAGCCACGGTCAGCGGTCTCCTCATCGGAGGCACGTACGCCCTCATTGCCCTCGGCCTGAACATCATCTTCGGGACGACGCGAGTGATCAACTTCGCCCAGGGGACTTTGCTGATGGCCGGCATGTTTATAACCTACTGGCTTTGGGTCTTCGGGGGCATCCACCCGTACCTCTCGCCGCTCTTCTCTGTCCCGATGCTTTTCGGCTTGGGTTACCTTGTCCAGAACTCTCTGGTGGCCCCGCTCTTCGCGCGAGAGCGGGCGAGGGAGCCGATGAGCGTGCTACTCCTGACGCTGGGTCTGGCGCTGCTGCTCGAGAACCTGGCCCTGCTCCTGTTCGCGGCAGATTATAAGACCGTCCAGATTGACCTGGGGATGCTGACCTTCAAGGTGACCGGCATCATCGTCAGCGTTCCCCGCTTGATTGGACTGGTGGCGGCGGGTGGAACAGGGGCGGCCCTCTACCTCTTTTTCACGCGCACGGATCTGGGTCGGGCCATCCGGGCCACCGGGCAGGACCGGGAGGTGGCTCGCTTGATGGGGATTGACGACTCCAGGATATACAACGTCGCCTTCGGGTTGAGCGCTGGCCTGATGGGGATTGCCGCCGCTATCCTGGTGCCGTTCTACTACGTCCATCCGGCCGTAGGAACGTCCTTCCTGCTTAAAGCCTTCATCATTGTCGTTCTGGGAGGCATGGGTAGCATGCCTGGGGCGGCACTGGGGGGCCTGATCGTCGGGGTTATCGAGGGCATAGTAGGGGTGTACGTTCAGGCGGCGGCGGCTCAGATTGTCCTGTTTGCCCTATTCGTGACGATCCTCTTCGTGCGCCCGATGGGGCTGTTGGGCGTGGAACGCAGGTGATCCCCTTGCGCAAATCCGAAATCCGACATTCGAAATCAACGCGGTGAGCCAATGGGGCGCTCCAAGCAGATAATCGGGTGGGCGCTGGGTGGCCTGGTACTGGTGGCGTTCGCGATGGTGCCGGTGGCCACCCGATGGCTGCTCACCGACGACAACTACTGGATCCAGGTCGTCATCTGGGTCCTGTACTTCGCGTATCTGGGGGCCGCCTGGAACCTGATTGGCGGCTTCGCCGGGCAGTACTCCATCGGGCATGCCAGCCTGCTGGGAATCGGGGCATACACTTCCTCGTTACTCCACATCAATGCCGGGCTGAGCCCGTGGCTGGGGATGATCGTGGGGGGCATGGTGGCCGCTGCCATCGGCGGGCTGATCGGGTATCCCTGTTTCCGGCTGCGCGGAGCCTTCTTCTCCCTGGTGACGATTGCTTTCGCCGAGATGCTCCGAGTGGGGACCGAGCTGACGGACACGATCTTCGGGATCGAGGTAAATGGAGTACGAGGTCTGCTGCTACCAGTGCTGGGGCACCGGCCGGCGGCCTTCCAGTTCGTGGACAAGCGGTACTACTACTACACCATGCTGGCGCTCCTCTTGCTGATCCTGATGGTGGGGTGGGCTGTGAAACGCTCACGCCTCGGATATTACCTGACGGCCATCGGGGATGACGAGGAGGCAGTGGCAAGTTTGGGGATCAATCCGGCGCGGGTCAAGCTGCTGGCCATGATCCTCAGCGGATTCTTCACGGCCATCGGCGGCACGTTTTACGCCCAGTTCATCCTCTACATCACGCCCACCCGGACCATGAGCCTGGATTTCTCGATCCAGATGGTGATCGTGACCATCCTGGGCGGGATGGGCACTGTCCTGGGACCGGTGTACGGGGCGATCATCCTCGTGCCCATCGCAGAGATCACACGAGCCTTCTGGGGGGGTAGCCTGCAGGGTGTCCACCTCATCATTTACGGTGCGCTGCTCATGGTCGTGATCCTGTACTGGCCGCAGGGGATCGAGGGGTGGGTCCGGCGCAGGGCCGTCAACCTGGTGGGCTGGCTTGCAGCGCAGATATCGCCTGCCCCGATGGTCGTGGCCGCGGCCACGGCCAACGTCCCGAGCATAGTCATCCCGGAGGGAGCCCTCATGCCGACCCGGGTTGCGTCGGGCAACGGCCAGCCTCTTCTGGTTCTGGGAAATCTGAGCCGGCAATTCGGCGGGACGATCGGGGTACGGGACCTCACGCTGGAGGTCAGAGCCGGTGAGGTGGTCGGCCTCATTGGTCCCAACGGGGCGGGGAAGACCACCGTCTTCAACCTGGTCACCGGATACCTGACGCCCGACGCGGGGGAGATCCGGTTCGCCGGGATTGATCTGACCCGCCTGGGAGCCGACGCCATCAACCGACTGGGAGTGGCGCGCACGTTTCAGATCGTACGCCCATTCTTCAAGTTGACCACTCTTGAGAATGTGATGGTGGCCATTCTGCCCCGGGTGGGTCAAGTGGGGGAAGCGCGGAAGGAGGCAGAAAGGTACCTCACTTTTGTCGGGCTGTCCCATCGCGCTGATGTGCTGGCTGACAGCCTGAGCACCGGAGAGCGGAAGCGCCTGGAGCTGGCGCGCGCCCTGGCCACGCGGCCTCGACTTCTCCTCCTGGACGAGGTGACCGGTGGCGTGGACCAGCGCAGCCTGCCGGGCCTGGTGGCCCTGATCCAGAAAGTCAGGAAGGAGGGGGTTACGCTGGTTCTCATCGAGCATAACCTGCGGGTGGTGACGATGGTCGCGGACCGCCTGGTCATGCTTCACCTGGGGGAGAAGATCGCGGAAGGCACGCCGGAGGCGGTCGTGCATGACCCGCAGGTGGTGGAGATCTACGTGGGAGGTGCTGGTGCTCAGCGTTAAGGATCTGGAGGTCCGGTACGGAGGTTACCTGGCCCTGGCCGACGTGACACTAGAGGTGGGCACGGGAGAGGTGGCCTGCCTGCTGGGTGCCAACGGGTCCGGGAAGAGCTCGCTCCTCAACGCGGTGTCGGGCCTGGTTCCGCCGGCGGGGGGCAAGGTCCTCTTCGACGGTGCGGTCATCAATGATGTGCCGACATACCAGCGCCTGGGTATGGGTCTGGCCCACGTTCTGGAGCGCCGGCGCCTCTTTCCCTACATGACGGTTCTGGAGAACTTGCTTTTGGGGGCCTACTTGCCGGAATTGCGTGGCCAACGGGCCGAGACGCTGGAGGGCATCTACGCTTTGTTCCCGGAGCTGAAAGGGCGGAGCAAGCAACTGGCTTCGACCCTATCAGGCGGAGAGCAGCAAATGGTCGCCATCGCCCGTGCCCTTATGGCTCGGCCGCGGTTCCTGATGCTGGACGAGCCATTTCTGGGTCTCGCGCCACGGCTGGTTGTGAGAATGTCGGAGACCATCCAACGGATCAACCGCGAAGGCGTGACGGTGCTGTTCACCGAGCAGAACATCCAACAGTCGCTCTCCATCTCGCATCGCGGGTACATCTTGGAGAGCGGGCGGATGGCGCTGGCGGGCACCGGGGCCGACCTCTTGCGGGACGAGCGCCTGCACCGCGTGTACATGGGGCTCGACAGCGGAAGCGGGATGCCCTCAGCGTCACCTGCATCGTCAACCCCCTGACACACCAAGGAGGTGTTGCATGAATGATCAAAGAATCCCGACGACTACCAGTGAGAGGGGCCTGCTGGACCGGGCGGCCCAATACCTTCCGGGGGCTTCCACCTGGCAGTGGTCCCTCCCAGCGGATCTCGCCTTCGTCGTGGAGCGTGCAGAGGGCAGCAGGCTCTACGACATTCATGGCCGGGCCTACATAGACTGCGTGATGGGATCTGGTCCGCTCCTGTTGGGGCACGCACCCCCCGCGGTGGTCCGGGCGATTCAGGAGCAGGTGGTAAAGGGTTCCACCTACCACTGGTTGAGCGAGCCGACGGTTCGTCTCGCCGAGCTGATCTGTCAGGCGGTCCCCTGCGCCGAGAAGGTGCGGTTCGTCAGCACCGGGACCGAGGCGACGATGTTCGCCATCCGCATGGCCCGCGTTTTCACGCGAAGAGAAAAGGTCCTCAAATTCGAGGGTGGCTGGCATGGACTCCACGACTACGGGATGATCGGCAACTGGCGCATGGGCGATACCTCGTACCCGACCCCCGTGCCGGACATCGGCGGCATCCCCAAGGGGGCGCTGGACAGCGTACTGATTGGTCCGTTCAATGACCTGGCCACGACGGAAGACATCCTGGCCCGCTACGGACAGGAAACCGCGGCGGTCATCGTGGAACCGCTCCAGCGGGCCATCCCGCCGGAGCCCGGATTCCTGGAGGGCCTCCGGGACCTGACTCGCCACTACGGCATCGTGCTCATCTTTGACGAGGTGGTGACGGGGTTCAGGCTGGCCTACGGCGGGGCGCAGGAGTTCTACGGGGTCGTCCCCGACCTGGCAACACTCGGGAAGGCGCTGACGTGCGGCCTCCCGCTGGGTGCCATTTGTGGTCGGGCAGATGTGATGGACACGGCCAACCCGGCGCGGAAGGGCACGCTGGAGTTCGCCTGCCTGAGCGGGACGTTGAGCGGCAACCCGCTGGCCTGCGCGGCCGGCATCGCTGCGCTGGGGGAGCTGCGGAAGCCCGGGGTATACGATCGGCTGGCGTCCATAGGACGGCGCTTGCGCGAGGGCATGGCCGAGATCGCCGCCAAACAGGGTGTGAAGGTGAAGGTGCTGGGCGAGGGACCCATTGCGCAGCCCTTCTTCATGGATCCCGGCCGGCGGGTCACGACGGACCGGGATCTCCGTGCAGCGGATGGGAAGCGGGCCGTGCGGCTGGGGTACGAGTTCCTTCGGCGGGGGATCTGTGTCGTTCCCAATACCAAGATGTACCTGTCCCTGGCCCATTCGGACGCGGACATCGAGGCAACTCTGGCCGCCTTTGCCGATGCTCTGCCCGCCAGCGCCTGATGGCGCTGGATCCTGGCATTCGGAGCGCAAGGGAAGGAGTGCATGGCCTGGTGAAACCGGGAAGCGCAGCCATCCTCTTCGACAACCCGAGGAGAAGGAGATCGGAAGATGAGACAGCCCAGCCTGATGAATCTCGCCCGGTGTCAGGCGCTCATGCGGCAGCAGGGGATAGACGTGCTGGCGCCGAGCACGGAAGCCCACATCTATTACACCTCGGAGTTCCCGGTCTATGAGTTCACCTTTGAGCCGGAAATGGTCGCCTTCTCGCTGATCCCGGCAAACCCGGCCATCGAGCCGTACCTGCTCATCCCCCACATCAACCGGATGAGTCTCCTCCAGTTCCCCACCTGGATCCCCCGGGTGGGCTTCTTCGGCCGATTCAATGTCATTAATGCTCCAGAAATCCCGGGCTTTCGCGTGGATACGGTCTATGAGGCATTCGGAAAGGCCCTGGCGGAGATGAGCTTGACCAAGGCTCGCGTGGCCATCGAATACCATCGGCTGCCTGCGGCCGCTTACGAGCGCCTGAAGAAAGAGCTGCCCCAGGTCGAGTTCGTGGATGGCACCGACCTGCTCCTGGGCGTCCGGGAGATCAAGATGCCCGAAGAGATCGCCAGGCTGAAAAAGGCAGCCGACGCTATCGAGAAGGGTATTGCCGCAGCCTACGCACAAGCCAAGCCCGGCATGAGCGAGCTTGACCTGGACCGCATTATTCGCCGAACAGTGATGGAGGAAGGCTGCACGACGAACTACGTCCAGGCGGGCACAGGCTCGCGGGGGGCCTTCGGCCCGGTGTACCCCAGTGATACCAAGATCCAGAAAGGAGACGTCATACGCATCGATGCCTCTGCGAGCTACAAGTACTACGTGTCCGATATTTGCCGCATGGCGGTGGTGGGCGAGCCGACCGAGCAAATGCGGAACATCTACGCGGCGGTGCACGAGGCGGAGATGGCCGCCATCAACATGGTGAAGCCGGGTGTCAAGATCCCGCAGATGTTTGACGCGGCCGTGAAGATCCCCCCGGCCCGGGGGATTACGGACTATCGACGGCACCATATCGGCCACGGCCTGGGTCTGTCGTCTCACGAGCGGCCCTTCCTGGCGCCGTGGAACGACCATGCGCTGGAAGAGGGCATGGTCCTGTGTATTGAGACGCCTTACTATCTGTGGGGGGTAGGTGGTTTCGCGCCGGAAGACCAGCTTATCGTGACGAGAGACGGCTTCGAACTCATGACAACGCCCCAGCGGGAGCTGATTGTTATCTGAGCCAACAGGAATGAAGGGCCAACTGCTGAATTGCCCAGAATCCGCCGGATAAGGGTCTCCCTCGAAGGCCTTGAGGTGGGTGGGGGGAAGACTCCGCTGCTGCCGGAGAGATCCATTTGAAATAGAGAGGGCATATATCGCTTAACGTTCTCCACAGAGAGGGAGCCCATGGCTGAATTCGCTGACATGATGCAAGGTGCCAGGGTGCTGGTTGACAGACTCACTGATGTAAAGCCAGGGGAACAGGTGCTCGTTCTTATCGATGGTGGTAGATCTTTCCGCATCGCTGAAGTCGTAGCAGAAGCAGCCCGTGAGCGAGATGGGGTACCTGTGATTGCCCTCATGGACATCTTGCCTGTGCCAAATACTGAACCTCCCCCGACAGTCGCTGCGGCTATGCAACAGGCGAACGTTATCTTCGGTTTCCTGAGCAAGTCTGTCTTTCACACCAAAGCTCGTCTGGCTGCTTCCCAACGTGGGGCTCGCATGATCTCGGCAACGGGCATCGTCGAGGAGACCCTCGTGGATGGCCTCATCAAGGCCGACTTCTTTGGCATCAAGCCGGTGGTAGACGACTTGGCCGAGCATATCACAGCCGGACGACAGATCCGTATCACCTCCCCCGGGGGGACCGATCTGACCGCCAGCATCCAGGGGCGGCGTGCCAACCGTGAGATCTGGTCGCGCGAGCCAGGACAGGCCTCTGCTGCACCCGGAATTGAGGTCAACGTACCACCCCTGGAAGGTACAGCTGAAGGGACGGTTGTTGTGGACGCCAGTATCGCGACTATCGGCCTTATTCATCTGCCAATACGTATGACCGTTGAGGGTGGACGAGTGACGGGCTTCGAAGGCGGAGAACAGGCTGAGCAATTGTCTCGATTAATCGCATCCGTGAATGATCCCCGTGCTTACGCTATTGCTGAGATCGGCATCGGTCTTAACCCTGAGGGAAGAATCACAGGTAGCATCTTTGAGGACGAGTCCGCTTTTGGCACTGCCCACGTCGCTCTCGGCAACAACACCGCCCACGGGGGGACAAACCCAGCGCCGATTCATCTGGACATGGTCTTCTTGAAGCCGACGATCGAGGTTGATGGCCAAGTCTTGGTAGCGCCCGGTACTCCCGCGTTACCATCAACTCGCCCTTCCTCGAATGGTTAAGCCTTTCCATTGATGACGGCAAGAGATCCAGTTCCAGGTGAAAACTGTGAACGAAGTGGACGTCACTACCCGCCACCCCTATCCACACGATCTCCGGAAGAGCCGAATAGAGGCATCATAAGGAGGCCAGAATGGATCGTCTCTTGGTAACCGGCGGGAGCGGAATGCTGGGGAGTAATACAGCCTATTTGGCAAGAAACAGATTTGAGACGCGGCTTACTTACAGTGCGCATCGAGTGGAGATTGAGGGGTGCACGAGCGTTGAGATGGATCTTCGAGATCGAGGGGAGGTGATCGCGGCGATAGAGGGGTTCAAGCCTCAGCTTATTATCCACACGGCAGCCTTTCTGCCTGCCAAGCTCTGTGAAGAGAATCCAGTATTGGCGCGAGCCATAAATATCGATGGGGTGGGATATCTGTGCGAGGCGGCGAGAAATCTGGGGGCAAAAATCATCCACATCTCTACGGACTGGATCTTTGATGGGACGAAGGAATCCTACGTGGAACATGATGCACCCAACCCCCTCAATGCGTACGGGCGGAGTAAGCTATTGGGGGAACGTGTTGTGCAAGAGAGTGGGAGCAATCATTGCATCATACGCACATCACTCTACGGATGGAATCTCCGGGCGAACAAGTTTTGCTATCTTGAGATGGTGCTGAACACACTGGAGAAAGGCGAGGAGTTTCTCGCTCCTGATGATCAGTTTCTCGCCCCTATTCTGGTCAACGTGCTCGCTGAGGCTATGTTTGAAATCTATGCCAGAAACGTTACAGGTGTCCTGAATGTCACAGGATCCGAGAGGTGCAGCCGGTATCACTTATGTCGGGAAGCCGCCGATGTATTTGGTCTCAACGGAGACTTGATCAAGCCTGTTCCCCTCTCGTCAGAGTATTTTGGGATCACGACTCCCCGACATCAATCGCTGGATGTGACCAAGGCCAAGGCGTTACTTACAACTCGGTTGCCAGGCATCCGGGAAGGGCTTGTGGAAATGAAGCGCTTGCGGGATGAAGGTTACGTAGCTCGTCTCCGCGGCGAAATCTAAGGGCATCACGGTGGTGCTGCTCCCTTGGAGGGACCGTCCGGGGCACCCAGGAACAGCATCCGGTCCGGCGGGGTGCCCGCCGGAATCGCCGAGTTGGCCTTAGGTGCGTCTTGGGACTGCCCGACGGCGGCGGCCGGGAATGCGCGTTTGGAAAGCTCCAGAGTCCTTTGTTATTAAGCTGATACTAAGTATTCCTCAAGGGATTCGCGAGGTGTGATATGACAAACAGCCTGCTTGTACGGGAAGAAGCCGCAATTGCCACGATCACTTTCAGTCGTCCCGAGGCACGGAATGCCCTCAACGCGGAGATCATCCGGCGTCTCCCCCAGGAACTTTCGCGCCTTGAGAAAAGTGGCGCCATCCGTGTCGTAATCTTACGAGGGGCCGGGGGAAAGGCCTTTGCTTCGGGTGCTGACCTAGCTGAGCTGGCACGCATGGATTCCGCCGCGGCCACGGATCACCAGACTCGATTCGAAACCATGCTGACCGCCATTGAGTACTGCGAACTCCCGATTATCGCCATGATCGAAGGATACGCTTTCGGTGGAGGATGCGAAGTGGCGGTTTGCTGTGATCTGCGCGTGGCTTCAACCGATTCCCGGTTTGGGATTCCTATCGCTCGTATTGGTCACACCCTGGACTTCAGAAATGCAAGACGTCTTATTGCACTCGTCGGGCCAGCCATGCTGAAGGATCTGCTTTTCACGGACAGGATTCTTGATGCAGGGGAGGCCCACCGCGTTGGCCTGATCAATGCTGTCGTTCCCCGTGAAGAAATTGAGGCGTATACATACCGTCTCGCTCATGAGTTAACACAGAAGGCGCCCCTCTCGCTCCGAGCCACCAAGCGGCTGATTCGTGAATGCACGTATAACCCCTCACTCCAAGGGATCGAGGACCCGGCTGCTCTACTTGCTGCCTGCTTCGATACCGAAGATTTCAAGGAAGGGATCCGTGCCTTCTTTGAGAAACGCGCACCCCGATTTGAGGGGAGGTGAAAGGATCATGCCTACTCGGGTAGCTGCCCTGGAGGGCATTCGGATCGCCGACTTCACCCAGAACCGGGCGGGCCCGGTGTGCACGATGATGCTGGGGGACATGGGTGCCGAGGTGATTAAGATTGAAGTGCCCCCAGGAGGAGACCCCATCCGACAATTCGGGGCGAGGGTGGGAGGGGAGGGGCTCGACTATCTTACTGCCAATCGAAATAAACGAAGCCTGGCGCTCAACCTGCGATCGGAAACTGGCCCCTGTGTCGCGCGCCGCCTGGTATCAAGGGTCGATGTGCTCGTCGAGAACTTCCGACCCGGGGTCATGAAAAAACTCGGCCTGGACTACGAGACTGTGCGTGCGATCAACCCCCGGGTCGTGTACTGTAGCATCTCAGGGTGGGGGCAGACGGGCCCATACGCTTTGCGCCCTGGATACGATCAGGTGGCCCAGGGCGTCTCGGGGTTCATGAGCCTCACGGGAACAGAGGAGAGCGGCCCGCTGCGAGTGGGAGTCCCAATCGGTGACCTCGTGGCGGGCATCTATGCTGCTTTTGGCGTCGCCATTGCCCTCTGCGAGCGCAGTGTATCTGGCGAAGGGCAGTACGTCCAAACGTCGCTTCTCGAGACCTTGGTCAGTCTTCTGAGTCTTCAGGCTGAACGATACCTCGTCAATGAGGAAATCCCGGGACCCGTGGGAAACTATCATCCGCTGATTGTGCCCGCCGGATGTTTTGAGGCGAAGGATGGACATCTCAATATTTCGGTGGGGACCGAAGCCCAATGGCGCCGACTGTGCGAAACCATGGACCTGATGGAGCTGGCAGACGACCCCCGATTCTCCGACTTCCAGGGTCGGGCGACGCACCGAGGGGAACTTCTGGAAATCCTGAGGGCGCGATTCCGAGAGCGGCCGAGGGATGAGTGGCTGAAACGCCTCGACGATGCAGATATTGCCTCGGGCCCCGTCTATCGTGTCAACGAAGTTTTCAAGGATCCCCAGGTGTTACACATGGAGATGGTCCAGGAGATTGCGCATCCGACCATCGGAGCACTTAAGCTAGTGGGCTTTCCGGTGAAACTGGGCCGGACCCCTCCAACCCTCAATCTTTATCCCCCCCGGTACGGCGAGCACACCGAGGAGATCCTGAAAGAGCTGGGATTCTCCGAGGAAGAGATCGTTACCATCCTACGTGAGGCGGGGCTCGGCTCACGTGGAGATGGCGGGAGCGCATGAATTCAGAATGGAGGGCTGACGTTACTCATGGTTCTACGAACAGGATGAGGTGGCCTGGAGTGCGGCAGCGTCCTTAGGATGAAAAGGAGGGTCAAGAGATGAAGGTGCAAATCACAAAGGTAGCAACACTAATCGTGCTTGCGGCCGTGATATTACCTTTCTCGGCCACGGTCTATGCCGCCTGGCAGCCCTCGAAGCCGGTGGAGTTCGTCGTGGCCTGGCCAGCGGGGGGCGGGACCGACGTCCTTGCCAGGACGGTAGCGTCCATCGTGGAAACCGAGAAGCTCGCTCCGGTTCCCATTGTAGTCGTAAACAAACCTGGTGGTAGCGCCATGGTGGCGCAGGGCTATGTCGTCGGTAAGAAGGGCGATCCGCATATCCTGATGGCCACTTCCTGGACCCTCACGGCGGTCCCAGTGTTGGAAAACCTTCCCCTCAGTGTCACACTGCTCACTCCTATCGCCCGATTCTTTCTGGACGAGCAACTCTACTACGTCAGGTCGGATTCGCCGTACAAATCGATAAAGGACTTGGTGAATGCTGCGAAGAGGGCTCCAGGTTCCATCAAGGTCGCGGGCGGGGTTATTGGTGGTGAAGACCACGTTACCAATGTCCTGTTGGAAGCTGCAGCCGGCATCAAAACCAACTATATCACCTTCAGGGGAGGCGGGGATATCATACGCGAAGTCCTCGGCGGTCACGTGGACGTGGGGATACTGAACCCGTCTGAGGCAGCCGCGCAGTACGAGGCGAAGAAGATGCTGCCTCTGGCCGTGGCCAGCAGGAATCGCTTGCCCGGAATGCCGGAGGTGCCCACCTTCCGAGAAGAGGGCTACGATGTTGTCTTCGAGGAATTCCAGCGCGGCGTCGCAGCACCGCCAGGAATTCCTTCGGAAGTCGCTGCTTACTACGTGGACTTGATGACGCGCGTAACACAAACGGCTCGGTGGCGGACCTATGTCAAAGAGAACATGGTCACCCCAGCCCTTCTCACTGGAAAAGAGTTTGGGGACTACATGCGAAAGCAAGAAGAGATGATCAGGAAGGTGCTTACCCCCCTCGGGCTAGTCAAGCAATGAGGTCGTCCGCTGAAGGACTGCCCGCGACCGGCCGGTTGTATCGGTCGCGGGCAGTCCCAGGCGGGCCTCAGGGGATATCGGAGGACAAAG
>Ga0315314_1000530_pt1 | contig 41300 bp, 38 predicted proteins | sample TDP9_MG_FD_203631 | JGI IMG/M metagenome (GOLD analysis project Ga0315314, IMG submission 203631) | Freshwater sediment microbial communities from Lake Towuti, South Sulawesi, Indonesia - TDP9 | ecosystem: Environmental > Aquatic > Freshwater > Lake > Sediment | place: Indonesia: South Sulawesi... | reverse complement strand
TCAATTATCTTGGGAGGATCGACATAGATCATGGCGGGTGGTGGTAGTGCACGGTTGCTGAAGAAACCGTCCTCTAATGTGGAGTCAATGTTCTCTAGGTAAGAGTTCCATAAGAATGTATCTGCTCCGAGTGGTCTAGAGAACGCTAAGGCGCAGCTGCCCGTGCCGATGATGCTAAAGTTCATTCCCACTAAGGGTGCGCTGCCATCCACTCCCGTAGCGACACCCATAAGGGAGTCTCCGCAAAGTACATAGTTTGGACCTAACTCTCTGCTTAGCCCCACTCTTGGTTTGCCTGCAAAGATGTCGCCGGGTGGGGTCCAAAGGTTTGCCGAGGTTATGCTAAGAAGCGTGGGGTCAAAGTACATCTTGACTTGCCAAATATAGAGGTCAGTGACGTTGGCAACTCTCACAATGATAGTGATGTTTTTGCCTGGAATCAATGTGGTGTCAACGATGCTGGAAGGATCTACGTAAAGTCTGGTTTGAGGGTTAGATGGAGCCAGAGCAATGGTTAATGTTACAAGACTGACAATTAAAGGGATTAGAAATAAACACGATATTTTCGCTATTTTTCTCCTCATGATTTTGCTCTCCTTCTCAACTAACTAATGGATTTAGTGGGAAGAGACAATTTAAAGGTTCTGGAAATATTCTCTACACTGGCTTTCAACGTATGAAGACTTACGTAAAATCTTTTCGACCTCCTATGACTGGGCTATGGTTTCTGTTGTTAGTACCTCTCTCCGAAATGTTTTGCAACTAAGCTTACGTCTTTCATGTCAACTTTGCCGTCAGGAACGAGATATTCTGAGCCATTTATGTCAGCGATTGGATTCCATCTGAGATGACCGGGATAAGATCCGAAGGCCCTTGCGACAATGGCGATGTCTCTCATATCTGTTTTGTTGTCGTTGTATATATCCCATGGGATTGGGTTTCTTATCGTGACTGTGGTTGCTTTCTCTCCTCCAATCCTGTCTTTGTAGTTGTAGCTGGGGTAACTTCCGTGTAAACCGACGTTTCCGGAGATGTAGCCTTCGCCCATAACAGTTATGTTGTGGGTACCGAGCACATCAACTTTGATTATCCAGCTTACAACACCCGAGGTTCCTGGAGAGATGTCCCCTGTACCTAAAGTTTTCTTAGGGGTCTCGCCTGAACCGAGACTTAGTCCTTGAGTAAAGGTTATCGTCGCATTGCATGATGAAGCTGGGTATGATTCATTCTGGAACATTTCTGGGCAAGCGTACGATATATATGCCGTGATGTTAAGAACACTTGGCTGGATTACTTCAAGTCTTGTAATTACAGTCCACGGGTGGACAAATAGCCCCCAATAGTTTGAGTAACTCCATAAGCTAAGAAACGTAATGTAGTCGAGTGACGTATCTGGTCCTCCGTAGATGCCCCCCCACGCAGTTTTGTTCCAAGGGTCGTGAAATAGGATGTGGCTTTCGTTGTATCCTGTTACAACCCTGTAGTGATCACGATTCTTTGAGAGATCATACCATGTTAAAACAATTATAGGGTATCCGCTGTCCACAATATACTTGAGCTGCTGTAGGGACATTGGACATTTTTCAAAAGCGCCGTAACCTAGTTTTCGCAAGGAATACCCTGCGATGTTCTGAGGCATCTCTTGACCCGTTGAGGTGCTTGTGTTGCTAAAGTGGCTGGCTCTTCTTAACTCGTCGGTGTAGGTAACATTTGGAAAAGTTCTAGCCGCGTCTGCGATCTCTGGTTGTGAAATGTCCTCGCCGTAAAAGTCGAACACCATTTCCAGTGAAGCTGGACCGCTGTAGTAGGTTTTGGTTTGGTCATGGAATGGGACTGAGAGGTGTTCCTCAGGGTTACCGACATCAACTGTTCCGTTAATGGACTCGAATGGTATGTCGATTCCGTTTGGGTCCCAAAGATATGTTTGCGTTGTTTTGTCGACAAAGTTTAGGCTACTGGTGCCTGTGGCCAAGCATTTGAACTCTATTTGGCAAAGAGTTCCGCTACCAGTTACTCCCTCGATTCCCGATATTGCGCAAAATGCGCGTAGGAAGCCCGCAGTGTTGTTGATATCTGGTGGGGGCCAGAAGATGTCGTGGCCTTTGAAAATGTTGTCTTCGGGAACTGTAACTTGTGTGCAGTTGAGAATTGTGGGATTGAAGGAAAGTTTGATTTGCCAAAGGTTGAGGTTGGTTACGTTTGCGATGTTTATGTTAATTAGATGAGATTGACCTTCGATTGAGTAGCTATGTTTCGGATTAACGTAAAGAATCGTTGTTTCGGCTGAGCTGCTGCGTGGTGTTGCCATTATCGTCATTGACATTAATAGAAGCAATATTAATGAGCGGATTGCTTTATCTGCCTTATGATTCATTTATTCCTTTCTCCTTTTATGGGAGGATGCCCCATTTTCCGAAGTTACGTGCGGGTATGGCTACGTCTTTCATGTCAATTTTGCCATCTGGGTAGAGGTCTGCGATTGGATTCCATCCTGGTTCGCCCGGTTCTGATCCGAAGGCCTTTGCGACGGGGGCGATGTCTTTCATGTCGACTTTCCCGTCTGGAACCCCGCCTGGCCCCCCTGTTATGTCACCCTTTAATTCTACCTTAAAACTTGTGTGGTTAAGAACTAGTATGTAGCTGTAGTATGAGCATGCGTAGACAGCGTAGTCCCCTAGCATTCCACCCATACCAAGGGTTGCGATAGTTAAACCGAAGGTTCCGTTTTCAGATGTTGGGTTGCCAGTCTGACTTGATGAGCCGGCTGTGCTTCCAGTGATCGTGAAGGTTGTCATGTACTCGGGGCAGTAGGCGAAGGCTCCGTTCTTAGGCAATTTTTGATAGGTAAAAGCACTGGCATATACTGTGGCAGTGCCGAGAGGAGCGTATTCGTCGATTTGCCTATGAATTGTTGTCGTCCACGGCGAACCTGGGTAGAGTGTGCCCTCCCACGCAGGAAGGATTAGTGTGAAGGAGACGTTGTTTGAATATTGGATGTAGAGTGTCACTGTCACATTTCGTGCAGAAAGCCCGACAACAGCCACGGTTATCTCGAACCCGGCTGTGTCTCCTCTACGAACAATGTCTGGTTCGACGTTGATTTCGACTATGTTTACAAGCCAAGGATCAGTAACATTTGGTCCTGTTGGTCGAGTTCGGATAACGATGGCGTCGTTTCTCGGATCGTCGACTTCTACTATTACTAAACCGTCAGGAACTAGTGTTTCGTCTAAAGTTAGGTTTCCACTTATGAGAATATTTTCGCCAAGACTGTAGGTCGGTTTGTTGGTCGCCACCGAAATACGTAGTGTAGAAGAGTAAACAACGTATGAGAGAGAAAATGCTATAAGAAATGCGAAAAAGGTAACTGTTAACTTCTTTATTACTTTACCCATCTTCTCTCCTTCTCGTAGCGGAATAGGAAGTTGGAGCTTATCATTAGATTAATACTGTCGAACTGGTTTATAGGTTTTATTACGGGATTGCAGGGCTTATTTCGACAGACATACTTCTGTTTTTTAAAAAATAAAAAAAGGGGGTTTGGGAGTTTCAGGTTGTTAGTATGGTTGGATGCAGAGTGGGTTGAGGTTTACGTGTGTTGGGCACCAGGCGAATCCGCCTTCGGTTGGGCTCTTGTTGAAGGCGCTGACGTACAGTTCGGCTATGCCCGCGAACGCCCATTTGGGTATGTGTATGCTCACGGTGCCTTTGTAGTAGACGTAGGTGCACGGTTTTGCTCCTTTGACGGTTGTCTTGATCCAAGCGATGCCGAACGGGGTTTCGAGTTCGTCGAAGATGTTTACGGCGATGTAGATTGGACGCTCTTGCTGTGCCTTTGACCTCCACTCAACGGTTACCTTGACGTATTCGCAGTGCTTGTACTCGTACTTGTCTGTGGTGATTTTCACCCATTCAACCACGTATCTGTAGTCGAAGGTGAGGGTGTCGTTGACCACTGTGCAGCATATGTCCACGGTTGCGGTGACCTTCCACTTTCCGAACCATTGTTCTGGATTGGAGCATCCTGTCCATGGCAGCTGGAACTTGATCCACGCCATGCCGTCCTTGTCTGTTCTCGCCGAGGTCTCGACCCAGACCTTGGTATTGTTCAGGCGTGCCATGGTTGTTTGATTGAAAGGTCCTTCTATCTGGAAACCCACGTCTTTGTCTTGAGTTGGCCAGTAGTTGTACTTCACGTAAGCGTAGAGGTACACGATCTTCTGGTTCCAGAACATGTCGCTGGGCTTGTGGAATCCTTGTCCACCGAACGGTGCCGGCCACGGACCAGGCGGGTCAACACAGCCGTCACCAGCCGTCAGGTCGATCATACGTCCAGGCAGATCGGTTTTGACAAGGACCTCTCCGTGCTGCATTTCGTAAGGTATGGGCCCGAGGTCTTTGTCCATGAAGATGCAGCTGATACCAGCGATGGGCATTGTGACGGCGTCTAAGTTTAGTGGTGTCTTGTAGTCGGGTTCGCCGTACGACTGGTATAGGAGGTGGAACGTGAGGATGGCGACGACTCCTGTTCCGTTTGGCCACACGCCCGTTTCTTCGCCTGGCCACTGGCCTGTGACAGGGTTGGTGAGGAGCATGTTAGCGAATAGTATGTGGTGTGTGCAGCCTGGGGCAGTTGGTGGGTTGAGCGCTGATGCCGGTTCTTCGATGGGATCCAGCCAGAATGTACCATAGGTCCCGTATTTCTTCAGGAATGGGCCTTCTTCTGCGCCTACGAACTCAATCTTTGTCTTGTCGTACAGGAGGTACCATTGGACACCTACGCATTTCCAAGCCGCGTCTAGGGGTTGAGTGGAGTTGCCCACCACGATGTTGACCGTGAAGTTTTTGCAGATGGAGGGCTCGGGTCCGAGCGTGGTCAGTTTCGGGTCCACTCTGAGTATCCCAGGTTTCAGTATTTCCAACGAGTATACCCTGACTTTGCCGTTTTGTGGCGGGTCAAGCGTTATCTGTGCGACGGTGTCCCACACCTCGTATTCACAGAACACGATCGTAGACTCCTCGTAGTAGTCCATGGGTAGAGGTGGAGACGTGCCTTGCATTATTATGACTTTGAATAGGATGTCGACGATGGGAACGTTGTCTCCAGACGGCTCGGTGGGTGGTCCAACCCATGTTGCGTTGATGTACAGTTTGTCGGGAACCCCTGGAACATAACTCACTAGGGTTATTGTCCATCCTGGTTTGGCCGTGATGTTGAAGCCGCCTGGGCCTGTGCCTGGCTCAACACGCAGCATTGTGCTGTTGAAGCATAGGCAGAAGTAGACGCGGGTTACCTTCCATAGTGCGTTCAGGTGTTTGAGTTTGACTTCTATGTCGAATGGGTTTTGTGGGTAGGTCAGTTTGGTGACGTTTGTGTACTTGTTGAACACGACCGATTGTGGTACTACGCCCAAGGCTGCTGGTGGCGGAGGAGTCCATGCGAAGCTGACGGCACATTTGCCCTTGTAGATGGGTGAGATAGAAGCGAGAGTTGGATCTAGTAAGAACGTGGCGGCATTGTTCGTGTCGAGGTTACCAGTGAGTGTTTCATACTTGTTTGGAGCGGTGATAACCTCAAATTGAGCCCACATGAGCCTCTTGACACCGCTCGCCTTGAAGTCGCCCATCAACGATTCACCGTGTTCCACATAGGTTGCAGTGATGATTGGGACTACGGGCACCGTGGGCATTCCGTGGAACATTTCGCTCTTAGCAGCGTCGTGGGGATATGTCGCGTTGCATGTTGGACACGAATATCCTGCCCAGTTGCATTTAAGCCAAGATGGGAAGTTGATGTGCACTTGCCATGTGTAGAGGGCTGGCGGGTCGGTGACGTTCGCCCAAACAACTACGTCTAACTTCTCGCCGACAGCAGTGAATGCGTGTGATTGTGGTTCGATCCACACCCCCATTTGGAGGGGGGCTCCACCGTAAACGTTGAATACTACGCCCAAGTTCAGCATGAACAGCGTGATCAGTGCAGTTGCTAGAAGCTTTCCTCTTAATCGTCTCATAAGTGTTTTCTCCCTTCTCTTTTTCACTCTTTCAGCAATTACAAATGTCTAGTTTGGCAGATTTAAAGATTACGGAACTATCTTCTATTCAGTAGCCTTACAGAAGTAGAACATAAAAAAAGAGGAGAGTTGCACGCTTTTAGCGTGCCTAGACTAGGCTTAGCCCCATCCGAACTTCTTGGCGATGGTGCCTATGTCTTTCATGTCGATCTTGTAGTCGAGGTTAAGGTCGGCTGATGTGCTCCATCTCGGGTGGCCTGGCCAAGATCCGAAAGCCCTAGCTGCGTAGCCTATGTCTTTCATGTCGACCTTGCAGTCAGGCGTTGGAATCTGCTTTGCACTGTCTGGGTGGATGAGTGCCCCGTCGTAGTATTTTAATAATCCACCGCCGAAGTCTTCTTTGACTGTCACGAAGAATGGGAATGTGTAGTTGATCCATCGGCATCCGAGTTTCCATGAATCAAAGTTGGGACTCTTTATGTGTATCGCCACTTTGACTACGTGCATGCACCTTGGCAGGATGATGTTGAACTCTTCTTTGTGGTCTTCGCAAGATTCCAATGGGATTTCGTGTTCTTCGTGTATTAGTTCGTCGTCGACGTAGACGTATTTGTTCACCACCAGTTTCGGAATGACCTCCATCAAAGTCATATCCGATGTCGCGTTGTATATGACCCATTCAACGTGGAACCACTCGGTCATTGCCGGATATCCTAAGTGTTCCATGTCGATTTGGTCGCTGGGGCTGAGTTCTGTGTCAGGCGCGCTGGTTATGATCCACTTGTTTGGTGGGTTGCAGTCAGGCCTAATCTCAGTCCATTCTGAGCCTAGTGGAGGAGTTGGCGGTCGTCCTGGGCGCATAAGCAGATATTGTTCTCTTATTAGGTTGTGCAGTGTGATCCCTATCTCGATGGGAGGCTTGTTCATGAGCTTCATTCTCCATTGTGCTGGTGTTCCCGCTACGAGTTCAAGGGTTGCCACGCTAAACCAGTATACCGCTCCAGTTTCGTCTGTTAAGTCGACTTGGTCCAAGACTGTGAGGTTACCGCTATTGTCTACGTCTTCCCAGCTGGTTAAGCTCCAATACTCTGCTGGTGTCGTCGGCCTCCATAGTCTGTCTGTCTCACGCCATAGTGTCGTTATTGGCGCTGTTATGGGGCGTGTTATAACGGTCTGGTTTATCAGGCATACCTCCTGAAATACAGGCGGTATCTTCTGAGTCCACCAGTCGACTTTAATGTAGACATTCTCGGTTACTGGGTCGTATTCTGCTATGAAGACATGGTGGTATTCCCATGGTATTTCTGTTGCCGCGGGTGGAGGTGTGATTCGTGTAAAGTTAAGCCAGTCACTTTGGTCGATGTAACCGTTTTTGTTATCTGTCCAATCCGTCAATTTCCAAGTGCTACTTATCCTTGGACCTTTGACTTGATGCCACAGAGAGCCCGGTGCAAACATTACTTTGCCGGCAACAACTGGAACTGCCGTCATGTTTACGTATTTGATCAATGGATGCACATCAATGTATATTGGGTTGTATCTGAAGTATCCGTATGGTGACGTGACTGGTTTGCTACCTGCATGGCTTGTTTTGACGGTAACTCCTGGTTTGTTGGCTGCCATCAGGATGTGACTGTATCCCACGTATTCCACGAATCTGTATGGCCCTGAGCAGATCATGTTGGGATCAGCAGCCATATCTGTCACCGGTCCGGTTTCTGCAATTGGCTTCCATATGTGTTTGGGTAGTATGATGGCGCCGCCTGGATACGCTACGCCGTAGATGCTCTTCATGTCTAACAGACACTCAGCTGTGCATGGGTCTAGTATGCTGAAGGATAGCATGTGTACAAAGGTGGGTTGATGCCATGACGGTGGCAAGCCTCTACTTGCGAGGATGGCGTCTAGTTCTACCCAGGTGAAGTATAAGTCTGCCATTGTTATAGCATATCCATCCGACCACGTCATGTCAGTTCTCAGAGTGAACCTGACTTTTGTGCATGGTCCATAGACTGGATGCTCGTAGATGCCGACTTCGTAGGTTTTTGCCATCCATGGTAGGAATTCCGCTAAGTTGTAGGGGTTTCGGTATAGCAGGCTGTCATACATCAATCCCATGACGGCCCATTCCCAGACCCATTCAGCGTACACTGGGTTGAAGCTCTTCAGTTCAGCGGTCTTGAAGCCATAGCGTATGGTCATGTTGCCTGCGTTGTTCATGGATATAGGTGATGTGACGTTTCTGCCTGGTCCCGTACCGTATCCAGATCCCATTGGATGCAGGTTCAGGAAGCTGAAGAAGCTGTCGGCGCCGTATCCTGGAACATTGACGAAACCGCTCCAGTATTTTCCTCTATACGCGTTTTCTCCGTCGTCTGGAGTTTGTGGGACTTCGTTTGTTCCACCCGTATAGCGTCTTCTTACAGCCATGGTTCCTGCGTATGCCCACCAGGGTATACCCATCGCAAGATCATTGAATATATTCTGACACATGTGGCAGTAATACACTGCCTCGCTTACGGTGTTTGGCGCAACGACCTTCTTGCTTGCTGCGTCGTAACTTGCGTTGCTGCACTTGCCCGTGTTGTAAGAGCTGCCTGGGTGCCAGTGGTAATCCGTCTCCCACAGAACCGTGTGGTCTGGATCTACACCCAAGCCCCAGCCAGCAGTGTAGAGATGTACTTCCTTGTTAAGCATCCATTTGGTTCGGGCAACAGCAATGGGACCCTCTGTACGTTCTACGGCGATTCCAACGGCGTTCATTTCATCTGCAAGTTTCCTGCCTGCTGAGAGCCTATGGATATCGTCACTTCTTATCATAAACTTTATCGATAGATCTTCGCCTGGATCCTTTACACCATCCCCGTCCTTGTCCCAGTATCTTTCGCCCGGCTCCATTATACCGTCGCCATCGTCTTTCCATTTGTAGCCGTTTGTCTCTAGAAGATTTGCAGCAGCAACACGACTGTATGGGTACGGGTTTACCGCTGGTATGGCGTACGCTCCAAAGCTAGGACCGTGTGTTGAATACAGCGGAGCATAGAATCCTGCACCGATGATAATGGGGAACCAAGTCTCTCTGTCAGTGAGGTGCCAAAGGGCTCTTCTGAACGCAATCGCCTCGGGATCGTTGGTGCCACCCAGAGGGTTAGGATACACAGGGTTAGGATAGCCAGGCGCCAGAAGCGTGTCGTTGTTGTTGTTGATGTCCAATATGCGTATCCCAAACTCTGCACCGTAATACTTCTTCTCGATATCCTGGATACACTGTGGATCTGTGTTAAACAGAGTCCAGTATGGTTTTGTAAGGGGCCAGTCGGTTACGTCAATCTCTCCTTTTCGAAGGGCATCCCACTCAGATTCAGCAGTCTCGTACAGTTTGATAAGTATCTTGTCTGCTCTAGGTCCAAATTCCTCATACTTAGTGTCCTCTAATCCAATGTAAGGCGCATACCACTCTAAGTCATAGTCGGTGTTATTCCATGCATACACTGGCATCACTGGCATCATAGAAGTCATCACAAGCGAAATCGATAGAAGCACAAATATCGCAAACAATGGTTTCTTGTTCACTTTCCTTATCTCCTTTCTTTTACTCCTTTCTCGAACAGCACTCTATTCTCACGATACGGAGATTTAAAAGTTTTATGGAACATTTTTACATAAATAAACAAGCTAAACCAACCACGAACCCCAACTGCACCAAAAAAGAAGACCACTAAAGCAATAACCACAACCGAACTCAAGCTATTTAGCGTCACCGTGAAGATGGCACGCCACGTAATGTCCTTTCTCAACTTCAACGATGGGTGGCTCCCGTGCCCTGCATATATCCCCTATAAAAGCTGGACATCTTGTGTGAAATCTACAACCCGAAGGAGGATTCACTGGACTGGGAATCTCCCCCTTCACCTGAACTTCTATACGTTTAGAAGTTGGATCTGGAACTGGAACTGCTGATATTAGAGCTTTAGTATACGGATGCAAAGGCTCTTTTATGATGTCATCTACAAAGCCTTTCTCCACAATCTTCCCAAGATACATAATGGCGATTCTATTGCACACATGGCGGGAAACGGCCAAATCATGAGTTATGTAGAGAAAACTCATCCCATATTTGTCGATCAAATCTGCCATAAGATCAAGGATTCCAGCCCTAATAGAAACATCCAGCATTGATACGGGCTCATCTGCAACTATAAACTCGGGATTCAAGATAAGGGCTCTCGCCACCGCAACTCTTTGCCTTTGCCCACCGCTTAACTCATGTGGATACCTACTGAGAAACTCTTCCGGAGGAATCAAATCTACATCTTCTAAAGCTCTAAACACTCTTTCCTCCATATCCCTGCCAACTATTCCCTGGATAATCAAGGGCTCTTCCACAATACTGCGAATAGTCATTTGTGGATTTAGAGACTCATATGGATCCTGAAATATCATTTGCATCCGCCGTCTAAGTGGTTTGAAATCCTTCAGCTTCATATGTGTTACATCTTGCCCACTAAAGTGTATTCTTCCACCCGTAGGATCAGTTAATTTTAGCAGGACTCTACCAGTAGTCGTTTTTCCGCTGCCGCTCTCCCCTGCAAGTCCAAAAATTTCTGCCTTTCTGATATCAAAACTTATCCCATCCACCGCTTTCACATACAATTGTGTTCGGGAGACAAGTGTCCGGAAAAACCCCATTCTTACCGGAAACCACTTCTTAAGATTTTCAACACGCACTATACTTTCGCTCATTACCCCGCCTCCTACATCATCTCCTCGAAATTAAGTGACATGCGACAAAATGGCTTTTCCCCACACCCTCAGACTCAGGGTCATCCTTCCTACAAACATCCATGGCATAAGGACACCTAGGATGAAACCTGCACCCAGGTGGAGGACGCAAAAGATCAGGAGGGAACCCTGGAATGGAGACCATACGAGTTCGTGGAGCATTGATATCAGGAAAAGCGGATATAAGACCTTGAGTGTAGGGATGTAAGGGCTCCTTAAATATAGCTACGACATCCCCATACTCAACAATTTTCCCTGCGTACATGATAGCCGCCTCTTCGCACGTTTCGGAAATAATCGAGAGATCATGCGTTATGAGTATCATTCCCAAACCCAGCTTTTCCTTTAACTCTTTCAATAATTTTAACACCTGGGCCTGCACGATGACATCAAGAGCAGTTCCAGGCTCATCCGCGATCAAAATTGCGGGGCTGCACGCAAGAGCCATAGCTATCATGGCACGCTGTCTCATCCCTCCACTGAACTCATGGGGGAAATTATCCACTCTAGAAGGTTCTACTCCGACAAGCTCAAACAGTTTTTTCGCTCTTTCCAATGCCTCTCCCTTGGTCACACCAGGCTCATGCAAATTAATGGCCTCCGTAATCTGATCTCCCACATTGTAGACAGGATTCAAGGCGTTCATTGCCCCCTGAAATACTATCGATATTCCCTTCCATCGAATTTCCTCCCTCATCTCGTCTTCATCAAGTTTAGAAATGTCTCTGCCTTGAAAGAGTATTTTTCCCTTGACTATTTTTCCATTAGAAGGCAAAATTTTCAATACGGATAATGCGACCGTTGTTTTTCCGCATCCTGACTCTCCAGCGAGACCGGTTGCTTTGCCTTTTTCTACTTGAAAACTAGCTCCATCAACGGCTTTAACAGCCCCACTAAGCGTCTCATAGTAGGTTTTCAGGTTCTGAACCTCTAAGACCGCCATACAACTCACCTTGTATATCAATACTTAAGTACAGTAGGCATCTTTCAACAGTTTAAATATGTGTGGATTTAAATCTTTATCGGCTACACATTTTAATGTTTGTCTAATGCCTTTTATTTAAGTCTGCCTCATTATATTTCGGGAACTAGAGTGAAGTGCCAATGGACTGGAAAAAAAGTTGACTTGCAGTCATTAGCTAAGGAGGCTGAACATTTTTTCAGACAAAGAAAGTTTAACACGGGATTAGATGAGTCCACAGATCTGAAAGTGCTTAGAGCGGTCCTTCGCGAAGAAGATCAAGTTAAAACCGTGATTTTAAAAATATCCGGAAGTCCCGACGACTTCGTTGTAGATTTTTCCGCCGGAGAACATTCTCGCTCTCTTCTGAAATTTGGTTCCTTGCTGTCTCTTTTCGGAGGTGGCGCTCTTCTTTTAAAGAGTCACAAGGAGGTGGAGTTTTACCAAGAATTAGAGCAGGAACTTTGGAATTACTTAGATGAAGTTGTTGCCCGCTTTACTGGTTCGGCGAAATCCTCATTTTCTCATTCGAAGTTTCGGATTCAAAACATCATCCAAAGCATATCCAACCAAAATGAAAGCGACAGCTAACAAGGAAATTGACAATCCTGGGACAAGGACCCAAACCGGATTTACAGCTACTTGTGCAGTTCCTCCGAGGTGGGAAATATTATACAACATTCTTCCCCAAGACATTCTACCTGGGTCGAAGAACCCTAGCCAGCTCAAGGCTGCCTCTGCAGTGACAGCCCCGGGGACAGATGTAGCCAACGAGACATACACCAAAGCCATCACATTTGGCAGGATGTGCCTTACAACTATGTGACTACTTCCAGCTCCTGCCGCTTTAGCCGCTTCGACAAAAGGCCTTTCTTTAAGTGATAGTGTCTGAGACCTTATAACTCTAGCAAAACCGTTCCACCCCAGGAGGATCATTATAATCATTAGGTTTTCAAGAGTAGTTCCAAGAACCGCTGCAAAAACAATCAGCAACGGTAATGTAGGTAGACAAAGCATGAAGTCGTTGAACCTCATTAAGAACTCATCGACAAATCTACCGAAGTAGCCGGCAGCTAAACCCACACTTAATCCTAATACTACAGTCATAATTGCCACCGCAATTCCTAGGTAGAGTGAAATTCTTGTCCCATATACTAGTTGCGCAAATAGATCAGCCCCTTGATGATCGGTCCCCATGAGGCCAAAGCTGTTTCCATAGGTCGCAACGTATAAGTCATCAATGTAGACTGTGGACTCTACTGTTTTTTCGGGGTGGTAAGTGTCGATGAAAGTTAGCTCTATACCATACACATATTTTCCGGGCGTTTTCGTAAAGATCAAGGGAATAGGACTCTGATCAATACGTAATCCCATAGCTAAGCGTGCTAGTTCCTCCTCATCAATGTATGAATTGGCAGTTTCACGACTGGCTCTTGAAATTATCCAATACCCATTCTCTGTCCTCCCGTTCATCGGTTGTCTAATCATTACCTCTCCTGTAGTGTAATTAACTGTAAACCCAGGTATTAGTGCGTTCAAACTACCTATTTCCATAGATTCCCTCGAAGCCAGAGGAGGCCAAAGAGTCCAATTCTTGCTCCCATCTAAACCTAGAAAAACTCTAACTTTGATTGGCACATCCAAATACTTAGCTGTACCAATTGAATATGTGGTGCCATTGGGCAATAGCTCTACATTGCCTTGAAAGGCAACAGGTGGACCATCGAAAGGATAGTCAAACTTTTTAAACAGATAAGCCTTGGACTCAGTGTAAAGAATTCCTTCTTCCCTAGTGAATGTTATCGCGATAGAACCATTCTTTCTCAAATAGTCTTTAATAGGTACGGGATTAGGATAATCCACATTGGGTTCGAGATGTGCTGACACCCCACTGCCCTCAGTTATGAACAGCCATTCGCCATTCGCGGTGTCGTTCGTCAGCTTTGGAAAACCCGGATCATCTACAGCTTTGAAGTTTTCACTAAATTTTCGGTTTCCGATCAGCTGAAAAGGAAGTATCTTAAACCATACTGGAACACAAAATTGCTGGGCAACCGGTTGTCGAGTCTCAATATCCTCTCCAAGAGGCGAGTAGGGGGTCAGTACAGGGGCGATAAAGGCGACTACTCCAAAACCTATTATTATTAATAACCCAAGTATTCCCTTCTTGACACGCATCAGAATTCTTAGGAAACCAATGAATCGCTTAGCTCTAAATACTAATGGATTTTCTCGAGTTTTCATTGCTACTCACCCGTATCTGATTCTGGGGTCTAAGATTCCATACAGAAGATCAGCTATGATGTTGGCTACTATTACGCATATAGACAAAACGTAGAAAACACCCATCAAAACCGAGTAGTCTTGATACGCTATTGCGTCAAAAATGAAACGTCCAAGACCCGGATAAGTATAGACCGCCTCTGTTATCATTGCACCGCCTAGCACATAGCTAAAAGAGAGGGCAGCCGAAGTTACAATAGGTAGTGACGCATTTTTTAACGCATGCTTGAACAACACTGCTCTTTCCTTAAGCCCTTTTGCCCTCGCAGTAATTACGTAGTCCTCCGAAATGGTTACTAACATAGTAGCCCTCGTGAAAATTAACCATCCTCCAAAATTGAAGAGGATAAGCGTTAGCATGGGCAAAAACGCGTGATGCGTAAATCCCCCAATTAGCTTCAAAGCTTGTTCTGCATCGATGGAAAAGACTCCGACCAATGCATTAGATGAGAAGTTGATACTCGTCGTAAAAGGCACAGGTCCCTTTCCTCCCGCCCATTCTCTGGGAAACGCACCTGCATTGGGGAACCAGCCTAAAGTAACATAAAAAATCAGTAGGAATAATAAACCGATCCAAAAAGTAGGAAGAGAGTTAAGAATTAGAGAAGTGGCGACTGATCCACTGTCAAACAATCCACCTCTCCTTTGGATCGCCATGATCCCCAGCACCACTCCTATGACTAATGCTATTACGGTGGCGCCGCCGATTAGGAATACAGTGTAAGGAATTCTCCAATTCATCACGTTAGTTACTTCGGTCTTGTAGAAAAAAGATTTTCCAAATTGCCAGCTAAGAAGATTTTTTAAATACTTCACTAATTGTATATGATAAGGTTGCCCATAACCCCATAGGTCAGCGAGTAGTTGTTCACGTTCCCGCATCAACTCGGGTGTCATCGCCTCTGATGGGTCCACTGGCATGAGAAAAGCTGAGGGGTCGCCTGGCATCAACATAAATATGATGAAGTTAAAGCAAAGTATTACAACAACAAGTGCAAAGGAGTACACGAGTCTTTTCGCGATAAATGCCCTAAGCCCCATGAAATAACCCCATTTTTTCCTCGTAGTTTATCAGTGGTTTAATAAATAAGTCTGTCGCTTCGGTAGTCTTTTTTGGCGGAACACTCTAGGCTGATTCCTCTAAACATGGGTAGCACGTAATATGCAAGGTATTATTATCTACATTTCCAGGTGCCATACAGACAAGTCAAGAAGCCTATTCTCTAGCGGAATATTCTCCAGATTCGAACAAGAAATTACTGATCTTGACCAATATGCCTTCTTTCACCAATCGTAACCTTATCAACACTATAAACGATAATCCAGCGAAAAAGCTTGCAAATGCTCCTATTGGGCCTCCAAGGAGGAAGCCTATTATACCTACGATCAAACAGAGGTATAGATCCTGCATCCTCGTTAGTACAATTAAAAGGATAAGGATAAAGTTGAATGGAATATTTACAAGAAGCTGACCTAAGACTGTTCGGATGATGGCTTCGTCTCTCAGGTCTTCTGGGCTACGCCATTCAATGCCACCCGTTGTCCAAGTGGGCTTGCTCCAGAAAATAAAACTATCTGAGGAAACTCCACGCCCACCTAGCCATGTGAAAGAATAGAGAAATGGATTGTACGTCATATTACAGTTTGCACTCACCTTCAACCATCCAACTCCCTCTGAGCCATAACCTAGCTTAGATGTGGACGCTTCTCCGAAGTAGCCTAGACTAGGAAAAAGCGACAGAATCGAAAAAAAAACTGTAATTCCTAGAGCAAGCACCACTTTTCTCAGATACGAAATATGCCGTGCGTGCATTAGTATGTACCTCAACTAATATTTAGAGCCTGTATATATAAAAGTGTGATTATTTTGCTTTAATGTTTCGGTATTCACTGAGAGATAAACATGCGCTAAACGATAAGGTAGTACATTTCTATTTTGTTGCGTGTGCTCTGAAGGAACGACATGGATAATCACTCCAACTTACTTAAAACAAAACTTAAATATTCCATGAACGGATACTGAGAAAGCCTAAGGGTGTATCAGGGATGAAGAGGCTTGAAATGACTCCCGCTTTTTTTCTGTCGTTAGTTGGGTCAGTGTTGATACTTGCAAATGGATTATGGATTGTAGTGAATGGGGGACCAGTTGTGCTGTCTTCATATCCAGTCTCCTCCCTAACAGACATTAGCGAAGATGCTCTCTGGGTTCGGATTTCATTTGGTATTAAAGGGCTAACGGAGGGAATGGCGGCGCTAATTTGGCTGATTTTCGGAATAGGAATTTTAGTGAGCGCCATTGGAATCAGCAGAAACCCGAGAACACAGAAAAGGTTGGGACTCCCAATTATGGCATTTTCGATTCTAACCATTCCCATCGGAGGCGGTTTCATCCTAGGTTCAATCCTAGGATTTGTTGGGGGTGCCTTGGGAAGCGAATGGCCTAAGCCTTTTGGAGAAACATTCTTGGGCAAAATGATAAGAGCAGCAAGATTGGATTCAAAATTATACAAAACGATTGCAGAGGACCCAGGAAACATGAAAACGGCTGCGATCGCGATAATGCTTATAAATCTTCTCAGTGGTTTGGGCAACAGCTTATACACTTACAATTTAAGCAGAATAAAAACGGGAACTGCTTCCGAAATTTCCAAAATACTTCTGGATGGAATTATACTATGGGATAATTTGTCGATTCTAACAGCAGTAGGCTATATAGGTATTGCACTTGTAAAATGGCTTGTTCTCACTTTAGCGATTTACACTGTGGGAGTAAAGATTATGGCTTCCTCATCCAGTTTTGACAAGATAGCTCGCTCTAGCGCATTTGCCTATGTACCAGTTCTCTTGCAAGTTTTTATGCCTACAGTATTTTCGAAGCACGAGCCTTTTGTCTCATTCGACTGGCCGATGAGCATTTTCTTTCTCACCAATCTCTGGATGATCATTTTGTTGGTAGTTGCCGTTAGGGAGGCGTTAGATGTCACAACCACAAGGGCACTGGGAGTGGTGGCCTTTGGAGGAACTATATATTGGCTGATAAATAATCTGTTTATCATTCCAGCATTAGAACTGCCAGGTATACGTTTCGAACTTGCCTTTCCAAAATCTTTACCTGCACTACTTATACTAGTAACTTTGGCTTCAATAATCGCGACACTTCTAGGGGTGTTCACAAAAAGAAAGTTGTGATACACTCACACCTGTTTTCTAACGATTTGGGATATTCTTCTGATAAGATCGTAATTGTCCAAACGTCTGACAAGTCATAGAAGCCGCTATTTGCAAGTAACAGAAGTCTGCCCGCGATAGCACCATTTATTCTGCTAACCGTATCCAGCGCTAGGACCCCGGCTAGCATTCTGAAAGATGAATTTCAATGTTGTGGCTAACATTGCGCGAAGCGCTATAGGAATTTCTTTTTCACTTGGCATCTGTGGCTTCTTTACGTTTGGAAATGATCCATTCTTTATACCCAGATACAACACCCCAAGCTACCACAATACAAATAGTCGCCACAATTCTTAATTCTGAAGGTAACTTCACAATTCCCCACACGACTACAAGTGGCAGCGCAATTATCATAGTCGCAAGAATAACACTCAAGAGCAACCATTCAATTGTAGAAGTCTCTTCTCGACTTTTTGACATGCTCCTCACATTTAATCGCCGAAAGAGATTATTTATTCTTTTCTGAGATATCAACCCTCCGGAATTATATACGTTGAATATGTGTACGGAAAACGTTCCACCTAAGTCATTTGCATGATGTGCGTTTTGATCAAGGGCGTTATAGAGAATTGTGTCCTTTCTTATCCTTGTTTTTCTTTTTCATTTTCCATTTGAGAACCCCTATTATCACAATTACCGATGTTAAAGTCAAAACCCATGCAACTACAATGTATGAACGATCTTCAGTCACAATCAATTGTTGAGTCGCTGTCACATTACCATACACTTGATTGCCCAGATATTCTGCACGGATCTGGAATTTGCCAGAATTGGGAAGTTCGTGATCAATTGTTGCAATACCATTTAAGTTCGTGCTTGAAGAACCTATCCATTTCAAAAAGTAATCTTCATCTAGATAAAAGTTAATAGTTGCCTCGGGGATCGGATTCAACTCCTCATCAACCAATCTTGCTGAGATATTGATGGCCCAGCCGACAATTGCGTTTTGGGGAGCAGATAGAGTCAATATGCTTAACAATTTTCTGCACGCAGACACAAGGGGGTATTTGTCTTGGTTATTGTCACTGATAACGTATGGTATGTCGCCAATTCCATCGCCCCCTACGTGATCTTGACTCTGACCGCTTTTCAAATCAGCGCCTGTATAATCGCCCCAGTAGTTGCCTCCAGAAGGATAACCGTCATCCCAGACGTTAGTTGAAGACTCATAGGCGGATATGCCTGCATGAATTGTGTTGTTCACGAAATTATTATGACATATAAAATTATGGCTAGAGCTATCAATCCAGATGCCATACTTATTACTCATAATAATATTCTCAAGAACGATATTATTATCGCTAGAGAACCCCAGCATTAATCCATAGTGTTCATTTTTTATGATCTTGTTACCGCTGATTCGGTTATTTTCAGAAGCGGAAAGAACAATGGCTTCATAGTTGTTCGTTACTTTATTGTCACGAATGATATTTTCTTGTCCGCGAGCGAGCAGAAGCGGCGAGTATGAAAGGTGAATACCCCATTTATTGTAAGTTACGTTGTTTCCGTGTATGTCATTGTTGCTAGAAGTAACTAGTAAGAATCCAGACTCGGCATTCTTAGAAACATTGTTCTCTACAAGGATATTGTTATTGGAAAGAACCATGTGAATGCCACGAATGTTGTTGAAACAAGTGACATTCTGCACAACTAAGTTTGTTGCATACGCGAGGAGTAGGCCTTGTCCGTTATTTGAAAGAGTTAGATCCTTCATGGTGATGTTCGTAGAATTCACTATTGCCACATAACCTGCATCGTTAGGGACCTGACCCGCTTGCTTATTGATCCAGTAATACACTGGTTTCCCATCCACAGTGTTCGAGTCATCAATATCATGTAAGAAATGTGAAAGAGTTAGACCCCAAACTTCAAGATTGTAACGATTAGAGGTTAAATTGTTATTTCTGAGAGTATTACCTGATGAGTCCCACATGAAGACGCCATAATAATGGTCGGTTATTAAGTTCTCCTTAACAGTGTTGTCGATACCGCCAATGTAAATTCCAGCTAGTAAGGGCCATCTTGAACCTTTCACAGCAAACCCGGCAAGCGTGACATTAGTCACTCCGCGGAGTATTTCGATCGTGTGTCCAACACCATTGCCCACAATTACACTTTTTCTACCACTACCCAAAAGCTTGAGGGACTTAGTGATTTTCACATGCTCATTGTAAGTTCCAGGATTCACGATAACCGTCTCGCCTTCTTTCGCCGCGTCTATAGCAGCTTGTATAGTGGGGTAATTGTCAGGAACTCTTATTTCAGAGGTGGTTGTTGAAGCTTGTCCAAAACTGTGAACCCTAACATAGACTAAAAGCAGCAAAAGCAGAATAATGGTTATCACATTAACTTTCATTTGATCTTCACTTCGAGCTTAATGTGACCAACACGTTTTGATTGTTCATGAACTATCTCAAAACTTTGGCTTATTGCTTAATTATTCTTTCTCGTTTCCGAATAGCTCGTTTGTCAAACAACCAAATCTATGACTTGTCGGCACATTTCTTCTTCTGCTGTAAAAGCTCTATGTAGCCTTGAAGGGTTTTGTCAATATTCCATTCAGCAGGTCCTTTCTTTATCATGGCGTTCCATGCGTTAATGAATTTTTCAAGTTGGGTTTTGACGAAGATAATGAACACAACCAAGGTGATTGCGCTAACCGCAATGAAGTTGACTGGTCCAGGCAAAAAGAGAAACAGAAACAGGTCCAAGAAAAAACTACAAACAATCAAAAGAGGCAGAAAGAGAACCCAAAAAATACCTTGAAAAACCTCTGAAAAACCCTCCATGCTGAGCCTTGGTAATCGCAGAACTAGACGATAATACCAAGGCAGGTTCTCTTGATCAATCTCTTTAGCGCTCATACACACAATCCTCCCATTTTCATGAACAATGAATTATTGGAATCTAAGTTAATATATTAACTTAACTTTCTCATCGCATTTCCAACTTCTATTAGAGGAAGCTCCTTTTTGGCATAATCGGTCGAGTAGGACAAGAATTTATTAGACAACCTACTGCAACGATTCGAATAATAGAAAGAAAAAACATTCATACCTCTCAACCCTCAGAAAGTTCATCAAGATCGAGCATAGTTGATAGGGTTTGTCTTCTGACCTCAGACAAGCTACAGATATATTACCCCCTCGCTCGAGTAATAATACTTTTGGCTCCATTGTCTATTCACTTCACTTCTGAAAGTTTAATAGAAAGATATACATGAGAGTACTAGCGACAAATTAGTAGTGATGTTTAATTGAGAGTGTGGGTCTTCGCCTTTGGCATAATTCTTCTCTTCGGTGGTTTGCCCATGATGGCTGTATCAAAATTGTCCAAAAATGAATCATACACTAGGATAATTGAATATGCTGGGAGAGACAAACCCGTCTCTTGGGAAGTTGCAGCATATTTCGAAGAAGGTGATAGCCTAGTCGTAGATTATAGACCAGATGTGAGCTGGGCTGAGGAACCATTCGAGTTCAGTGACGACTACCCCAATGTTCCCCTTAAACTTATTTCCATCAATCTTACTGATCCGAATGGGGATAACACTTACTTCAGTGTAATTCTGGGGAAAGTTCCAGACCAGGAAATAGTGGCGCAAGTGAAGATTGAAGTTCTGAGAGATTATAGCAGTGATGGCTTGAATGTCAGCGACTATCCAGATAAGATTGAAGGAATTGCCAAGTATGACGGCATCTATAAGGCGGTGTGCTCGGAGCCTTGGCCTTCTAGCCCTGAGGTCACTCCGCCCTGGTTTCTTTCATTTTCTAAGAAATACTCGCAGACAATATATCCATTAGCATTTCTTCTTCCAGTGGGAGCCATAGTTACACTTTCAGGCATAGGCCTAACTGCATGGAGCATGAAAAGGCCAAAACGTCGAATTACTTATCAAAAAACTAAAACTTCTCGTATCGCATCGTAAGCAAATTCATTTTCTTAACAAGTCTTATATGCTATCGTCGCATTAATATGCTGCTTACTCGTTTAATATCAGACTTGATGAAAAGGGCAGAGGTTTTGTCAAAAGCAGAAGATCACAATTCGCACAAAAACTCGCGTCAAATGAAAACGTCTTAATATAGTGAAAAAGTAGGATCTAATGAGAGAAAGGCTACGTGGACATCGCTCAAGCTATACTACTAAACCAACTTCTTTAACTGACCTCGGTACATCTCGACGATTTCTCTTGCTGTAGTTGCATCTTCAGCAGATTTGTCTGGTCGATAGTTTCCTGTGAAACGCGGAAATCGTATGGCCAGTCCGCTTCCTTTTCGGATTGCGTCCATCGCGCATGTATGGATTGGGCTGAGCGTTATCTCTGCGCCTATTGTTTCGATAATTACTTTTGGTTCAAACCACACATCTGCTTCTATTGTTGATAAGACTCTTGGGTGTCTATGTGGTATTTGATGCTTTTTCATCGTTTTCGGAAGTTTTTCAAGGTCTTCATCGGTGAACCCGGTTCCACATTTAGTCACTGTTTTAAATGTGTCTTCTTCTGGGTCGTATGCGGTAAGGAGTAAGGCGCCGTAGGTTCCTGCTCTTTTGCCTCTTCCGTGGAAGGCACCCACTATTACTAGGTCGACTGTGTCGGTCATTTCGCTCTTGTAGTCGCGTTTGTATTTTATCCAGAGCCAGCCTCTTGCTCCAGCTTGATAAACGGAGTCTTCATTCAGTGATTTGCACATGAGTCCTTCACACCCATCCCCCACAGCCTTTTCGAAGAAGCGTTCAAGTTCGTCCAAGTCGTCAGTGACAATGTATTCCGCTAACCTTACGTGATCATTTTTTTTGATCATTTTCTCGAGACATTCGTGTCTAACAGGATAGGGTTCTCGGGTTAGGTCTTTTCCATCAATGTAAAGGGCGTCGAACATGAAGAGGGAAACTGGGTATTCTTCCATGGCTTTTTTGATGCCGTATTTGCGTCTTCTGTGCATGAGTTCTTGGAAGGGTTTCATTTCGCCTGTATCTGTATCTATGGCAACGCACTCTGCTTCTACGATTGCTTCTTTAGCCCTTACGTGTTCTTTGACTACTGCGCTTCCGTCTGGATACTGATCCGTGATGTCTTCGAGTCGACGGGAGAAGAGAGTGACGTGGTCGCCTTGCTTGTGGGCTTGTATTCTCTCTCCATCATATTTGTACTCTGCTATACATCTTCCCCCGAGTTTCTCCAGAATTTCTGAGGCTGAGCCCAAACGCTCTGCCAGCATGGGTCTGATGGGTTCGCCGATTACAGCCCCGAATCTCTTTATGCTTCTTATTCCTTTCTCTGCGACTGTTTTGGCTACCCTGCCCAAGTCTGACGAGAGATTGTATGCTCGCTCCAAGTCTTCCCTTGTTTCTTTTCCGCCACCGTATGCGATGGCTAACGCATCCAGAACTGTCATGTCGGCTATTCCTAAACGCAGGTTTCCGGTCACTGTTCGAATGATGAATTTTGCCTCTTTTGGAGTGGCGTTAGTTAGGAGCCCGGCTAGAAGATTTATCTTTTGATCCATAGAGCCTGAACCTGTTGCCTTTGCCATCTTGTCGAGGTTTTCGTAGACGCTTTGAACGGTAAGGGGTTGTTGGAAGAATGTTGTTTGAATTTTTTTCTCGAGGAATTTTTGGGCGGTTTCACCTAAATCTCCTGTTATCTTCAGGTCTTCTTTGATTTCTTTCTCGCTTCGACCCGTGGCTTTGGAAACTGCGTGGATGGCTAGTTTCTCTGCGATACCGATTTCTATGTCGACGAATTCTGGGTATAATCTGCCCTGTGTTAGGTAGACGACTTTGTCTAGGATGTCTTTGGGGGTTTTCTTGAGGAGTTCGACTAGGTGGTCGGTCATTTCAAGCCTTTTCGTTGTGGCTTCAATTTTTTCGTAGGAATCAGCGAGAAGAGAATACCTCAACGTGACCACTATGTCCTAACAGAAGGTTGGAGATGTATAAAAAGTTGCAGTGACTATGCTGGTTTTCGTCTGTTTCAGTAAATCCTTGCCTCATCTCTGGAGTCGTTATTCGCTGTATGTTTCATAATGGACGATTTCACTTAGGGCTCTTTTGAATCGAGTTTCTGGCTTCTTTGCTGCATGCCCAACTGGGATTATGGAGACAGGTCTCACCCCTCTAGGAATACTCAGTGTTTCTCTAACAGTCTCTTCGCGGAATGCGCCTACCCAACACGTTCCTAAACCTAAAGCGCAAGCAGTCAGTAGCATGTTTTGGATAGCCGCTGCAGTGTCTTGCAAGCAGTATAGGGTTGCCCCTCGGTTACCATATCCTTGACCCGAGCGCAATTCGTTAGCGCAGACAACAATTACGACTGGAGCCTCTTCAATGAAACTCTGGTCCAAAGCAGCCATCGCTAATTTTCGCTTTATCCTAGAATCTCTAATGACGATGAATTCCCAGGGTTGTATGTTTCCGGCTGAAGGAGCATGTGTGGCAGCCTCTATTAGCTTATCAACCTCTTCTTTTGAAACGTCTTCTCGGGTGAAGGCTCTGACGCTTCTTCTCTTCCTTATCGCTTCAAAGACATCCAAAGTCTTTTTCTCTCCTTCCTGCTTCTGTGTTAGGCTATTCGCACCGCAGTTTCGATGACTATCCCACGCTCGGTTATATTGAACGGAACCAGTCTCTGGCGATAAACGACTTTCCTCATTTTCCTCATGCGGATTCGCCTATCAATTCCCCCAGCAATCTCTTGGGCAATGATTTCCATTACTCCATCAGCAAGGTGTTGGAGGCTGATTTCAGTTTGAGAAGCCTGCATTCCTGGTGTGAGAAGCAAGAAGTGAACCCCACCATGTTTGTGCGTCTCATCTAACAGCAACTCTACAACCTCAAGGACTGATCTGTGTTCTTGGGTTAGTAGAAGGTATGACAGGGAATCAACAACCATCCATTCGGTTTTACCAGTCCTTGAAGTTATTTCGTTTCTAAGAGTCTGAAGTACCTTAGCAGAACGATCATGAATGAATCTCCAGTGACCAGTTTTCTCCAGAGATTGGATGCTCCAACCGAAGGTCTCCAGGTCTTCTCTTAGGATCTCAGGTGCCATCAGTGTTGTGAGATAGGCAACATTTTCTCCTTTGAGTGCACACTTGTACAGAATTTGTTGAGCGAGAAGGTCGTGCCCGGAACCTGGTTCTCCCTCTATTAGTATGACACTCTTGTTTGGAAGACCACCACCTAATACTTCGTCTAAGCCATCTATCCAAGTCTTTTTGAGTTTCATGTTTCTTCCAACTTAAACACTTGTATTGTTGGTTCACAATATAATTTTATATTCCCAAAAACACTAGGGAAATAGAAAATTGGAAGCGTTCGCATGTCTGAAGACACCCCGCCTACCCAACTCCTATATTACAAAGACGCTTACCTCAAAGAATTTGACGCTAAGATCTTAAAAATACAAGAGACAAACGAAGAGCACCACATAGTGTTAGATCAAACCGCCTTCTATCCATTAGGAGGAGGCCAACCCCCAGACACAGGCATAATCAAAGGAGAAAAGGGAGAAGCCAAGATCACAGGTGCCAAGATGATTAACGGTCGAGTAATTCACATCGCCGAAGAAGTAACAGGAGAAATCAAGGAAGGAGACCGTATAAATGGCGTCATTGACTGGGAACGCAGATATGCGCTGATGCTTAATCACACAGCCGCTCATTTGATGGCTGAAGCCCTGCGAAAAGCAACTGGCATTCCTGTGGAAGTAGTTGGCTCTGGAATCGATGTGGATAAGGTTAGGTTAGATTTAGCCTATGAAGGTTCTTTAGGACCACTACTACCAAAAATTGAAAGAATCGCCAACGACATTGTCAAGGAAAGTAGGCAAGTGGTTGCAAAGGCGATGAAGAGAGAAGAAGCTCAAGAATATGTGGAAAGGTTTCATGAAAGCCTGAAGACTCTGCCTCCTCAAGTGCAAGAAGTTCGAGTGGTCGAAATAGAGAATTTACACGCTTGTGCTTGCGGGGGAACCCATCTCAAAAACACTGGAGAAATAGGCTTAATCAAAATCTTGAAGAGAGGGTCTAAGGGTAGAGGTGTCGAGAGAATCGAGTTCTTAGCAAAAAGGTCTTAAGTCAAGACTGCAACAGTTTTTAGCTGGATGATGAGTAAGAGAGTCAGCAGAGCTTCAGGGCTGTGATAAGAAACTCTCGACGGGCGATCTGACATCTGTCTTTGACATAAAATAGGCAAAAAGACTTATCTATTTCTTTGAAATTTAAATGATTGTGCTCATAAGCGATGGAGGGGAAAAAGTATGCCATGCACGGTAGTGGTTTGCGGCTTCTTCGGAGACACAGGCAAAGGAAAAATCATAGCGTATCTTTCTCTAAAAGACAAAATCGCTGTCACCGCAAGGGCTGGTGTTGGACCAAACGCTGGTCACACAGTAGTCTATGAAGGAAAGGAGTATAAGTTGCGAATGGTCCCAAGCGCCTTTGTCTACGACAAGTGCCGTCTTCTGATGGGCCCTGGCGTCCTCATCAATCCCCAAATCATAACTCAAGAAATCGAACTGACGAAATCTCAAAACAGGATTGGTGTTGATCCTCTGTGTGCGATTATAGAACCCAAACATATTGAGGCTGACAGGAAAGGAGAACTCGCTGAAAAGATAAAGACGACTGGAACCGGCACAGGACCATGCAACGCCGAGAGAGCTTTACGCACCGTCGAACTCGCACGTGACATACCCGAACTGAAAAGTTATCTCACAGACGTTCCTCTTGAAGTGAATGGGGCACTTGACCACGGTAAAAATGTGCTGATTGAGGGAACTCAGGGGACATACCTTTCTCTTTATCATGGAACCTATCCCTACTGCACGTCCAAGGATGTTACAGCCTCAGCCGCCTGTTCGGATGTTGGAGTTGGACCCACAAGGGTTGACGACGTCCTTCTCGTATTCAAGGCTTACACAACCCGAGTTGGAGGGGGTCCCCTTCCAAATGAACTCTCTTGGGAGGAGGCTGAAAAGAGGGGATGGGCGGAAGTGGCAACGGTGACTGGACGAAAACGGAGAGCGGCACCCTTCAACTACGATTTGGCGAAGAGGGCGGTTATGTTGAATGGAGCCACACAGACTGCTGTAACAAAAATTGACGTTTTGTTCCCAGAGTGCAAAGGAGTTAAGTCGTATGAGGAGCTGTCACAGCAGGCGAAGGCTTTCGTTAGAAAGGTTGAAAAAGAGATAAGAGTGCCAGTAACCCTTATTGGAACTGGACCAGACACGTGGGAAGTCGTAGACAGGAGAAGTGCTTGATCATGCCAAAAATTGGAATCGACATATCCGAACTTCGGGGAAGAGACGGCGACGAAACCGTAGAAGCCCTCGAAGAGTTTCTTAAGGATAAAGTGAAGGCTAAGATAGATGTCACGAGTGACGAGATCATTTTGGATTATGAAGAATCTAAGGAGGCGCCGTCCAAAGCCTATCTTCGGGTGCTTCTTCGAAAATTCTTACACAGAGAGGAGCTGAAGGAATGGTTTCGTGTGATTGGTGGCAGAGAGAAAGCTTTCATTTTAAAAGAGAGGCGAGGAGTCGAAGAAGAATAGTCGATTGCGGACGTTAAGACTGACACGCTCATTTGCGCTTTTTTTCAAAAAATTCTTGAACTTTCAGAAGATAGCCACGTGCTACCCATACGTTCTTGTGGGCTTCGGGAAGATCGCCTTTTTCGAAACTGGTTTTTGCTTCTCTAAGCAATTCTTGGGTGGAAGTGATTGTGGGTGCGACTTCGATCTGTTTCGATTCCAAGTCAACTTTCCATGGATGAGTTTGGTGATCTTCTTGTCGTAGGACTGAGAAGAGGAAGAGTGCGTACTCGAGTTCCGCAGATGCTTTCCAAACCTGGTCAACCAACGCATTTTCATTGTTTTCTGTGATGGATTTCCTTGAGTTTTCAAGGTATTCGTGTGCTGACTGAACAGCCTTCGTTATCTTTTCTTCCAGTGCCATTCTTGGTTCCCTAACGCCTTGAAGGTCAACCTTCAATACAGCGAATATACCAAGCCCTTCTCTTCTTTTAACGATTTCTTACCTCCTGAGCGTTCCGTTAGTTTTTTCTTTCGCCACACAAACTACTAAAACAAACGCGATGACCCATGTCAAAACCTGTTTTCACAATCGTGACAACTGCAAAGAATGAGAAGGACAAGAGGATATTAAGGGAAACTTTCGAGAACTGGGAGCAGGCAACGCAGTCATTCGGCAAACCTGTCGAGTTCATTGTTGTGGATGCGGGTGGAAACACCGAGTTGCCATCAATCGACGGAACGAGGATTGTGTCTTCCGAAGAGTATCTGCAATATAGAAGGGAGCTTTACCGGTCCAGAATCATCAAGCACGAGTGGTGGGACTCCCCTTCCATAGGAAGAAACTTGGGTTTCCATTACGCAAGAGGTTGGATAGTCGTTTTTCAGGACATAGACACTCTTTTCTCCACAGGTACGGACGTAGACCATGAATACGTCACTGAACTGGATAAGTATGAGAACTGGTTCAAAGTGATGTATCAGGCGTTCAAGAGAAAGAATATCGTGGCGGCGACCTCGTCATTGAGACCACGTGACAGCAAGAAAATCAGTAGACGGTTTGCGGCCATGGGATTGAATACCTTGACTCGGATTTCGTTGAAACTTCCGCCGATAAGTGTTCAAGATAGTATGGTCTTGGGTGCAAGTGTTCCAGGATGCAGCATAGCAGTATTGCGGGAAATTGCTCTGAAATTAACCTCGGACGAGACTGGACCTTATGACCCTGAACTCGCCATAGGAGAAGACTACAAATTATCAAGAATGTTGGGGATGTTCGGAAAGGTTTCTTATGAGGAAAGAGCTGGCATCTTTGTAAGAACACTCAGCAGAATCAGCAGTGGTTTTGACATAACTAAATCGCTATTTTATGCATTGAAGTTGGCGCCTCACTATCTGTTTCCCGGACGATACTGCAAATACCAAAAGCACACACTATCTACGTAATGAATAGACTAGGTTTTGATATACAAGATTGCGATTTTATCTTTTAACACGAGCATGTAACCACAATTTTTAATTGAATGCTGTATTAAACAATAAACAGGAGGTTATTAATTGGGAAAAGAAACCGCGAAAGGAATTGGGAAAGTTAAGACAGGTTTGGTCATAAGTGCTGTTGTGATAGTCGTTTTAGCTGGATTAAACATTTGGTTCCACAGAAACAAGCAATCTTTGGAATTAACTTACAATAATTATGTAGCGACCCACAGTTATACAAATGCGGAACATGATTCCTTAAACATAACATATCAGAATTATATGGCAACACATGGCTACACTAATACCGAATATTGGGACCTATACGCGAATTATACCTATGAAAATTGGTGGCATCACTACTACAAAAATCTAACAGCAGCGAAACTTATCAAAATGGGCATGCATTGGACGGATAATCGACCATGGTTTGGAACCCCATATGTGAGGGTCACGGGTTACATTGTTAACGTTGGAATTGAAATAGCTTATGACTGCGAGGTTGCAGTGAAGCTTTATCGAGATGGAGTTCTCGTTGCCACGCAGATTATCTATTTCGGAGACATACATGGCAGGGATTGGTGGTGTGACAGATACATTGACCAGAACTTCTACTACCCGGGTCCACCGATTACTTCTGTTACCATAATTCCTAGTTGGAACATTGAACCCTAAATACGTGCACAACAACCATTACCTGCGCATAGTTTGTAAGTTTATCTCTCCACAGAAACTTTGCTTACTCCTGCTTCCTTCTCAAAGCGTATCACATGCTCGGCTTTTTCGGCGAACGCCTCATTGTGGGTAACGGCGATTATTTGTTCGATGGCTTTTAAGCGAGAAATTGCTTCGGCCAACCGGTCAATAGACCCGTCTTCTCTTCCTAGGCTTTCTGTTGGCTCGTCTAAGAGAAGCATGTATAGTCCGTGTCCGGTTCTTGACTGCATGATCAACTGTCCTAAGCCTATGCGGTATGCGAACGCAAGAAGGGTTCGCTCTCCTCCAGAAAGGTTGAGTACGTTTCGTTCGTAGCCTTCCTCGCTCTTAATAAACGGCGTGTACGTCTCGTCAATGTTGACAGACAGCATGGGTCCCTCTGCCCCCACAAGTCCATCCAGAATCTGTTGGACCGTTCGCTGCAGGTAAGTGACGAATTCGCTCCGTAACTTCGGCTGAATACTCCTGTAAACTCCACGTACTCCCTCAATGACTTCAAGAATCCTCTCGATTTCTTTCATCCTCTCGATTTTTTGCTGTGCGTGGTCTAACCGTTCTCTGATGTTATCCATTCTCAGTGTGACATCCTTTTTCCGATTCTCTATCGCTTCCAACTTGGATTTCAGAGCTGAGTATCGCTCCAAAGAAGTATCCCGGAGTTTTCGCACCGTTTCAAGTTCAGTGACATCAAACTTGGTGATCTCCTTCCTTGTGAGGTCGAGTTGTTCACGAAGCAGTTTTTCCCGCTTCTGTTTCTCTTCGAACTCCGTTTGAAGTTTGTTCAGGGATTTGTGTTCCTTCGTGTGCTGGTTTCTGAGCTCTTCCACCCGTGGCGCAAGAGACTGTAAGCCCGAGAGAATTGGATTGATGATGCTTCGTAGTTTTTCTAGTTCGTCAAGGTCTCGCTGAAGTTCGGTGAGTCTCTTTTCGTGTTCGGCGTTTTCTTCTTTTAGGCGTTGCAGAAGCTCTCTCTTGTATTCGTCTGGAAGGTTTTGGAGGCACAACGGGCATTTACTCTGTGTTGTTAGGGTTGAGAAGCGGTTCTGAGAACTCTGTATCTCCTTTTTGGTGGCTTCTTGTTCGCCCCAGATGCTACTCGTCTGATACTCAACTGCCTCAAGATGCTTTCTGATTTCCTCAACCGTTTGGTTAGGTTTTAGTCTTGCCTTCTCTTGGAGTTCATGGCGATAGGACTTTTCTTGCCTCTCTATAGATTCCAGACGTTCATCCAATTCGTTAATGGAGGACTTCTTCAGTTCGATTTCTTCGTACAGTCTTGCACAGGTGTCTTCCATGTTGGCAACATCAGCCTGCAACTGAGCCTCTTTTCTTCGCATCTCCTCAGTTTGCTTTCTCAGTGCTTCTAGGCTTTGTAGGCGGGAAGTCGCCTCTTTCAGTGTTGCTTCCGCTTGGAGAACGTTTGTTTTCAAGTCTTGGAGTTCCATCTCGATTGAAGAGAACTCTTCAACTGCCTTGTTGTAGTCTGCTTGCAGTTTGTCGACTCCGACCACGTCATAGTCTCTTTCGTAGGTTCCCTTTTCGGTTCCGTAGTCTCGCTGAAACGTGGCTAAACCGCTCCACGCGACTTCGTAGTCGGAAAGACCAAACAACTGGTCGAATTTCTTCTGTCGATCACGCGGCGTCATGTCCAGCAACTCCTTCAGGTGTTCTTGGCGTATCCAAACGACCTCACGGAAGAGGTCTCTGTCGACTCCAGTGATAGCCTTCAACTGCTCTTCGACCGCTTCACCTTTTGCGCTAGCGATTACCTTATCTTCCTTGAAGAGTTTGAGTTGCTCCGTGTCTTGAGCGATACCTTTCCCCCTTCTTTTCAAGCCTCTATAAATCGTGTAGGTGTCTCCGCCATGAACAAACTCCACACCCACCCTGCCAGAGTCCTCTCCCTCTCTGAGAAGGTAGTCGTAGCTCCTGCCTAAAGGGTCACCGAAAAGGGCAAAATCGATGGCGTACAGGACACTGGACTTTCCACATCCCAGTCCTCCGACCAAACAGTTGAAGCCTTCGGCAAAAGGCACGTTGGATTTAACGTGAGAACGGATGCTTTCCAGTTTCACTTCCTTAACTCTCACGGACAAAACCCTCCAACTCCTTCTTCACCTTGGCTTCGTCCTTCTTAACCAAGGGTTCCATGATGTTGACTGCGAGTTTGGATAATCTTTCAGCTTCCTCTCGACCGTAACGTTCACAGAAGACTTCAAAAAAGTACTCGAAGGCTTTTGTTTTGAGGTCCTTCAGTTCCCCCTCGAATATGGCGCGGATAACCTCTTCTGAAACCTCTGTTTCCCTCAACCTCATGAGAGGACGCACCAAAAGCGCCTTTTCAGCCGCGTTCCTGATTTTTGTGAGATCGATCTCTGCACGGGTTGCTGAGGTTGGAAGCACTCCCTTTAGTATTGGGATGATTACGGCGCCTTCTTCATCCACTTCCTTCACCGACTCAATCGCCATCTCAGTTATTTTTGCGGGAGTTGAGCCAGAGTAGTCGTGCTCTATAATGATGAAGTGTCTGGGAGTCTCAAGTCTTATGTGATGAAGTTTTGCAATCCCCTTTTCATTCACCTTCACGTGAAGGAAGCCCTTTTCAATAGAGGCATCCTCATAACTCACCGTTTCTGTACATCCACTGTAGGCGAGGATACCACTCTTAAAGGGCATTTTACAATGGCTGTGAACGTGCCCACCCGCATAATAGTTAAAACCCTCGGGAAGAAGCTCTGGGGTGGCTTCGGCTTCCATCTGAGGCGGCTTCAGGCTGGGAATGTCCAAAGCCATGTGAAAGACAAAGATGTTGAAGAAAGAAGGTTCTGGAGTAGGCTTGTTTTCCTCAAGGAAAACGGGTAACTGCTCCTCAGTTCTTCTTCTGGTTCTGAAGTTTGGGATACCATAAACATAGCAGTTTTCATTCCGCCATGATGCGCCTTCTTTGCGGGGCAAATAATGGATCAAGCCTGCGCTGTCGAGGGGGTTGAGAATCGTGCCTGTGATCACGTTTGGCGCTGCGTCGTGGGAGCCGTCCACTGTGAGAACTGGGATTCCAGCGTCTCTTAATCGTCTAAAATTCGTTATGGCGTTTTCTAAAGTGATGTTTGAGGGACGAGCCTGCTGAAACAGGTCTCCAGCGATAATCATGAAGTCGGGTTTTAACTGAATGGTCTTCTCCACGACTTCTAGGAAGGCTCTGTCGAAGTCTTCACGTCGAACGTCCAGATTGTACTGGGCATAGCCGAGATGCAAATCAGCCACATGAACAAGACTGAAAGGCTCCAACTTTCGCCCACCTTTCTCGGTCGTATGAGATTTGAGGTTAGTAGTAGTTGCGGCTACCTTTTAAAAGTATTAGAAATTGCTTTTGACAAATTACTTCATAGAATGTTCACGAGAATCACGGCGTCTAATCCCTTCTGATAGTAGTCTGGGATGCAACCAGTGATCTTGAAGCCGTGTCTCTGATAGAATTTGATGGCTCTCTCGTTGTTTCTCCCTGTTTCAGTGTAGATTATCCTTGCACCCTTCTCTCTAGCCCAATCAACACACCCTTCCATAAGCCCATGACCAACACCCTTGTTCATCTGGTTTGTCCTCACCTGTATGTAGTCGAGATATGCGATGTTGAGCCAGTCTCTAAACATCACTATGGCAAAACCCACAACCTTTCCATTCATAGTCGCTACAAAAACTCCATCAGGCTGCTCCTCTAAGGCGTCAGACATCATCTCCTCAACCATTTCTTCGCTCCAAACCCTGCCAGTTGGGCTTGGGTATTCTGACAGAATCTCTTTTATGCCCTCTAAGTCTTCAGTGCGATAGTTTCTTACTACAATTTCTTTACTCACGTTTCCGTCCATCCAAATCTTCATGAGGAATTGCGGTATAAGTAGTGTGCATGTATCTCTTTATGAGAACTTTGGATGGCAAGATTCATGTTCAGAATACTTTATCTTTTAATCTTTTGGAAGTGTCGATTGTTCTTCCTGCATAATTGAGCACAAACGCTTCTGGAAAAGTCTGGTTGAGAACCATCATGCTCTTGTGCCCTGTACAATGGCAAGGTGCTATCAACTTCAAGTCGTAGTCTCTCAGTCGCTTTATCGTCTCATTTAGTCTATCTTCCTTTGGACGTATCAAATGGGTTCCACCTATGAAACCATAGAGTTTCTTCACCCCAGTCACCCTGAAAGCTTGTTCAAGCGTGTTGATTATTCCAGCATGTGCACAACCAACAATCACGAGAAGACCGTGTTTCTCGATGTTCATGAAGAGGGCTTGGTCTTCAAGCACCTGATCTCGAACTTGTTTTCCTTCAATAACAGTCATGGCTTTCCACGTTATCGTCTCAAACGGATTAGTCCTCTCTATTTCCCCACTTGTGATTACGCCTGAAATTATCTCTGTTGGCTTTATAACTTCTCTGATTTGCCCATCAGCCGCTTGTACGTCAGTTTTGCGTTCTCCCTTGGGAATTCCAAAGTATTCTCGCCGTTTTTTCCTAATTCTGAATTTTGGTAGAAAAGCATGAGGGTGAACCAGAACTTTGACTTCTCTCTGGGACTTCTTGACTAATTCAACTGTAGCGCTGGTGTGGTCATAGTGTCCATGGCTGAGAACTACAAAGTTCAGTGAAGATAAGTCTATTTTCAATGCTTTGATGTTGAAGAGCAATGCTTGCTTTTTACTACCAGTGTCAAAGACAATGCGATGGACATCCCTGTTGTGATCAACAACTTCAATGAAAGCTGAAAAACCCCATTGCCCTAAAAGCCTACTATCATAAACCAAATTGTCAGCCAAAGTGACAACCTTAACAGACCGCACGCTCTTCACTCGCCAAACCACCAATAACATTAAAGATTAATCATCATCGCTCGAGGTAAAATCCAGAACGCCCCAACATTGTTCTTGGTTTGCAAATTATCTCTCTGATTTCTAATCCTCTTTCCTTATCAAAGATTTCATCCGAATAGGATGGTTTTATGACCAAAGCGGTGTCAAGCCCATGTTCAATTCCGCCTAATGACACTACTTCTTTGTCGATTGGTATGAGGCCAGAGTCAGCCGCGGTCATTGTTGTAAATATGCAAACATGAACCCCTGGACAAAGCAACCGAAGGGCTTCTTTGAAAATTTCCATGTAGGTTTTCATTTCCAAGCATCTCATGAGCGAAGCATTGATGTTATAGCCTATATCAGTCGCTGTAACGACCGCTACGTCTAATGCTCTCAGCCTTTTCTTAACTTCGCTACTTGAACCGGGAATTATCATCAGACCCTGCTTCTTCCATGTTTGAAGAACTTTAGTCAGCTCTGGGATCTCAGACCAAATACTGCTTTTCTCTAAGGATTTGATGTTGTAAGCTTCCCCAGCCCGAAACGTGACGCACACTACCTTTACATTTGTATCTTTCATAGCTTCGGCTGTCTTCAAAGCGCTCTCACCGCTTAGAGAAGCCACAACCATATGCCTCAATTGAAGCTCTATGGCTCGTCTCTTAGCAATCTCAATCGCTTTTTCCGTATTAACCGGACCTGCTCTCTCAAAATAAAATATAGACCTTTCAATTTCAGACACGTAGTTCACCTTACTCTGCTTATTTGTGAGGTCTGTTTAAGTATAAGAGAACAGTGAAAGTATTCCGTTTGAGGGTTCAAGGTTGAAGCGTGAATATCCTAAGCAACCCCTTGTAGGCGTCGGAGCAGTTGTCATCAACGAAGGAAAGATGATTCTCGTAAAGCGTGGAGTTGAGCCTGGAAAAGGCAAGTGGAGCATTCCAGGCGGTTTGGTCGAACTTGGAGAAACCGTCAGAGAGGCTACGGTTAGGGAGGCTAAGGAAGAGACAGGCTTAGAAGTGGAGATTGTTATAGATAGACCCTTAGATGCTTTCGACAATGTTGATATAGACGAAAAAGGTGGTCTTCGCTATCACTACGTCCTGTTGCAGTTTTTAACTAGACCAAAAAGCGGAATTTTGAAACCCTCCAGTGATGCATTAGACGCAAAATGGGTTCTCCTAGAAGAAGTGGAAAAATACGACTTAACAAAACCATTTCGCAAATTCTTTACGAAACACAAGGATGAATTGAAAGAGTTCAGTCGTGGTCTGTGAAGAAGAGTCTTGTCTGCCCCATCGTTTGGATGTTTAAGCTTCTGATCTTGACAACTATTGGAAAATCTTTCACCACCTTCCCCAACACTAAACAATGATGAGGTGGCAGGTCTCTGGCGATTAGTTTCACCGTTTCTGCGTCTACTTTGGCTGCTCTTGACACGGTTTCTAGGTCGTTTTCGTTTGTGAAGTTGAAGAGGAAGATGTTGTCTGCTTGGCGGTAGATGTTCTGTCTGATCGTGTCGGGTTGGTTTGTTATGAAGGTTGTGAAGATGCCGAAGTGCCTCATTCTTGTGACGATGTCGTCCCAGTAGGTTTCACGCAAGTAAAGGTGGGCTTCCTCTGCGAAAAGGAAAACTGCGCGCATCTTCCAGTTTGTGAGGAGTTCAACGATCTTTCCAAGCACGTATTCTACAACGATTTGTCTGTCAACGGTTGAGATGTCACGCAAGTTGACTATGAGCGCTCCGCCGTTTTCCAAGTTGCTGAGACTCTCTTCCAGTGTTGTCGCCTCTGAGGGGTTGTCTGTGAAAAAGCCCGAGTTGAGGAGAGTGTAGTATCGGGAGAAGAGGGCGTCTCGAACGTGGTGGTTGCACTGCCAGTTTCTGATGGCTTCGCCCAGTTCCTGCAGAGTCGGAGTGCCCCGCTTTTCCATAGCCCTCCATATCTGTCTAAACTCTCTGGCTGAAGTGCCTGGAATGTTCAGTGCATGAAAAAGGATGTTGAGCATGACTCTGAGACCGATCTGAGCGAGTGAAACCTTGAAGTTGGCTCCGGGAGTGAGCATGTGGATTTTTCCGTGGTATTCGTTTGTTTTGCCGTCTAATGAACGGTCTAGTTTTGTGTATTCGCCGTTTAGATCGAGCACAATGGCTGTGGCTCTGTAGCTGATGAGGTTTAGGATTATTGTCTTTGAGAGGTGGGATTTTCCTGTTTCTTTTTTGCCGGTTATGATGTTGAGTTTTCCGTCTAAAGCGTGAGCGTCTATGGTTAGGGGGGATGAGTCTTTTGTTTCTCCGAGAACTACGGGAAGCCCATCGTTCATCCCTGTTAGGTTTAGGAGAGAATTAGTTGGAATTTTTCTTATTCTTGATTGGGTTCGTGATGGAAGCCAAGAAATGTTTGGCGTTAATTTCTCGTTTTCTATGGTTCCTCGGATTTTGCAGAGGAGCATGTTGGAGTCTTGGATGTAGGTTATGTGAGAAGCGACTTGGAAGGGGTCGAAGTCTTCTCCGTTCAGGTGTTGGTCTGTTGTGGAGTCTCTTAACAACTCTTCTAGGATGCCGGGAGTGTTGGCGAATTGAACGTCAACGACTTGGACGATCAAGCCTTTTTGGGTTGTGGGGTCTTCTATGAGGAGGTAGTCGCCCTTTTCGATTTTTTCGTCTGGGAAACTGAGGATTTGGATGGTGTTGCCTTCCTTTCTGTAGAGGCGCATTGTTAGGCCTCTGGTCCGTGGCCGAAGGGTCCGAAGAGGAGGCGGTGCATGTTTGGATGATTGAGGATTTTTAGTCCACTGTATTTGGCTAGGAAGCGTTGTAGGGCTATTACTTCTGTGGCGGTGAAGGTTGAGAGTATGTGGGCTAAGCGTAGGGTTTCGGGGTAACTTTGGTAGAGTGTGTCGTTTCCGAGGAGTTTTTCGACTGCTTGGATTCTTTGTTCGTTTGGGATTTCTTTGTCTATGTCTAGGCGGAAGGAGCAGCCGTTTTGGGTGAGTTTTGTCATGTAGACTTTTCCAAGGAGAGAGAAGGGTCCAGTTTTGGTTGGGAAACCGTTGATTTCTAGTAGGTATGGGGAATGAAGATTTTCTTGGACTGTTAGTTGATGGTTTAGGAATCTTAGGTGGGTGTTTTTGGAGAATGCAAGTGTTGTGTTGAGGTGGTTTCTTGCCATTTCTAGCGTTTGAGAGACTGCCTTTAAGGGGTTGCTGGGGGTTCCGGCTGTTAGGGAGCCGTCCCAGAGGATTATGCTGTTTTGTGAGGCGTGTGAGATTTCTGTTTTTATCCAGTGTTCGAGTAGATTGCCGAGTCTTATTGGCATGTTGATTAGGTTGGAGGAATAGAATGGTTCTGTTGGTGTGCCTAGTGAGTGATGTCTGAGAAGATAGTGGATTTCTTTTTTGTTTTCTTCTGTTATGTGGAGTGGGAATGGTCCGATGCGGAGATATCTGTATCTGCTGTGTTGTTTCCAGACGATTGTGCCTCTTATGGCGCAGATTATGCCTTGGTTTGTTTCGCCTATTTTCATGCTTGAGACGTCTGTGGCGACTATTGCTGTTTCTTGTCTGATGGGAGTTAATGGAATGGGCTGTGTGGTGTAGTGGTTGTGGTTTGGAAAGAAATAGTTTTGTTCTTCTTCTCCTTCTTCTTCATGGCTTTCTGTTTCTTGGAGTGGTTGTAGGGTTTGTTGTTTTGGTGTTTTGATTGTTTTGAGGCTTAGTTCGATGAATTTTTGTGGTATCTGTAGGGTTTGTGGGGGGAGTGGAAAGTTATATTTGGGTGCTGATTGTGTATATTGTGTTTGTTGAATCAAGTTGAATTCACCAATAGGGTTAATATAGCATGTTGGTGGGTATTTAAGTGTTGTGCATGAACAACATGTACAATACAATAAACAATAAGGAATAAGGATGACTGAAGCGGAAGCACAGAAGCCGATACACGTAAAAATGAAAGTGGGCAACGTAGAATTCGAAATAGAGGGCACAGTAGATCAGTGCAACGAGGCAGTAGGCAAATTCTTAGCAACAGTCACCGAAAAACTCAAGGAAACACCACTCATAACAGAACGAGAAGCAGCACCGCCCAGAGCTGAAACATGCAAGTTCATTATTCAACGGTTGTGGGAGGAAGGCTGGTTCTCAACCTCACACGGGCTAGGAGAGGTTCATAGTGAAATGGCTAAGCGGGGTTTTCATTATGACCGCACGGCGGTGGCGCACGCCCTTATAGACCTTGTTAAGGATGGGATATTGACTAGAGAAGGCAGACCACGACGTTATCAATATACTCAGAAGAGACCGCCAACACGTTAGATATATATGGCTTAAATATCGTAGTAGCCATTTTTAACATAGTGACCACTTATTTGAAAAGTGATTAAAGTTGGATAAGAAGAGAAATCTGTTAGAGTTTGCGGGATGTTGGAAAGGATATCCTGAGAATCCTGATAAGTTTATGAGGGAGCTTAGGAAATTGTGGTCTGGACGGAAGTGAGCGTTTCTTGGAACAGCCTAAGAGTCTAGCCGAAATGGGAGAGAGTATTTACCAAAGGAGCAAAGACTGGTTAGAAAAGGAGCACATGGGCAAAATAGTGGCGATTTGCAAGGAAGGTGTTGCTGGGGTCGGAAAGGAAATCTTAGAAGTTTACGAAGTTGCCAAGAAAAAATATGCTGGTCTTTTCTATTTCAGAAGGGTTGGACCTGATCCTTCGGTTGGCTACTTGCTGGTGCTCCTTTGATCAGGTTGCCGTATGAGAAAGGCTCGCCAATTCAGTTTGTCCGAAGTGTAACTGCGGAAACATGTTTCAGACGGGGAATACTGAGATATTTAGATGTCCTGACTGTGGGAGAAAGTTTAGGTTAGTGGATATAGTTGAGGAGGTGAAGTGATGAGGAGGGTACTACCTGAGAGATTAGTGGGAATACTATTAGCGTTTGTGACGATTGGACTTATGTTATGGGCTGTTGCTGATGTGGTGATTGCGGTAGAGTTTGGTCGAGACTGGGGCTTACCTTTTGTGTATATAATTGTCTTAATAGGCGTCGCTTTTGTGAGCGCTGTTTGTCTTTCGATAGAAAGGAGGTGAAGTGGTGCCGAGAGTGTTTGTCTGGTCGTGTCCTGAGCATGGTGAAGTGGAGTTGCTTGAGGATGTGGTAGAAGCGTTCTGTCCGAGATGTGGAACCGAATTTTCCATCAGTTACATTCTATTTGTCTTCGCTTAAATGTGGGTGGTGAGCGCGTCAATGACCACAATTAGAACATTTCATCCAATCTCATGAAGGCACTTTTGCAATTGTAAGATTGCAATTGTTTTTTTGTAGTTTCCTTCTTCTGTTTTGGTTACCATTCCTTGTTTTGTTAGTTCGCCTAGTCTTGTGGTTGTTATCTTCATGTTTTTTCCAAGTTTGGCTGCTAGCTGCTCTTTTGTCATTGTTTTCGTCTATTAGTCCAAGGTGATATCAACATGCGCAGAGAAAACGATCTCCGACACGCTAAATCTTAAGTATGGAGAGACTTTCTCTAACTAAAGGTTAGGGCAGGTGATGATTATTAGCTCACTTGATTCTGTGAACATTCTTTTGAAGAAATCCGAAATGTTCCTAAACTCAGCTGAAGGCAACATCGAAAGAAAACTATATGACGTAGCATGTTTCGAAGCAGACCAAGCTGCACAGCTTTTTCTTAAGGCATACATATTGAAGTTCATGGGATTCGTGCCGAGAACGCACAGCATACGAACACTACTTGGACACTTAGCTTCAGCGCTAAAAATAAACAAGAAGACCGTAACAAGGTTTGTCTCTGACCATCGCAGCGACTTAATCATGCTCGAAGTTGCCTACATTAGGTCTCGCTATTCTGGTGAAGCATATAATAGGCAGGACGCTAAGAAATGTGTAGAAGTTGCTGAAAAAGTGATAGAGCTTGTCAAACGAGTTGTTGTCACTCTATAAGATCTTGGAAAACTGGAAAGACATCGTTAAGGCATTAACCAACTCAGCCAAAGAGATTCTGGGCGATGCTGAAGTTGTTCCCTTCGGTAGCATAGTTGAGGGCAAGGCAACCGCAACAAGCGATTTAGACATTCTCGTCATCGTCAAGGATTTGCCAAAAGGCGCCTTAAACAGAGCACAAATCATAAGCAAAATAGAAGAAGCAACAGGTTTGCCGCCAATACATCCCATCCAAATACACCTAGCAACATGGCAAGAAGCCGAAACAAACCCAATATACAAAGAAGCGTTAACAAAACATCACAAAACAAACAACCCTAGCGTCTAACAAGTATTTATTATATTAAATTTTTTAACGGAGACAATACATACATATTTTCCAGTCTCAAAAGGTGACAGATAAATGCCAAAATGCCCGAACTGCGAAGAAGAAATGGCGAGGTTATTTGACATTAAAGGACGATACTCTTTATATCTGTGTCCAAAGGCTAAGGTCACTACAAGTTCCAAGGTCGAAGGCGGCAGGATGCCCTACATTAGTTGTGACACGATGAGGTTCAGAGAAAAAAATATTAAGTTTTTTAAAGAACAGCTCGGATCATTTCTGATTAAAAAACCACTACCCAAAGAAGATTACAAGCGAATTGAGAAAGCCATTAAAAAACTAGGGCAAGCCGACGTTAACGATATTTTGTATAACATTAAAAGTGAAGAAGAGAGTATCAAAAAGCAAATAGAAACTGTGGTAAGAGAGAGGATTGATGTAGATAGAAATGTTAAAAATGCGTATGAACTTTACACTGCCGCATTTATACACAAGGAACTTGCAGACAAGGTTGGACTAGATATAGGCTGGCATCAAATGGATCAAAAAGAATTAATAAAATCTGTGGTTAAAGACATCTTGGGGCAACAATAAATCTATTGGAAACATTAAACCAATTTTACTACTTACCAATTTTTCATCTAAATATTTATTCATTCTGAGCTTTCATGAAGAATTTCTTCTCGTCGCCCTTCAGAGATATCTTTGGCGATTTCCTTCATTGAAGGGTCTGTTTCAAAAAGGTTTTTCAACTTTGCTCTGAATTTAGGCAAAGTCTCGTCTTGAAGCTTTTTTATTCCAATTGTGGTTATCTTGTAGTTTTCTTCTTCTGTCTTAGCTACCATTCCTGCTTTCACTAGTTCGCCTAGTCTTGTGCTTGTTATCTTCATGCTTTTTCCAAGTTTGGCTTGTAGTTCTTCTTTTGTCATGGTTTCTCCTGTTAGTTTTCCCAGCCTATACCCTATGTAAGCTGCTAGTAAGTACAGTTGTAGGGTCTCGCTGTCCGTCAACCTCTCCTTCGGTATGAGGACTTCGGGTCCCTCAGGCGCAACAGCGACTACATCCTTAAAGTCCTCAACCAGTTTGGCTAGGTCAACAGTCAAAGTCACCTTGCGAGCAATGTCAAACGCTGGAATCAACTCACTAAAGAATCGGTTCACGCTCACCCAAACAT
>Ga0315314_1000529_pt1 | contig 41345 bp, 48 predicted proteins | sample TDP9_MG_FD_203631 | JGI IMG/M metagenome (GOLD analysis project Ga0315314, IMG submission 203631) | Freshwater sediment microbial communities from Lake Towuti, South Sulawesi, Indonesia - TDP9 | ecosystem: Environmental > Aquatic > Freshwater > Lake > Sediment | place: Indonesia: South Sulawesi... | reverse complement strand
AGAGCTATACGCTAGCTCACCTACTAGAGATAGTACCTCACCGCTTTATAAAGATTCTATTTATGATTATCAAAGGGTACAAGACAATCTAGAAAAGGAAAGCTGGTTCCTAAATCCATTTGAGAGTAGTCTAGAAGGCCTGAAGAGAACACATCAGCTCAGATATGAACCATTATACATGAATCATAACTTTAGTAACACTCGTTCTAAACACGTATCCTCAGCTGACTTCTTAATTACCGGGTATAGAGGTGTGAGTCTAAAGCTATATGAAGAGCTCAAAAACTGGAACTGTCATGCCAAGAATAAGATTGATCGAAAGAAGATAGACGGGCAAATATTACCTAGAAAGCCAAATCACGTCTGGATAAGCAAGCCTGAATATGTTAGCGAAGCTGATAGACAATATCTGTTGGACAACTGTGATGATCTGATAGAGCTGGGTTTCTTCGTTACACTGAACGAATATTACAGAGCTAGTAGCTTAATCAGAGGTAAATTGATTGAGATCCTAGACTCATACCTGCCAGTTGAAATGCGCGTAGTTGACATGCTGAGGCCAGTCATGAGACAATGTAATAAGGAGCTCTCACGAGTAATGTATGAGCTCAATCAACAGATGCGACTACATATTCACTTATCAGATACTATAAGCTTACATAATATTACTCACTTATCAGATAATGTAAGCTTAAACAGTATTCTATTACACAACTGTAATGTAGTATATACATTCACTACTGCTATAGCTATATTACATACCCCTGTGAAAAAGCTACTAAAGTCAGGCTATGATAGTCGTGGCCCAGGCCCACCCGGGATTTATTTTAACTGACTATAGAGGTAGAGAAGAATGGAAACTAAGATAAAAGATAATGAGTCCGGACATAAAAACACTTCTATAACTAAGCTCAGTCAACTTCAAATGGAAATTCTTCTTACTCTATATCTGAACGATGGGAATATGTTCCAGAAAGATTTAAGCTGGGAAATAGCTAAAATCAATAAAGCATACGTCTCCGACCGGATAAAGAACTTTAGAGAATTTGCTTTAACTCATGGCATCAGTTTGGATGAACCAAAAGTTCAGATTATTCTAAGCTATCTTTCAAAGAAAAGGAACATCTTAAGTGACAGCTGTCGTGCAGCTGTAGTTAGATCACTATCTCGACTTGAGAAGAAGGGCTTAATCATCAGGACAGTTCGGGAATTACGATATCGGACGCTAAGCTCGAAACTTAAAATCGAGCTACGGAAGACAGTTGAGCTAACCAGTCTTGGAGCTAGTGTAACTGAAGTAATCTACTCGGTAATTGAACGTAATATAGAACTTGTAAAGCTAACCGGTGATTCTTAATGTTAATATTAAAGTCTCAATCTAAAGCTAACCATCAAATGGAGATGAGACAGATGATACCTGCTGAACTTGACTTCATTAACAAATACCTAATAGACTACAACCTGAAAGACGCCGTAAGGAGACTTTATGAGATTATCCCGTCTACACGGAAAATAGCTTCGTTAATGGGTACATCGCATCAGAGGATATGCAGTTTACTATACAACCCCATCAATCCTGTCAACCAAAAGCTAACCGGAGGTGATAAAGAATGTTGGTGAAGTTCTGGTTTGAATGTGAAACAGAACGTGATAAGATCAACGTTTCAATCATTAAGGACATGCCTGACCTGGACCAAGCTATTGCATTTGGTAGGAAGATGGCTGAGGAAAGGAAGTGGAAGTTGATCACTTGCGATAATTGTTTTTCGGGTCTTGGAAGGATTGAACCAATAAAGAAAGAGGATAGAAAACCTAACTGGAAAGATGTAGTTAAAGAGGACAGAAGATGAAGTGGAATGATCTAACACGTGATGAAAAGGCAGCTCTAATAGTTAATTTATATAAAAAGCATGGCTCGATACGCAAAGTGTCTAAGATACTGGAAAGGGGTTCAACTACAGTCTATTATTATCTTGTCTATTCAGATATACCGGAAGAGCTTAGGATAAGATATGCAAGGTTGTCACTCAAGGCCTTCATCAGAGCTGCAACATCAAGACTGGAATTGGAGAGAGCTCTGGAACAAGAGATGTACAAACTAGAGTATCTGAAGATTCACAGGCGCATCAATGGTATCAAGTCACAAATTGCTATTATTAAGAAGATGCTAGTGCAAGGTAAAGACAAGCGGATAGAGACAGGATTAAGGAACAAACTAGAAAAGCTATGTCAGAAATTAGAAGACTGTTCACTAGTTGGTGGTTTAATATGATCCAGATGCCAGTCTTAAGTATGGAGCGCAGGCACAACCTTGATCAAAACTGGAGTTCTAGAACTCATACTTTATTCTCCTGTGACCTGTGCTCCTCAATACAAGGAGTGATGAATGATGGAGGAATATGTTGAGAAAGAGTATATTAAGACGCTTCAGTCCCAGATAAAAGAACTAGAAGGTGTATTTGATGAGCTATTTGAAGTATATGGGAGTGACTTCGGAGACTATTTCGATGACTATATAGAAAAACATTCAATGCTTGATCTGCCTTTTGAGGTGCCATGCAATATAGGACTTGAGGATTCACCTACCACAGTTAAAAACTTAGAACTTTATGCAAGATATCTCCTTGATCTAATACGGAATTATTTCGGCATGTCTTATCCATACAAAACAGGAACACATCAGGTATTTGGAGTCGAGTTATCCAAGATTGATCAGATGGATCCTGCTACAAGAAGTAGCTACCTGAAAGATCAAAATCAAGATGTAGTTGAAGCTTGGGTGCTACATCAGCTAGAACAGAGGAGAAAGGAAGAATCTTTAAGAAAGCTCAAGAAACATGAGGAAGCTCTTTTGAGATACGAGGGACCAGACAAAGAAAAGGCTGAAGAGCTAGCTGCTAGTGAAGACGCCAGGAAGGGACTGCGGGAAATATTGAAGCTATGGATTGAAGCTGAGGAAACAAAGCGAGATTGAAACTAAATGGGCAAGATAGAACAAGCTGACATGGATACTAGATTGCCCGAAGTTCAGTTGTTGCTAGAGCTAAGGAATAGGCCCCTGGTCTACTATCATCAAATCTGCGAGGATATTGTTTACATTATTAGAGATTTTCAAGGCATGGGATGTCAATGCCAACTGGTAGGAAGTATGAAAACACAAGGATTCAGCCGGCATGATGTTGATCTGCTGGTTCTAGTACCGCCACAATGTGATATATCAGAAGTATACAAAAAAGCAACCTATTGGGACTGCCACACATCAAACGTATTACACTGGCCACTTTCGGTCCATTTTATTATCAAAACTTCATCGTCACGCCACACGGACAGAAATGCTTTATATGAAAAAAGGCATAGGATAGCGTGAGGTCCGCTATGCGTGGGCAAGTAGGTATATGTGCGTTGTTCAGATAAGTGAGAGTGTGGGAAATGGCGGGTGAGAAGAAATGAAGTCTACGACTAAATTTTATATAGGTATGTCTTTAGGTGCTGTTAGTATGTTTTTTGGTGGATATATGTTAGGATACGCTGAGGGAGTCAAATATATGTATGAAAAAATTGCGGAATCTATCGCATCCTATGTGGCAGAGCTCATAAAAGGATTAATCCCACTAATCGGGACAACATTTTTGTCACAAATAGAAACTGCTCTCACGGAGCCGTTTACGGTTCGTATCCCAGATATGACATTCTACTATACAATTGGTTATATTCTATTTATCTTGGGTATGCTAGGTATAGGTAAATACAGTAGTTTAGAAGTTATGAAAAAGGTTATAGAAGAGAAGACAGAGCTCAAAGTCCCAGTCGAAATAAAAGAGGGGGAGGATCCACTTAAACTCCTAAAAATCAGATATGCTAAGGGAGAGATCACCAAAGAAGAATATGAAGAAATGAAGAGAATATTAGAGGGGTAGTGGAGAGAGCTATTATGTACTATCTGCCTTTTACTGGGGCTTAATAATGGTAAGAGAAGCTAAGAAATCCGTTAATATGTTAGAGCTAACACATATTCAAAACGTTAAAAACATAAGCTGATACCAGGTCCACTCTTTAAAAATCTCAGATCCAAAGTTTGAATTTTAAGTTCTAAGTCCCAGTTGTGATTGGAGTTGTCCAGATACAACCAGATATTACACTATTCTAAGATTGGTGAGTACTACACATATCTTATCAAATATTTGACAGATAGAATGTACTTAATTGATAGATAGGAAGTGTTGAGTGTTGAGAGTATGTGGGAGTCTAGGTGTTGCTTCCCTGGATAGATGTGGCAAGGTTCTAATTGATCTTGGAACTGGTTGGTTGAAATCGAGCCTGTTATAATGGGATAGGGCGCATGTTATGAAAGCTTATAAAGTGATGCTGAGAGAATCTGGTTCACTGGAATGAAAGGAGGATGAGAGAATGTCGTATGAGTTTATTGAAGTCTTAGAGAAGAAACCCAAGGTAGAAAAGAAACGGTATCGAAAGGAAACGGTTGCTGCACGGATAATCAATGAATTCACCACTTCAAAAGCTAAGTATGCTAAGATAAGCTTCGATAAAGTCAAAGGAGAATATAGCTCCCCGGCATTCTGTGCACGGGCTATGGGGCGAGTTATGTCGACGATGGACTTATCAGATCAAATAGAAGTTTATTCGGATAGTTCCAACATCTACCTGGAAAGAAAGAAGTGAGATGTAGAATGAAGATCGAGTGTCCTCAATGTGGTGTCATGGGATTCTTAGAACAACGAGGAGCTAGCTACCGTATCAAACACTACAAAGGCTATTCTGAAGGTAGGAGAGTCTATATCATTCACAAGCTCCCCTCTTCCCTTGTCAGTTCAATGGGAATGGGAATCAAAGACAGCTCTGGGAATCAATCTATGGGAATCAATACGCTTAATTCAAGGTTCAATCAAGGAATAGACACAGGGCCGGTAGTTCAGTGGTATGAATGCCGCCCTCGCACGGCGGAGGCCGCGGGTTCGAATCCCGCCCGGTCCACACCTAATTAGGTGCGGAACCTTTATATTCCCGTTTCACTCACACCTTCCTGAAGGCTTATGTCGAGCAAGTCTGCGCGCGCCAAGAAGGGCGCCACGAAGTATGCTGTTTACCTTGAGGATGCTGGTGTGAACAGGTGGTACACGAACCTGGTTAGGGGCAGCCCCCTAACCGCTGAGGTTGCATTGCGGAGGCTGAGCAGGCTCTGTGAGCTCCTAGAGACAACGCCTAAAGGCATGGTGGACAAGGCCTTGAGCGATCTTAAGGGTTTCCAGGACTCCGTTGAGGATATGGTTACTGGGCTCGAGTCTGAGGGTAAGTCGCCTGGCTACATTCTGGACTTGATTAAGACTGTTAAGTCTTGGCTAAGGTACAATGATGTGACCTTGACTAGAAGGATAAAGGTGAGTAACTCAACTGCAACGCCGACAATAGAGAATGAGCAGGTTCCTTCGCAGGAGGAGCTCTCAAGAATCTTCAGGGCTTCGCCGCCTAGGGTGAGGGTTGCTGAAGCGTTGATGGCATTCGCTGATCTCAGGCCGGAGACGTTGGGCAATCACGACGGGACCGACGGGCTGACGTTGAAAGACCTGCCCGAGCTCAAGCTGGAAGAAGAAGGAGCAGTTTTTGAGAAGATTCCCACGATGATAGTTGTCAGAGCGACGATAAGCAAGGCAAGACACAAATACTTCACGTTCCTTTCAAGCGAGGGATGCACCTATCTCAGAGAATACCTCGAAGAAAGGTTGAGGTCGGGAGAGAGACTCAAGCCGGAAAGCCCGTTGATAGCGCATGAGAGGAAGGAATTTGCCACAAAGCAGTTTGTGATGACGAGGAAGATAACCCACTACATCAGAGTGTGTATGCGCAAGGCCGGCGTGTTCAAGCGCCCCTATGTGCTTAGAGCCTATGCAGAAACCCAGTTGATAATAGCCGAATCAAAGGGTAAGATATCTCATCCCTACCTGCAGTTCATTGCAGGTCACAAGGGCGACATAGAGGCCCGTTACAGCACGAACAAGGGCAGACTGCCAGAGGAGATGATTGAGGACATAAGACGATGCTACAAGGAATGCGAGCCCTTTCTAAGCACAACAGCACAGCCTCTAGAGCAGCGCACCATAGTCAAGGAGGCTAAGATAGAAGCCCTAAAGAGCATAGCCAAGAGCCTACTTGGCATAGACCTTGTCGAGGTGAAGATTGCAAAGGAGAAGGAGATACAAAGACCGTTAAGCCCGGATGAAGAGATAACGCTGTTCGAGAACGAGATCAAGAAGATACGGGAGAAGGAAAGTGACCCACAGAGAATAGTCAAAGAAGGCGAACTTGAAGGTTATCTCTCAGAAGGTTGGCAGTTCGTCAGTGTCCTGCCATCTCAGAAAATACTTATAAGAAGATCAGGCTAAGCCTCTGTCAGGGTATATGTTTAGAGTATCGACAAGGGTTCCCATCATCTATATTTGTTACTGCTCTTATGGACTAAGAAGATTATATCAGTGGATAGAGAAAGCAGTCGGCATAACTCGCTGTTTCTGTTTTTTCGTCGTTATCAGTTTCTTCGTCATAGAGAAGTGGGCAGAAGTCAAGGTCGCTCTCAAATCTTGGCTTGGTACGCTGGGCAATTTGCCTTTGATTTAGGCTTGCCAAAAGTAGGGGCAATGAGATCAACCCTAGGGCAATCCCACAGAAAAGAAGATTTCCAGGATTGTCAGTCCCACGGGGCTTCTCTTCAGTTCTTGGCGGATCGAAGACTATTCCTTCGTATCCATCATGAGCATAACCCTTTTCTTTATCGATTCTAATGAGAGTGAAGATCTCTAGGCCTACTTTAGCCGGGTTTATTCTGTGTAGGACTTTCCTTCCGTCTCTTAGGTCTCCCTTTTTGCTGAAAATGAAGCCTCTCGACTCGAGATCCATAAGGATATTCTCAATCTGCCTTCTAGTCAGGTTCCTTTCATAAATCTCTTTCATGTCTTGCCGGATCCTGCCAGTAGTACACTCGACATTGAGTTGACCTTTCGGTCCGGAAAGTCTACTGATGAGAGCGAGAACCAGCATCCACGAATCCACATGAGACAAATCTCCCTTTCCCATTTCCTGTATCTCCGTATGTAAGCGAAATACAAAGATCTGTGATTTCGACAATTCTTTCTACATTGTTCTTCCCATTTAACGATTGTGGCGAAGTAACACCTTTATCGGAAGACCTGAACTGCCCTCCAAAAGTAGAGAGATTGTGGAAAGATGGACGCTGCAGGAACAAGTGGGAACAGAGATTCTCAAAGCAGTCGATTAGAGGTGGAGCTTGAACATCTAAAGAAACTCTCTGGACTAGGTTCTGAACTCAGCGTTGTCTGGGAACCCGGCTCACATGAGCCATTGGCTGGCCAAGTTAGGAACGGTCTGATCCATGTTTACGAAGTTGACGAGAAGAAAGCAGTGGAGACTCTGCGGCACGAGTTCTTGGACTACTGCATAAGCCAAGTGATTGAGCCCTACAAGAGGGTTACAAACAGCCTGATTTCCATGATCAATAAGGACGCGTACAGGATCAAGGAAGGCACTGTTGAGGGCTTAGTCAAACTCCTTCATGCAAGCGATAATGAGGTGAGTATCTCGCATTGAAGCAAAGGAAAGCAAAGCGCACTAAAAGAACGTGGACTAGACGGTGGGATCCCGTCCTCCTGCAGTGGAGAATACTCAATACTGCGAAATATTACCGGCGGCTCACAGTCAGGCAGCTCTATTATATTCTGATCAGTAGGTTTAGGTACCCACATTCGCGAAACTTCTATAAATTCTATGACTCTCTTCTAGTAGATATGAGGAGACTCAACCCAAGCTTGCACGCAAAATTCACTGATCCCACGCGACACTATATTCCTGCCCCCTTGGCTTATCGCGAGGTTGAGCTCTGGGTTGAAAAAGACGCGATCCGCAATTTCGTTGGCGACTTGGCTGCCAAGTATAGGCTTTCAATCCAAGTTACGCGAGGTTTCGCATCACTCAGCATGTATCGAACAGCCCTTCAAAGAGCCGAGAAGCGAGGCACCAAGAAGATCTTGTATGTTGGCGATCACGATCCGAGTGGACTTTTGATTGACAGGATTGCTGAGGAGGAAATGGGCATAAAGGTGCACAGGATCGCCTTGACGATGGAACAGATTAGAAGGTTGAAGCCGCCATCCATCCCAGTTAATAAAAAGGACTCAAGAGCGAAGGATTACATTACGAAGTATGGAGACCGATGCTGGGAAGTTGAAGCATTGAGGCCCAGAACTCTGTACAGGATTGTGGAAGGTGAGATTAGGAAGCATGTGCCACCTGAATATCTGGCTGAAGCTGAGGCTAAGGAACTTGCCGCAAAGACGGTAAAGCCTTTAACGGAAAGAATAAAGCGAGAATTTGAAAGAGACGCGCTTCGCCTATTAAAAGAGGGTAAGTCACGAGAAGAGATTCTGATGCAACTTGCATCAAAGTACGGACTCCGTTTCAGGAAGCGTCGAGCCAAAAGAAGCGAGACCGAGAATCCGTCCTAGTCACCGAATTTCCCTATTCAACAAAACCATTGTCAATGACTATAGAATGGAGTGTTTCTTGTTTCTACCTTATCATCCCCTACATTGCACAGAAAGGAATTCCTCTGTTTCTTCTACTGTAAGCTCAATCTCACTGGACTGCCTATGTTTTTGTGCGAGGTTCATTCCTGTTGGACTTTCTCTGTCTAAGGATTATCCACTGGTTTTGTCTTCCAACTCTTCTACCCTTGACCAGGCCTTCTGCCATGAGCTTGTAGAGGTGGATCTGGGCAGTGTTCCACGAGACTTTAAGACGCTTCGCTACCATCTCGGTGGTCACAGGCCAGTCTTGTTTAGCAAGGTATCGAAGAATCTCCTGATCTATTGCCTTTGACAATATGACGCTTCCTATGAGATGTCCTATGGGATCTTGTTATCATATGTTTCATGGAAAAGCAAATAAGATTTGTGCTCAAACATATGATTAATCATAGATTTCAGACCTTTCTCTTGCAGAGAATGGGGAAGATGTGCGAATGAAATGCCAAAGTTGTGAAGCTGATGTCCGTGAGGAAGACGACTTCTGTCCCAAGTGTGGACATGTCTTGAGAAAGAGAGTTAGCCCAGGAAGGTTGGAAGAGATTAGGATAAAGGCGTGGCTTGACAGAGTGAAAAGCAACCGTAGATGGGGTCTGCTCTGCCTAGTTGTCGGCGTGTTTGTGATAATGTTGGGTTTTTACACTGCTGATATGATAGTGTTCGTGTCCATGAATGTTGTGAAGGAACCTTCCGTTCATTGGGAGCTTATCACACTAGGAAGCTTCCTCAGCTTGTTGGGCTACCACTTACTTGTTAAGGCTGACAAGCTTGAGAAGAGAATGGAAAGAGGCGAAATACCTAGCGTAGAGGAAACAGGGTAGCTCTCAAGCCTTACCGTGTAACATCGAACAGATTCTGCACTTGTTGCTTCGCTGCGTTCTAGCCAGTTTTCTCTGCCGTCTATGCTACTTTTTCCCTTTCGTTTTGTCTCTTCTCCGTCGTCTACCATGGGCCCTAAAGCCTCCAAGAAGGCCCTTCTTTGTCGTCTATTGTACTTTTGAAACTCTGCTTGAACCTCAAACCTCACCCCACAATATTAGAAACAGTAAAAAAGCAGTACAAGCGCCGATCAGTACGATTTTTCCACGATCATCACCTTATAGATACTACAAGGCGGTACCTACCCCTCAATAAAGCACACCAAAACCGAACAGAAACAAACTACATACCCTTGAACATATATTTGGTCTAGACCAAATTTTGCCACGGATTTTTTTAGACCATAGTCTGATGAGTTCCTGAGGTAGGTTTGAATTGAAATCTCGAGGTATGGCTCTTCCTTTTTATGCTGTTGAGTCACTTCGCAAACGGTTCCTGTCTCGTAGATATTGCTCTTCTATGAGGGGGCAGAGGCTTGACTGGCTTGAGACAGCCCTGGCGGAGCTGGCAGGCCTGAAGGCATAGATTGAACGCGGGAACAGACTGTCAGGGGCTTCCTTAACTAGTCAGAATTCTTTCCAAGCAATTATCTCTTTAAGTTGCCGATGTAAATTGAGAGCAAATAGGGACTAGATGGAGATCTAGCTAGTTTAGAGTTCTTTCCAAGCGATAATTTCATTGTTCGGGAACCTCATCTAAGATCAGGTCTTGCTCTGTTCTATCCGACTGTAAGCGAACCCTCGATAGGCGTGTCTTCTGCAGGAGTAACTGGTTTTGGAAAGTCAGGACACATTTTCATTCTTCGGTTTGATCCGTTTACTGCAGTCTGAAGCTGAGTTTGTAGCTGTTGTGTCGTCATTCATAGATCGCCTTGTGCCCAAAATCCTGAAGGACATGGTAGTCTCAATGTGCTGAGTCAACTTTGCAAGAAGTTTTCCTTTCCTTCCGTATCCAAGAATCATGATGAAAGGCCTCCTGATGTGAAAAACTTCACAGTTGAACCCATGCCTTCCGAGTTCTCTGCAGATGACATTTGGGTTGAACTGCCACAGATGTTCTCTCCTGCGTTGAGGCAAAATGGCTATGCTACGGAAGTATCTCTTGGAGAATGAAAAGGAAAGGATCTCCATCCATATTCCCTTCCTTAGGAAGCCAGGATCACTTGGAAAAATTATTTCCAGTGTTCCCCTGCACACCCGGCACCACTCGTGCAAAGCATGCAGCCATTTTGGCAAATGTTCCAAAACATGGCTGGCTTTGACATTTTCAAGGGACTGATCCTTAAAGGGTAGGTTTTGAGCGTCAGCAATTATGTTGAGTGCAGTTTTTTCTCCATGATAGGCTTTGCTTATGTCAAGCTTGATGTCACAGGACCTGTCCACACCACAGCCAACGTTTAGAGAAGCCATTTCATATATCCCGTCAATGTCCCTAGCCTGCGGCTCAGCAAGAGCAGGTAGCCGAGCATGCCATGAACTATGTGTTTCTCCTCATGTGCCCTTAGTCTTGCAATCCAGTAAAGGGGGATTAGGAGAGGCAGGGCAATGCTGATCAAGTAGAGCATGACGCCAATCATTTGCCTTTTGAAGCTTGCATCATTATGCAGCTTTGCATAGAGGGGGGCATAATAGCCATGCTGGAAGTACCGTTTCACCTCCTCCCAAACAGTTGAGGGTCTTATGTGTTCACAGTAAATGGAGGCATCAAAAAACAGCCTGTAGCCCAGCTCAGTCACTTGCCTTGTTATGTGCTTGTCTTCAGCAGCCTTTTGAAACCTGTGGTCAAAAACGCATTTTTGGATTGCTTCAGCCTTGAATCCTGTGCAAGCAGTAGCACCATACTCCTGAAAGCCTGATATGTCCCCTCGGACATGAGGCTTAAGCGACCTATAGTATCTTGCAATTAGTGACTCGTCATACTCCGGAAAGGGCATGAATTTTGCAACAACACAGCCCATCATTCTGTCTAGGTCAAAGTCTTTCAGCATCTTTGAAAAGAAGTCTTTAGTCACACAGATGTCAGAATCTATAAAAAACACATAGTCACCCTTGGCATTTCTGACACCCACTTCCCTAGCTCTGCACAAGTTTCCACCGTCAAGGAACACTCTCACATCTGGGAAATGCTGTTTCACCATAGCCAGTGTTCTATCCCTTGACTGCCCATCAACAATTATCAGCTCATGGTTCCACGCTTCAAGAGATTCCCTTAATGCAGACAGGACCCTTGGCAACTCCCTTTCCGAGTTCTTGGTCAGCATCACTATGGAAAGTTTCAATCTGATCAGCTCCACAGGTAGACTGCAGTCAACTGGTCAACAACCTTTTTAACGCAATGCTTGGGCAATATCTTCTCAGCCTGCCATTTGGCAAGGCTCCTTCTTTCATCTCCATTAGCAAGTTTCTCAAGAGCCTTCTCTAGGTCATGTCTGTATCCAACTACGGGAATTCCGCATGCCATTGCCTCCAAGGCCGTTTTGCTGTAACTAGGCACAGAAAACCTGTCAACAAAAACGTCAAACTGATCAAGGAAAAGATGCATGTTCTCATAGGGCACAGACATGGCTTCCCTAGTGGTCAATTCATACCCAAACCTTCCACACAATCCTGTCAAGGTTTCAGTCAAATCCTCATACCAGTGTGGAAAATAGAGCACCTTGTTTCCATCATGTTCCCTCAGTGGTCTGAATCTCTCCGTGTCCACTGGGTTGGGCAACCACATGGCAGGCAAGATGTCAAGCAGGTCTGGCGTGGAGACCAACACATTTCTCGCCTTCTTCAGGCATTTCTTCTGCAAGAAACTCAAGCCATGACGTATGTCTGTTCCGTGACAATGAGCTATGTATTCTTTACCAGAAAAATATGAGGCATATAGTGCTGAACGGGCAAAGTGGGCATGAATCAGATCGCAATTTGCCCTCTTCAGCCTATAAACCATCTCAAGAGTTGTAATTTTCGGCAATCCGCAAAAGAAGTAGTGCTCAACCTCAAAGCCCCTCCTGAGTAGCTCTCGTCGAAGCTCGTATCCCACGAAGGCACAATCATGAACCATGATTATCCTCATTTTGTTATCTGCCTAAGGATAATCTCTTTGAGAAGGCTAACTTTTGGTGCTGGTTCACCCAGCCAGCAACATCATCAAGCCTTTGAATTCCCTTGTGGAGAAGGAAGCCTTTCAGCATGTTTAGCCCTGCTTTTGGGTTCCTCAATGAAGCCTTTAGGCACCTTCCAAGTGCATATCTCCAGTCGTAACCTAGAGCATACATTATCTCTCCCTTGTTTTCCATATTCATTGGGCGTTTGGTGAACGTGAGGATATCTTTGAAACATTTGGTTTTCAACCCAAGCCTTCTTGCTTTATACACGAGCCAATCTTCCCAACCATAGTTGACGGGATATCGAAAGCCGAGTTGACTCAAAAACCATGTGGCGAGGATTCTGCCTGAGCCCCAAGGGAAGTCTGGGGTGTACGGTCCTCCGTGGATCGCACCGCTGGCGATTACAAGTCTCTTGTCCTTCTCCATTTCGAAGACTATTCTCTGAATGTAGTCTGGAGGAAGAATGTGGTCTGCGCCGAGTAGCAAGATGTAATCCGGTTTGCTTGATTTAACATTTTCAAGCCCTTCGTTCCATCTGCAGGCCAGCTCCGGTCTTCCAACAAGGCTTTCACGGTGGTGAGGCAGACGTATGACTCTGCAATTATATCTTTCAGCTATCAAGCTGGTGTCGTCTGTTGAGCCGTCATCAACCACCAGGATGGGACTGACCTTAACTGTCTGGCTCGTTAGAGCTTTCAGGGTTTCGCCAATGTTTAGTGCTTCATTACGAGCGACGATGATACAGGCAACCTTCGTCTTTTTACTTCTTATCAAGCTTGATGCGACGCGACAGTAGATTTCGAGATTGCCGGACTTCTCTTTTACCGCAAGGTTCCCGCATTCGATGGAGACATCTGTTCTCCCAGCATTGCAGTAACAAGGTTGGACCTTACCGACATAAGGGCAGAATAGTGGATGACTTCTGTCTAGACTTTTCATATTCTTAAGAAAATTCATGGCTGCGAAATCTACCTCTTTTCTCCATATCTTAAAGATCGGAATTCAACTCTGAGCATATCATAAAAGATCATGGAAACATCTATGCTACATGTATACTTTTCAATCTTATGAACTACAGATACAGACCTTAAGACCATGTGAATCTGCTTAGAATCTCACAAATACATTTGCTAAAGCCAGAAAAAAGAGGTTGCTTTTTATCCGATAGAGTCTATTCTTTTGAGTATTTCTTGATATATACTGCCTTGTATATTCCATCAATCTGCATTAACGGAAGACCTAGTCGATCGATCTCTGTAATTCCAGAGTTGCCATTTGGAACGGCAACATCGCTCTGCGTGATGTTTGTATCTGGAAGACTTCTTCTACTTCACCCTCAACGGTCTACCTTTCCTGGCAGGCGAAAGGGAATGGTTCAGAGACACATGGCTCTACGGCTCACCCTAACAATAATTGTGTGGGCACGAATCCTGACGTGTAGAGAATGAAGTCGAAACGGCGCCTTCTTGCTAGCTAGCCTTGGAAATAAATTTCGAAATTTTGATTACCTGTATCGTGGTATTTTCGAGACCTTTGTCTCTCAATATATGGCAGATCGCTTTATCGATAGCTTCTATCATCCTAGTAGACGGGATGAACCTGTATAGTTGTAGGGGTAAAGCCCCGCTTTGCTTTGCCTCAATTTTGCTTCCCTTCGCATAGGACTCGGCGAAACTTTCTACTAACTCTGATGAGACTTCAGAAATATGACCAACATTGAGCCAGAATGTCTTGTCGAGAACTCTCCTGATCATCCAACCGACTTTAGACAACATCTTATAGAGGTAGGTGTGACCGGGAAACGAGATTATCAAATCGTCCTTGGTGACTCTAAGCAACTCAGATAGGGCGTTAACAGGATTTAGGAGGTGCTCCAGTACCTCTGAGCAAAGCACTATGTTAAAGAATCTTTCAACAAAGGGTAAGTTTTCTGCGTCACACACCATGAAGTCAGCGCCGGGGTTCCTCTTTTTCGCTTTCTTTACGTACGTTCGCGAAATGTCAACTCCGATGCACTCAATTTTACCTCCAAAGGATGATGAGAGGAGGCTTATATAGTAGCCATCTGCACAACCAACATCAAGCAGAGTACTTGCTCCAGTAACCCCCAAACTCTCATGTAGGAATGACATGATGTACGAAAGCCTTTTTCTGTGCCACCATAGCTCGTGCCTCTTGCCTTCTATGTATATTCTCTGGCGATCCTTTTGATGGGCCTCTTCTTCATAGAATTTCCGGAACTGTTTTTTCGAAACTGACAAATTAGCCCACCTTGATCTCAATCAAGCCCACGTAGGCTACGTTTTCAATACCATCCCGATCGTAGTTGAGAATTTGCAGGAAGAATCTGTCTGGCAAGGGAGAATCATGGATATTTTTCCATATTTCGCTCAAGTTGAATTCGTAGTGGCCTTCACCAGAAGCGAGCACTAGGGGTTCGATGGGGACTGGCACTTTGCTGTTTGTGGAAAAATATACTTGCCTCTTCCAAGAGGGATCCGAGACTATGATCATCAGAGCATCTGATGTGCCAAACCTTTCGGTCGCATTGATGTAAAAGGACAAAGTAACGTTATTGGTTCCCCAAAAAAGCCTAACGTCTGTGTAGACTGAGGACCAGTACCAGTCCTGCAATCGTTGTGCACTTATCAGTAAACCTCGCCTGTATTCATTTGTGACGGCTTTGGCAGAACCAGTTCCATTGCCTCGTTCACTAAACTTCCATCCATATAAAGGTGAGTCTGAAATCTCCAGTCCATAGGTAAATCTAGCATTGTATGGTGCAACCAAATGTGATTTATTAGCGCCGATAGATATCGCGTCGATATATGCCACGTTTTCAACACCATCTACATCATGATTTAGCACTTGAATGTAGAACGATGTTGGAAGTGGCTTATTGTAGTGGTTTTCCCATAGTCTGCTTAAATTAAATTCAAAGTATCCTTCGGAAGAGGGGAGGTGAACCGGGGTATATTTGATAGGTACTCTAGGGTTCGTTACAAAGTATAGTTTCTTGTCCCAAGAAATATCGGAAATGATCATCATTAATGCATCTTTAGGACCGAAGCCACTCGTTGCTTTTAGATAAAATGAGAGAGTCACGTTTGATGGGTCGGGAAGATAGACTTTACGCAAGACTGAGATAAAGTAAGACTCTGCTTCGTTCCTCGAAAGTACCATAAGACTACTTGATCCGTCAAATGCATTATTCTGCGTTATGTTCGCGCTTCCCTGCCCGTTTCCGCGCTCAACAATTCGCCATCCACCTTCATCAAGGCTAGGATACTCAAAGCTGTCCACTAGCACCAACTGTGGATCTGTAAAAAGGAACTTGAAGAGATAAGCACCACCGATATTCTTCACAAGCCTAAAGTTAGGGTTCCCCAAGAACAGATAGGGATCCCACCTTGAGGCATCACGATCTCGGAAGAAGAATGCATCACTTTTTGAACCCACATAAATGTGGCTAATGCCCTGAGTCTGCAGGTAATCAAAAACTTCATTGCTTAGCATGCCCCTTCCTAGGAAACGAACAATTCCACTATAACTAGTGGACAAATGGTAAGCGGAAAAGGGCCAAATCACTTTCTTTTGAGATAAAGCCGGAATAAATAATCCGGGCTCAAATGGGTTAATCAAGATAATAGAATCTCTAGGTAAATTGTCGTTCATGTATAGCATTAAGTTATAATCGTCATCAGTAGTAACGGCGAATATTCTGTACATAGTTGTAAGTCTCCCTGAGTCTTCAGCTATTCTGTAATAGACGAAAGGAGCGTATAACGAAGCAAAGATCAGTAGGATTAAAGGTAGCCCTTTCACCGTAAGTATGCCCGCCAACCCTTCTATTCTCGTAAACGTGTTCGCAGAAACTCTACTTCGAATAGTCGTGTATAACCAGATATTAGAGCTCCCCAGTAACAGCATGAGGCTAATATATAATGTTAAAGAGTATCGGCCGGATTCAACTGGAACTAGAGGGATAAAGTAAAGGAGGATGCTCGTTATGCCTAGCATTAATCCGAAAGATTCAGTGAGACTTAGTCTGCTTTTCATAAATACCCGCCTTATCAAGTTTAAGGGCAAAAGAATCGCTAGAGCGATAGTTACGAGCCTAGTAAGTGGGTAAGGGGAAAGATTATACTGTTTATCGATGGTCAAAAGAAAGTCTCTTAACTCTGCCAAAGTGAGATTGCGTCCCACCAAAGGAAGTAGTGAAACTTCAGGAGATACGACATCTGGGGGGAGACCAATGTTTTGGCCAGGGAAGTGATAATAGGATACAAATCTAATGAGAAACGGTAGGATCAAGAAAGCACCTGTGACAACAGAAAGCGCTAGATTACTGATTTCCTTTGGCAGATTCCTCCAGTGAGTTCTGGTACTAACAAATAGAGATATCATCCATGCCAGAGCCAATGTTAGAAAGAGCGCTACATGGATCGCCGCGAGATAGCCGAGAAACAGCCCAACCACCACAGAGAAGAGGACTTCACGTTTCTTGGAAATATCTCCTAGATGCAAAGCTTGTTTTAGTAGCGTAGCCGTAATAAAGAATAGTGGTATTCCTACAACAAAGGTATTTCCACCCCAGGTTATGTGCATTGGCCACATGGACACGAAAGTAAAGACGAATGCTAGGGATAAACCGGCATACCTCCTCTCATCGAGCACTTTTCCGAAGTGGTACGCGGCCAGCACGCTCATCGCGTTGAAGAGAGGCGTAATGTAAAATACTGCTAACGGAGGCGTAATGCCTAGAACTGAGGCCGCAAAAGCAAAGATCACGTGTGCCCCTTGAGGAAAAATGATTGCCGCAGGAAGATATGGTTGATGGGTCGCAGGTATTTGGCTATTTTCCAATATTAATTCAACGAATAATGCGTGTAACGAGGTGTCATGTATGCTTCCAAATTTCAGCGCTGTGAGAGGAACAACTTGTATAGCTAACGATACGAAGAAAAAAGCCAATACTGCTGCTTGCTCTACTTGGCCGCTTCTCCATCTGATAAGCGAATCAATGTTCCAGTTTTCTGTATGCCTGAGTTTAGTGGCTAACTGGATCGATATGAAAGCAGAACATAATACTAAGATCGCTAAGAGTACCGAGGGATTAAAAAGGTGCAGTGGGATTAACGCCAAAAGGTATAAGACTAGCCCTCCAAGGTATGCATTCAACACAAGCTCTTGGAGAACACTAAGATTACAAAAGGATCTGACATAGCGTTCGAATAGAAATTGTAAAGGCTTGCCGATGATCACAAGCAGTACTATAACAAAGAGGAGTTGCGTCATGATAGGCAGAATTTGCGACAACGCTTGCTCCCACATTAGGTGCTAAGCTCGCACGGCAACCTGCGACTCCTGGTTAAGTTGAAGCCCTTGCTTTTTTTCTGAAGTTACTAGAGTGGCCGGGCTAACAAGTTTTTTTCCATTTTCTTTCAATTTTCCTAACCTATTGAGAATTTTACGGAGTATTCTTTCTGGGAGAAGATTGTAAAGAGGATACAAGACTGACTCTAAAGGTAAACCAACGATCCTCTTTTTTTGAATGATATAAAAGCTATTTCTCGCAAGCATCTCTCTTACCTCTTGGTACCGGTAGAAGGATATGAATCCGTACTTAGGTGACTTATTAACCCATGTCCAAAACGTGTAGGGAAGATAATCACGGTCAAGATATGTTATTAAAAATCTTCCACCTGAAGTCAACACCCGACAAGCCCCCTTTATCACATCCTCCGGGTTAGGCAGAAAACCAAACGTACATATACAAATCACATTATCAAAAGTTTCTTCATGAAAGCCCAATTTCTTTGCATCCATCCTTATTAATCCTAGTAAATGCTTGCTTTTTTTCGCTTTCTTCAGCATGTTCGAAGAGAGGTCTATACCAACAAAGTCATATCCCCTCTCGGAAAGAATCAGTCCATATCTTCCAGTTCCAACCCCTAACTCGAGAACTGAATTCCCTTTCATCAAATCTAAAAGAAACTTAGAAGATTCCTCATCTATTATCCTTCTCGAGAGAAGTGCCCTTTCCCCAAATCGCGTTTCATCATAATAATCAGATTCTCTATTATAGTGGTCCAAAATCAACTTCTCTATTGATGGCATAGTCAACCGCCCATAACTACTTGAAACTCCTTTTGTGCGATTTCACCATAAGCCCGAAGTCGTTTGATAGCCCAGCCTTTAACTTCCTCACGGTCAACATGTTGTCCGCCATCAAGCAGATCAATAATTCTGTTGACGAAGTCGCTGGAATTACTGGCCATGTATACATAGGGGCAATCGCCCCATTGGTGCAGGAGGGTTACTGTGTTATAACAGATCGCAGGTGTACCGCAGAGTAAGGCCTCGCTTATAGCAAGGCTAAAAGCCTCATTCTTGCTAGCGGTTACGAGAGTCCTAGATTCGATCATGATCCTTGATTTCTCTTGCTCGTTCACTATCCCTTTATACTCGACTGATGATTCCAGACCATAACTTGTAATATATCTGTTGACATCGATTTCATCGGGACCGGCCAATACCAGTTTTGCTTCGCTGCTCTTTGTCATTACTTCCCTCCAAATCTTTAGCAGATCTGGAATACCTTTATCTGGGCTCAATCTTCCGACATAACATACAGCGTGACTTTCCGAAACATGCAACGAAGAGTCGGAAATTAGCCTGAGGAATCTTTCATCTACGCCATTTGTCGAAGCGTAGGAGTTAGGGAACATTCTCGCATAAACAGGAGAGACACATATACTGGCACTAAACTTTGGCACAAGTATCGCGCAGACCTTTATTGCGAGAGCCTTGAGGAGACCCTTAGCTGGACCGTATATTCCCTTTGCATAGGCGTATAGATCACTGAACATAACAGTCGGATTCTTCCCCACTGTGACGCCTTCTAGGTGGTGGACATATACTATGGATCTTTTCCTCCTTAGTTTAGACACTAGCAAAGCAGACAACATACTTCCAAAATCGTTATTTGGACATAACACTACGCAGAAACCATTTGATAGAAAAATCCCGTAAACAAGAGTGATGACTGCAAAGATAATACTGTTCAGCAGATCAACCAGAATGTCCCTATTTTGTGTAAATGCTGGCACTCGAAATGAGTCCTCAAAAAATGCTGGCTTGTTCTCTAGGATGCAAACCCTAACGCCCATTTTCTCCCAAGAGTCTTTCATGAGAATGAACCTTCTACTTGCTCCTCCCACAAACCCTTGATGGCAAAATATTGCAAAAATCATTTTGATACACCTTCATGCGCCTAGGTACTAGCGATTTGTGTGAGGTTGGGTGAATGCCCTTAAGACGCCAATGTAGTAGCTGATACCCATCAGAATATCCATGAGTGGGTAGAGCAAAGCAGTTACCTTCCTCGTCTTTCGTTGAACACCTATCGAGTGGGGTACTGTTCTGAGTGCTCCGAGGAGTGTTAACCTGACTTTTCTCTTAATCGGGATCTTGAATATTCTCATGAAGTGTCCTGCGCCAGTGCCGTACCTGTACGCTTGGCACAGGGCCTCGAAGATTGATGAGCGGGGAGAATGATAGACGGCTATCTCCGGATTAACGGAGATTGAATAGCCTCGGTTTAGGAGGCGGTACATGATTTCAAACTCATCCCAACCGCATTTCCATTTTTCATCAAACCCCCGCAACTCCAGCAGAGCTTTTCTCTTAAACGCCATATTGCATCCAACTGGAAAGCGCGGTTCAGTGAAAGGTTGATCCAACAGTTGCTTTGAATTTGGCTCTATTGACCCGGGCTTTGTGTAGTTGGGGTAGACCGAGACTAAGGTTTCATTGGAGTAGCTTCCAAGAAATGTAGAAGAATCAACAATAACGCGGCCGCCAACACAACCTATCGACGGGCTCTTGTTGAATTCAGAGATAATTCTAGAAATCCAGTCAGGTCTTGCTCGGCAGTCTCCGTCTATAAAACATATTATCTCCCCTAAGCTCTTTTGGATACCTAGATCTCTAGCGAGATTGAGCCCTTGGTGGTCACTTGAAATCACTTTCACACTAAATTTGGATGCAATTTCCTTAGTATCGTCATTACTTGAATCCACAACTATTACTTCAAAGTCTGAAAATTCCTGCCTTTGCAACGAACGCAACAGGGCAGAAATTGTGCCTGCGCAGTTTTTCGTGGGCACAACTACTGACACTTCCGGTTTAATAAGCTTCTCCAACTTCACCCCTGGACCTTTGTAGTTTCTGGACCGTCACTTCACATATTTCTCCTTTCATATGCTAGGTAGCTAGCATGAGTTGCTCTCGAGATTCACGTACCCCTTCTATCTCGTTCCGATAATCACGACCCCGACTCCATCGGCCTCTTCACGTCCCGGGGTTTCCTAGGAGTAAGTTTGTGCCCTCAAAGCTTCAAGTTCTCCTATACTCATACATTCCAAGAATCTTCTGGATAGCTTTCTCGCTGTAACCGTGTTCTCGAAGCAGGTTGACGAGTTCCGGGTCTGAATCCTTCTTCAGCGACTGCTCCCGGTGTACCTCCACGGATTCAAGTATCTTTTCAAGTCCATCTGTGCTTATGATAAGGCTTCCCTTCACAGTCTTGTCATCCTCCATGGAGATCCTCAGGAACATGTTTCCATCTTCCTTGTCGAGAACCTCCACTTCCAGCTCTTCAGAGGTCAGGCTTTCGTTATCGAGACTGATGGTGCATTCTGCTTTGATCTTCGACATCCGGATCCTACTCGTTTTTTTCGGTCCTAATGTACTCAAGAATGGCGTCGGAAACTATGCTCCTCATTTTCTCTCTGACAGCATCCCTTACGAACTCGTGCTCGTTCACCCAGAGCTTCTTTGATCTTATGATCTCTTGGATCTCCTTCATCATCTCGGCTGGAATTCTGATACTTACCCATTCCATGAGGTTCATACCTTGGTTAATAACTGTGTCGCATATGTAACATAGATGTATTTATGGTTTTCTATGATACATGTATGATCAGTTTGGACCAGAAATACATATTAATAGTGTCTATCGTTAATACATTGATGTTACATGCCGCGAACGAAACGAGGAAAGAATGAAAGGGTTCCAGTGCGGATTCCTAAGCCCATGGCTGACGGGGTGGACCGGATCGTTGAGGAGTTTGAGGAGTACGGCTGGAATAGGCAACGTTTCATAGAGAACGCTATTGCAGAGATGATTATGAAGATTAAATCAACTGAAGGATTGTTGCTTCCCAACGCGACCCTTGACATAGCCTTAAGGTATTATGAGGAACACCAAGAAGAGTTGAGAAAGAAGCATGGGACGGAGAATATTATAGACTTCATAAACTTCTGTATACGGCAGTGTCTTAACAAGAAGGGATCAACAAGAGAAGAAACTTGATCTTTTCGATCTCTTCCTAGAACATCCCTGAAAACTATATTCGTTATCCCCAAAGCCAAAATGCTAATCGACAAAATTCCTGATACATCAGGATTTCCAGAAAGAGTAAAAGATCTAATAGAGAGAGAAGGTCAAAACTCCAAAACAAAACTCTTAAAACTATGAAGAGCAAGATGTACCCGATGTGAACAGATATGAAAGAAAGAAAATCTAGAAGATGTCCAGAATGTGGTCACTTCTTCAAAAAAACAATGACAGATAACCAATGGAGATTTGCTCTCTTTGCTCACCTAACCCTCTCAAGAAGACACAATTTTATGGAGTATGAGGAAGCAAAGAAAATCGTTGAAAAAGAGCTTAAATAGTCTAGAATCAACTGATCCAAAGAAGGAATCCACTACATAGGAATCTCTGAATCTACTAATGATTTTGCCAACAAGCCTAAGTTGCACAAAGATAATACCCAGATATTTAAAGAATCTGAACGACTCATTCTTCTATCTCGTAGAAGGTTTGAAAGTCTTCCATGCATGACGTGGCGTTTCTTGGGAGCTCTGTGACTGTCTCTAGTCTTCCTCCATGTTCATAGCCAGGGACTCACCATCACCTGCCTGTTCTACGATGCCACTTGAAAGTGTAGAGCTAGGCTGTTGCTTTGGGATATGGAGGTTCCTGAATCGTAGTGTCCTGCAAGTTTCATGGTCCATTCTTCTTTCTGAGGAATGCTGACTGGAACATTCTGTGTGACGACATTGCCTGAATCATCAAGCTCTACGACCAAGGTCTCTCTCCAAGAAGGTGAGACCAGGTATATCTTCAGCGAGGAAAGCTCGATTCCGAAATCTTCGGCACCAACAGAGATCTCCAGAGCACAGTCTGAACGGCCTATGTTTGTTATGTTGACCAATTGTGTGATAACGATATCGGATTCAACTGCTAACCATATCCCAGTAAACCCTACATGAATGCGATCTGTTGATATGACGCCGCCGAAAGTCGAGGTATCCTCACCATCAGTGAATACTAATGAAGGGACCTCCGCATGATTTGCTCCGGTTTGATCGCAAACAGATCCACAAATGGCGGGAATCATAAAAGACGATAGCATTATGACTGATATTGCAGCATTAAGTCCTCTACTGCGGGCTCTCCAGTACGGAAGCTTATTGACCTCTTCAGGGATCGCCAATCTTCCCGTTTGCGATGGAGGCACGCCTGTGACCCACGAGACATCTAGGATACATCTATGTTTTACAAACATTATTGATCTCTATTCGGATAAGAGTTATGAAGAGGCAACATGGATTTTTGGTGAATTCATCTCAGTTTATCATGAGGAGAGTAAGAAGTTGAACTGAGATGAGTTTAGAGTACTGAATATCCTTCCTATCAAGGGAAGGAGCTCTGAACCAAAGAGAGAAATATAGAGTAAGCTTGAGCTGAGTAAAGAAAGAAAGGTATGAAAGAGAAGACTGAGGTCAGGCAGTATTCTTACGTTTTTCCCTCAACTTCGATTTTCTTGCCACAATATCTGCAGAATGTTGGATAGGCCTTATCATCTTGTCTCAGGACTGCGGTTTTGCATGCTGGACAGGTCTTTATTATTCTTTCTCCGCACTCTATGCAATAATCCCCTTCTTCGATTCTTCTACACTTTAAACAGATGCCTTTCGTCGGTTTTGGCAAATAGTAGGTAGCGTAAAGGCTTGGGTCAATCAATTCTGGTTCTCTTTCAGTTATTTTCTCTGCTTGTATCCAGTCTTTCGATTCTATTGCTCTTATTAATACGGGGATATTTTTACTAACATTATAGTAGTTAAACAGAAAATCAAGAATTGGCATTTTTCTCTTAATCAGAATACGAATATCCCAAATGCCTATACAAACAAGTGCCACAGCGAATATCTGGAGATACCAATACAAATTGGACAGTCCAGTTGATTCCAGTAGCTTGTGAGACGTCAATATACCAACAGATAAGAAAAATGTTCCGTTTATTATTGTTCTTTCGTCTTGCAAATAGCGAGAATATAGTATCTCTGACCTAAAAACTGGAAAACTGAGTTCTTCATAAGGTTCTTCAGGATAAGTCACATTTTTCTTCGACAGTCTGAAATACAGACTTATAGTTCTTTCTATTGGCTTGATATAATAGATTAATGTCCCCACAAAGCTCCCGAAAGTAGCAATGAACGCAATCCTTTGTTCATAAGACAAATTCAAATCGAATGTAATCAATAATGATAGGTAATAACCAAGGAACACGTAACTTAGATTATGGATACGTGAAGGTTTCTGTATCAAGACTTGAACCATTTTCCCTACAAAGTAGCTTTTATGAAAAGTGAGTATTTAGGCATATCCATACTCAGAATCTATATGAAGGAAGTAAGCGTAGAACCGTAGATTCTCGCAAAGAAAGGGTAAAAGATTAGGGATTCAGAGGATAGATGTATGCTCTTGTATCCCCAAAGCTCGGTATTTCACCTATTTCCCAACCTTCACCCGTTGTTTCCTCCTTCATTCAATTATTCTCTCTCCGCCTATCATAGTCCGTCTTTATCAATTATTGATGGTTTCTGGTTTGGGAACATGATTACCATAGCGAAAAAAGTACTACCTTCTTCCCTTTCTAGGCCATATACTCTCAGGGAAGGGATTCATTGTTGTAAGAGTGTAGCGTAATAGATCGTGTATAGCTGTATACCCTTCTACGGTCTTTTCTCCACTATCTCTACTAAGTCCAGAAAGACCCTATCATGGAAAAAAGAGGGGTTTTGTGGGTTTTGCGTCATGTGCGCGGAAGGTTAAAACGAATGTGTAGGTCTAAAAAAGAGAGGGATTAGGTGTAATATGCACCGCCCGCTATCGCTGCAAGTAAGGCCGCCCAAAAGATAAACACGATTATTATTGGAACGAAAGTCCACACTATCCCAAAGATTAGCATATTTTTAGCCTTCTTTGGGTCGCTATCTTTATTGACAGCCCATGCGACAATTCCACCTATGAATGCAAAGAAGAGCGGAACCAGATACCACCAATTGGAAACCGGTTCTTTAGTCAACGGTTGCTCAACACCGCATTTAGGACAAATCTTTGCCTTTGCATCTATTTCAGCCCCACAATTCGAGCAGAATTTTGTCGGTTTTGTACTCATTCTACAGAATCCTCCCCTTCTTTCTTGGATTCATTTATTGGAAGGACAATATAACACTTTCTAGGTAAATTGCCTCTACGAGTCCATCTATCATATTCTAATGGAATGGGTCAGTAAGTACTCAGCCTGTCACTATGATTTGCGTCTCCTGATTTCTTTCTAGACTATCTTATTTCAGAAATCGGGATTCAGGTAACGATGCGGAGCCTCGCCCCTGAGGCGGAGCATCGCTAAAGGCTGATGCAACGTCTAGACCAGTACCATTGAATTTATGTGCGTGTGCATAAGACTTATATGCCATCCGCTTTCCCTCCCAGATCAAAAGCCTCGACAAACTCGGGGCGAAGGTGCCTTTGCAGTCGCACGCGACGATAGTGCATTTTACTGGTAAACTTGTGACGAGATCCCACCCCCCGATCATTCCGCTATGTTTTTCCATTGGACTCGCACCTAATAAGGCGCAGATACCAGCGCGCCCGCCATTTTTAGGTGCAAATCCTTAATACCCCTTCCTGTTTTCCGATCTTCACAACGAACAAAACAAAGAGATTCTAGGTAAAGGATCTGAGGGAAAACACAAATATTTGACCACTGGTCACAAATAGAGAATCCCAATAAAAGGAATCGAAAAGATATAATAAGCCTATGAACTGTAGAGTTAAGAGAACTCTTTAATGAATCGAAGCAATCTTATGATTTCCAACACGATTCTACACCACCCACTTGCTGGAAGACTCCAGAAAGGCCATGGACTCCGTAAGGTCGTGGTCTTTGGTGCAGGAGTATCGAAAGGGCTAGGAGTACCGTTAGCTATGGAATTGTTAAGAGAAGTGATTACATGGTCTGAAAAGTCAGGAATCGCTCATTATTCAGCACATCTTCTCAGGTTTTTAGAAGAATTCTATCCGCGTTTTGACCGTAGTAAGGACAGATTTCCATTGGTAGAGGATGTTCTAGGAATGCTAGATACAGCTGAACAATATAATGAGATTCGAGGTAGGAGTCCCGGATATAAATGGCGATCAGGGGAAATCAATACCATAAGAAATCATTTCCTCAAGCTAATCGGTCTCTACTTATGGTCATTTCAAGACACTTTTATCAAACTCAGTAAAAATAATTATCTAAGAATCTTCGTGCGAGCCCATAACGACAAAACAGTATATGTAACGTTCAACTATGACTTGACTCTTGAGACTGCCTTAAGTCTAGAGAAAATTCCATATTCTTATGGCCTTCCTATACCGCACGATGGTGTCGCTGTTCTCAAGCCCCACGGATCAATTAATTGGTTCATGAGGGGGAAAGCATTCCCAACACTAAATTCTGGCAATTGGTTCAGCCTTGGTGAACAATTAGTATGTTTCATAGCTCTCAATTATTCGCAGTTAGGATTTAGAAAACCGCGTCCACCACTGATTGTGCCTCCATCACCAATGAAACAGATCATACTTTTTGAACTCAAAAAATTATGGACGGCATTTTCTTCGATTGTACATTCAACTCCGTCCATTCTGATTGTAGGCTATTCTGTACCCGAAGCCGATCGGTTGACTCGTTTCATACTTCGTCGAGCTGGTCTACCAACTAGAACTTCTCGCCAAATTACCGTAGTAAATAGAGATGACTTGGAAGACATTTACCGTTCTATTATCTCCCCGAAGTGTGAATTTCTACGAAAGAAGTTCGAAGATTGGATCAATGAGGGCAACATTCTATTCTCATCTCCCTTCTCCTCTTAGCAAAGAGCTTGCTTGACTACTCTCACTGAGTATATGATTATTACAAGACAGAAGCAGTCCAACTTGTCGACTCATGATGCATTCATATCAAGTATCTATGAGTTAGAGAGTCAGCTGAACTTAGTCATGAATAAAAGTGGTTGAGACCTAGAATGGGATATGAATCTTTTTGTTGATCCTAGCAGACTCGAACTAATCTGTTCCAACTCGAAATTTACTGGTAAGTTAATGTTCAAATCCCATCCCCCGCACCAATCCATAAACATAAGCAAAATAAGGCTTCTACGGCAAAAATGTCGTGACATCTATCATTACGTCTATCATAACATAATGAGTTATGAATTAACGGAACTTCTTAAACCGATAAAGCTTTGCTTTTAATGGTTCGTTTAATTCTGAAGTATTCTTAACCCCCTTGTTTACCTGAAAGAATTACATATAAGGCTGGACGAGAAAAGTCTGGAACTCGTTTTGTATTTTCTGAGATTGATTCAGTCTCCTTACGGTTACAAAATCTTCTATTAAATATTGCTTTGTGGAGCAATTAACTTTTTCTGTCTTTTCTCGGTTATTCTGGATGTGGATGGTTGAGGGAGGAGTGCCTGTGGACTGGGGTAGTGTTGATGAGAGGCTTATTAGGCGCGGGGAGCTGTTGCTCAGCCTAGAGTTTGTGGATGGTTATGATGGGGAGTTGAGGGCTATGAACCTTGGGAAGGTTGGTCGTCCCTTCGTGCTGACGGAAAGGTATGCGGAGTTTTTGTCGGTTGTCCGTTACCTATTTGGGTTTCCTTACAGGCAGCTTGAAGGCTTCACCAGAGCCCTAAACAGGCTTGTTCCAAAGCTCCCTTCAGCAGACTATTCCGGTCTCAGGAGGAGGATACTTGACTTAGACCTTCAGCTGTACGAGTCTCTGAGACTTTCAGACGAGCCTGTGGTCGTGGCTGTTGATTCGACTGGGGTTAGGGTTCACAAGGCCGGAGGCTGGGTGGAGCGGAGGTATGGAAAGAAGAAGCGGTACGTCAAGATACACTTGGCTGTGGACGTGGAGACGAAGCAGGCATTAGCCATGATTGTCACCACAGACGGTACTCATGACTCAAGGGTGTTTCCACAACTTTTGAGGAAGACTGAAAGACGTGGAAAGGTCTCCAAGGTAGTTATGGACGGAGCCTACGACAGTTCAGAAGTGTACGAGACGCTTGAACAGAGGGGGATAGAAGCCGTTATTAAGCCTAGGCGGAACAGCCGAACTGACACGCCTTCAGAACCTAGAAGAGAGGCTGTATCCCAGTACAAACGTCTGGGCCATGAACGCTGGGCGAAACTCAAAGGCTACCGCAGACGATGGAGCGTCGAGACAGCCTACTCCACCTTCAAGCGAACGTTCGGAGAGTTCTGCATGGCGAAAACCATGAAAAACATCACAAAAGAACTTGCCACAAAGGCGTTCATTTATAACATGCTCTTAAACATATGAGGCGAGACCAGAAAAGCAAGCCAAAGAAGAGACAAGACTACCAGAACCAATAATTAGTCCACAAAGCATTAAATATCAAAGTATCATTTATTCGCTCTCTAACGGCTTGAGTATATTAGCCAAGATACGTAAAAGCAATCCTATTCCAATTCCGAATGTAAGAAGCTCAAGTTCTCCAAGAACGAAGGTGTGCAAAAGCACCAAACTGATATCTCCCTCTATAAGTAATAAATGCATTAAGCTAAAAGAAAGTGAAAGAACTAAGAAAAACAACATGGGTATAACTTGCTTAGAGGCAATCGAACGCTTTTTCTCCCATTCGCGCCTTTGTTTTCTCGCATTATCAATTTTATCTTTAAGTTTGTACTCTAGGAAAGCAAGCATTACTTGATCAGTAATTTTATCCCACGCATCGCTTACGGCATGTCCTTTTTTCAACCCGAAACGTTCATACCAGAACTCTGGGTCGTTTCTTCTCGGAGAAGTACGTAGTTCTTCAAGAGAATCGGTGAGGTCTTTTAGTTCGGTCTTTACATCTCCGATAGCCTCGCGAGATAAAGAGGCTACGACACCTATAGCTACGCCACTAAATCCTATGATGATGCCTAAGACTGTGAGAAGAGTTTTCAGATATTCAGATGTAAGAAAAAAGCCTCCGGTTAAGTAAAAGAGAATTGTAAATGGGGTCACGAAGATAATTGGCAAGAAGAGGACAGTTTTCAACGTTCTTTACCGAATAAAATCACATCAGCTTCACCAATAAACATTTCTGGAAAATCTGACATGGAGGTTTCTCACCTACCTTGGAGCCATCTAGCAATGTTTTCCAATTGCATCTCCACTAGTTCTTTAAACCAGCCGTCTTAGGTATAGTCTGTGAGATGTTTACATTCGTGAAATGATCTCATTACTTGATAAAAACTGTCTTATAAAGTCGGGCTATCCCTTCAAAAGGATGAAGAATTGAGATGCCTAACGACTATCAAACGTCATTACGTCTGTCATGACAGGTTTATGAGGTGGGCTTAAATTCGCGGATTCGATGAGGGTGATAACCTATTCCCCGGCGCCAGTAGCATACTCATGTTATTTGGTCTTGGACTTCTATATCAAGTAGTGCATAAAAACTTTGGTCTGCAAATAGCGAGGAAGATGAAAAAATTATGTTTTCATATCCTGATACTGGTATTACCCCTCATAGGAACTGCACCTTTGCATTCAGCTAAAATCAGATGTAAAAATCTCGTATCCTACGATCCTATAAGCATCCAATGCGATGTTCTCAACAATGGGCTCGCCGTAAAGGTAAGCATAAGATTCTAAATCAACCTTACGTGCATTTGTATATTCCAACAGTTCACCAAACGTGATCGTATTGTGATTAAACAATTTTAGGACTGGTTCTGTAAACTTATCGGTTGATAAGAAGGCACGGACGCTAAATTTCACCTCGTTGCCTCTGCAAGGTCTCGCTGTACAGGATTTCTTGTAGGTGATCGACAGGCGTTATGGCTGCAATGCCCATATGCTGCTTTACAGATAAACTAAATTGAGCCTGCTGGACCTCCACTGGTTGCGCATGTTGCCAATATCCTTTCATGACCCCAAGCAAAAAGTATCTATCTGGACCTACTATGATCTGCGGAGCTCTTCTCGTGGGACCGAATCTTAAAAAGACGGGAGAACCACTGTTTCCCCCAAACGGAAAGCATTCTACGAAATGAAATTTCGTACTCCCTTCTAGTGTTGGTATGTCCTCTTCAGACATAAGAGCGATTTTTCCAAATCTGATGACGGGATTGTTTCGTCTTTGTTGTGGTATTTCAGGAGTAAAGCAAGGGAAAAATACTTCGTCGCCTTCAGCAACTTCTTCTCTTTGGATGAGCCCATGGGTCGCAAAAATCGTACTGGGTATTGACTGAAATTCATACATGTCAACACGCGGGAATTGCTGAATGACGGCAAGGTCAACAGCAGGATTGGAATGAATAGTCCATTGTAGATTTCCCTCTCCATCTAATATGGGCAATCTACAAAAGTCCACCCCAGTTTGGTTACTACCTGAAGACCAATCTCTCACATTTGCCCTGAAGAATATCTCTGTCCAATATTCATCTAGGGTGCGTTTTAGCACATGTTTTGCTGTCACGAAATATGGCCAAATCTTTCCTTCAACTTGAAGGTGAGGGACGGCAACAAAAAAACCTGTGCCCAAAGGACTTAAAGAAGTCAGACGCTCGCCACTAACTTCGCCTGAAAAAATATAGACCACAGTTTGCTTGATCATGTCTATTTTTGAAATGACAGACATCAAACAGCCTCATTCAAGAAAATACGTGCTTTAAGAAAAACATTTCGAGCGTGTGCTATGAGCAAGCATTTGGCAATAATGTGCGGCTACGCGGAAAATTGGAGATTATGAACCTTCCTCACTCTCACAAGAATTTACAGAAATAACAGATTTACCCGAGATTTCAAAATTTGATGTACTTTATATTAATGGTGCATTGAACATCAACAGTAACAAGGTAGAGTTCATCAGTAGATTTCATGTCAAGGATGATCGTATTGAAGTAACAGATTCTTGGATTGAAAGTGCCAATTTCTCACGTAACGAGATTGAAAATGAGGATCTGAAAAGTAAGTTCTCAAACTATGAAGAATACGTAAAACTTACCTCATTAGTGACCGCGTCTGTTTTGTACACCTATCTCTGTGGTCTTAGTAAAAAATAGAGGGCAACTTAACCAGTTTAGAGTCTAACTAGTTGCAAGCTGCTCTGGTCTTCTGGATCTACCTAACGCATCGGTTTCAACAATTTCAGGAACTTATTCCCCTCCTCAACAAGGAAGCGGGTTAAGGGTCTCCACAGTCCTCGCTCTTAACTCTATGCAAATCCTTTCTGTGGCGAAGAAGCCATGCCCACACCTATAGTATGTAATCTGCTAGTAAATTCAGGTGCGAATCCCACCCCCCGCACCAAGGAATAATCCTCGAACTCTTTTGCCTTTCAAGATACTCATGAAGATGCATTTATTCTTCTGCAATATTCTGCCCGTAGATTATGAATGAGCTTTTGGGCCCCCATTATTCTCGATGAATCGTACTGCAACCTAGACTATGAGTTTCAATTCCCGCTTGTTTGATCATTACATCTTATACTTAAGAAACTCCAACGCATGCTTCCTAGAATCTCCAGAAATCATTTTACAGCCCGCACTCTGTTTCCGAAAATTATGCAATTCTTATTATCAATGATCTACTCTTCTATTACCTGATTATGATGTTGCACCAAGTAGAGTTCATTATTGTGCTTCACCTGTTGCGGTTTGACCAAACAGAAAGATTTCCAGTACCTCATAAGAGGTTTCGAGGAACTCAATCACCTTTTCTAGAGCCTTTTCGCAATATGATAAGGTCTTCAGCTGTTTCATTGATGAAAATGGCCATGTTTCAGGATTGTCCGGTAAGCAAAGGCTATGTGGCGTAATCTCTCCTTGATGAAATATGTCAACAGAGTAGACAAGCCCTAAACCGATATTATGAACTAGCAAGTGTCTCGTATCAGCAAAGTGACTATAGAAATCGCTCTTCACAAACTCAAGAAGATTTGCGGACATTCGTTGTTCTGAATAGATGTCTTCAAATTTTCTGCAGACTTTCTTCAGTGTTGGTTTGCCCGTTCTGAGACCGTAGAACAAATTTACCTCTCCAGCAAAGCTTTCAAGTGCACCATAAAGGGAATGAAAAAAACCGTCCAGTTCCCGGAGATATGCCAGGATTGTACTATCGGATCTTAGAGACTCCGGTAATTCGATGGTCACTTTCTCTCCTACGTGACAAACCTTGGGCCAACCCCTAGGACTACAGACTAATGTTCTAAGTTTTGCAGTGTGTTCCTTAGCTTGACCTACTCTTAGTGAAACTGAGCGATGGTATTGCCGAACCTTATCCAGATTGAAAGGTACCACTGATGGTTGAGATGGATCAGAAAGCTTGGTCGAGATGGATTTCCAAGCTTTCATACTTGGGATTACTAACGATAAATCCAATGTAAGCGCTCTTACTGTACTCAATCCTAGTCAACCTTTTCTTTTTTCCGCCTGTCGTCAAGCTCTCTTGGAGGATTCCATCAGAAATGTGTTTCGTTTTCTACTTCGGTTTAGCCGTTGACGCTCACAACCATGCTCTTAGCGCAAGTGACCTCTGAGAGGGAAAAGAAGAATGAGCAGGCTGACTAAAAGGAAGAGTGAAAGAGAAATGTAGCGTCACTTCTTGGAGAACTGTAATAGAGGTCTCATCTACCCTATTTTTTTCAGGCTCAACCTTCAAAAAGCTGGGTCTCTGTATATTCCTCTCCAAAACCACAGTCTTGCCTTCAACCTCTGCCTTTGCGATTACGACCGTGTTTCCTAAATCATCTCTTGAATCAACATGGCAGCCATGCTCCTTCAATCTCAAAAATTTAGTCCCTTCACCCACAAGCCTAGAGATTCTTCCAGTCAACAAAAAATCAACTGCATCAACTAATGCACTCTTTCCAGTACCATTAGGACCAAAAACTACAACGTTCTGTCCTTCAGGTTCGATTTTTATGGTTTTTATTCCTCTGATATTTCTAATTTCCAGACTCAGAATCTTCATCTTGCTCTCTCCCGAATAATTCCCTAATTTCCTTCTCACTAGCTCTCTTCCGTACTAATGCAATCAAATCGTCAGAAATCCCCTTGAACAAATCGTCATTTTTAACCTTCTCAGCGAATTTGTCAAAAATCAGCTGTGAAACAGATTTTCTGGTCATGTTTAAATCCTCCAAGAAGAAGCAGATATTTCAACTTCCTTTTAATTAAACGATGATCAAAAAGGTCATCGAACACACCCATTTCCTCAAGTCCTTTGAAGCTTGAGATTTACTTGATTACGCTTGTTTGCTATCCACTCTTCTATTCGACCTTCTAAATCCTTTTCGGCTTGCCTGTGAAAGACAATACTTCGTGGGAATTGAATAATCACATCAGTTCTTAGAGTTGGTGAAAACAAAAGAGCTCTACCCTGTGGAAACGATGATATCAATCTTCTTCTGACGCCACTAAGGACTGGTAAATCCCTAGATATGCTTTCAAGAACTGGGCCGCTCATTTGTAAAAAAATCTTGGTATTGCAAAGGTTAAACAATAAGGGACTTAAGTCGTCAGGCGTATGGGTTGCAAAAATAAGTCCCATCCATCTTCGTCTTCCTAATCTTGCTATATTTTCTATGAGATGATTAACGGATGCTTGATAATCTTGGTAATCTGGTGGGGACATCCTTGGTACAACTCTGTGGCTTTCATCAACTAGAACCTCGGTTGGTGTTTCATCCTTCCTATTTTCAGCCGCCTTTGATAGTTGAATTAGAGTATAAAGAATGACTATCCTTGTTGCAAGACCTTTTTCTTTGACATTGACTAGTGAAATTACTGAAATTTGCCCTGACTTAACAATAGCGTTACCATTGAGCCTCAGAGCGTTCCTATCAAAAATATCTACAACTGCCCCAGCACATCTAACGATAAGTTCCGATGTTTTTTCATGTGATATATGTTGTAAAGTCGATCTATTTCGACGTATCCATGCAATAAAGTCATAAAGTTTGTTGGTATTGTTTGTTCGCCGATACTCATTTACAAGACCAGGAAGAACTTCCATAGCTGCACTAGATAGGCCTGGAAGGTAGTATCTCATCTCATCTCCGCTTAGATCTGCAAAATTTATTGAAAAATAAGTTATGGTAGCCTTTGCTTTTTCTTCGTCCGTTAGTTTTTCAGGAGCATATGAGAAAATTAAAGGATTCACTCCCCTTTGAGCCAATCCCATATAAGTCCATATTAGCTTGTCGTCCACTGTGAAGCCAGAGGTGTCAGCTGGTTGGGAGATGACGAGCCATTCTCCTTCTAAATCTATAACAGGGACGGCGAATCCCACATTAGCTAATGACACTGCTATATGTTTCAGGATCTCAGTTTTTCCGACTCCAGTCGTTCCAGCTATAAGTATATGACGAATGAGAGCTCCATACGGAAGAGACAATGTAATGGCTTTATTGAAATGAAGATAAATCATGTTTCCAGTCATGTATACCCCCAATGGCACCCCTTTTTCTGGTAGATTTAGAGACAAACAAACTTCTTCAAAGGTTGGACTAACAACGCTTGCTCTTGGATGCGGGGCAAAAGTCAAGGGTTGAACGCGATTTGAACCCTTGTCTAGAACACCGAAAGCGTCTACATCATAAAGGGACGGGCGCTCTAAAAACTCTGTATGGCCTTTCTTAATCAGTTCCGTGGTCTTTTCTTTGTATTGAGAACCCTTTGCATAGGTACTATAACTTTCTATGTCGAGCTCGGGCGAGACATGTCCCACAACCTTTGCCACAACATATTTTCCTTCTTTATAGTCCCAAATCAACACAATGTCGCCTATATAGAGCGGTTCACGAGAAGCTATTGCTAGAATGTTTTGATCCTCGCTATACTTTGGCCAGTCTTTCCTTTCCCTTTCCCCATACACATGTCCTATTTCTTCTTTTGTCAAATCTCGATCGGTAGGGAACTTGTATCGTTCTGTTGGAAGTTCTCCTTCAGCCATGTAAATCACCAGATTACGTAATCATCGTAAGAACGATGAAACACTCCTCCTTTTTCCTTAAACTTATTTTGAATAAAAATCGCCAAATCCTCCTTTTCAAATCTACTATAATATACCCATTCATGTGCTTCTTTAATCGAATAAGGCAGTTGCCCAGCGTTTTTGAACGAGTCCGCAAAAACCCTCTTAATGAAATTCTCTCCAAATTCATCCCACCAATACTTCAGTGTCTCTATTCTTGTGATGCTTGTAAGTTGTGGGAACCATGCAAAACAAAAGATCCTCTGTAGAGGTTCAGGCGTATCGGGATCAATTTCTAACCAAGTCATAGACCTGTATCCAGGCATTAGCCTTCTTGAAAAATAAGAAGCGTCACTCTCGTAATGAATCCCGTCGGGAAATGCTTCGGCAATAGTTTTCGTATAAAGCCTTTTGGTAATACCAAAAATTGGTATTCCTTTTTGGACAGATTTTTCTAGAAGCCCTATCAGGGTTCTTTTGAGTGCATGATAAGGGTAGTGGATTGGCCCATCGACTACAATCCAGTCTAGTTTATTTTCATACTCATCCAGAATATGAGATAACGCTTCGACCTCAACTCGTTTCAAAGACTCAGTTTGTATTCGGTCAATCTGCTCTGATAATGGACTGTCACGTCTAGGAAGCCAGTCTGAACTAGCACCTTCCCTAACTATTTTTCGATCCAGCAGGAACTGCTGTACAAGTGGATGAAAGTTGCCTTTTTTGTCGATCGGAAATTTTCGTCTATCTGTGATTCTTTCACTTTTTTTTATTTTGCTGGACCAAACGATAAATCCAGATCTTGTAAAGACGTATTTTACTTCTTCTCCTTCGACGCGTGTAGTTGAACCATCAAGCGATGCAACGTTTACATCTGATAAATGATTTATCCAGTTTCCAATATCAACACGACATACAAGTTGATTCTCTTGTGGGGCAAATTTGTTCAGTATCGTGTCAGGCATTTGCATTTCATCATCACTCAACTGTCTTGACAGGGAAAAATCTGGTAGTGAGGTATCTGGAACCGATCCAGTTTTCAAGTACTGCCAATCATACCTTAGGAGAATGTTTTCAAGTGCTCCTTCCTCTTCGCGTCCCAATGTCGAAACCTTATATTGTTACCCAAGTGCCGATATATAAGGTTTTCTAGGTATATCTAGAAATCTTCTTCCACATATTCTAAATCATTGGGCTGACCACGGCTTTATGCCTAATTCTTCCATAAGCCTCTGAAGGTACTGGTGTTTCATCATTTTGGGTTTGTATCTATTAAGTTTCCCCTTCTTACTAACCTCTATGAAACCGTTCTTGCACAACCAGTCGAGCGCAGCAGCTAGACGCTTCGTCCCTCTATACTTGCTCAGCTCTTTTTCATCTAATTCAGTCAGTTCAGGTAAGGCATGTCTCAATTCAGACAAAGTAACATATCTTTTAGCGTTTTCACTTAGATCGAAAAGTACTAGCATAATGCGATGATAAGTTTCAGTCGGTACTCGCATTTCTAGCTCACAAAGACTAATGAAGAAGGAATTCTAAGTTAAGTTCTTTCATTAGAGACTCAAGATATTCATGTCTTCGTACTGATGGAGAATATTTATGCAGATTTCCATTTCTATCCACTTTAAGAAGACCTTGTTTCTCCAACCACCTAAGAGCGAAACTGAGTTGCTTAGTGCCTTTATATTTTTCATTGTTTAGCGAATTATAGTGAGGAATAGCTTCAATTATATCACGAATGGTGACAAATCTTTCTCCGTTCTCGGTAATCTCAAACATTTTCATCATAATTTGATGGTACCTTTTTGTTGGTAAAGCCATTTTTTCACGCCTCCTTAAGGTAGCACCGCATAGCTCTGCCTGCGGGTTTGATGTAGATGTCACCATAATCTCGCATAGCCTCCAAATACCCTGCGATCTTTGGGCTATACGTGTTTATCCCTTTGACATTGAGAGACTGAACAATCTCATTGAACAGAGCGCCCGGATGAGTTTTCAAGTATTCCAATATCTCATTTTTCAAAGCCAACTCGATCTCCAGTAATGCTTCGAGATATTTATTCATAAATGTTTCGGCACATATTTCTAGATATTTCACTACACATTTTTGAAATAATCATTATTTCACTACGCATTTTCTTTCTAGAAAGATAATGAAAAAACTTTTTTTATGCGTCACGATATCGGGTTCCAGTCGAAACATAGGGGTGGGTCCTACTCATTGAGTTTGGTCTAAAGGAAAAATCCACTCGGTCCTTTTTCCTTTATGTGTATTCCTTGGAGACGGAATACCTTTAGACAGCCGAAGATTTAATAGAACCATGTTGTGAAAAAGTTATATTTTTGGAAATCGTCTATCACCATTGTGAATAATGATGGTCAATTGGGACCTGATTAGCCCTGAAGAGTTTGAAGAGCTATGCTATCATATTCTTGCATCTATGGGTTTTGCGAACCTCGAATGGCATGGACAAAAGGGTTCAGATAGGGGTAGAGACATAGTAGGTCAAAAGACAGTACTGATTTTACCTGGGAAAGAAGAGATAACTCTTTGGCTGGTTCAGTGCAAGCGTTACACGAAGAAATCACTTACTCGACAGGATTTGGATGACTCAATTTTGTGGGCAAAAGCTTATAAGCCTAGCTTTTATCTTTTGATTACAACTACTGTCCTAAATTCAGCTACACGAGATTGGCTAGAATCTGTGGAGAAAGACTTATCATTCCGAATACAGCTGATTGAGAGAACACAATTAGAAGAGCTAGTTAGGGAAAGAATAGATTATCTCCGCCCTTATATTCCTGAGAAACTTTATAGAGAGTTGTCCATCGAGCAACATGTTCCACATACAAGAAGTACCACGCTTGAAGATTTGCTTGGCTTAAGAACGGTTCCTATTGCGATTCCCTTGAAGGCACAAATCTTTGGAAAGACTGTTGTTCCTCAGAACATAGTCTGGGAGGGACCAATATATGGTCAATCAGTTATAGTAGAACAGGGTTCTCATGTTAATGGTCACGTCTACGCGAGGAGAGAAATTGCTATTGGCCGTGGCTCGACTGTCAAGGGTCCTATAGTGAGTCCAGGTAGCATCGAGCTGAATGATTGTGAGATAAGTGACATTTGTGGAAGCCAAATTATGATGTATGGCTCGTGCGTTATACATGGTAAGTTCATTACAGATCGGGATACGTACATCCCGCCTCATAGTAGGATATCTTCTATCTTTTGTAGTGGTAGCAATCTCGAAATTGGTGAGGGAAGTATAGTTGATAATGTAGTTTGTAAAGGGGTGACTGTAATTGATGAAGATGTGAAAATAACTGGTGGTCTGAAATGTTCGGAGGTAAAACTTAAACCTAGGTGCACTATAAGTTGGGTTTCGGTTAAGGGCAATGTGACTGTCCCCGAGAACTCCGTGATTGCCAACTTGGCAACCAAGGGCTCCATCTACATCGATATGCATGCCAGAGTAACAGAGCTATACACGGTTGATGATGTGGAACTCTGCTCAAGAAGTTCTCTACAGGAGATTACCTGTCGAAATTTGCTAGCAGGTGATTATGTGATGATAGAAAAACTCCGTGCAAGAGGATCCGTGACTGTAAGAGGGGAAGGTGGTGGCTATCAAGGAAGGTTCATCATTGCGGATGGCGATGTCTATCTCCCGAACGACAGTAATGCTGAGGTCATTTCTTCTAAAGGAGATGTGATACTTGGACAAAGATGTCATGTTAAGTTTCTAGCCGCCCACAACCTGAAAGCATTAGATAATCTTGAGTGCGGTAACATTAGATGCTCAGGGTCAGTCGAACTCGGTGAAAATTGCATTGTAAGATCGCTTCAAGCTGTAGAAGACATAAGGTTTGAGGCAGGGCTTAGAAGTGAGGATTGGACCATATTTTCACAGAAAGGAGACATTCAGGGTCAAGGTGAGGTCCAGCTTGGCGATACGAAAATAGCAGCGGATGCGACAATTAAATATGAGAGAGGAAATCTGCTAACAGCTTTAATTGAGAGAGATCAGTTGGAGCTTATAGAGGGATTAACCGAGAAGAGAGGGAGATCTGTCTGAAGGTCGAGTTTCCTTCTGTTTTTTACTTATCCGAAAAGCCGATGCCACTACGAGAGGAAAAATCTCTGATCGTCGCACACGCGTATAGATTGGCCTATGAAGACTACTTTAATGCCTCAGTAGGTAAACGAATCTCTCGTTTTCTACACATCAGTAAACCAAAGCGTGTGTCTGTTATAGCAAGAATCGCTTACGAGCTGAAAATTGTTCCATTCAGCGTGAGTGAAGTGTTCATCTCTGACACTTGCAGCCCGTGCACAGAGAAATTTGAAGTTATATCTTTTAATTCCAAATCGTTGAATGATTGTTCCAACAGTTTGCAGGTAGCAGTAAAAACCAATTACGAACAATCCACATTTATTCGCCAGCTCAAAGCTATCGATTTCATAATAGACAATTTTCGTAGGAATATCTATAGATCACCATTTCTACATGCTTCGAGCGCATTGGTAAGAGAGGTAATGAGTTACCTACAATCTTTGGAAGCTTCTACGGAAGCTACTCCCATCATTGAATCGCAGTATGAGGAGGCAAATTATCCAGAGAAACTTTCCACTGCCTTCTCAGTATTTCTTCAAGATTGTGAAGGCTATGTTTCGTGTCTAGAACATGCCAAGAATAGAGTAATTGATTGCTGCCAGCAAATGTTAGTTGGCATCAAGCAAAGATATCCGATCAGCCAACATCAGCTAAGAACTGACATAGACTTCGGTTGGAAGGTTCCTAGTATCAGCTCAGACAAATTGAAGAACATGTTAGGACCTATCGAAGAATTGGTTGCTGGGTTACAGCTTGAAATAAAGCCAGATATCGATAAAATCGAAATAGAAAGTAAACTCGAGATAGGAAGACTCGAACAGAACGCAAAATTGGAAGCTCAGGAAATTGAACGTAATTTTGAAACCGAGAAAGATCATATTAAAGGAGACATGGAGCTCTCACTGAAGCGACTTGGATCGGCGGAAAGCTCGCTTAAAAGACAGCTTGAACTCTTAGAATCAGAGTATAAAGAAGCTACAACTTCTTATCAAGAAGCCTATGATGAATCAATATCCTCAGACTCGCTTAGAACATTGGAAAATTCGTACGAAAATATTGAATATCTTAGGCAAAGGAGGGATGATCTTGAGGTAAAAATGAGAGAGGCCGAACAGGCGCTGAGAACTGTAAGGTCTGAGTTTAGGGATACAAAGAAACACTATGAAGACAGAATCGAAAAACTTCAACAAAGCAGGGAGCTGACGCTAGAAAACCATGCAGAGAAGTACAAGATAACTATTAGTGCAGTACAGGAGGCGCGCAAGAGGAGAATTGATGATAAGTTGGCCCATGTGACAGCAATAAATCAAGAGAGAGTGATGCTTGAAGAACTTATAAAGACGAACATGTCGAATGGGACAGAAACCTTTGAAACTACGGAATCAGTAGAATTACAGAATCTGTGGCGTAACGAGACTATCATAGATCTAAAGATAGGAGCAATAGAGAGCCTGCAAAGACGTATCCTCACAAGGATAGGCGACGCGTTGAAATCCATTGAGGAAACCAAACAATTCCTGCGAGGTCACCTTATAAGGGCTGCCCTTACTTCATCTATGACACTAGAAATGCTAATTCCATTCTGGTATATCGAAATTGAGTCAGGTCCAATCGACCATCCTCTTATTGAGGCACACATTGTTTCGCCTTCAGAAGTAGTTTTACATGGAGCCGAGGAAAGAACAAGAACTATACTAGGCATAACTTTCATCCCTCGTTTACCTTCTGTTGCTTCAACACTTGATTCTGTCAAGGGTGACCAGAGTGTGCAGCTTTGTGCACATTCAAATAACCAAATCAGGAAATTAAATCCCGCCGAATTCCTTTCGACAGATCATTGGATAGTAAGAGAACAATATGTTGTCAAGAAGTTCTACAAGGAACTTAGGGCGGATTTCAAGAAACGTATCGAAAAGGGCTAAGAGCATCGATTTGACTTGGTTTAACCGGACAGGGAATAAGGGCCTTACAGTATTGCATCGCGTTAATTGAAGATTCGATATTAACCGTCAAAAGTGTCATGACAGGCTTGTAGGGGAAGTCAAAATTTGAGTTATGGTTCTATCACCCACATCATTTCGGCAACCGACCATGTGAGATTAGGACTCGCACCTAATAAGGCGCAGATACCGCCCGGTCCACCATAAAATTTATGCACAAAGGATTTATATTACTTCAGACCCCTTATAATTCGGTGTCTGAGGGTTGAGGCTTGCGCGTTGGGCCCACCTACTCGAGGAGA
>Ga0315314_1000528_pt1 | contig 41366 bp, 44 predicted proteins | sample TDP9_MG_FD_203631 | JGI IMG/M metagenome (GOLD analysis project Ga0315314, IMG submission 203631) | Freshwater sediment microbial communities from Lake Towuti, South Sulawesi, Indonesia - TDP9 | ecosystem: Environmental > Aquatic > Freshwater > Lake > Sediment | place: Indonesia: South Sulawesi... | reverse complement strand
AAGACGCCATTTCCCTCATTAAAAGGCTCCTCAGCTTCATACCACAAAACAACCTGGAAGACCCTCCCTACGTAGAACCGACCGACGATCCCATGCGCATGGACGAGGAGCTGGACACCATCGTCCCCATTAGCCCCACCAAACCCTACGATATGAAGGAGGTCATCCGTCGCGTCGTTGACGATGGCGATTTCCTCGAGGTGCAGGAACATTACGCCAAAAACATCATCGTCTGCTTCGCCCGCCTTGACGGTCAATCGGTGGGCATCGTCGCCCCGCAGCCCAGTGTATTGGCTGGCTGCCTGGACATCAATGCCTCCTGCAAGGGGGGGCGATTTGTGCGCTTCTGCGATTGCTTCAATATCCCCATCATCACCTTCGTGGACGTGCCGGGGTTCCTGCCTGGCGTGGCCCAGGAACACGGCGGCATCATCCGCCATGGCGCCAAGCTGCTCTATGCCTACTGTGAGGCCACTGTGCCCAAGATCACCGTTATCACCCGCAAGGCCTACGGCGGCGCCTATAACGTGATGGGCTCCAAACACATCCGGGGCGACATCAACTTCGCCTGGCCCACAGCCGAGATCGCTGTCATGGGGCCCGAGGGGGCAGTTAACATCATCTTCCGAAGGGAGATCGAGGGAGCCGAAGACCCAGAGGCCAAGCGAGCCGAATTAGCCCAGGAGTACCGCGAGAGATTCGCCAACCCCTATATCGCTGCCTCCCGCGGATATATTGACGACGTCATCGAGCCCCATGAGACCCGCCCCAAGCTGATCAGCGCCCTGCGGATGCTGCGGAATAAGCGGGACTCCAATCCGCCGAAGAAACATGGGAACATACCGCTCTAAGGATCGCTAAAGCGCATCCTTTAGTCCCCTCCAGTGTTTTATTATATGAAATCAGAGGGGGTTATGGCCTTGAAAAGATATGCCCATATCATCGGCTGGGGCAAATACGTCCCCAGCAAGGTCCTGACCAACGACGACTTGGCCGGGATGGTGGATACTTCAGATGAATGGATCCGCACGCGGACGGGGATAGTTGAGCGACGCATCGCCGCCCCTAAGGAGACCACAGCCACCATGGCCGTAAGGGCCGCGCGAGATGCTTTACAGGTAGCTGATATTAACCCCCTCAGCTTAGACCTCATCATCGTGGCCACGGCCACCCCTGATTACCTCTTCCCGGCCACAGCCTGCCTCGTGCAGGACGCATTGGGGGCTCGGAGGGCCGGGGCTTTCGACCTCTCTGCTGGCTGCTCTGGCTTCATCTATGCCCTGGGCCTAGCCAGCCACCTCATCGCCGCCGACGCCTACCAAAGTGTGTTGGTCATCGGGGCTGAAACCCTGTCTCGCATCACCGACTGGAACGACCGCTCGACCTGCGTCCTCTTCGGCGACGGGGCGGGGGCGGTGGTGCTCCAGGCCAGCGACGTACCTGGCGGCGTCGTCTCCACCGTGCTGGGGGCAGATGGGTCGGGGGCTGAACTCCTAATCCAGCCCGCCGGGGGGAGCCGTTTTCCGGCCAGCAACCAGACTGTGGCCGAGGGCCTGCACTATATCCACATGAACGGGCCCGAGGTCTTCCGCTTCGCCGTTCGCATCATTGACAAGGCGACCAGGGAAGCCATCAAGGGGGCCGCTCTCACACTAGAGGACATCAACCTCCTAATCCCACACCAGGCCAACGACCGCATCATCCAGACGGCAGCCAGATCGCTGAGGCTGCCACAGGAGAAGGTCTTCGTCAACCTGGATAGATACGGCAACACCTCGGCTGCCTCCATCCCTGTCGCCCTCTGTGAGGCCATCGAGGAAGGGAAGGTGAAGCGCGGCGACCATCTGGTCTTGGTCGGCTTCGGGGCCGGCCTGACATGGGCCGCCGCCGTGGTCAATTGGGCAGTGCCCTTGCCCACGCCACCGGTGTCGCGTGGGAGAATGGCCCTCCGCTGGCTTCGCTACCGATGGGCGGCCATCGAGTCGTTCCTGCGCCGTTGGTGGCGGAGGCTTGCAACGATTGTTAAGGTGCCTTTTAAGAGCAAATGAGGTGCCCCTTGACTCCCTATCCTTAATCGACCACCACTAGGATCTGGCCCTGAGCCACCTTGTCGCCGGGAGATACAAGGATGGCCCGGATCACGCCATCTTCGGGGGCAAGCAGTTCGTTCTCCATCTTCATGGACTCCAGAATAACGATGGCCTCACCAGCGGAAACGGCTTGACCTGACTCCACTGGCACAGATACCACCAGCCCAGACATCGGTGCCCGTATCGTTACCTCTTCCCTTTTCTGGCCTTCCTCATCCCTCCGCACCTTCGATAGCCTGTGATGGCGTTCATCCTCTACCCGAATGGTGTACAGCTCACCCTTCAATAGCACCCGGTACTCTTCCTCCCGCTCTTCGACGAAGACCTCATGAGAGGAGTTGTCTACCAGGAGGGAGAAAAGCGAGAGGCCATCGATGTTCTGCATGTCGACGGTATGGGTCTGCCCGTCAACCTTTACCTTGCCTGCCTCGCTAACCTCGATCAAGAAGGTCTCGTCTTCGACTATAGCGATGTACCTCGATGCATGCTCTCCCAACGCCCAAACCTCTTCCAGTTGGTCATGCTAACGCTATCCGAGGGAACTAGGCCCTTCCTGGGCCGCTTACGCTGGCAGTGAGCCAGCAGCGTGGCCGCAATGACCGCTGCCTTCAGGTGAGCGGCCCCTTCCTTCTCGATAGCCAGGAAGGGCTTGTCTAGGAAACGGGTATTTAACTGGCCGGCGAGGAACCGCGTGCTGTTCAGGATCTGCTGGTGGAAGAGGATGTTGGTCTTGATGCCCATGATACAATACTCATTTAGGGCGCGCCGCATGCGCAGGACAGCCTCGGCCCGCGTTTCCCCCCAGGTGATCAGTTTGCTGATGAGGGAGTCGTAGTAGAGGGAGACCTCAAACCCCTCGTAGATGCCGCTCTCAACCCGCACACCGGGGCCGGCGGGCTCATAGATGCGGGTGATATAACCTATGGAGGGGAGGAAGCCCTCGTAGGGATCCTCAGCCAGGATGCGACACTCAATGGCCCAGCCATGCATCTTCACGTCCTCCTGATTGTAGCGCAGCTTACGCCCCGAGGCGATGCGCAGTTGCTCCTTGACGATATCAATTCCCGTCACCATCTCGGTGACCGGATGCTCGACCTGGAGACGAGGGTTGATCTCCAGAAAGTAGAAGTTGCTGTCCTTATCCAGCAAAAACTCTACGGTGCCGGCGTTAGTATAATTGGAGACGCGGGCAACCTTAACGGCTACCTGACCCATTTCCTCGCGCAGCTTTTGATCGAGGGCTGTTGATGGCGCCTCCTCGATCAGCTTCTGGTGTCGCCGTTGGATGGAACCCTCACGTTCGCAGAGGTGGATGACGTTGCCATGCTCGTCAGCGAGGATCTGGAACTCGATGTGGCGGACCCCTTCGATGACCCGTTCCAGGTAGAGGGTGCCATCGCCGAAGGCCGCCTCCGCCTCACGGCGAGCAGAGGCGAGGGCACTGGGAAGCTCCGCCGCTGAGTTGACAATGCGCATCCCCTTCCCGCCGCCGCCAGCGGCGGCCTTGACCAAGAGGGGGTATCCAATGCGCTGGGCGGCTGCTATCATGTTCTCGTCTCCCAGGTCTTGGTCTATGCCAGAGATCACAGGGATGCCAGAGGAGACCATAAGACGGCGGGCGGCGACCTTGTTGCTGAGGAGTTCAAAGGCTTCTGGACTCGGCCCAACGAAGATGAAGCCCGCCGCATGGCAAGCGCGGGGGAAGTTGGGATTCTCCGCTAGGAAGCCGTACCCTGGGTGGATGGCATCCACCTTTGCTTTCCTCGCCACTTCAATGATACGGTCAATGCGCAGGTAGCTCTCGCGAGCTGGTGCGCCGCCGATGGGGTAGGCCTCGTCGGCGTAGCGCACGTGCAGGGCGTTCCGATCTGCATCGGAGTAGACGGCCACTGTGCTTAGCCCCAACTCCCTGCAGGCCCTCAGGACCCTTACGGCGATCTCGCTGCGGTTAGCTACCAGAACCCTCTTGAACATATCCCCTTCCCATCATTTCGCGCCGACTCACCCCTTATACTCTTTAATGATGAGCGAGACGTTCTGCCCGCCGAAGCCGAAACCGTTCACCATGGCTGCCCTCACCTTTCGCTTTCGCGCCACTTGAGGCACGTAATCCAGGTCACACTCCGGATCCGGCGTCTCCAGGTTAATGGTGGGTGGGATGATTCCATCGCGAATGGCCAGCACAGCGGCGACGGCGGAGATGGCCCCTGCCGCCCCAAGCAAGTGGCCTACCATGGACTTAGTGGCGCTAATGGCGACCTGATAAGCGTGTTCGCCCAATGCCTTCTTGATGGCCTTGGTCTCAGATACATCGTTCAAGGGGGTGCCCGTGCCGTGGGCTAAGATAACGTCGATCTCCTCCGGCTTCATCCGAGCATCTTCCAGCGCCCGTTTCATCGCCCGGGCAGCCCCCTCGCCCTCTGGGTCGGGGGCGGTAATGTGGTAGGCATCACCGGTGATGCTCCCTCCCACCACTTCAGCGTAGATATGCGCCCCACGCCCCAAGGCATGCTCCAGCGTCTCCAGGATCATCACCGCTGCCCCCTCGCCATAGACGAAGCCGTTGCGATCCTTGTCGAAGGGACGGCAGGCCCTCTCCGGCTCGTCGTTGCGGGTGGAGAGGGCACCCATGCGTCCGAAGGCTGCGAGGGCCAGGGGGGTGATGGCTGACTCTGTCCCCCCGGCTATTATGGCCTCCGCCTCGCCCCGCCGCAGGATGTGCATGCCCTCCACAAAGGCGTGGTTCCCGCTGGCACAGGCAATCGTAGAAGCGATGACAGGACCCTTTGCGCCGGTGATGATGGAGATCTGACAAGCAGGGGCGTTGGGCATCATGTTAGGGATAAAGAAGGGACTGATGCGCCGTGGCCCCCTCTCCAACAGCACCTTCGTTTCCTCCTCGATATCCGCCATCCCCCCGCCGCCGGTGTCGAGGATGACGCCCACAGAGTCGCTGTTCTCCTCGTTGACCTGGAGGCCAGCGTCTTGCAGGGCCATCCTAGCCGCAGCGATGGCAAACTGAACGGGATGGCTGGTTCGCCTGGCTAACTTGGGATCCATATAATTGCTGGAGTCGAAGCCTTTAACCTCAGCGGCGATGCGCACGGAATATCCTGTGGCATCGAAACGGGTGATGGGCCCTACACCGGAGACGCCATTGATGAGGTTGTTCCAGAACTCGTTGACCGTGAGGCCGATGGGCGTGATGACGCCCAAGCCAGTGACCACCGCGCGATGCACGCTAAATCCCTCCTTTCCTGAAAGCCCCATTCACAACAAGCCTGAACTTCCTATAGACTTAAACACTCCTTCTCCCGTTAAGTTACGCCCGCAGCGGTCGCTAAGCCGCCTCCAGGACCCTGGGATGGCCGTCGCGAGGCCCGTTCCCCCCAAAAGACCAAAAAATTTCGCAAAAAAATTATCCGGAGAGCATCTCCGCGGCGGCTTCCTGGACAAAGGAGAGGAGGGCTTTTTGCTCCGCCTCGTCCATCTCCCTCACCTGTTGTACATAGGTGGGGACGTATTGGTGAAGGCTGGAAACGGTTTCCGCAGTGCGGCCGCTCTTGAGGAGGACCCCCAAGGCAATCCCCACGAAGAGGATCAGGGTTATCTCCGGTGTGGCTAGGGAGGAAAGGAGGCGGCCGATAACCATTGAGGCCTCTGAGCTTTGGCGCACCGCCCAGATGCAGAGCAGGAGGGCCAGGATCAGGTAAGCGCAGAATAACAGGGGAGAGCGTGTCTTCGGCAACTCCGCAAGCGTCTCTTTAAGGACGGGAGCAATCCCCTTATCCTTAGCTTCAGCAAGCTTACTGAGGAGCTCCTTCTTTGTCCTCTCCCAACTCTCCCCCTTCTCTAGCACCATCCCCCTTCGTTGCAACTTATCATAGGTCTTGCGCGTGGGGTAAAAGAGGACCATCGAGCGGCCCACAACCCCCCCTTTTCGATCCACCTGGCGCTCTATCCCTAGAAAGCCCTCCCTTGCCAGCAGCGTCAGCAGGTCATAGGCCGTCCACTTGCTGACGTGCAGCCTCTCGGCCACCTCAGTGTAGTGCACGGGTGCACCTGTATCCTCATAACACCTTATCGTCGCCTCTAAAAACTCCCGCTGTCGGCCGGTAAGCATAATCAATCTCCATGGTTATTATATCATTAACAGCAAGCTATGTCAAGGGTTCATCGCCGGCAGGAACCCTAATGGTCCAGAGCTCGCGCGCCCCGACGTCGCGGTCCAGGAGCAAACGTCTGACCAAAACGCGTCGGCGCTCGACCCCAGAGGGCAAGGGAAGCCGGTTGGCCTCCAGCCGCTTGATGACGGTTATGAGCAGCATCCCTAAGCAGGCCCAAGTCACCGCCGATGGCTGTCCTATGACCCAGCTCAGGAGGGGCAGGATGGCGAGGGCTACTAGGGCCGCCAAGGCCGTATACCGCAACAACCTTCCGATACCCAGCGCGACCAGCAAAAGGAGGAAGCCCCAGGGGAAGGTGACGAGCAACACCCCCATGAAGGGGCTGAGCCCCCGGCCGCCCTTGAAACCCAGGTAGAGGGGCCAGTCGTGGCCGACTACGGCCGCCAGCCCGGCCAGCAGCGCCGCAGGAAACCCCAGCCGCAGCCCCAGCCAGGTGGGCAGCGCCGCCTTGGCGACGTCGAAGAGGCCCACCACCACGATGGCCCACTTGGCCACGTGGTAATAGACGCCGGTGCCGCTCACCGTGCCGCTCCCGTATTGGCGCAGATCGATGCCCTTCAGGAGCCGACCGGCGATGTAGGCCGATGGGATGGAGCCAAGGAGGTAAGCACCCACTGCCAGCAAGGCAATTTCGACCATATCCTTCCTCCATCAGATGACCAACCAGAGCCCTAAGGCTGCCAAGAGTCCTAAGCCTCCCCCGAAGTAGAAGGGGGCCGCTGCCCCAAGCGTGTCCCACAGGATGCCAGCTAAAAAGGAGGCGGGCAACAAGCCGATGCCCACGAAGGTAGCGTGAAGGCCGATGAGGGTCGCCCGAAGCTCCATAGGGGCGATGTCGGCTACCAGTGCCTTCTCCACCCCTTCGGTGAAGGCGATGTAGAGGCCATAGGCGGCGAAGAGGGACCAGAGGTGGGCTCGATTCTGAACTAGAGCGAAACCGAGATAAACCAGCCCGTAGAAGAGATAGCCGAGCACTAACAAGGTCTTACGCCCGATGCGGTCAGAGAGGCGGCCAGCCGGGTAAGAGAACAGGGCATAGACGATATTGTAGGCCAGGTAGAGGAGGAGCACCGTATGGGGCGCGAAACCCACATCCTTGGCCCGCAGGAGGAGGAACTGGTTGGAGGAGTTGCCCAGGGCGAAGAGGAGCACCACGATGAGGAAGGCCTTGAGGCGGGTGGGAAGGGCGTCCCAACTGAAAGACAATGGGCGCTCAGAGGCAACCACCCCTATCATTACCCTCCTCTCTCGAGCTAAAAAGAGGATGGCCACCCCTAGGGCAGCTGGAATCAGCGAGTAGAGGAACACCGCCGTGTAATCGCCTCTATAGGCGGTGAGGAAGCGATAGGCTAGGATCACCCCCACCGCGGCCCCAGCCGTGTCCAGGGCGCGGTGCAGGCCATAGGCCCTTCCCCGCCGCTCCGGAGGGGTGCTGTCGGCGATGAGGGCATCGCGGGGGGCGGTGCGCACCCCCTTGCCGAAGCGATCCACGACACGGCCTCCAAGTACCCATCCCCAGGAGGTGGAGAGGTACAGGAGGAACTTCCCCACGGCCGAGGAGGAGTAGCCCAGGATGGCCAAGGCCTTGCGCCTCCGCACCCTGTCAGAGACGTAGCCGGAGAAGACCTTCAAGAGGCTGGCCAGGCTCTCGGCAATCCCCTCGATGAGCCCCACGATAGAGGGGCTGGCCCCCAGCCGCGTCGTCAGGTATAAGGGCAGCAAGGGGTAGACCATCTCTGAGCTGACGTCGGTGAGAAAACTCGTGAGCCCTAAAATTATGACATTGAACATGATAGCACCTCCATGTAATCTCCTTCATAAACCCATCTAGGGTCTAAAAACTTGAGTTATCCTAGGAACTCAAACAAAAAGGCCGCGATCGCCACCGCTGTCACTACACCTCTTCGGTCAGCACCTCGCGGACCAGCTTAACGATTTTTCTGGCGGGCCTCCGTCAGCGCCACCTGCCCCTGGGCTGTGATCGCGTAGTACTTATGCTGCCGTCCCTCCACCACCTGCACCTCACTGGTCAGATAGCCTTGCCGCTCCAGGGAATGCATAGTCGGGTAAAGGGTACCAGGACTGAGGTTATAGCCGTGACGTGCGAGCTCGCGCATCAGCTGAGCGCCGTAGACCGGCTGCTCGGCCGCGTGGTAGAGGATGTGAATTATGATGAAGCCAAGGAAGAAGGCCCTGATCATCGTTTCCCTTTCAGCTATAATATCATTCCATGTATCGCCCGCCGATATTATAGCACATAAGAGAGAACCTATCAAGGGAGAGTTTTGCATTAAAGTTCGAACTTGACAAATAAGGCTAACTGTGGTATAATTTGCGTAGTTATAAGACTAACGTCTATCGGAAGGAAAGATGGACGACCTTATTGACAAACTGGTGGAGATCGGCTTCTCGGAGTATGAAGCCAAGGCCTATGTGGCCCTGCTCAGGAAGAGCCCCGTCACGGGCTATGAGCTGGCTAAGCTCTCCGGCGTCCCCCGCTCCATGATTTACGAGGCCTTGCGCAAGCTCGCCGCTCGTGGCGCGGCTATGACGCTGCGTAAAGGCGATTCTACCAAGTATGCGCCGGTTCCGGCGGCGGAGTTACTCGACCAGTTGCAACACGAGCATGAAGAGCTCATCGCTTCACTCAAGGACGACCTAGCTGCTCTCACCACAGCCCCTGACCTCGAATACGTCTGGAGCATTGAGGGTCACGAGAACATCATGGCTAAGGCGGTAGAGATGATCCGCCAGGCAAAGACCCGCATCTATCTGGCTCTCTTGCCGGACACCTTCCCGGCCTTGCAGCCTGCGCTGGAGGGGGCAATTGAGCGAGGAGTGCGGGTGGTGCTTTACACTTCGAGCGGCCTCGATCTGCCGGGCGGTCAGGTGGTCGTCGCCCCCCTGTCCAAGGAGGCCCTCAGCCAGGCAGGAGGGCTGGGGTTGATCCTGGTCATCGATGGGGAAGAGGTGTTGATCGGTGAATGGCTGTCCGCGACCCAGGCGCGAGCTTCTTGGACCAGCAGTCCCCTCCTCGTCTTCATCGCCGAACACCACCTGCGAACAGACCCGTATCTCCCCCAGATCCTGAGCCTTTTGGGGGATCGGGCGCTGGATATCATCCGAGAGGAGGATCGGGAGCTATTCGCCCGCGCCCTGGAGAGTCACATAGAAGGTTGATAGTGTTTGCCGGGGAGTGGTAGGGAATCTACTGCGGGAGTGAAACCGGAGATGTCGAATCCCGAGCTTTCCTACTTTGAATTGCAAGCTTATATCGGCACCACCAAACACATGGGAGGATTTGAGGCCACAAAGGCGCTCATCGAGTTGTGCCACATCAGCCAAGATACAGACGTCTTGGAGGTCGGTTGCGGCGTCGGCGTAACGGCCTGCTACCTTGCCAAAGAGTATGGCAGCCGAGTGGTCGGTGTAGACGTTAGTGAGGCGATGGTTGCCAGGTCAAATGAGAGAGCGCAGAGAGAGGGGGTAGAAGATTGCGTTGAGTTCAGGGTCGCCGATGCGCAAGACCTCCCCTTCGAGGACACGAATTTCGACGTCGTCATTGCCGAGTCCGTGCTCACATTCATAAAAGACAAGCAGCGCGTGGTCAGCGAGTGTGTGCGCGTGACCAGGCCAGGTGGCTGCGTGGGACTGAATGAGGAGCTCTGGATCGAGACACCGCCCGCACGGGTGGTCGAGCGTGTAAGACATACTTGGGACATAAAGCCGGAGATTCCAACTCTCGAGGGCTGGATGGGTTTGCTGGAAAGTGCTGGACTGAGCGACATCGTCGTGCGACCCTACAAATTCGACGTGCGACGCGAGTCCACTCAAGTCAAGCGGTATGGTTTCCGTGATATGTGGAGGATGTTCTATCGAACGCTGTTCCTATACGTCAAGAAGCCGGCTTTCAGAAAGTATATGGCAGAAAGGCAGTATCTCCCGAAGGATCTGTTCGAATACCTGGGATACGCGATATTCGTTGGGAAGAAACCCGAGCAAACACCGATTTAGTTCCGGATGGTCATCCTGAATGTCATCCGGGAGGAATAGCATGAACACCTATACATCTGCAAATCAGCCAGAATACGACGTCCGCCGCGAGCTTGTGAAATGGGTGATAAAGACCTGCATCGGCACGCTGATGATGGCGGCTATCCTATTCATCGCCGCAGGTCGCCTTGACTGGGTGATGGGTTGGGTCTATATCGGGGTGTTCATGTTGGTAACAGTGGTCACCCCACTCATCTCCGATCCGGAGTTACTGATAGAAGAACGCGGTAGAGCCAAAGAAGGCACCAAGGGCTGGGACAGAGTAATCGTCGGCCTGTACAGTCTGGTCTCACCTGCCCTGGGCACGCCAGTGGTAGCCGCTCTGGATCTGCGTTTCGAGTGGGTGCCGGAGATCCCGCTCGCGCTTCAGATCGGCGCGTTGGTCGTCTACGTGGTGGGGTGGGCTGTGCATCTCTGGGCAATGGCATCCAACAAGTTCTTCTCGCGCTCCGTTCGCATCCAGGAGGACCGAGGGCAGACCGTCGCCACCGGCGGCCCCTATCGGTACGTGCGCCATCCGGGTTACGTCGGGGGAATTCTATCGCAGGTCGCCGCGCCGATCACGCTCGGTTCGCTGTGGGCACTCATCCCCGGGGGCCTTGGGGCGCTCCTTCTCACCCTCCGTACAGCGCTCGAGGATAAGACCTTGCTAGAGGAGCTTGACGGCTACAAGGAGTATGCTGCGCAAGTACGCTATCGTCTGCTTCCCGGCGTGTGGTAGTCGCCACGGCGGGCGACAGAACAACTTTCAGGAGGGACAAGTGAACACCAATGCTGAGCAACCAAAAAGGGCATCTGAGATAATCAGGGCGGTTGGCTGGAAAGCTTGGCTCAGGTTCGCCGCATTCCTGTTGCTGTTGCCAATGGTCTTGTTCATTGCGGCGGGCCGCCTGAACTGGGTGTGGGGGTGGGTCTATGTCTGCATAGCTATTTCTTTTACGTTTATCAGCCGGATTATCGTGATACGCACAAACCCGGATTTGATAGCGGAGCGCGCCCAATCCCTTGACCGGGAGGACGTCAAAGGCTGGGACCGGCTGATTCTCTTTTTCCTGCTCCTGATTGGTCCACTGGCTATGATGATTGTGGCTGGGCTGGACGAGCGCTTCGGGTGGTCACCACAGATTCCCATCGCGCTTCGACTTGTTGCCCTGGCCATTATGGTGCTGGGATACATTGTGAGTACCTGGGCCATGGCGGTGAACAGGTACTACTCAGCCGTGGTGCGCATTCAGAAAGACCGAGGGCAGACCGTCGTCACCGATGGGCCCTATCGGTTCGTGCGCCATCCGTCTTACGCCACCGGGATTGTATCCTACCTCATGACGCCGATTATGCTGGGCTCGCTGTGGGCGCTCATCCCCTGCAGTCTGGTGGCGTTGGTCACAATCATCCGTACGGCGCTGGAAGACAAGACGCTGCTGGAGGAACTCGACGGCTACAAGGAGTACGCCGCACGGGTGCGTTACCGCTTGCTGCCGGGTATCTGGTAGTCGCTGGTATGCGAAATGGTTGAACATCTTAGCGCTTGCTCTACATCGCCCGCACGGTGCTGGAAGACCGGACATTGCGGTGTGAACTTGCAGGGTACGAGGAGTACACGGGGCGGGTAAGGTATCGGCTGATACCAGGGTTAGACATGCTCACAGCAGTGAGAGAAAAGGAGAGAAGGCTATGACTACGAAGAAGAATGCTCAATCGGACACAACATTCCTCGACATGCAGGCCTATGTCGGCGTTACCAAACACATTGGTGGCTTTGAAGCAATTAACGAGCTTCTATCGCTATGTCACATTGAGGATGCTCAGGAAGTCCTGAATGTAGGCTGTGGGATAGGCGTCGGATCCGCCTACATCGCCAGGAAGTACGGTTGCCATGTGGTGGGCGTGGATATTTCGGAGAAGATGATTGAATGGTCACGACGACGCGCCAGAGAGGAGCGGGTCGAGGCCAAGGTTGAGTTCCGGACGGCCGACGTGTTGGACTTGCCCTTCGAAGCGGACCGCTTCGACGTCGTCTTCGCCGAATCGGTGCTTGTATTCGTAGAAGACAAGGGGCGGGCGATTCGGGAATGCGTGCGGGTGACAAAGCCAGGCGGCTACGTTGGGCTGAACGAGGGCTTGTGGACTAAGCAGCCGTCTCCTGAGATGGTTGCGCGGGTTAAGGATGCATTGGGTCCTTTTATCCCGACCAATGAGACCTGGCAGGCGCTTTGGGAGGCATCCGGGTTACGGGAGCGGGTGGTGAAAATCTGCCAGGTTGACGCCCGCACGGAGGTCAAGAGCCGAATACAGTGGATCGGTTGGCGGTGGATCCTGAGGGCCTGGGGCCGCGGGCTGCGCCTGTACATCACAAATCCAGCAGTCAGGCAGTCCATCAAGGGGGTGTTCGACGTGCCACCAGAAGTGTTTCAGTACGCGGGATACGGGCTGTTCGCCGGCAGAAAGTAGGAGGATCCTATGACTACAGAAACAATTTTCCACATCGCCTTCTGGGTTTTGTTCGGGGGAGTGCTGGTGATGCGGCTCTATTTCTCGCTGCGGGTGCGCCAGGCCGGGGAACGGGTGATGCCCGACCGCGAGGCTGTCGAGCGCGAAGGACGGGCAATGTTCGCCGTCCGGGTTGTAATGTTCTTTTTCCTGATCGCCTGGCTGGTGCTGTATGCCATCAACCCGCCCTGGATGGGAGGGCTCTCAGCCCCATTTCCAGGCTGGCTACGCTGGGTGGGGTTTGTCTTGGGGCTTGTCAGCCTGGCGCTGTGGACGTGGACACAGGCAGTGCTGGGGAAGGAGTGGTCGCCCCAATTGCAACTGCGCGGGGAGCACCACCTGGTGACCACGGGACCCTACGCTCGGGTGCGCCACCCGCTCTACACGGCCATGTTTGGCTGGGGGGTGGGTGTAGCCCTGGTGACCGCGAACTGGGTTTTCGTAATCCTGGCAGTGGCGGCGATCGCGGGCATGATGGCCCGTGTCCCCCGCGAAGAGCAGATGATGCTCGAGGAGTTTGGGGAGGAATACAGAGCCTATATGCAGAGGACAGGAAGGTTTTTCCCGAGATGGGGTGCAAGAGGATGACCATGTTGAACCTGAACTATCTCGACTTCCAAGCCTATGTCGGCATCACCAAACACAATGGCGGGTTTGCAGCGACGAACGAGCTCTTGGCGCTATGCCACATTGAAGATGCCCAGGAGGTCCTGGATGTTGGCTGTGGAATTGGCGTCGGACCCGCGTATATCGCCAAGAGGCATGGTTGCCGTGTAGTGGGCGTGGACATCTCGGAGAAGATGATCGAATGGTCGCGACGACGCGCAAGAGAGGAGCGGGTCGAGGACAAGGTCGAGTTCCGGACTGCCAATGTGCTCGAACTGCCCTTCGAAGCGGACCGGTTTGACGTTGTCCTCTGCGAATCCGTGCTCGCATTCGTAGAAGATAAGCGGCGGGCGATTCGAGAATGCGTGCAAGTGACAAAGCCTGGGGGATACGTAGGGCTGAATGAGACGTTTTGGATCAAGGAGGCGCCCCTCGAACTCGTCGCGCGGGCGCAAGCTTCAGTAGGTCTAGGTACAGATATTCTGACCGCTGCGACCTGGCAGGCGCTATGGGAGGAATCCGGGTTGCGAGACAGAGTGGTGAGACTCCGCCAGATTGACTCCCGCACGGAAGTCAAGGATCGAATCCAGTGGGTCAGTTGGCGGTGGGCTGTGAGAGCCTGGGGCCGGTTGCTGCGCTTGTATGTCACGAATCCTGCTGCCAGGCAGCTTATCAAGGAGATGTTTGGTGCGCCATTGGAAGTGATGCAGCAGATGGGATATGGGCTGTTCGTCGGCAGGAAGTAAGAGCGGAAACGCAGTCAGGACTCAGTCACGGGTGATGCGCAAATGGTTTTCAAGAACCTCTTTCGACGCAAGGGACGCACCATTCTGACGCTGGTGGGCATCGCCATCGGCGTGGCCGCCATCGTCGCCCTGGGGGCTGTGGCCAAAGGACTGAAGGCCGGCTTCTCTGCCATGACCCAGGGCAGCGAGGCCGATCTAGTGCTTAGCCAGGCCGAGGCGATGAGCGCGTTGATCAGCAGCCTCGATGAGGCGGTGACCGACGGGGTGCGCGCTCTGTCGGGGGTGGCCGACGTAGATGGTATGCTATACACCAACGCCCTTATAGACGATATGACTTATCTCATCATCTTTGGCTACGAGCCCGATGGCTTTGTCATAGATCACTTCCGCATCGTCGAGGGGCAGTCGCTGGCAGAGGCGCGCGGCGTGCGGGGCAAACCTCTCATCCTGGGCAAGCGGGCGGCCCAGAGCATGGACGTGCAGGTGGGAGACACGCTTCGCATCACCGGCAGCGCCTTCCGCGTCGTCGGCATCTACGAGACGGGGAGCGGGCTTGAAGACGGCGCGGCGGTCGTCCCGCTTCGAGAGGCTCAGACGCTGGCCCTGCAGCCGCACCGGGTCTCGATGCTTTACGTTAGACTGAAGGATCCTGGTGAGGCTGACCGGGTGCGGACGCGGATAGCACGTCGCTTCCCCGACTTGACCGTCGCGACGGTGGCAGGCTTTGCCAATCAAGAGCAGTTGTTTGAGCTGTTGGATGCGATGGCAATGGCGGTTGCGGGCCTGGCGGTCGTGATCGGCGGGATCGGTATGGCCAACACGCTCTTCATGTCGGTCTTTGAGCGCACGCGGGAGATTGGCGTCCTGCGCAGCCTGGGCTGGCGACGGCGGCGGGTGATGGGTATGATCCTCGGGGAAGCCATCGTCCTGGCCCTACTGGGCGGGCTGGTCGGCAGCGGCCTGGGGGTGCTGTCCCTGGTGGCGATCAGCAGATCCAGGTCCTGGTTGGGCGTGTTCGGGAGCCAACTGACGCCCGACCTCTTCGCCCGCGCCCTGGTCACCGTGATTGCGCGGGGGTTGGTGGGCGGGGCATACCCGGCCTGGTGGGCCAGTCACTTGGTCCCGTTGGAGGCGCTGCAGTACGAGGGCGGTAGCGTAGGGGCGAAAGGCCTTTCGCCCCTACCTGGCGGAATGACGGTGCGAAATCTCTGGCGGCGGCGGACGCGCACGGCACTGACCCTGCTGGGAATCGGCGTGAGCATCGCCGCCATCGTTGCCCTGGGCGGGGTCGCTCAAGGGATGCTGAGCGCGTTTAACGTGATGATGAGGGATAGCCAGACCGACCTGTTCGCCGCCGAGGCGGGCATTGACGCCGACTTCAGTGCCATTGACGAGCGGGTGGGGGAGCGCATTGCCGCCCGATCCGATGTGGATGGGGTTTCTGGCATGTTCTGGACCGGCGCCAGCACCGACAAGATGCCCATGCTAATCGTGTACGGCTACCATCCGCGCGAGTTCGCCATCCGTCGTTATCGCATCATCGAGGGGGAGCCGCTGGTGGGCCGACGCCAGGTCATCGTCGGCCGGATGGCAGCGGATAAGATGGGGCTGGAAGTGGGCGATATACTCCGCATGCTGGATACCAACTTCCGCGTGGTCGGCATCTACGAGACAGGCCTGGCCTTTGAGGATGCCGGAGTGGTCATCGGCCTGCGGGAGGTGCAGGCCCTCACCGGGAAGCTGCGCCAGGTGCAGTTCTACCTCATTAGCCTGCGTGACCCAGGGCAAGCCGAGGCGGTAAAAGATGAGCTGGCAGCGGTTTTCCCGGAAATTGATTTCTCCCTGACCTCCGAACTCGACCAAGCCATGAGCGATTTTCGGGTGCTGCAGGAGATGGTGGATCAGATCTCGTTCCTGGCGGTGTTCATCGGCGCGGTGGGGATGCTGAACACGATGCTGATGAGCGTGCTGGAACGGACGCGCGAGATCGGCGTGCTGCGCAGCCTGGGTTGGCGGCGACGGCGGGTGCTGGGAATGATTTTGCAGGAGTCGCTGGTGTTGGGGGTAGTAGGCGGTGTCTGTGGCATCCCCCTGGGGTTGGGGTTGGGTGGATTGATCGGCTCAGCGGGAATATGGGGAGGGGCGATTGAGCCGGCCTACACGCCTCAGTTGTTTGCACAGGCCCTCGTAGTAGCGGGGGTGGCCGGGGTGGTGGGCGGACTCTACCCGGCCTGGCGGGCGACGCGGCTCAGCCCGGTAGAGGCGTTGCGGTATGAGTGAGGAAGGAGCTAGGGGATCTTAGGGGCTTCCCCCAGTTCCCTCTTGAAGGAGAGGTGCCCGATGATTATTAAGAACCTGCTCCGGCGCAAAACGCGCACTTTTTTGACAGTCATTGGCATCGCCATCGGCGTGGCGGCGGTGGTGGCTCTGGGGGCCATCGCCGAGGGCTACGTCGCCCAGTTAACCGCAATGCTCATCAAGGGCGGGACGGACCTGACTGTTATGCAGGCAAATATCGCCGATATGAGCTTCAGCGCCATAGACGAAGGTGTGGGCCGGAGGATAGCCGCCATGCCAGAGGTGAAGAGCGTCTCAGGGATGATCCTGAGCATCGTCCCCGCCAAAGGGACGCCTTATTTCCTGATCCTTGGCTACGACCCCAAGGAATATGCTATCAAGCACTTCAAGATTAATCGAGTTTAGATAAATAATCGGGGCGGTCCGCGACTTGCGCGAAACCGCCCGATGGTGGAAACTTAAGGTAGACCAATACCAGAGGTTTCCACCATGGAGCAGTTTAACAATCTAATCGAGTTTCGTCAAGCTGTCTACGATCAAGGGCTCACACTGGCCAGGGATGCGCAGTTTGAACTGATGGACGCCCTGCTGCTAAGCCCTTATGTGCGTTCCTTCCCTGAGCTGACCCTGTCTCCGGCCTTTCGACGGAAATGGCCCAGCGGGTATGCAGCCATCGAAGAAGGGAGCCAGAATCGAGAATGGCTGGAGAGGCACTTCGTTGCCCAGATCCCCAGATCGGGGACCCAAGTATTCTCCCTGGATGACACACCCTGGCCTCATCCAGCAGCCAAGGTACTGGCCGATCGACAATACGTTCGCGGATCCACACGTGCGGTGAATGGCTCCATCATGATCGGCCATCCCTACTCCGTACTGGCCTGGGTGCCCGAGTCTCACCAGAGCTGGGCACTGCCCATCTCAGTGAGGCGGATTCCCAGTCAGCAGACCCCGACAGAGATGGGGGTGAAGCAGGTCAAGCAATTGTGCCGTCTGCGGCAGGAGGAGATGAAGGAGGGGCTGCGTCTCATCGTAGGCGATGGGAAGTACGGCACCCATCGCTTCCTGGGGCCTTTGAAGGATGAGCCGTGTGGTGCTTTGGTGCGTCTGCGTCGCGACCGGGTGCTTTACGGGGAGCCAGGTCCTTACAGTGGGATGGGCAGACCCCGAGTCCACGGAGACCGGTTCGCCTTCAAAGAGCCGGAGACGTGGGGGGAACCAGACGCCGAGGTGAGACTGGAACATGAGCGCTGGGGACAGGTGCACTTGCGCCGGTGGGATCACAAGCACGCTCGCCAAGATGCTGCGACGCCCTTCAGCGTCATCTTGGCGGAGACCCATCTGGAGCGGGACAAGCCCTCCGATCCCTTCTGGCTGGGCTATCAACCGCCTCCCCATCAGGAGCCCCAGGATCAGAGACTGGAGAACCTGTGGCAGTGGTTCGAGTGGCGTTGGCCTGTTGAGCCCAGCATCCGGTTCCGGAAGCAGTACCTTCATTGGACCTTGCCCCGATTCCAAGAACCGGAGCGGTGTGATCGTTGGACGATGCTGGTCAACATCGCCCAATGGGAGCTGCTCCTGGCCCGGGACGTAGTGAGGGACTGCCCCTTGCCTTGGCAGCCTGCCCAAGAGCAACTGACGCCAGAGCGGACCCTTCAGAGCTTGGGAGCGACTTTTCGAGAGATTGGCACCCCCGCAGCCGCACCGCAAACGCGCGGAAAGTCGCCAGGTTGGCCCCGAGGACGGCCCCGGACGCGCCCGAAACGACGTCCAGTGGTCAAGAAGGGCAAGAAGAAGCCCAAATCAGCCTGAAATCAGCCCGAAACCCAATTGTTAAAGAGCTTGGTTCATCTGGGCATTCGCCCAGCCATTCCCTGATTGTCTAAACTCAACGATTATCGAAGGGGAGAAACTCAGTTCCGGCAGGCAGCGGGAGATCATCATCGGCAAGATGGCGGCCGACAACCTCAAGAAGGAGGTCGGCGACACCATCAGGATCTTCGAGAGCGCCTATCGCATCGTGGGCATCTACGAGACGGGGGTCCCCTGGGAGGACGGCGGGGGGGTGATCGCCCTCAAGGAGGCCCAGGCCCTCTTCAGGAAGCCGCGCCAGGTGGGCTTCTATGAGATCAAGCTCAAAAGCGTTGATAAGGCTGATGAGGTGATCGGGGAGATCGAGAGGCGCTTTCCCCAGGTCTCCGTCTCCAAGTCGGCTGAGTTCGCCGAGAGGACGCCCGATATCCAAACCATGCGTTCCATCATCCCCGTTCTCTCCTCCATAGCCATTATCGTCGGTGGGGTAGGGATGATGAACACCATGCTCATGAGCGTTTTCGAGAGGACGAGGGAGATCGGGGTCCTGAGGGCCCTCGGATGGCGAAGGGGGAGGATACTGTGGATGATCCTGCGGGAATCCCTGGCCTTGGGCTTGCTGGGAGGCCTCTTGGGGATAGTCCTGGGGGTAGGGATGATTAAGGCCATCGAGCGATCTGCGCTAGCCACCATGTTCCGGGGCGCGTTCTCCATCGGCCTATTCGTTCAAACATTGTTGATCGCCCTGGCCCTGGGCGCCATCGGCGGGCTCTATCCCGCCTGGCGGGCATCAAAACTTAAACCTATAGAGGCGCTGAGGTACGAATGAGAGGGAACTGAGGGAACTAAGGGGCCTTTTCTGTAGTTCCTTAAGTTCCTTCAGATCCATTCAGGAGTAAAAGGAGGAAGAGAAATGGAGAGAAGAACTATAGTCGTGATTCTCGTTGCCGTCGTGGTCATCGGCCTTGGCTACCTTGTCTACATCCGATACGGGCCTCAAAGGCCGGAGACCGTTCCGGAAGCGGTTGTAGAAGAGAGGGAAGAGATCGTCCCGGTGGTCTCGGCTTCGGGGACGGTGCTTCCGGCCAGGTGGGCTCAGTTAAGCTTTAAAATAGGTGGGCGGGTGGAGGAGTTGGCGGTGGAGGTTGGCGACGAGGTGGTGGCCGGGCAGCTCTTGGCCAGGCTTGATTCCACCGAGCTGGAACACGCCGTGGCCCAGGCTGAGGCCGGCTTAGCCCTTGCCCAGGCTAATCTCGCCCAGGTTAAGGCCGGGGCGCGGGAGGAGGAGATCGCCGCCGCAGAAGAGGCCGTCGCCGCAGCCCAGGCGAACCTGGAGGGGGCGGAGGCCAGCTTGGCCAGGCTCTTGGCTGGTGCCAGCGAGCGGGAGATCGAGATCGCCAGGCTCGCCTGGGAGCAGGCGAAGGACGCCCTCTGGGCGGCACAGGCGGAGCGGGACGGCGTTGCTGGAAGCAAGATGAGCGCCGACTACGCGGTTGACGCCGCCGAGGCCGCCGTCCTCAGCGCGGAGGTGGCGGCGAGGATCGCTGAATTGCAGTACGAGGGGGCGAAGGCGGGGCCTACCGAGGAGGAAGTGCGCATCGCCCGAGCCCAGGTTGATGCGGCCAAGGCCCAAGTCGAGCAGGCGAAGGCTCAATTGGCCCTATTGAGGGCTGGGCCCACTGCAGAGGCGGTGGCCGCCGCCGAGGCGCAGGTGAAGCAGGCTGAGGCAGCCTTGGCCCAGGCTCGGTCGGCCCTGGAGGATGCCAGCTTAAGGGGGCCTTTCGATGGCACGGTGACCGCCGTATCCATCAGGGAAGGGGAGATGGTGGCCGCCGCTGGCTTTCCAGTAAGTCCAGTGATCACCATCGGCGATCTGGGCCACCTGCGCATCGAGACCACAGACCTGAGCGAGATGGACATCGCCAGGGTGAAGGTTGGCCAGGAGGTCGCGGTTACCTTCGATGCCTTGCCTGAGAAGAGCCTGCGCGGTCGGGTGAGCAGGATCGCCCCCATGGCTACCCTTGAGGCCGGGGGCACGAACTATACCGTCACCATCGAGCTGGAGGAGACCGACCCGGATCTAAGGTGGGGGATGACGGCGTTTGTGGACATCATCACTCAATGACCAATGACCAGTGAGCCAATGACCAATGAACGAATCGGGCATTGGGATTTGGTCATTGTGAACTGGTCATTCAGGAGGAGGATGACGGTGAAGGAGAGCAACATAATCGTCGAAACACGAGACTTGGTCAAGGTCTACGGCGATGGGGACGAGGTGCGGGCCCTGGACGGGGTGAACATGGCCGTGCGGGAAGGGGAGATGGTGGCCGTGATGGGGCCCTCTGGCAGCGGCAAGTCCACCCTCCTCCACCTCATCGGGGCGCTGGATCGCCCCACCAGCGGCCAGGTGATCATCAATGGCCAGGACCTGGCGGAGGTCAAGGACCTGGACCGCTTCCGCAGCGAGACGGTGGGCTTCGTCTTCCAGCTCCATAACCTTATCCCCACCCTCACCGCCCTGGAGAACGTGGAGATACCCCTTTACGAGCGGCGGATGAGCCCCCGCGGGAGGCGAAAAAGGGCTCAGGAGCTTCTGGGGCTGGTGGACTTAAGTGGGCGGTTAAAGCACCTGCCCAACATACTCTCCGGTGGCGAGAGGCAGCGGGTTGCCTTGGCCCGCGCCCTGGCCAACGAGCCAGCCATCGTCCTCGCCGATGAGCCCACTGGGGAGCTGGATTCGGAACGCACCAGGGAGATCATCGGCTTGATGCATCGGCTCAACCGTGAGCTGGGCACCACCTTCATCGTGGTCACCCATAACCCGGACGTGGCCCGCCAAACGGACCGCATCCTGATTTTGGACTCAGGGCGCATCGTGCGCGAGGACATTGTCGCCGACCCCTATACCGAGGACCTCAAGATCCTCAAGGATTCTCCCCTGGGGAGGGCCATCTTGGAGGGGAAGGAGACGGACCTGGCCGTCGAGGAGCTGGTTCTTTACCATGATGGCCAGCCGACGGAGGCTGGGCGTTTCCTGAGGGAGATGTTGGGGAAGGTATAGAGCTCCGGGGGCATCTTTATAATTCGATCTTCTTTCGGGGGCGAACCCTGCACTTCTCGGCGGTGATGATGGCCGCGATTTGCTCCACTGTCTCATCTAGCCTTCCGTCGCGGTTAATGACCACATAGTCGTAATTCGGCAGGGCTTTTATCTCCTCGCGAGCGATCCTGATACGCTTTTCCAGCCTCTCCGCCGATTCCGTTTTGCGTTTCTCGAGGCGTTGTATCAGCTCTTCCATGGAGGGAGGGGCCAGGAAGATGAAGACCGCATCGGGGACGATCCTCTTGATGGTAGCGGCCCCTTGCACATCTATGCGCAGCACGACATCCTCGCCCCGCGCTAGAGCCTTACGCACTTCTTGCTTGGGCACGCCGTAGTAATGGCCGTAGACATTGGCGTGCTCTAGCAGCTCGCCTCCTTCCAACATCCTCTGGAACCCTTCCATGGAGATGAAGTGGTAGTCCACGCCATTGAGTTCGCCGGGCCGTATTGGGCGCGTCGTCACTGTGACCACGAAGTGGAATGGGTAACCCAGTTCCTTCATGCGTTTGAGGGTTACGTCCTTGCCCACCCCAGAGGGCCCTGAGAGGACGATCAACAATGGATTAGGGCTTGTAAGATCGAGGGGGATGTCGGTTTCGTTTTTCATATTTTCTGGACCTCCCTAAATCGGCTTCAGTTTGTCCAAGCGGTGGCATATTGGCTGCCTCAATTATGCCCGCCCCTTATACTCGAATTGCTTCCTGAAGATCTCCCTCATGGTTTGGATGGTGTCCGCATCGCGGGGATTTTTGTCCTCCCTGAGCCGCGCTATCCGGGCGAAGCGCAGCGCCAGCCCCGACTTATATTGCGAGCTGCGCTGTATCTCGTTGAAGAGCACCTCCACCACGACTTTGGGTTCGACGAAGACCGTCGGGCCCTTCTGTCGCCGCTTGATGGATAGCAACCGTTCAGTCATCTCCTGAAACTCATCGTCGGTCAGCCCCTTAAAGGTCTTGCCCACCTCCAGGTACTCTCCTGTCTCCTCATCCCTGGCCGCCAGGTGGTAATTGCTCAGCCAACCGTGCCGTCGTCCATATCCCCAATCGGCGGCGACGATGACCAGATCCAAGGAGAGGGCGTGCTTGATCTTGAACCAGGACTTGCCCCTTACCCCAGGCGTATACTTGCTCTCCAGGTGCTTGACCATCACCCCTTCGTGTCCGGCTTCGTAGGCCTCCTGGGCAAGGGCCTCGCCCTCTTCCACAGTTCTCGGCACCATCCTCCTCACCAGGGGGATATGCCCCGCCACCTCCTCCAAGGCCTCCCATCTCTTGAAATAAGGGACATCAATGAAGCTTTGGCCATCTCGATAGAGGATGTCGAAGAGGTAAAGCTCCACCGGTATCTCCTTGACCATCTCTTGGACATTGTGCACGCGCCGGAAGCGTTGCATCACATGCTGGAAGGGCAGAGGGCGGCCTTCAGCATCCACAGCGATAGCCTCGCCTTCGGTTATCGCCGTGCCAGCGCACACGCTCTGCCGTACCGCCTCCACCACATCGGGCAGGCTCCCGGTCACGTCGCTCAACCGCCTGGAGAAGATTCTGACCCGATCGCCGTCCTTGTGTATCTGAACCCGCGCCCCGTCCAGCTTGTACTCCAGGGCGATCCTGCCCTCATGGTACTCAAAGGCTTCGGCTATATCCTCAGCGGTCTGGGCGAGCATCGGTTTCAGTGGCCGCCCAATTCGCACCGTGACGCCTTTCAGCCCTTTGTCCCCCTCTCTCAGGGCTATCTCGGCCACCGCGCCCAGATCGCCGCAGATCATGTTCGCTCGGCGCACCGCTTCTTTCCCGGCCCCAGCGGCCAGGGCGATGGCTTCCAGCATCACCCCCTCGCTGACGCCGTGGCGCATCTCGCCCAGCACGTCCTTGGCGATGAGCTTGGCCTCGACCGGCGTAGCCCGCTCCAACAGCGAGCGCAGCAAATCCTCCTTCTTTTTCCGTGACCCTCGCCCTGCCGTCTCGGCGATCTGTTCGAAGATGTGATAAACTTCCAACAGGCTCAAGGCTGGCCCTTGAGACGGCCTTTTCCTGGCTCGCTCCAGGAGCAGCATCACCGCCTCGCCTCCATCCACCGCCTTGGCGGTGATGGTCTGTCGCTGCTCCTCGGTGACCTGGGTCAGGTCATCCATCACCTTGAAGACGGCGGCCCAACTCAAATTAAGAGCCCGGCCGTCCCATTCGGGGAACACCTGCCCGATGGCTAGCCTCACCGCCGGGGCGACCTCCTCATGGTTCAATCCTCGCAGGAAGTCAGCCATTAACCGCGTCAGCCCCAGACGGCTGGCGGTCCTCTCCAGTTCCTCGCCCAGGAGGGCGAGCTGGGCGAAAGGCGTCTTTTTCACGGAGCCTCCTTTCACCCTCACCCCTAACCCCTCTCCCTCGGAGGGAGAGGGGCCGGGGGTGAGGGTCGCGCCCCCATAAGCTTTCGGCTTCAGTCTGGCTCTTGCCCATATGGTGTCTGCCCTTCACAGGCAGCCCAAATGGCTTCAAGTACGGCTGGCAGTTGGCAGTATACTTCCTGATTAGTGAAACGAATGACACGATAGCCTTGCGTTTCCAGCCATTCAGTGCGCTCTTCGTCGTACTCTATCTGTGTAGCGTGAGTATCTCCATCTATCTCAACGACGAGTTGGTGCTCGAGGCAGCAGAAATCCACGACAAAGGGGCCAATGGGGTGCTGGCGGCGAAACTTGAGTCCCTTGAGCCGCTTGTCGCGCAACTGGCGCCACAGGATAGTCTCGGCCCGCGTCTGTGGCTGGCGCAATTCACGGGCGCGCTGTCGGATGGCCGGGTGGATGCGATGACGTTTTTCGTTGGACATGGTCTGCTCCTCTAGGGCTCTCACCCTCACCCCTCTCCCTCGTAGGGAGAGGGGCCGGGGGTGAGGGTCAGCGCAACAATTGCGCCTCCAACTCCGCCACCTCGCCGTCCCGCCGGTGATAGCCCATCTCCTCAATCATCCCCTTCGCTTTGGCCAGACTCTCCCGCGCCTTTTCCTTCTCCCCACAGGCCAGGTACAGCCGCGCGTACTCCAGGTGGCAGTCCGCCTCATGCAGGCGCATCCTGCCGCGCGTGGCGATGGACAGCGCTTCCTCCAGGTCAGCCTGGGCCCGCTCCAGCGCGCCCGTAACACGGCGCAGCTCCGCCCGGGCCAGCAGACCACGAGGGAGATAATCCTGCATCCCTGCCTGCCGCAAGCCGTCCACCGCCTGCTCCAGGTGGGCTGCGGCTTGGGAGAAATCGCCTGTTCCCTCCTGCTGGGCCTGAAGCAGGTGGGCCCGCCCCAGGGAGAGGTGTTCCAAGGCAATGGTTAATATCGGAGTATTGGGGTCGTTTATCATCCATTCCAGCGTCTGGCCGGCCCGGCTTTGCACCTCCTGGTACTCCCCCTGGCTCAGCAGCAGATCACAGTACAGGTATCCCCGGAGGGAGTAGAGGAGCGGGAACTGCGGCTGCCGCGCCTTTTGCATCTCCTCTGCCTCGCGGAAGGCGGCCTCGGCCTCCGGCAGACGGCCCGCCTGGTGCAGGGCATCGGCCAGGGTCGCCCGGTTGATCATTCGCACACTCCATTCGCCGCTGCGGTCGGCCAGGTTCACGCCCTGTCGGGCATAAGCCAGGGCCTGGGCCAGGTCGCCGAGGGTCAGGTAGAGCTCGCTGAGGTTGCCGGCAACCCTGGCCGCAAACTCCCACTTCTCCCGCGCAATGTAAGCCTCCAGACCGGCCTGCATGGGCTGGGCTGACTCCGCCAGCCGGCCCAGCGCCCGGAGGTAGAAGCCTGCCTGACTCAAAACCCAGCTCTTATCAGCTTCGGTGAGCCCGGCCATGGGCTGGCGCCAGGGCGAGTCAAAGAAGCCGGACAGGGCCGCCAGTTCAGCGCCAAAGGCGCCGAGTTTCTTCACACTGAAAGCCTCTTGTCCTCTTCGAATCCGCCGCCAGTACACCTCCTCCAGCGCCTCCTGGTGGCGGCCAGCCTGGCAGCCGTGGGCCACCGCCGCGTAGAGGGGGGCCATCTCCTCGATGGTGTCGGGGAATTCCTTGGCACGGGACTTGTAGTACTCGTACAGCTGGCTGTGCGCTTCCTGCCATGCTTTGGGGTTGCTCTCCCGTAGTTTCTCGCCGAAATGTTCACGCAGCAGCGGGTGGCAATCAAGCGTATCAGGGTCGCGCGGGTCTTGCTCCGCGAGCAATCTTGCCGCGCGGAGATTCTCCACCGCGTACTGCCAATCCGCGTGCGATAGCCCTTGCAACTCCGTCGTTAGACCTTTGATAGCTGGCTTGGCTTTGAGTGCCTCAATGGCGCCACCCTCGGCCGGACGGTCGAACAGCCCCATCATCCGCAGAATGTCCAGTTCCGGTTTGCCCTGAAACCATCTCTCGTAGGATTCCATCACCCGCCGGGCGTGAGCGCCTTGTTGCTTCTCATCGGTCAGTTTGGCGATCTTGTCGCGCTGGCGCACATCGCCGCGATGAACCGTCACGAGGTATCTGCCCAACAGCGTCAGTGCGAGCGCGTGCCCCGCAAACTCATCGGCTGCTTGCTTCAGTTCCGCCGCTGTGCCTTTCACGCCGAGATGCGCGAGGTACGCCGCGCCGGCTTCGGTAGAGAGATTTTCGAGGTCTATCTGCTCCGCCGAACTGGCGATGAAATCTTTGAGGTCGTCTACCGGCAAACGGGTGGTGACGATGGCAAGTCCGGGGTTCTGGCGGGCCAACTCGCGCAACAGGCAGCAGAGACCCGGATCCTTGATCTTTCCAACTTCCGCCGGGGGAGGATTCTGCAGCGGCTCAAGCCCATCGAGGATCAGCAGGGTGCGCTGTCGCTTCACCAAGTCCGCCAATCGCTCGCCTTTGTCCCAGGGCGACCCCTGCGTCGGATCGGGGTCACCGAACCACTCCAATGCAGTGGCGATGAACAGCTCAGCAGATACCTGTTTGCCCTCCGCCGCGCCCTGGCTGTAAAACGACCAACCGAGCACCCGCTCTGCCCCGCGATAGTCCTCCTCCCCTATTTGCAGTAACCACTTGTTCACCAATGCAGTCTTGCCCACGCCACCCCAAGCCACCAGGCTGAGGACATTGGTCTGGGGATTATCCCAAGCCGCGTCCAGCATCGCCAGTTGCTTCTCGCGGCCAAAGAGGTCGGGGCTGGTGGAGGGGAGTTTGGCGAGGGAAACTTTATCTGGGCCCAGAGGGACGTAACCAGAGGGAGTGGGCACCAACCCAGCCCGGCGGATGATAGATGCAATTTCCTCGGCAATGGCCGTCAGGTCGGCGTCAATCTGGTACTCGGTCCCGCCAGAGAGGGGACGGCCATCTTGGGGGCGGACTTGCATCCGCGCCAACCATTTGACCTGCTGCCAGGCGCACGGCTTAACAATGACCGGGAAGATGCGCACGCCCTCGTTGGCGCGGCGTTCCAGCAAGCGGGGCACTTCTTCGCTCAGGATGAATCGGGAGGTGAGGAAATTGGCGGTCACCATCAGGACGGCCACGCTAGCTGCGGCCATGGCCTCCTGGATTTCCTGGTACCAGTCCTCGCCCGCGCCGATGCGGCGGTCGTCCCATAGGTCGAGAAGGCCCTGACTTTGCAATACCCCCAGGTGGGTCACCAAGCGGTCTTTCCACTCCTCGTCCTTGTGGCTGTAGCTGATAAAGACGGTGGGTTTGGGCATAAGCTCACCTCCTCCAGCCGCCACCTCCCCACCCGGCGGTCGAACTTGCTCTGGGTTCCAAGAGCGCCCGTGGTAACCGGCTGCACTACCGCTCAGCTCGATACAACACCGTTTCCAACCGCCGGAGTGCTTTCTGGACACTCCGTTCCATCTTCCACAACGCATCCAGATCGTCCGGGCCGTGGACGGCGGCCTCGGCCAGGCGGGCGCTGGCTTTGAGCACGCTAAAGGCTTGGCTCTCCACCGGCGACTGGCCTCCTTTCAATTTCTCGGCCGTTTTCACCAACTCGTCCACCACCGGCCGCCAGTCGCGAGGGGGCTTGCGAGGTGCTCGCTTCTTTTTCGGCTGCTGCCGCTCAGGCTCGAGGGTCTCGATGATGCGGCGGTTCTGTTTGGCCGCCATGTAGATTTCCTTCAGGTTCCCTCGGATGCCTGACCCAAAGTAGATGTTGTAGACGTTGAGCAGACCATCGTAGACGATTTGCCCTTTGAAAGGGAGCAGCACCGCTTTGACCAAGATCGGCGGCCGGCGGCCGTAGAAGACATCTTCCAGGCTATCCGTCAAGCCCAGGACGGCGTACACCCGATAGGGATCGTTCGCCTCCACAAAGATGGTGGCTTTTTTCAAAAAGCGCACGATGTAAAAATCGCCAGCCACAAAGCGTGTCCAATTCTGGACGATCGCCAACTCGTCGGCGGAAAGATGGGCCGGATTCTCCGCGATAAAGGCATCGAGCAGGCCGATGTTCTCGTACAGGGCGTTACGGACCTGGAGCTTGTCCGGCTGGGGGCACACGATGTACGCCTCGAGCGAGTCCACGTGCGGGAGGATCTGGCGCTGCTGGTTGACGTAGAATTGCAACGGCCACATCAATCTGTAGAACAGGTTTACATCTTTGGAAGATAATTTCATCTCGTCCTCCCTTCACTCTTCGTCCTTGTGGCTGTAGCTGATAAAGACAGTACGTTTGCTCATAACCTCCCCCTCCAACGCCGCTTGGCTCGGTCGTAGGGCTCGGCGTTCAGCGCATTGTGGAGTTTTGAATCCGGACTCGGGCTTGATTAGAACGCGGGTTTTGGGTATAATGGATGTAGTCCTCGCGGAGGAAGGAGCGAGCATGCCCATCTATGAGTACCGCTGTAACAACTGCCGCCGCCGGGTGAGCATCTGGGTGCGAAGTTACAGCCCGCCGGAGAACCCCATCTGTGACCGGTGTGGAAGCCAGGATCTCACCCGCCTGATCTCCCGCATAGCCATGTTAAAGTCCGAGGAGAGCCGCCTGGAGGAGTTGGCTAGCCCCAGCAGCCTGGCCGGCCTCGATGAAAACGATCCCAAGAGCATCGCCCGCTGGATGAAGAGGATGAGTGCTGAGACGGACGAGGACCTGGGAGACGAGTTCCACGAGATGGTGGACAGGCTCGAGGCCGGTGAGAGCCCAGAGGAGATAGAGAAGTCCATGCCCGACCTGGGGATGGAGGCCTGATTCAAAGCTTCTCGTACCGCTCCACGTCCAGCACGAAGATGGTGGCCCCACCAACCTCCACTTCTATGGCTTGAGGCATGTAGAGTTCCCCCGTCTCCATCAGCGGAGGCAGGGGGTTTATGTACCGGATGCGGGTGTGACAATTCTTCTTGATCAGCTCTAGAACTTCGCTTACCTTCTCCGTCTCCGTGCCAACCAGCACCGTGGCGTTGCCCTCCCGCAGGAAGCCGCCAGTGGTGCTGATGAGGGTGGCGCGATACCCCTTCCCGGTCAAAGCATCGAGCAGGCCACCTGCATCATCGCTGTGTACAATGCTCACAACCAGCTTCATCCCCCCTCCTTTTAGGCCAGACCTTTAGCCTCCAATATCCTGTCCACCTCCCTGCGGATCGCTTGCTGGATCTCCGCTATGGGGCGTGTGGCATTGAGCACCACCCATCGCCCCGGCTCCGCCGCCGCCATCTCCAGGTAGCCAGCACGCACCCGACGGTGGAAGGCGACCTCCTTCTGGTCCATGCGGGTCCACTCTGCTTCCCCGGCGAGAAAGGCTTTCCGCTTGCGTCTCAAGCCCTCCTCAGCATCTATGTCCAGGTAGATGGTCAGATCCGGCTTTAACCCCCCCGTGGCGAAGTTGGTGATAGCCCTCAGCAAGTCGAGGTCCAGGCCGTGTCCATACCCCTGATAGGCGATGGTTGAATCGGCGTAGCGATCGCAGATGACGATCTCGCCTCGCTCCAGGGCGGGGCGGATAATCTCCCCTACGATCTGAGCCCGTGAAGCTGAAAAGAGCAGGGCCTCCGTTTTGGGCAGCATGGCGACGTTTTCCAGGTCATGCAGGACATCCCTTATCCTTTCGCCGATATCGGTCCCGCCCGGCTCATGGGTCAAAAGGACGGTGTAACCTCGCCCTTTGAGGTATTCGTAGAGGGCTTGTATCTGGGTCGTCTTGCCGCTTCCGTCAGGCCCCTCGAAGGTGATGAATGGCGACACTTAACCCTCCTAACAAGCATCTGTATCAGTCCTGCCGATAAATCGTCACCCGTCGCCGCGGTGTCCTTCCATGGCTGCGGGAGATGAGGCCCGCTTCGGAGGCTATCTGATGCTGCTGGCGGCGGATGTAGGCGTTCTGGGGGGATAGCTCAATGGAACGGGAGCCGGCCAGGACCTTCTCGATGGCCGCCTCTGTCTCCTCCATGGCCAGGGCGAGGGGGTCGGGCCTCCTTAGCGCATTCTCTCGATCGGAAGGTCGAGAGGGCGTTTCGCCTGAGTTTTCGCTTTCCAAGCCGAAGACGTCCATCAGGCAGCTCTCCATTTGAGCTACGGTATTGCCCCGCAGGACGTAGATGGGGATGCCGCGCTTCTCTGCCTCGCTGATGGCCCGCGGCCTCCTGCGGTAGTAGCTCCTCAAGGTGAGCATCACATCGGCCTCGTCCAGATCCTTGACGATGATGGCCGGAAGCCTAAGGCCCTCGGCTGCCTCCCTCAGGCGGTTCCCGCTGACGCCATAGGGATAGATGCGCAACGTGCGCAGGGGAGGGAGCACCTCTCGACCAGGGGCCGGGGGCCTTTCCTCCAGGCTTGGGGGGAGGGTCGTCTCCTCGATATGCACCTGCCGCTTCTCGTCGCGATAGCGCAGCTCTACGGGAAGCGACCTCCCTCGCAGGATGGCATCCACGGCGGCAGAGACATCGTGGCGCACCACCAGGTGGTTCCAATCCATGATCTCGATCACCACGTCGAAGGTGGGCGGAGCCTTGCGCTCCAGGACCGACTTCTGGGTGCCGCGGCGCCGCGCCTCCTCGTCGGAGAGGGTCACCGTCTGGATGCCCCCCACCAAGTCGGCCAGGGTGGGGTTCATCATCAGGTTGTCCAGGGTATTGCCGTGGGCCGTGCCCACTAGCTGTACCCCTCTTTCGGCGATGGTGCGGGCGGCCTCAGCCTCCAACTGCCGGCCGATCTCATCGATGACTATCACCTCGGGCATGTGGTTCTCCACGGCCTCGATCATCACCTCGTGCTGCAATGCTGGTGTGGGAACCTGCATGCGCCGCGCCCTCCCGATGGCGGGGTGGGGGATGTCCCCGTCGCCGCCGATCTCGTTGGAGGTATCCACGATGACTACCCTCTTCTTCTCCGCCAGCACCCGGGCGACCTCCCGCAGCATGGTCGTCTTGCCCACTCCTGGCCGCCCCATGAGGAGGATGCTTTTGCCCGACTGGACTATGTCCCGGACAATATCAATGGTGCCGTAGACGGCGCGTCCCACGCGGCAGGTGAGCCCTACGATCCGCCCTTTGCGGTTGCGGATGGCGGAGATGCGGTGCAAGGTGCGCTCGATCCCGGCCCGGTTGTCGGTGGTGAACTCGCCGATGCGGGAGACGACGTGGTCTATCTCCTCCTCGGTAACCTCATTGGGGCTGAGGACGGCCTCGTTGTTGGCGAAGCGCGCCTCCGGCCGACGCCCCAGGTCAAGCACCACCTCCAAGAGTTCGTCCCCGCTATTCGCCTTACGCAGGGCCTCAGCGATCGGTGGCGGCAAGACATCAATCAAAGCATCTAAATCATCGGTTATCTTCTGTTGCATATACACACCTCACTTTAGGGACTGATTCCGAATTCGTATCCGAACCTGGCCACCATCAGGACAATGAACAGCGTTATGATAAGGGAGAGGCATATCGCATCCGCTGAGCTAAATCTCACCTCCCGGAAATATGTCCTTTTCGGTCTGGCTCCGAAGCCCCGTGCGGCCAAAGCCATGGCCAGGTTATCCGTCATCCGCAGGACCGAGATGATCATGGCCACCAGCACCGGCAGGTACGACCGCGCTTTCTGGACGAAGCTGCCACGGCCAATGGCCCAGCCGCGGGCCTGTTGGGCCTCCGAGATCATGACGTATATCCCATAGAGGGTGGGCAGGTAGCGCAGGGCAATGGCTAGGGTCAGCCCCCACTCAAAGGGCATGCCCAACTTCACCAGGCCCTGAACAAGCTCCGCCTGCCCTGTCGAGAGCAGGAGGATAAAGCCGACGAAGGCCAGGGCATCGACCCTGAGGGCCATGGCTATCCCCTCCACCAGGCCATAGGAGGTCACCTTTATCCGCCAGAGTTGAAAGAGGACGCGCCCCCCACGCTGATAGAAGAGGGGCCAGAGGAGGGGGATGAGCACGGTGATGGGCAACATTCTCCCCCAGATCCACCTTATCCTGCTCCACGGGATGTGAGCGGAGAGGATGATCAGATGCGCGGCCAGGAGGAAGGCGACCACGATTGGCAGGCTGCTGAAGGTCAAAAGCGAGATGGTACCCAGGGCCACGAAGAGCAGCTTCGTCCTGGGGTCGAGGCTATGGAGCCACGAGCGGCGGTCTACGTAAAGCTCAAAGGCAGGGTTCATGCTTTATCGCGCTATACTCCTCGTAAAACTCCCTGACGGTCAGGCTATCCCCCTTCATGCCATAGGGAGCCATCCTCTGAGACAGGGTCGTTATCTGCGGCGGGGCGATGAAGGCCCTCTCCAGGCTCTCCCTCCTCCTGAACACGTTCCTAGTCGTATCGCAATCCAGCACCTGGCCCGCGTTTAAGACTAAGGTCCTATCCGAGAACTGGGCCACCAGCTTCATGTCGTGGCTTATGAATACGATGGTGTGCCCCTCCCGGCAGAGGGCAACGATCCTCTCCATCAGTTCCCTCGAGCTTCGCCAATCGAGGCCGGTGGTCGGCTCGTCCAGAACCATTATCGGCGATCGCATGGCGTAAACCGCCGCCAGGGTGACCTTCCGCCTCAAGCCATAACCCAGGATGGCCGGCGGCTTCGAAGTATATTCCTCCAGCTTGAAGAGCCGCAGCGTCTCCGCGATCCGCCCCCTCGCCTCCTCTTCGGGGAGTCCCAAGTTGCGCAATCCGAAGCCGATCTCCTCCTCGGTGGTGGGGCAGAAGATCTGGTGGTCCGGGTTTTGGAAGAGGTACCCCACCTGGCAGGCCAGTTGCCCTACCGTCCGTCCCTTCATATCCTCCCCGTTCACGAAGACCTCGCCTCGGCGGGGCCGCAACAGGCCATTGAAGTGCTTGACCAGGGTGGTCTTCCCCGACCCGTTGGGCCCGATGATGGCCAGGCACTCGCCTTGGTTTATGGTCAAACTGAGGTCACTCAAGGTGGGGACGTGATCCTCATACCAATACCATAAGCCTTTGACCTCGACAGCGACCTTATTGTCCGAAGGAGTAGCTCTCATCTCTATCCAGCAAGGCCACTAATGGCTCACCACACAGGTTTTGATGGTCTGTCATTCTGAGGCCTCGCCCTGAGGGCTCAGCCCGAAGGGCCGCAGGCCGAAGAATCTCTCTACTCATACCATGTAGCACTCAGGTCTTCCCATTTCGGATTAACCGACTCGATCAGTGCTATCTTCTTGGCCCGTAACCACCCCTTGATCTGCTTTTCACGGGCAATTGCATCACGAACGTCTGAAAAGCTCTCGTAATAGACCAGCCGGGTGATGTTGTATTTGCCAGTGAACTTGGAGGCCATCTTGTGTTTGTGTTCATAGACTCGCCGTTCAAGGTTATTGGTGATGCCAGTATAAAGAGTCCGTGATCTATTGGTCATGATGTAGACATAGTACTGTTTCATACCAACTTATCTCTCCGAGCACCCCCCTGTCATTCTGAGCCAAAGGCGAAGAATCTCGAAATGGGGAGATTCTTCACTCCGCTTCGCTCCGTTCAGAATGACAGGCTTCGCCGTGAGCTCAGCCGAACGGTTGCCGCGGAGTTTACACTGAACGCGTGTGAAGTGTCCAGTCCAGACCGACAAACGCCTATGCTCTTCTCCTGTTGGTAAAAGGAAAAATCATCGTATCCACTTACCCTTATATGGCAAGATATATTCGACAAGAGGCGTGCGTTCCGGATACTTTGCCCGTGCTTGTTCGTACACTTCTCGCAAGTCGTCTCCAATGAAGAGCTCCTGGTTAGCGATAGCGATGCACTTGCCGGCGTATCTCTCCAACATCTCGCCCCAGTGCTCCAGCATCCATTCGGTGTCTGCCTCGTGCTCCGACCACCTCCTCTTCTCTTCCTCGGTTAATTCCCTCGTCGTGGTTTCTCCTACAATCGGCATCCTTCCTCCTCGCATTAAGAGTTATTGTTTCAAGTGATCCACCAAACCTCGCCAGGCTTCCTCCTCGCTGATGAATTGAAAGCCCGTTTCCCATCGATCGTTGAGCATCCAGGCCAATTCGCTGACCTGGGGGACCTCCAAGCCGATCTCCCCCATCCGCCCCACCTGGGAGAATACCTCGCGGGGCGTCCCCTCCATGGCGATCCTCCCCTCATGGAGCACAGCCACCCGATCGGCGAAGGCGGCGATCCCTTCGCTCTCCTGCTCCACCATGATGATGGTCGTGGCCATGGTCCTCTTCAACTCCCCTATCACCGAGAGGACCTCAGATTTGCCGATGGGGTCCAGCCCGGTGGTCGGCTCGTCGAGCACCAGTACCTCCAGCCCCATGGCCAGAACAGAGGCGATGGCCAGGCGCTTTTTCTGCCCCCCGGACAGGTGGAAGGGCGACCTCCTCCGGCAATCCTCCAGCCTGACGGCCCGCAGCGCCCAGTCAACCCTATCCCTCATCTCCTGGGGGGGAACGCCAAGGCTCTCCAACCCAAAAGCCACCTCCTCCTCGACGCTCATGTTAAAGAGCTGGCTTTCGGCGTCTTGGAAGACGAGCCCCACCCTCTCGCTCATCTCGGCGGTGGTGTGCTCGCGGGTGTCCAGGCCGGCCACGACCACCCTGCCGGAGAATTCCCCTCCCGTGGCCTGGGGCACGAGCCCATTGAGGGCCAGGCATAGGGTCGTCTTGCCGCAGCCGGTGGGCCCCATCAGGCCCAGGAACTCCCCCCTCCTCACCCGCAGGTTCACCCCCCGCAGCACGGGGATCGGCTCGCCCCCAGGCATCAAGGGGGGATAGAAATAGTGCAGCTCCTCTACGATTACAGCCTCGTTCATCATCAGCGACCGATTCGAGCGATGGGCGGGTAGGCCCGGCGCACAGCTAAGACCAGGGGGATGCCCACGATGCCCCCGGCGACGACCTGGGGGATGTTGACCGATAGGGCCTCCGCGGCCGCGGCGCCGACGCCCATCCCCAGGATGAAGGCCTCCCCCAGGAAGTAGAGGCCGAGCATCACGATGGCCCCCAGTGCCCAGCCGAGGAGCATCCTGGGCCAGCTCTGGCCCCTCCCGATGTAGCCGGCTACCAGGCCCTCCAGGCCATGGGCGAAGAAGGTCAGGGGGGCATAGAGGGCGTAGCCGCCGATGATGTCGGCCAGGCCGGCCCCCACCCCTCCGGCGATCAGGCCGATCCAGGGGCCGAAGGCGAAGGCGGCAAAGTAGACGGCCACATCGGAGAAGTTGAAGTAGCCCCTGGTGGGGGCAAAGGGGACTCTGATGGCCAGGGTGAAGACGCACACCACCGCGATCATGATGGCGGCGACGGCCACCGTCTCAGCTTCGAGCTTGTTTTTAGCCAATTGAACCTCCTGATGCGACTCTGTCTTTCAGGCGATGGGGCTCGATAAGGGCCTCTCTTTGATATTATACCCCTTCCTGTCCTTTTTGGCAACCTGCAGATGGTGGGCATCGCAACCGACGGTGAGCCTGCCGTGTCTGTATCAATTTAGTAGGTCGGGAGGATAGATCAGTTGGCGGAGAGTCTCTACCCAAGGTCTAGAAGCCTCCGGTCCATACAGGGCCGGTACCCTGGCCTGCAGCCATTCTCCTGGATCGTTTCTCTTCCGTCCCTCAGCCCTAACCGGAACGGTCGGCTTCGCCCGCGCCGAAGTGTACGCTGTCCGCCGACCACACCATCGGTTCGACTCTCCATTGGCCAGGAGTTCCCGCACTTTGGCCATGGCCCTGGCTCCCTGGATACCCCAACTCATCCCTTTCCCTCCCAGCCGTCGGGACAGAAGCTGCGCTTCATTCCCTTCTATCGTCCCCATTCCCCTCTCCTCCTCCATCCCCAGCCCCGCCTGGATGTGCCAATCGGCTCCCCGCTTTTCCTCAATGACCCTGGCCACCCAGGCCCTGGCCTTTCCCCCTTCCTTGTTGGGCCGAAGCCGGCCGAGGACTTCTCGGGCCTGTCCCCAATTTCCCTTCCGGATAGCCTCATACAATACCGCCCCCTGTTCCCCTCCGGCTTGATAACAGGACCGGGCCAGGTGAAACCCGTCCAATTGTCGGATCGCCCGCTCAAAGTTTTTCACCCCCTCATCGATCCACTTCGCTCCATCTCCGTTGATCACCACCAGGGAAATCCGACTCCAGTCCCACCGCCGCCCCAAGGCCAGGATCACCCCTTCCCAGAAATCTATCTGTTTATCTCCCTGGCAATATACCCGCTTGCCTATCAGCCGATACCGCTCCTGGGCTTGCGGAAGCCTCTCCCAACCCTCGTAGCCTATCGCCACGCGCACTTCCCCATACCTTTGCTCTTGTCGCTGCAAGCGGACAGATACACCATCGGCTTCCAAGAAGAGCCGAGGGACTACCCATTCTCCCCTTTCCGGCTCTTCTCCTCTCCCAAAACAGGCCTCGACCTCCTCCCGTTCCTGGGCAACGGCTTTCTCCGCCACCTTTTGTACCAACCGATGCAAGGTCGAAGGAGACAGTACGCCCGCCGTCATCTTCTCCAGGGCCTGGGCCGCCTCCCGGAAGGAAGTCATCGCCGTCAGGTGAAGCGCAGCCTCTTGAAGCGAAGGGGTGGCGGCCCGGTGGGATTCCCAGCCGAGATACCCATCCAGAAGGAAGTGGAACCTCCCTTCCCCATCCCGATAGAGCCGTCGGGAGACGGTCACCGGCCCAAAGCGACAGACCACGGTCCGCTCTCGAAAACCCACCACTTTCCAGTCGGAAGGGGCCTGCTGATACAACCAGCCCTCCATTTCCTGGAGCCGGTGGCGGGCCTCTTCTCTCATCCGGGCACATCCCTCCTGGTACAATTCCTCCTCCCAGTCTTGTCCTATCGGGGGCTCTTGTGGTACAATTTGACCGGCCATTGGCTTGTTCCTCCTTAGGTGTTTGGTTTCTCCCTAATGATACAAGCCAATGGCTTTCTTGCAACCTACTAAATTGAAACAGACACGGAGCCTGCCCTCTTCCTTGACAAAGATCATCAGTTTGATGTATACTTAAAATGCAAGGGACCGACATCGAACTGCCAATGTCAAGCTAAAGCAAGAACAGAGTGGCAAGGAGGGAGGAAATGGCGCGGGAGGAAGGGCGCGAAGAGGCGAGGATGACGAATACTCTCTCCGACACATATGAGAGTAAGCATAGAGTGGAGGAAATGCAGAGCTTCGAAAGCAAACGGAGAGAGTATTCGTCAGATGAGATTAAGGACTTCTATGACCAGGAGACGCGCAAGGTTGTGGAGATTCTCAAGAAGGCCGATCCGGAGAGGATCATCCGTTTCGGCTCCGTGGCGAAGGGCGGTTTACGCCAAGGTAGCGACCTGGACCTCTGTATGGTGATAAAGGAGGGAGCAGGGGAACCCCGTTTCAGGTTAAAACAGAGGCTATTTAAACTGCTCTTTGCTGAGGGTTATCGGCACCCTATCTCCCTCGATCTGCATGTCTACTCCCCGGAGGAGTACCTTTCGAGCCTTAGGAAGGGTGATCCTTTTCTAAAGGAGATTGACCAAGGGGAAGTGGTTTATGCCAAAGGCTGAGGTATTCATCGAGCAAGCGAAGTCTTGGTTCGAGAGAGCCAAAGAGGATCTGGCATGGAGCCGTTATACCCTGAAGGGGGGATTTTTCTCACAAGCCTGTTTCGGTTGTCAGCAAGCGGTCGAAAAGGCTCTGCAAGCGAACGAAAGTAGGAGGTGGTAAAGATGTCTTTAGCTTTGCCTAAGTCTACAACTCAGCTATTAACAGAGCTTACCGGCGATCCCCGGCCGGATGCGGCCTTGCTCATCGTCCTTAAGGATGCTGTAGCCTACAGGTTAGAGAAAATCGAAGCTGACCTGAGGGCTTATGAGGCCAAATATGGGATGACTTTCGATGAGTATAAGAGCCAGTGGGAGGCGGAAGATAAGCCGGAACATTACTTTTATAAAGCTGAGACAGAGTATTTGGGGTGGGAAGCCTTGGTGACCCGTAAGAAGAGGTTAGAGGGCATGTATGGCTTGCTGCCATGACCACTATTGAGCTGCTTCAAAAACTGGCCAGCGCTTGCCAGAGCTGTGATCTGGTCGAATCATATGCTGTCCAAGAGATGGATGAAGATATCCTTAGCGTCCGAGTTTTTCTAAGCGACGGCTCCTTTGTCAGCGCCTTCTATAACCTGGCCACCGCCAAAGTCGCTTTCGCCCTTGTCAAGGGCAAGCGGCTTTATGGGAAAGACAACGCTAAGATGGGACGGCATGTCCACCCCTTCGATGACCCTGAGGGACATTATCCCTGTGAGCCGGTGGATTTTGGGAGCTTTTTGAAAGAGATAGAGCAGTATTTCAAGGGACAGAAGTTCAAGTTTTCGCGGTAGCCGAGAAGTCTGGGCTGAGGGTGAAGCTGCCTGGCCAGTTCCGGGCCAGGCTAAAGAAACGCTAGGAGAAAGAAGCCATGAAAAAGATCGCCTTTCTGCTTTTAGCTTGTTTCTTAATATCGGTGATTTTGGCCTGCAGCCCTACGCCAGCAACATCGCCTAAAGCCGATGTCGGGCCGATCAGGGAATATGCTTGCGAGCTGGCCAACCGCATCACTGAGTTTAACTCGCGTGTTGAGCGTTTCGAGGCGACGGACAGAGATGGTGCGCCAGCCCTTTGCAGGGAAATAGAATTAGGTTATCGCCGGTTAAAGGCGGAGGTTTGCCCATCTGAGCTTACAACTGCGCGGGATCACGTGCTGGGGGAGATTCGCAAGTACCTTGATGGGGCTTGGGACTGGGCGGCCATCGAGGAGAAGGATGAAAGGTTCAAGAGGGGGCTCAAGGAGAATATCTCCCCTGATGTCGCGGCGATCAGGACGAATGCTACTGAACTAGTCAGCTTCGTTGATGGGTTTTACGGATTCGTTCGGGACTTTGAAGGGAGGCCTCGAGGTGAGGCCCCAGCGCTTTGTGAGGGGATGGAGTTGCGTTATCATGAGTTCCAGGCTGTAGCCTTCCCATCTCAACTCAAGGAGGCGCAGAGCCGTGTGCTTGAAGGAGTCCGTGCCTATCTAGAGAAGGCCTGGGATTGGGCGGTCAGCACGGAAGGGGATGAGGTGAAAAGGCAATACAAGAGGGACGTCTTCGAATGGGAAGCGGTGCCGACGCCTGAATGCGTGATTACCCCTACCCCTACTCCCTGACGATGCAGTGTGTGTCTTCAGTGCTGATTGAGGGTATTGTTTTTGGGTCTTGCCTTTCCTACTCGTCCTTTAAGCGCGATAAACTGACCATGCATTCGCGTCCCCCCCTTGGCCCCTGGTAACCGGAGATAGGTGCATTATGCACCGAGGAACCCGCCAAAGAGGCCAGCAAGCTGGCGAGCCAGGCCTTGGAGTTTGCCAGTAGGGGCTTAGCCTTAAGGGAGAGGCCAAAAGAGGCTATTGAGGGGTGATAGGGGGCACAAAGTGGGTACAGGGCCGCTTAGGCCTAGGGTATGGTTTAGGTGGCTGTAGGTGGAAGGCTTTGAAAGATGCGTTCGAACATCAGGATGAGGCCCCCTCCTGGGGCGGTACTTCTTTGCAGCCGAGCCAGAGGATGTCGCTCGATAGCAACAAAACCCGATGGTGAAGCAATGTTCTCTCTTCTGCAGAGGAGGCATTTACCTGCTTGTAGGACACGTTAGTGAGGATAAGCTCATAGATCATATCCTTGCTACCGACCCACCTGAAACTTTTGAGGGTTCCCGTGTACTCCTCTCCGTTGCGCAAGCGCACTTTGAACTGGGGCTCCTTGATGCCCCTGGCACGAAGATTTGCCATCAAAGAGGCCCATATTGGTATTTCGACAGGGAACCATCTTTGCCAACGCGAGCCGCCGAACCACCCAAGCCCTAAGCTGAGGCCAGAATAAGCTACAAACGCTAACAAGCGAGTGATAAACTCACCTACGGGATAATCAGGCAATGGCTTGAAAATTTCGCCGATGTTGGGGCCTTTTAGGCCTGTATAAACCAAGACAGCACCACCGATGAGAAATAGCAGCAGGGAATGGATCACAGTGCTGGCGATTATAGTGGAGACAGTCTGGTGGAAAAGATTGGGTTCCTCATAGTATCGGGGGAGATCACGCCAGTACGAACGCGCGAAGAGGAACCCAGGGGCAATAAATAGTAATGTCAGGAGGAAGACCTGAAAGTTAGATGGCAGCATATCTTGCAATCCTCTCACTTGTACTTCGAGAGAGCGACCAGCTCATGTGTTACTAAGCGCCTCGCCCGAAGGTGATGGTCTCGCCCCTGAATATCTTCCTTATGGTTTCCTCAAATCTTTTCTTTTGTTCCGGGGTCAATTCCTCTCTAGTTGGCCATGCTTTAACAGCAAGGGCTTCTTTTGTGAGCTCTTTGAATTTTTCTACTTTTTCCTCAAATCCCTTCTTCTCAAAGAAGCCAAATACACCGAATTCCTCGTAAGCTTCCTTGGCTAATTCTGGTGTCCCGAAGCCGGTCACCACTATGCTGGACACTCCTGCTCGAAATGCATCTTCTAGTAGAAGCTTGCCATCCAAATTCTCTGGGTTCGTAAAATTCTCTAATCTAAGGTCTGTTACCATTAAATTATACTGCCCTGTTCGGAGTTCCAGCGAAGCCTCGATGTAGCTAGAAACCGTTTTAACAGTGTAGCTCTCGCCCTCAAAAATGCCCTTGAGTCTCTGCTTCCAGTCCTCTTCGTCGCAAACTATTAGTATTTGTTCCTCCATAAATTCCCCTCCAATGCGAATTACTTACGACGGCGCTGCCAAGCGATGGAAGCAACGAAAAATAGAGCCATGACAATAATACTAGCAGTTACATATAGGGGGTTACTGGGGAGCCAGCCGGTCATGCTGCCAATTACCCAAGCTGCAATCCCAACTACGATGGTTGCAATGATATTATCAATAACGCCAGCGGTATGTTTTTGGATCCAGGCCGCAAGAGGTGATGATGACTTCGGTTCACTCGCAATGGCTTCTTTCACATGTTCTCTGAACCTCACAGGGTCAAAACTTGCTTTGTCGAGGAAGTCAAATACCCCGTATTTCTCGTAAGCCTCCTTAGCCAATTCAACCGTGCCATAACCGGTTACGACTATACTTGGAATTTGTCTATCATGGACATATTCCAGCAAGGGGACCCCAGAGCGATTTTCCTCGTACTCTAGACTTAACCTGAGGTCGACGACTACTAGGTCAAATGATTTTCTACGTAATTCACCTAAAGCTTCGCCGAAACTAGCAGCCATCTCAACGACATAGCCCTCATCTTCAAGAATGTCCCTAAGTCTCCCTTGCCAATCTGGCATATCTTCTACAACCAGGATCCTTTCAGGGTCTCTCATGTGGTTTCCCTCCTCCATGAAACAACCCCCGAGGTTAGATTGGGAACTATGCCTTACGCCTTCTCACCATTTTTCATCCAGAATGTCTCCCCTTTTTGCGTAGGCATTCTCTATGGCCTCCGCAACGAGCGTCTTGAACTCTTGAAGGTCGAATTTTGCTTTTGTGAGAAAGTCAAAGACGTGATGATCCTTGAAGGCTTTTCTCGCATGCTCTGCTGTGCCGTAGCCTGTTATAATTATCACGTTCGTACCTTGCTCATCAGCGAGTTTGTCAAGGTCATTGAGCAGATCCATTCCTTTAA
>Ga0315314_1000527_pt1 | contig 41384 bp, 28 predicted proteins | sample TDP9_MG_FD_203631 | JGI IMG/M metagenome (GOLD analysis project Ga0315314, IMG submission 203631) | Freshwater sediment microbial communities from Lake Towuti, South Sulawesi, Indonesia - TDP9 | ecosystem: Environmental > Aquatic > Freshwater > Lake > Sediment | place: Indonesia: South Sulawesi... | reverse complement strand
GACTTTGGAGGCAAAGAATTAAATCTATGTTCGAGAAATCTTCCGTACATAACAAAATTACCGAATTTCTAATCGCAGCACTGTCTGCCGCAGCGTAATCAATTATGAAAAGTGCGAAAGTTCACAGTATAATAATCTTGTATCAATTCGACAATGCTTCCTTGCCGGCTTTTAACGTTTCGATGATTGCATCGACGTCAAACACGCAGCCGCCCCGCGTGCCTCCTCCAATCTCCTGCATAGCGGCCCACAAGCGTGTGTCATCCGGAAGACCTGGATGAGGAGCCAGGTCAGACCGCAATTGGCGTTCAGCCAATATTTGTGAGCCGAGCTCCACGCTTCTCCGACCCGGAGGTGAGCCGGCGTCTCCAATCAAATCAACGCTTCCTTCCGTCTTATTACAATCAATGATAATCTGAATGATGTCTCCATCCAGGACCTTTCCAATCGGACCACCTGCAAGTGCTTCCGGTGCTATGTGTCCGATACAAGCGCCCGTACTAACGCCGCTGAATCGCCCATCGGTAATGACCGCAACATCCTTTCCCCAGAAAAGATGCTTCAGCGCACCTGTCACTTCCAGTATTTCTTCCATACCGCTTCCCATTGGGCCTGCACAGATAAGCACAATGACATCGCCGGACTGAATAACACCTGCTTTTATGGCCTGAATGGCGCTGCGTTCCGAGATGAACACGCGGGCAGGGCCAATCTTGTGATACAAACCTTTGGCGTCCAGCAGCGATGGGTCAATAGCGGTACTCTTAATAACAGACCCTTCCGGGGCAAGGTTACCCTGTGGCAATGTTATGGTGCTTTTCAGGCCGAGTTCACGAACTCTCTTAGGACTCATTATCACTTCATCCGGGTCGATACCGTCTTTTTGATAAAGCAGCTCCCGCAGGCGCTTTCGGCGTTCCGATTCTTCCCACCAGTCGAGGAGTCTTACTAAAGGTTCACAAGACACTGTCCGGCAATCCAGGTTTAAGAGATTCAGGCGCCGCAATTGCAGCATCACTTCGGGTACGCCGCCAGCCAGAAAGACACGCACAGTTGGATGTCCTGCCGGCCCATTGGGCAGAACGTCAACAAGCCGCGGCACCTCCCGAGTAACCTTCTTCCAGTCTTCGAGAGTTGGGCGTCTCAATCCTGCTGCGTGTGCAATTGCAGGAATATGCAACAGCAGATTTGTCGAACCACCAAAAGCCGCATAAACTACCATCGCGTTACGCACCGCTGCATCAGTTAAGACATCTTTCATAGTCAAGCCGCGTTCATACAGCCGTACCACTGCTTTGGCTGAACGACGTCCTACGTCTAGCCAGATTGCCTGGCCGGATGGCGCAAGCGCAGAGTGCGGCAGGCTTATACCCAGAGCTTCGGCGACAACCTGAGATGTTGCCGCTGTTCCAAGGAACTGACAGCCGCCGCCCGCGCTCGCACAGGTACGGCAGGTCATCTGCCTGGCATATTCCAGCGTCACCTCGCCGTGAGCAAAACGCGCTCCGATGGATTGTATCCTGCCCAAATCCTCACCTTCAGCAGGCGGAAGAGTTACTCCCCCAGGGATAAGTACAGACGGCAGCTCGCGCATAGCAGCCAGTGCCATCATCATTGCCGGCAATCCCTTGTCACAAGTAGCTATACCAAGCACTCCTTTTCGTGTTGGTAAGCTGCGGATAAGGCGCCGAAAAATTACCGCGGCATCATTACGGTAAGCCAGACTATCCATCATTCCTGGCGTTCCCTGGGTTCGACCATCACAGGGGTCCGTGCAAAAACCCGCAAACGGAATGCAATTGAGATTTCGCAGCTCTTCCGCAGCCGCTTGCGCCAGCAAACCAAGCTCCCAGTGTCCGGCGTGATACCCTAAAGCCAGGGGCGTGCCGTCACCTGCACGAATCCCACCCTGCGTGCTTATCAGCAGAAACTGCTCCTGGGCAGTCTTGGCCGGCTCCCACCCCATTCCCGCATTCTGACTCATTCCAAAGATATCGCCGCTCGGAGCATCAACAAGAAGACTATCAGTTAAAGGAATATATCCTTTTGGCCCCGCCGCGTTTGTCGTTACCTCGTAAATGCCTTCATCTTTACTATCCAGAATATCTTCAAGAGTTATCCCATTCGGCATAAAAGGGTCTCCCTTCAATAATGAGTAATCTATACGCATAGTCTAACAGTTACGGTTACTTTTGCCAGCATTTCATTTCGAGGCCGTCTGCCGTTGCTTCGTTATTAGCCAAGTCGGACCCGACAAATTGGGACACCATTACCTACACCTATGACCCAGCCGGCGCACCAAAAAGAACGTCGATGGCAGTTACATCATCAAATACGGAAAATTGGGCTATTGAAAAAGTCGGTCAACAGATGCTACAAGGAACAGCCATCGACTTCTGACGGCTGTTTTTCTTTATTTATTTCCAGCACTGACAATTAATGACCAGCCGGTAGAGAACAGAAGACGGAAATCAGAAATCAGAAGGCAGAAGACAGAATACAGAGTGGTAGTCACGAACGATAGGTGGCATTGACAGGTACTCTGCAATGCTATGTAGTTAATATTATGAATGCTCTGAAGATTTCAACCTCGTTCTGCCTTAAACTTTATTCTCAAACTCTATCCTCACGCACAATAAAAATCCTCATTTTTATCTCAAAAACAGTATAGGACTAAATTAGTCCTATATTAATTAGTGAATGATTTTCAAAATCAAAGCACAGAAAATCCAAGCTCACGCACTTAGGTCAGTGAGGATGGGCAGGTCGCGAGACCTGGCACAACGTCGCCACCACCACTACCCGACACGTTCGCTGAGACATTAGACTGTAACCATGGCTTCACCACAGTCAATAATGCTGGGTTGTACACGGTCGATTACGGCTATTACGATAACGTAACGCTCTTAGGACCACGGACTCGGTACCCAACTGCGGCCGCACAGAAAACTCTGCTAAAGTTTTGCTGGCCTGTGTACCGAATAAATTAACAATGGCAACGATACAAGTTAATCTTCTGCCCGAGCGCGAGATTCAAGACATACACGATGCGAGCATAATAATCCTTCGGGACACTGGCGTTATGGTGCATCACGAGGAAATATTGAAGCTCCTGGGCCAGGCCGGTGCAAAGGTAACCGAGGACCATAAGATAGCGCGCCTTCCAGAGAAACTCGTTATAGACTGCATCGCACGGGCCGGCAAAAAATACATACTCTATGGCCGGGACAAGAGCCAGGCAGCTAATTTCGGATATGGTAAGCTCATTCTAATGTCAAGTCCCGGACAATTCGGCTGGATAGACGCAAAGACCGGCCAGAGACGCTCTGCAACCATCCAGGATGCCAGAGACGCAATCCGTCTTGGAGATGCCCTCGACAATATCAACATCGTCGGTGCAATGGCCCAGCCCGACGAGGTTTGGGAGAAATATCGTGATGTCTTTCTCACCGGCGAACTGGTCAAGGCAACCACAAAACCAACCCGCTGCTGGGTTCGCAACGGAGCGACAGCCCGCTACATTCTGGAAATATACCGCACAATCGCAGGTGGTGATGCCGCCCTTCGGGCAAAGCCCATGGTCGAAGCCTTTCTCGAACCCATTAGCCCACTTCAGTTGCCCAGGGACGGCCTTAATATAATCAAGGAGTTCGCACAGGCTGGACAGCCCGTCAGTATCGGCCCTATGGCGATGACCTCTGCAACGGCTCCGGCAACACTGGCCGGCACACTGGCACAGGAAAACGCCGAGATATTGTCGGGCATCGTCGTAACGCAATTGCTGGCACCGGGCACGGCTATAACCTATGGCGGCATCCCGCACATTATGGACCCGCGAACAAGCATCTGCTCATTCGGCTCGCCGGAGCAGGGGCTAATGGCTTTAGCAATGGTCCAGATAGCACACTTCTACGGCTTTCCCGTTTATATCAATGTTGGTCTGACCGATGCAAAAGTGCCCGATGCTCAGGCAGGCATCGAAAAGGCGAGCACGATGCTTCTGGGTGTCCTTGCCGGCGCCGACACTTTTGGCCACTGCGGCATTTGCGGAACCGACCATGCCGGCAGTCTGCTGTGGCTGGCTTTAGACAACGAGCTTATGAATTACATAAAGCGAATCGCACGCGGTTTCGAGATAAATGCCGAGACACTGGCCACCGATGTTGTCAAGTCGGTAGGCCCGGCCGGCAATTTCCTGGCAGAACCACACACCGTCAAACACTTTCGTAAGGAACTCTGGCTGCCTGGCCAGCTCTGGACACGACAAAGCTATGACGGCTGGCAGGCTCAGGGAGCTACCTCCTTCGCAGACCGGCTCGCCGAACATGTCAGCAGCATCCTAAAAACACACACCCCGCAGCCACTCGACGAAGCTCTGTCCCTGGAGATTGACCGTATTGTCAAACATGCTGAGCACGAACTCATATAGGCAGCGTGTACTTTTGAAAACCGCCTTATGGTGCGAACTGATTTTCCTCACAGCAGATACTTGTATCAGCAAAAGACTTCTTCTATTATTATATGGCATGATGCCATATATCAATCTCATTGAAAGGGGATAACAATGATGAATACAACGCATAACAGATTGACTACTTTTTTGATGGTTTTACTACTTGTAACTGGGTGTCAGCTTGTCAAACAGACGCCTGATGCAGAGAATGCTATGCTTGATGAGCAGATAAGCTCGGGGACGTGGAGGATATTTGCGGACGTTCCCGTTCCGCGCTTTGGAGGGGCCGCGGCTGTCGTGAAAGATAAGCTTCACTTGTTCGGCGGGGTCAACATGAACCCGCATACGCCGGAGGGAAAAGACAGGGCACAGGCGGTGAAACTACATCACATTTTCGACCCGGCGACAAATACCTGGAGTGAAGGAGCCCCGATGCCGGACGCGAAGGGTTGGCCAGCGATAGCTGTGTATAGAGATAAAATATATCTGTTCGGCGGCGACAACAAGGCTATCGACGTGAGTATGACAACCACGGCGTGGGTGTACGACCCGCAGACGGATGCCTACAAAAACATCGCTCCTTTGCCCCACCCACGCTCCTATTGCTATGCTGTAACCGTAGGCAACTACATCTACATCTTCGGTGCACGGACTCTTCAGTCGGACGGCAAAGCCGACCGAAGCACCTTCCGGTATGACCCTCGCAGAAATAGCTACAAAAGAATGGCTGATATGCCCGAAGGAGCACGATTCATTGTGCACGGCAGCTATAACGGATATATCTACGCTGTCCACGGCGAGACCGACTTCGAGACTTACGCTGACGGTGTGCTCAAATATGATGTGGCCGCCGACAAATGGTCGAAGCTGAACATACCACGAATCGAACAGCGCAAATGGTACCTCAGTCAGCATTCCACACACGCAGCAATCGGTTCAAAGCTGTTTATACTGGGCGGCTGGAGCAGGGTCACCAAAACCAGGAGCAATAGAGCCGCTTACTTTGATATGACGAAAGAAACGTTCGGTGAAGTGGAGCCGATGCCCAAGGGCCGATGCTGCGGTGTTGCAGGAGTAATCGACAATAAGCTCTACCTGGCAGGTGGCTTCTGGCAATGGGTTGACGACGTTTGTGACTGCAAAGAAACGTGGGGCTTTCCATTTCCCAGATGAAGGTAAGGCGACCTGGGTAAGCAATCGGGCGCAAAAGCCTTGACTGATACTCCGAATATGGTATTTAAAGAAGCTCACAAGGTTTTTGAGACCTATTAGTGCCCCAAGAATCCATGGTAGAAAGAGGATTGTGATATGATGCGGTTCCTGAGTTATGAAGAATTGCTGCAACTGAAGCGCTGGAATACTCCAACGATTTACAATGGCTGGGAGCAGATTACCAAACACGACCGCACAAAAGGGTGCATGAATTTAGAGGAAACTCGTGACTTCATGCCTCAAATGGGGCCGATGATAGGCTACGCCGTTACGGTTGTAATCGAGCCCGGCAATCCTGACCATACACGGAATAGGCCGGATGCCTGGAAGGCTTACCAAGAGCACGTGGCCGGCGTGCACGGACCCAAAATCGTCGTGGTTCAAGACCTGGACAAACCCAATGTTGTCGGCTCATTTTGGGGAGAAGTCAACGCGAACGTGCACAAAGCGCTGGGGTGTGTCGGCACTATCACGGACGGCGCCATAAGGGACATCGATGAAATGTGCAACGCGGGCTTCAAAGCTATCGCGCGAAGGATGTGCGTTGGGCACGCGTACAGTGTGCCTGTGCAATGGGGCGGCGAGGTAGAGGCTTTCGGCTGTAGAATCAGCGAGGGAGACCTCATCCATGCCGACAAACATGGATTCCTAATCATTCCGGAAGAGGACCAAAAATCATTGTACGAGGCCGTTTGTTTTATGGATGCCAACGAATGTCGGACAATGATTGCCGCCGCCCGGAACACCACTGGAAAACCGGCTGCCCAGATATTAAGCGAACTTAATGAGTCTGCAAAAGCATTTAATAAAAATGCTGCAGAGAAGTTTCATCGAAAGGGAGAACAGTAAATATGCAAATCGTCGTGCTCGATGGTCATACGTTAAACCCCGGAGACCTGAGCTGGGCCGAGCTGCATAAGCTTGGCCAATGTTACATCCACGACCGCACGCTGTCAGACGACATTGTTCGTCGCGCACAAGAAGCCGAAATCGTATTAACCAACAAAACGCAATTGTCCAAAGAGACCATCGCGCATCTGCCAAAGCTCAGATACATCGGCGTATTGGCAACCGGATATAATGTTGTTGATGTAGAGGCGGCACACAAACAGAACGTTTGTGTTACCAATGTCCCGGCCTATAGTACAGTCTCAGTGGCCCAAATGGTATTTGCTCATCTGCTGAACTTAACCCAGCATGTCGCAGAGCATGGGCAATCTGTTCAGGCGGGCACCTGGAGCCGCAGCCAGGATTTCTGCTACTGGAATTTTCCGTTGGTTGAGCTGGCAAACCTGACTATGGGTATCATCGGGCTGGGCCGTATCGGCCAAACAACGGCAAGGCTCGCCTTAGATTTTGGGATGAAGGTCGTTTATTTCGATGTAGAAAAGTCGATAACTCCGCAGGTCGATGCCGAGGCCGTGGATTTAGACACGCTATTCCGGGAAAGCGACGTGGTGAGTCTGCATTGTCCCCTGAACGATTCCAACTTTCGATTGGTCAACGAGCAACGGCTGCAACTGATGAAGCCGACAGCCTTTCTCATCAATACAAGTCGTGGTCCACTGATTGATGAGAAGGCACTGGCTGACGCACTCAACACCGGCAAAATCGCCGGCGCAGGATTGGACGTTTTGAGCCGGGAACCACCTGAAGCCGACCACCCCTTGTTGAAGGCGAAGAACTGTTACATAACTCCCCATATTGCCTGGGCGACCAGAGCAGCTCGCCAGCGTCTGATGGACATTGCAGTAGCAAACGTACGGGCGTTTTTGAACGACAAGCCTCAAAATGTAGTCATTTAAGAAAAGCCTGGCCTTTTCATGCCGTTCCACACCTATATAGGGCCCGGACCGAGCCCGCCGAGATTGCGATAGAAAAGTAGTAAACTCTCTCGAACAACTCTCCGCCTCCTAAAGAGCAGCTCCCATTCAACTAAAAAAACAAAATAAGATGTTTTGCGGCGTCCGGCAGAATTGCCGGATTGACTCCGTCTGCGATAAACGTATAATGTTTTGTGCTTTGCACATTTTATGATAGTTCTCTGATAGCTTAGAGGAATACAGGTATGCGGTGGAGAATCGCCCATTTCTTTCATAAGCCTGTAGAGAGCGACAATCTCCTGGCCGAGTTTGAAGACACTTTAATGCTCATCGTTGACCCCGAGCAGTTAACTAATAATTTGCTAAGCAAACTCAAGGAGCTGATAAGTGTGGAAAAAGCCTTTGTCTATCTTGTAAACCAGAGTGAGCCATCTCGAGCTTTCTCTGTGGTGGATAAGGTCTCTGAAGGTGCATCCTGGTTGCCGGATCTCGCCGTCAATGGCAAAATAGCACAATGGTTCCGTGCAAATCGACAAATCTTATTTTTTAAGGGCAACAATGACGTAACAAACTATTTGAGCACAGAGCTTCAACCATTTCTTGATTTGTCCGTTAATCTGGCTTTCCCCCTTATTTCGATGGACAGATTAATTGGTATAGTGTTTCTGCATTTAAGTCAGGAGTCGCTGAATAAAAATCAGATTGCAAATTTGCAGGTGCTTGGCAAACAAGCCGGTTTAGCGTTCGAGAATGCCCTTCTCTTGAAGGAGCGATTACGCCAGAATGAGCGAATGTTCCGGGCTGAGCAATTAGCAACAATGGGCCAGTTCGCCGCCGGTATCGCACACGAGCTTCGAAATCCCCTGACGGCGATTCGCAGCACAGTACAGTACCTTGCGAGCGATTTTGCTGAAGAGACGGTTCAAAAGAAGCTCGCCAATGACATATTGGGCGAGGTCGATAGGCTAAATAATATTGTGGGTAATCTACTTTCACTTGCACAGCCGGCCGAGAGTAACCCGGAAGAGATAGATGTTCCTCAAGAAATCGACCGTTGCCTGAATTTCATTGAGGCTAAAGCTAAAAGTCAGAATGTCAAGTTACAAACAGATTTTGAGAACAACCTGCCAAAGCTTACATTTGACTGCGCCGAGTTACGTCAACTGCTTTTGAATATCATGATGAATGGACTGCAAGCTATGCCTGAAGGTGGAGCGCTATCGGTCAAAGCCCGCCTGCTGGCTGAAGAAAGCCGTAACTTTAGGACAGACAGCAAAAGAATTTTGATAGAGATTGAGGACGAGGGTCCTGGGATACCTCCCCACCTGCGTGAAAAGGTTTTTGAGCCTTTTTTTACAACAAAAGCCGGCGGTACAGGTCTCGGACTGGCCATTTGCAATAGTATCGTCAGACGATATAATGGAGAAATCTGGGTGGAGAAAGCTAAAAGCGGCGGAACAGAAGTCAAGATAGTATTGCCCATAAGCTAAACACAGCGCTATGGAGTCAAGTTATATGAAGAAATCCAAAGTGCTTATTATCGACGATGAAGCCGGCATACGTTCCATTTTGTCTGCGCTGCTGACGAAAAATGGTTACCAGGTAGAGGTTGCCGATTCCGGTGAGTCAGGGCTTGAATTATATGCTCAATTTATGCCGGCTGTTATCCTGCTGGACCTTAAGATGCCCGGAATCGATGGGATAGAGGTGATGGAGATACTTAATAAACGGCTCAATGCCGACTGCAAAATTATAATAATGACCGCGCATGGAGAGGTTCGTTCCGCGGTTGAAGCTATGAAGAAAGGGGCCTTCGACTATCTCCAGAAACCTTTTGATAACGATGAGCTTCTGGCCATAATTTCTCGGGCGGTAGAGATGGTAACACTCAAGCGGAGGGTCAAACAGTTGGAAGACCAGCTTGAAGAAACCTACCGGTTTGAAAATATTATGGGTGTCTCTGATAAGATGAAATCGACATTCTCTCTAATGCGAAAATTTGCCGCCACCGATGGCACAGTTTTAGTTTACGGTGAGAGCGGCACAGGGAAAGAATTAATAGTGCGGGCTATTCATCAGGCAAGTAAACGCAAATCCGGGCCATTTGTTGTGGTTAATTGTGGTGCCATACCTTCAAATCTTATCGAGAGCGAGTTTTTTGGTCACGAGGCAGGCTCGTTTACCGATGCCAAAGAGCTTAGGATAGGTAAATTCGAATCTGCTAACGGCGGCACTTTGTTTCTTGACGAAATCGCAGAGCTTACTCTTGAAGCACAAGTGAAGCTTTTGAGGGTTATCGAGGAAGGAACTTTTTCACGTGTGGGTGGCAACAAATCCATCGCGGTTGATGTCCGTGTAATGGCAGCTACAAATAAGGATTTGTCAACGATGGTTCAGGAAAGAAAATTTCGAGAAGACTTATACTGGCGTCTAAATGTTTTAAGTTTGAGCGTCTGCCCGTTGCGTGAGCGCAAAGAAGACATTCCAATACTGGTGGATTACTTCCTTGAGAGGTATGCTACACCTCTGGGGACAGAACAACCTGCTGTCTCTGAAAAAGCATTGGATTTATTGATGGCGTACGACTGGCCGGGTAACGTAAGAGAACTGCAGAATTGTATTTATAGCGCAATTACGGTTACGAGCAGCTCGACAATTGAACCGGATGACCTGCCGAAACGAATTTACCTGGATTCGAAACAGCCGGTGGTATCTGGTGTTGTAATGGATACATCACTCGCTGAGATAGCAGCCCAGGCTACGGCCAAAGCCGAACAGGAGGCAATAAATAAGGCCCTTTTAGAAACCGGCGGCAATCGTGAAAAGGCCGCTGAGCTGCTTGGCATCGGCCGAAAAACTCTCTATCGAAAGTTGAGACAATACGGCATAGAATAAGGACTCTGTTTGATATTTATGTGTCATTCCTGACCCAAGTGTGTCAGCCCTGACACGGTGGACACCCCAAAAGTAACTTCTCTGACATAAATATTTTTTGAACATATCTCCCTTTGACAAAAGGACTTAAACAATTCGTTTAGAACAACACCCCCTTTGGCACGCTTTTTGCAAATCTACAGGTTCAGCGAAGTGAATCAGCAACCAAGTAGTTGAATTCTGAAGATATTATACAACGTACAATAGAGAAAGAGAACCCCCCATGATTTGGAATATTGCCAAAAAAGAGTTTCTGTTGAACCTGATGACCTTCAAGTTTGCTGTCGGAACAATAATTTGTGTGGTCCTGATGGCCGTCTTTACGCCTATTCTGGCAAAGGACTATCAGCGAAGATTAGAAGACTACAATGCAAACGTCGCCGCGAATGAGGCAGAGTTTGGAAAAGTCAAAGTGTACATGACTATCACACCCACAGCTTATAGACCGCCTAATGTGCTTTCAGTCTTCAGCGAAGGACTGGAGAAGCAATTGAACCAATCTGCAAAAATAGAATTGGGTGGTGTTCCTGAGACAATTACGACATCAGCAGCGGGCAATCCATTTCTGTCTGCCTTCCCCACACTGGACGTCATGCTGGTTTTGAAAGTTGTAATGAGTATTTTAGCAGTTTTGGTCGCTTATGACACGATATCTGGTGAAAGGGAGAAAGGCACACTCAAGCTGACACTCTCAGGTACAGTAGCCCGCTATCAAGTCCTGCTGGGTAAGCTACTGGCGGGGCTGGCAACTTTGATTATTCCTGTCACAAGCGCATTTATTGTGGGACTGTTAATACTTCAGTTTTTCCCAATGGTTAGTTTGGCCGGAGCAGACTGGATACGTATCGGGCTAATGTATATCGCCTCGTCAATTTTTATCTCAGCAATGTATAACATCGGTCTGCTATTCTCCTGTCTGATGAGGAAATCCAGCATTTCGCTGGTGCTCGGACTGTTCGTCTGGGTTGTCTTAGCAGTAGTGGTCCCCAATGTAAGCATCTACTTTGCTAATTATCTTCGGCCCACCGATGCCAGGGAAAAAATGGATGCTCAAGTGAAAGCACTGGTGCAAGAAAGGGATAACGAGATTTATGATCTGACTAAAACGCTTAGAGATGGGGGTAATTGGTCCGGAGCGTACGGAGCTTTTGGGGGATTCTTCGTTTTATATTGTGACGAACTTTATAGGCGTGATCTCCAGAAAAGGTATGCCCGCTCTGAACCGATCAAAATCAAGTATGCAGACAGAATATTTGAAGTGCAGCAACAATATCTTGCTGGGCTGAACAAACAGAAATACCTTGCAGGCGCCATTGCACAGGTTTCTCCTATCACGCTCTACGAAAACTTGATGTCGGCTCTGGCCGGGACCAATTTGGGTAGCTATGAACACTTCAGGAACCGGGTCAAAAAGCACACAAATGTAGTTATAGAGTATATCCGTTCCAAAACGGAAAACTTCTCTTCGTTGTCCTATTTTACACCGACCAAGGAAGAAGATCACTTAGAGTTCGTTGAAACAGTCAGAAGAGCGTATGACAGAGGTTCTATAGATTCTGCGGAGACAACATTCTTGCGCGAGAAGTTCGATGAATTTTGTAAGGAAAAGCTCAAGCAAACCCCCTCCCTCAACCTGCAAGATTTGCCTCGATTTACCTGTGGGCATGAGAGCCTTGTAAGAACTCTCCAAAGGACCATCTCCCACATAACGTTACTGCTCTTTATCAATGCTTTCTTCTTCACATTATCTTTTGTGGCATTTCTGAAATATGACATAAGGTGAAGTTATAATTATGCTAAGCAAAATCGAAGTTCAATTTGGAGTGGCATATGGTTCGTCAAATCATATATAAGGAGATCTTAGAAAACCTTATGAGTCTCCGTTTTACTCTGTCCTTGCTTTTAAGCATTTCACTCTTTGCAGCCGCTGGCTTCGTGTTCGTGGCCAAATATAAGCAGGAGTCGCAGGATTACTGGAAAAACACAAACGAAAATCTTTTGGGGCTGAGCGAACAGACGAAACGACTTTGTGACGTGGCCCTTTATGAGCAGACGGTCTATAGAAAACCGAAGTCGTTGGCTTTTTGTACAGAGGGTTTTGAGAAATATTTCCCTAATTGCTTGAGATTCGACATTTTCTCGATGCATGACACTGAGGTAAGGAGGCAGCGTAACTTTGACCTTGTCCGCTCGATGTATAGCACTGAGGTTGGTAGCCGAGGTAACCTTGACCTTGTCCGCTTTAGCGATATAGACTGGGTTTTCATCATCTCACTGATTCTTAGTTTCGTAACATTGATTTTTACTTATGACACTATCTGCGGAGAGAAAGACGTGGGCACACTTCGCCTGATGTTAGCGGCATCGATTCACAGGCACAAAATACTCATAGGTAAATACATTGGTGTGATGCTTACTCTGGGGATACCTCTGCTCCTGGGCCTGTTGGTTAACCTGCTCATTGTAGTTTCTTCCAGAGATGTTATTATAAATGCCGGTGATTGGCTTAAAATCCCTACTATTGTGCTGTTGTCCTTTCTGTATCTCTCTTTTTTTGTGTGGCTGGGGATGTTTGTCTCCAGTCGAACCGCTCACTCCGCCAACAGTATGGTCATCCTCTTGCTTGCGTGGGTGGGATTGGTCATTTTGATACCGAGCTTCGGCAGAATTATCTCTGATGCGACCTGCGAAAGTCCCACTCAGGCAGAATTGCAGAGGAGGTTAGCTGAAGTAAGAAAACAGATTGCGGATGATCGCGCTTCCGGGAAATTTGGCAAGAATGCAGATTCTTTTGGTTTCAAAGTCAAGAACCCTCCAGGGACAGCCCAGTTGATGAATGCATCGACAGAAGCACATAATCAGGTTTATGAGGACCACCTCAACAAGTTGATAGCCCCACTGATTCTTGGGCGTTCTTTTACCGGGTTCTCACCAACGGTGCTTTATCAATGCGCCTCTGAAGCCGTTGCCGGAACCGGTATCAATCGATTCAAGAGTCTATACCAACAAGTCAAAAGATACCAGGCAGAGCTAAAGGAATATGTCCGCGGCAAAGATGCAGAAGACCCTGAAAGTCTTCATCTGCTCTGTGCCCACAGTCAAGCTATAAGAGACTGGGGAGTTATTTCTAAGAAACCCGTAAGCTTCGATACCGTGCCGAAGTTTCAGGAGCGGGACCTTGCGCTTGGCCAATCACTGAAATTGGCCATCTGGGACATCGGCTTGTTAACGCTGTTCAACCTGGTCTTCTTTGTTGCATCCTTTGTGTCTTTTTTACGTTACGATGTGCGATAAGAAGAAAATACGAAATTCGAATCTGCCACAGGCGTATTGGAATCTGAAACAAATTCAAACCCCGGCTCGCCGGGAAAATACAAAATTCAAAGAGAGAGTAAAATGGAAATAAGGCAATCTTACAGAGTGGTGTTTCTGATGGCTATCGTATTTGGTTGGCTACAGGTGGGGCAGTCCGTCATTGCTGCGGTGCAGCAATGCCGGATTGCGGCGGAAAGGCTTGACCCTTCACTTGTGCGAATCGAACAGCGTCTCGAGGAAGAAACTTTGAGAGGTCCTTCAGAACCTAACTCGCTTACGTACCTGCGGGCGATTGGAGAGAAGCCGGCCCGAAGTGTATCACCCAGACAGATGAAAGCCAAACGCACTCTGACTCTCGAAGAGTGCCTGCAATTAACATTCGCCAACAGTAATGAAATCAATCAAGCACGCCAGCAAATACTTGCTGTTGGGGGCAGTAAGCTGATTAACAATTCAAGGTTTTTACCCACCCTTGAGATTATCAATCAATATGAACATCTTAGAAACTTCGAGTCTGAAAATGCTAATGATGATGCGCTATCAATAAGTGCAAGAATCAGCCAGAGGATTCTTGAATATGGTAAAGACCACCCTCTCGATTTGACCCTACGTGACGAGCAGCGTGCAGCGCTGTTCAATTATGAAAATAAGGTTGCCAGCATTTTTTCGCAGGTGCGCAAGGCGTTCTTTATCATAAAGCTAAAGGGACAACAGATTGCCACCCGCCAGGAGCTGCTCGAGCAATTCGAGAGGCAATACCAGATAAAGCAGCAGAGGATGGACGCAAATAATCTGAGTGTTAGGATGGAGGTTCTGACGGCCTACTCAAATGTCCTCAATGAAAAGTCGCAGATAAATGCTCTGGAGCGTGCCAGATTCAATCGTAAAATGGAATTATTACGACTAATTGGTCTGCCGGTCGGGGCTGACCAGGTGGAATTCGATGGCCAAATGGATAGTTTTGGTCTCGGCGATTTTGATATGGATGAAATGATTCGCCTTGCCCTTGCCCAGAACAGCCAGTTGGCATTAGCCGAAGCCATTGTGGCCGAGCAGCAGAGGTTTCTGGACCAATTACGTTTCGAATACATCCCGGACCTGCGTATTAGCACGGGCTATCAAGACAAAGACGGCAAGGTCGGCGCAGACCTTATTAACCAGAATGATAACTGGGGTTTAGACATATTTGGCCAGCCAAAGGTCCCGGGATTAAAAGAAGAAAGGTCGCAAAACCTGGGTTTATTTGGCAATGAAATAACTTTGAGCGGGCCCGACCCCGGGTGGTTCGCAGGTTTACAATTGAGAATACCCATTACCGAAGGTGGGGCACGCAAAGGAAGACAAATCGAGGCTAAAGCTATGCTCAACAGCTTGAAAGCTGGCCTCGAAGACCAAAAGGATTTAATCGAGCTGGCGGTACGCCAGAGTTACAAGCTCCTCGCTGAGCAGAAATTCCAGGTTGAATTGGCACAGGAAAATGTCAATATCGAGAACCAGAGATTCTCTATAAAGACCGAGCTAAGAGACGTCGGCAGAATCACCGATGACGAGCTGGAAACCTTTCGTGGAAAGTTCTTTACTGCTCAAGACAGCTTATTCCAGCAGCAGGAGATAATGATTGAACGTCAGGAAAATCTGCGATTAGCAATACGTTATTTTAAGTAAGGGGTTATTTGAAATGAGCAGAGTCTATAAAATCAGATATGTTTTGATGGTGATATCTACGTCATTCTTGACGGTCTCAGCATACGCACAGCAGGAAACTAAGACACCAACCAAAGAAACTGATAAAACAACCAAGACGCGGACGGAACTGTTGAATGAGCTTAGTCTCAGAGCGGCTCTGGTTGACCTCGAAAATGCCAAAGAGACACACGACCGCTACGAAAGCCAGTTAAAAGCCGCTGAAGGACTTTTTAAGAAAAGTATTATTTCCCAAAAGGAGCTTGATGAAGCTTTGTCGGCCTACACCCGAGCCCAGCAACTGCTCAAGCAGGCCGAAATTGAGCTCGATAGAACGAAGCTGAGTTTTCTCGCTAACGCAACACACATTACAATTATGGAAGCCAAGAAGTACTACGACAGCCAAGGCCGGCGAATGCTTGACCTGGTTCTAAAGAACAACTCCAATTTGACTCTGGCCGAATCAGCACTGGGTTTATCTGAAACCCCAAGCGAATCGCAATTTACATCAGGATGGCAAAGCCCTGAGCAGATACGAGCCTTACTTAACATTGAGAACATAATCGTCTCGGTCGTCAATGACACCGCCTCAAGCATAGGCAAACCCTATGAAAAGATAATACCCATATTGCACTACGATAAGCAGGAAAAGCTTACCTTTACACTGCTCACGGATGTCCAGGAGGCGGGAGTAAAGTTACAGTACCTGGACAAGACCGTAACAGAAAAGATTTTCCTCGAAAAGGAATCGCTCCAGGAAATACCAACTGTTGTAGCTTCGCAGTTTTCCCAGGAAGGCCAGCTCGGCACTGATATCCGTTACGACCTCGACCTTGAAATGCTTGTCACCTCCGATACAAGTTTCTCCCTGCTGGTTACGAATCTTCCCCCGCAAATCAACTTTTCATTTATCGATTCAGGCAGCGGAGCCCGCATTACCAGCGTGCGTTTTACCGAAGAAGTCAGCAAACACGACCTGGCTCTGCGGGTTTCCATTCCGCAGAAGCTCGATGTTAAGATGATTGACGAAACGATACGCTTCCAGGCCTGGGTGGTTACGACCAAACAAGTTGAACTGCTCAACATTTTGAAACAAGAGTATGCCGGCCAGGTTATACCGGCTGAAAAGCTCAGTCAGATAAAGGCGGGCAGGGTCGATTTGGCGCTGATTCCCAAAGGAGCCGGTCGGCTGGAAATTATGATAAACAATCTCTTTGAGGAAATAAAGCCACAGCAGGACGTCCACATCAAGGCCGACCTGCATAATGATGGCACTCTAACCCTGTTTAATATCGTTCCGGAGATATCGCCCCCGCTGGGCTGGACGGCTGAAGTCGTTCCGAAATTGATAGAAAGACTCTCGCCGGACGATAAGCAATCGATACAAATACATCTCAGCCCGGGTAATGATGTCAGCGTCGGCGAATATGAGGCCCAGATTGAGGCTCGCGGCCAATCAGGCAGCGAAGTAATAGAGGCCATCGAAAAACGGCTCAAAGTGAAGATCACCGCAGAGACGAATATTACGGCCACACTCCTGCTGGTAGGCGGTTTGGTAATATTGATTGTCGGGATTGTTGTCTTTGGAGTGAAACTTAGTAGAAGATAAGAAGCAGCAGTCGGGGACCGGCAGAGAAAAAACTCTGACTGAACCCTGATTTCTAACTGTTTGAGGAGAATTATGATTTGGAAGATTGCCAAAAAAGAGTTTCTGCTGAACCTGATGACATTCAAGTTTGCCGTTGGGACTGTGGTTTGCGTAGTTCTAACGGCCGCTTTCATGCCCATTTTGGCAAAGGACTACCAGCAGAGACTCAGAATGTACGATGATAATGTGGCGCGTAATGAGGCCGAGTTGAGGAAGGTGAAGGTTTATAAGAATATTACACCCACCATATTTCGGCCGCCGGCGCTGCTGTCGGTCTTTAGCGAAGGACTGGAGAAGCAAGTTGACGACTCAGCTAAGATAGAGTTCGACAAGATTCCCCAGATGCGCGGGGCGGCGGTTCAAGGCAATCCGTATCAAGCAATCTTTCCGGTCTTTGATGTATCATTGATTTTCAAGATTGTCATTGGTGTCCTGGCTCTGCTTGTGGCGTATGACGCCATATCGGGTGAAAAAGAGCGAGGAACATTGAAGCTGATACTATCAGGCACAGCCAGGCGCTATCAGGTGCTGCTGGGCAAGCTCTTAGCAGGGCTGTTGATTCTGGTCGTTCCCGTCACGGCAGTATTTATAATCGGGCTGATTATACTGTTATCTTTCCCATTGGTGGATTTGGCCGGTTCGGACTGGATTCGCATCGGCCTGATGTATCTTGCCTCATTAGTCTTTATCTCGGTAATGTACAATGTGGGGCTGCTATTTTCCTGTCTGACAAAGAGGTCAGCCATCTCTCTGGTACTTGGGCTGTTTCTCTGGATAGTCTTGGTCGTGGTAGTTCCAAACGGAAGTGTTTACTTCGCTGCACAACTGCGGCCTCTGCAACCGGACGAAAAACTCGATGGACAGATTGCGGCACTGCAACAAGAGTTTGAAAGCGAGTTTAATAAAAGCAAGCCAGCTATGCCTGACGTAATCGAGTCCGATGACGGGGATGCTTTTGGGCACTGGTATCCCCGCCTACTTAATAAAGGCGGTATGGAGTACTACCAAGCATGTTATCGCCTTGAGCACACGCTTGGAGTCAAATACGCGGATAAGTTTTGGGAAGTAGAACAACGCTATCTCAACGATCTGGCCAAACAGAAGAGTCTCGCCAGCAACCTTTCACGTATCTCACCCATTTCGTTGTACGAAAATGTGATGTCCGGTTTGGCTGGAGCCGATATCACCAGCTTCCAGTCATTCATAACCAGCGTGAAGGCGCATCGCAATAGAGTTGTCGAATATATTCGCTCCAAAACGGATGAATTTTCCGCAACATCTTTGTTTACGACCTGTACGAGAGAGGAGATGGAACAATATGAGAAAGGAGCAGATAGTGCTGTAGAACATCCCTCTCTTGACCTACGCGATTTTCCTCGGTTTATCCAAAAGACTGACATCGTGGGAGACCTTCGCAGCGCCATTCCAGACCTGGCCCTGTTGATATTTGTCAATATGCTGTTTTTCACACTGTCTTTTGCGGCGTTCACAAAGTATGACGCCAGATGAATATGAATACGGTCTTGCATAAAGATGGAGGATACAAAATGATTCGTCAGATTGTACGCAAAGAGATTTTAGAAAACGTTCTAAGCCTGCGCTTCATCCTATCGCTTCTATTGACCATCGCGCTATTTGCTGCAAGTGGCTTCGTGTTCCTGAGCAGGTACGCAAAACAGTCACAGGATTACTGGAAAAAGACAAATGACAATCTCTCCGCCCTGCGTGAACAATCGAGTCAGTTGTACCGATTGGCGTTCTACCAGCAGAAGGCTTTCCGCAAACCAAAACCGCTTACCTTTTGCGTGGAGGGATTTGAGAAATCTCTGCCCAATTGTTTTATATTCAACGTATTTACAACTGAGTTGCCTGCGATAGAAGGCCGAGGCAATTTCACCTTGCCTCATTTCAGCGACATTGACTGGGTCTTTATCATCTCGCTAATCCTTAGCTTTGTGGCACTTGCTTTTACCTACGACAGTATTTGCGGAGAGAAGGAGCAAGGTACACTCTGCCTGGTACTGGCAGGCACAATTCCAAGATATAAAGTGCTTCTTGGTAAGTACTTGGCCGCAATGTTCACATTAGGTATGCCTTTGCTTGCAGGACTTTTGGTGAGCCTGGTGATTGTGGTTTCCTCCAAAGAAATCGTTATCAGTCCTGGTGACTGGTTGAGAATCCTCACCATTGTGTTTTGGTCTTTTCTGTATCTTTCTGTCTTTGTACTGCTGGGATTGTTTGTCTCCAGCCGAACAGCCCATTCAGCCAATTCTATGGTCATCCTTTTGTTGGCTTGGGTTGGGCTGGTTATTCTCCTGCCGAGCTCTGGAAAAATCATCTCTGGTGTATCCTCCAAAAATCTTACTCGGGCAGATTTAGAAAGGCGCTTGGACGAGACGAGCCGCCGGGTCTGGGACAATCACGAGAAGTTCGGGAAAAACGCAGCCTCTATGAGTACCGACCCGAAGTCGCCTATCAACAATCCGCCTGCACGAGCCCGGCTCGTAACTGCGGTGACAGAGGCGACAAATCAGGCTCGCAATGACCACCACAACCAACTATTGGCTCAGACTCTTACCGGGCGCAATTTCACATCTCTTTCGCCAACCGTAATCTATCAACGCGCATCCGAGGTAATTGCCGGCACAGGAATTAGCCACTGCGTGAACCTGTATCAGCAAATCAAACCATACCAGACTGACCTGAAGGAATATATACGCAGCAATGATGCTGAAGACTCTAACAGTCTCCATTTGATATATGATGAAGAGGGATGTGCACGGCATTGGACGACTATCTCGCACAAGGCCGTTGACTTTGATACTGTGCCGAAGTTTCAGGAGCGGGACCTTGCGCTTGGCCAATCTCTGAAACTGGCCATCTGGGACATTGGATTACTGGTACTGTTCAACCTTGTTTTCTTTACAGCGTCTTTTGTATCATTCTTGAGATATGACGTGAGGTAATAGAAAATGGTTTAAATTTAAAGAATACGAACCTTTTAGCAAGAAAGGACCAAAAATGATTGAGATTAATGAATTGACAAAAAGGTATGAGGATGGTGTTCTGGCACTGGACCATGTCAGTTACAAAGTCGAGCCGGGCGAGATATTCTGCCTGCTGGGCGCAAATGGCGCGGGTAAAACAACCACCATCAACATCCTGCTGGATTTTATCCCGCCAACCAGCGGCTCGGCCACTATCAATGGACACGACTGCAACAAGTTTCCCCTGGAGGCCAAAAAGTATGTCTCTTATGTCTCCGAGAATGTCCAGCTTTACGGGATGTTCACGGCCCGGCAGAATCTGGCCTTCTTTGCAGAATTGGCCGGAAAGAAAGGACTCAAAAAGAAAGATTATGACAATGTAATGCGCATTGTAGGTCTGCCGGAGAGGGCGTTACGCATGCGGCTCAAGCATTATTCCAAGGGCATGCGCCAAAAGCTGGGCATCGCTATCGCGCTGCTGAAAGACCCTCCGGCTATTCTGATGGACGAGCCGACCAGCGGGCTCGACCCTACCAGCGCCAAGGAATTTCTGGACCAGCTACGTCGGCTGCGTGAACGGGGCAAGGCTATTCTGATTACTACCCACGATATTTTCAGAGCCAAGATGATAGCGGATAGGGTAGGCATTATGAAGCAGGGACGCCTGGTTGCCATCCGAAAGAGGCAGGACTTCAAGCACGCAGACCTCGAAGAAATCTACATGCACGAAATGGAAGCAGCTGAGACCGTGTCGTAAATAGTGTTTTTTATAATACCCAAATCCCATAGCGAAGTGCTATACTTGCCCTCTAACCTGGCTCTCCGCAGTCCCGAAAATCCCGAAAGGGACACCTTGCGGCGGATGCCTTGCGGCAGAACTCTATTTTGCCAGGCCTAATACGGCATCATCCTTTAACCGTTCTTTAACCAACGGTCGATTGCCGCCGCTGCCTCGCGTCCGCTCTTAATCGCGCTTGCAACCAATGAAGCCCCGTTAACCGTGTCTCCCGCGGCGAATACCCACGGCTCGCTCGTCCGGCAGTTATCCACAACCACATTGCCCCGTTCATCACGTCGCAAACCAAGTTCTTTTACCAGCCCCTCATAGACCACATGGAGAAATCCCAGCGCCAGAAGCACAAGGTCCGCCTTCAGGACAAAGTCGGTGCCCGGCATCTCTTTCATTTTCCACCCATTCGCTTCTTTAATCCATTCAATCCTGCATCCATGCAATTCACCAACGCGGGTCTCATAACCGGCGAACTTCTTCGTCATCACGCCCCACCATCGCTCGCAACCCTCTTCGTGAGAGGAAGACGTCCGCATAATCCGGGGCCACATCGGCCAGGGAGTATCCGGCGGCCGGCTCACAGGCGGCTCAGGCAGAATCTCCAACTGATATATATGCCTGGCTCCCTGCCGACGAGCAGTGCCCACGCAATCGCTTCCAGTGTCGCCTCCGCCCAATACAACCACAACCTTATTGTTCGCTGTAACGACCTCGGGCTCGCCCCGCCCCTCCGAGGGGCAGGGTTCGTCAAGGGATTTGGAAGCATTTAGTTTGTTCTGTGCAGTCAGAAACTCCATCGCAAATAAGATATTTTCATAGCCCCTGCCCGGCACATTAAGCTCTCTTGGCTGACCAGCACCCATTGTCAGACAGATACAGTCAAACATCTTCCGCAAGTATCGAGCAGAGATGTCCTGCCCTGCATTCACGCCGGTTTGAAACTCCACACCCTCAGCAGCAAGCTGCTTTAACCTGCGGTCAATAATGTGTTTTTCAAGCTTAAAGTCGGGAATCCCATATCGCAGCAGGCCGCCGATTCGCTCATCTTTTTCAAAAACGACTACATCGTGTCCTGCTCGTGCCAACTGCTGGGCAGCAGCTAACCCGGCGGGTCCTGAGCCTATGACCGCAATACGTTTGTTTGTCTTGTGCTCCGCAACCCTTGGTTTTATCCAGCCCTCGGCAAAACCCCGCTCAACGATTTGACACTCAATCTGCCTTATTATAACAGGCTCATCATTGATGCTAAGGGTACAGGCAGCTTCACAGGGAGCGGGACATACGCGGCCTGTAATTTCCGGGAAATTGTTCGCCGAATGAATTTGGTCGCACGCATCCTGCCAACGGTTTGTATAGACAAGCTCGTTGATATCAGGTATGCAGCTCTCAAGAGGACAGCCGACAGCGTGGCAAAACGGTATTCCGCAGTCCATACACCGCGCAGCCTGCCGATAAATCGCATCAGGAGTAAGAGGCAGCTCAAATTCTGCGAAGTCATGGACCCGCTCATCTACTGGTCTATAGGCCGCTTTCGCACGTTCATACTTTAGGAAGCCTTTAACTTGTCCCATAAAAAACCTCCTCTGTTGCAGGTGTTGTTTCAGTGTCCCGCTGCTCGGCTGCACGCATCTTCTCCAGAGCCTTGCGATAATCTATCGGGACGACTTTGACGAACCTGCCGACCATATCGGGCCAGGCGTTCAGAATGCTTTTTGCACGTTTGCTGCCGGTCCACTTTAGGTGCTGCCGGATTAGGTCTCGAAGCAGCTCCACATCCATTTCCTGCCAGACGCTTTCCAGCTCAACCATGTCAAGATTGCAAAGCGTGTCGAACAACTGCATCTCGTCGAGAACATAAGCAATCCCTCCGCTCATACCGGCTGCAAAATTTCGGCCTGTCTTACCGAGGACCACAACTGTTCCTCTTGTCATATATTCGCAGCCATGGTCACCTACCCCCTCAACTACCGCCGTTGCACCGCTGTTGCGGACGCAGAAGCGCTCACCAGCCATTCCATTGATGAAAACTTCGCCTGCCGTTGCCCCATATAGCACAGTGTTGCCCACTATAATATTCTCGTGGGCCATGAACGGTGAGGCTTGCGGTGTGATGACAACAACTTGACCGCCTGAAAGCCCTTTGCCAAGGTAATCATTGCTGTCTCCTATAAGCCGCAGCGTAATGCCTGGTGCCAAAAATGCACCGAAGCTTTGCCCGGCTGAGCCACGAAAAACAATTTCCAGCGTACCGTCGGGCAGCCCTGTGGGTCCACACCTATTGACTATGTAGTTGCTCAGAATAGTGCCTACCGTTCGATTGACATTGTGAATCGGCATCTCAATCACAGTTCTCTCTTTGTTCTCGAGGGCCGCGTTAGCCTTTTTGAGAATCTGCCAATCAAGATGGTCTTCGAGCTTGTTTGGTTGATTATTGATTTGCGACGTTAGGCGTCCTGCGGACCGCACAGCCATAGGGGCGGTGACGTCCGGCTTGTATAGTATGGCCGAGAAGTCCAGCCCTTTTGCCTTCCAATGGTCGATGCCGCTGTGCACTCCACAGTCCCGAAAGGGACACCTTGCGGCGGATGCCTTGCGGCACTGCAATCGGCCGATTCTCCCAACCATATCCTCGAATTTGCTAAAACCGAGCTCAGCCATAATCTGTCGCACTTCTTCTGCCACAAAGTACATGAACCGCTCGATATACTCGGGTTTTCCCGCAAATCGCTTGCGAAGCAGAGGGTCCTGGGTGCCAATTCCAAATGGGCAGGCCCCTTCATGGCACTTACGCAAAAGCGTGCAGCCTATGGCTACCAGCGCAGCCGTGCCAAAGCCGAAACGCTCAGCCCCCAGCAGCGCAGCTATTGCTACGTCTCTGCCGGTTTTCATCTGGCCGTCAACTTGAATCTTGATGCGGTCCCGCAGGCCGTTCATTATGAGCACCTGTTGTGTTTCGGCCAAACCCAGCTCCCAGGGACTCCCGGCATGCTTAATCGAAGAAAGCGGGCTGGCACCGGTTCCACCATCATGGCCGCTGATAAGAACCTCATCGGCATTGCCCTTGGCAACCCCGGCCGCAATCGTGCCAACACCCACCTCGGCCACGAGCTTTACCGATACCTTGACCCCAGGATTGCTGCACTTGAGGTCGTAGATTAGCTGTGCCAAATCCTCAATCGAATATATATCATGATGAGGTGGTGGTGATATAAGGGTAACTCCTGGTGTCGAGTATCGAAGAGCGGCTATTTCCTCAGTTACCTTATGTCCCGGCAATTGGCCCCCTTCACCGGGCTTTGCCCCCTGTGCTATCTTTATCTGCAGCTCCTTAGCGTGAGCAAGGTAGTTTATGGTAACGCCGAATCTACCGCTGGCAACCTGTTTAATTGCACAATTTTTCAAGTCCCCGTTTACTTCAGGTACATATCGTGATGATTCCTCGCCGCCTTCTCCGGTATTGCTCATCGCTCCCAGACGATTCATCGCAACTGCTATGCACTCGTGCGCCTCTTTACTAATCGAGCCGTGGCTCATGGCACCCGTACAAAACCTCTTGACTATGGCGCTTGCAGGCTCGACCTGGTTAATGTCTATCGGCTGCCCGGAAACGAATTCAAACAGCCCACGGAGCGTACACAGCTTTTGCGACTGGTCGTTGACTGCTTTGGCGTAATCGTTATAGGCCTGTTCGTCGCCATTTTGGACTGCGTGCTGCAAGCGTGACACCGTGGTCGGATTCCAAAGGTGCTGCTCACCTCCACGCCTGAAATGATATTCGCCACCAAAATCAAGCTCAAGCGCCCCAGGGGGGCGCTGCTGAGGGACCCCGCTTCGCGGGAACCCAAAAGCAGACCTATGGCGTTCAATAGCCTCTTGCGCTACTTCTTCGAGCCCTATCCCGCCGATTCGCGAGCTTGTGCCGGCAAAATACTCGTCTATGAAGTCTCGATTTAGTCCTATCGCTTCAAACAGTTGTGCCCCCGTGTAGCTGCGAAGGGTTGAAATGCCCATCTTACTCATCGTTTTTAAGATGCCCTTCTTCAGCGCGGCAATATAATTATCAGCTATCTGGCTTGGTTCCATTGTTTCAGGCAACTCTCCAGAGCTGTGCAGCTCGTCAAGAGCCTCAAACGCCAAGTAAGGATTTATCGCATTAGCACCGTAGCCACACAACAGGCAAAAGTGCATAACCTCTCTCGGCTCGCCGCTCTCGATGATTAGGCCGACCTCGCCTCGAAGACCACGATTCAGCAGCCCGTGGTGAACGGCGGAGGTTGCCAGCAGAGATGGAATTGGCGCGCTGTTTTCGGTAATATCGCAATCGCTTAAGATAATCAGAGAAGCCCCTTCCTTGATTGCTTTCTCCGACATCTCAACGAGTGAATACACTCCACGTCGAAGAGAATCGGCACAGTCCCGGCAGGAGGTACCGCCTCCTGACGGGTCGGTGTCAAAAACGGCTGAGACGGTAGCCACCTTAAAATCGTCCTCCGCAGTCCCGAAAGGGACACCTTGCGGCGGATGCCTTACGGCACGGCTCACTGCTCGCAGCCGCTCAACATCTTCATTAGTAAGAATCGGATGGGGCAGCTTGAGCTGTCTGCAATGCTGTGGCGTCTCCTCAAGCAGGTTCCGCCGCTTGCCCGTGAACATCATCAGGCTCATAACCAATCCTTCGCGAAGAGGGTCAATCGCCGGATTAGTAACCTGGGCAAATAACTGCTTGAAATAGTCAAACAAAAGCTTGGGCTTGTCGGACAGAACCGCAAGTGGCGTGTCGTTGCCCATCGAACCGACCGGTTCCTGGCCATTTACAGCCATTGGCGCCAGAACCATCTTGAACTCTTCGCGATTGTAACCAAATACTCTCATTCTTTGAAATATGGTCGCCGGGTTACTTCTTACAAGCTTGGGTGTGTCGAAAAGGCCGCGAAGCTCTATTCTGTTTTCATCCAGCCACCTTCGGTAGGGCTTCTGGCGGGCAATCTTGCTTTTTGCCTCGTTGTCGGAGATTATTCGGCCTTCAACCGTATCAACCAGAAACATGTGTCCCGGCCGCAAACGACCTTTCTGGCGGATGTCTTCCGGGGCAAACTCCACAACGCCCGTCTCACTGGCCAGGACTGCCAGACCGTCCTTTGTAACCACGTAACGGCAGGGTCTCAGCCCGTTGCGGTCGAGCGTCCCCCCGATAAGCCGACCGTCGGTAAACACAATCGCTGCAGGGCCGTCCCAAGGCTCCATTATCGCCGAATGATACTCATAGAACGCACGTTTATCAGTGCTGATGTGATACTTCGTACCAAAGGCTTCCGGTATCATCATCATCATAGAATGTGGAATACTCCGACCAGCGTGTACTAACAGCTCAAGCACACTATCAAAACACGCAGAGTCGCTCATTTCGCCCGTCAGGACCGGGAGCAGGTCGTCAATATCGTCGCCGAAGACCTCGCTGGCCATTATCGGCTCGCGAGCCTGCATCCAATTGCGATTGCCGCTAAGAGTATTAATTTCACCATTGTGGGCTATACAACGGAACGGCTGGGCAAGACGCCAGTTTGGAAACGTATTCGTGCTATAACGCTGGTGCACAACTGCAAGAGCCGACATTAGAAGGTTATTAGCCAGGTCAGGGTAGTAAGCAAACAACTGCCGGGCCATAAACATCCCTTTGTAGCAGATTATTCTGCACGAGAGACTGGTTACATAGAAGTCCTGTGCCGCTTCACCGAGATTCTCTCTGACGAGCCGTTCAGAGCGTTTGCGTGCCAAATAAAGGCGCCGCTCAAGCTCCGTGCCTTCTAAGCCGCCTCCATCGACAAATATTTGTTTAATCGAGGGCTCCGCAGTCAAGGCTATCTGGCCAAGACAACTGTTATCGGTTGGGACATCTCGCCATCCAAGTACCGTCATCCCATAATAATCAAGGGCAGAGGCCAGAATTTCATCACACTGTTGGCGGACTGTTACATCCTTTGAGCCAAAGACCATACCCGCGCCATAATGAGCCGGTTCAGGCAGGCTAAAGCCGAGCTTCTCGCATTCAGAACAGAAAAACTCGTGCGGAATCTGTATAAGAATACCGGCACCATCACCTGTAGTCTCATCGGCCCCCGCTGCCCCACGATGATGCAGGTTGATAAGGATTTGCTTGCCATACTCAATAATCGAGTGGTCGCGCTTACCGCAGATGTTTACAACAGCACCTATTCCGCAGGCATCATGCTCATACCTTGTTTCATACAGACCTTGATTTCTCAGTCTTTGTGCCATTAGAAGTCAGTTTTCAGCTATCGTAGTACAAATAGAACTCGTAGGGATGCGGCCGCAACGCCAGTTCCTCAAGCTCTTTCTCACGCTTCCAGTTAATCCAGTTTTCAATCAAATCGTCCGTGAATACGTGCTCAGCCGTCAAAAAGTCGTGGTCTTCTTCTAATGCGTCAATTGCCTCGGCGAGGGACCCCGGCGTCTTCGGATATTTTTCCAGCTCCTCAGGCGTCATCTCGTAAATATCCCTGTCTAACGGCTCGCCTGGGTCAATTTTGTTCGCAATACCATCGATGGCCGCCATAAGCATCGCTGTCCACGCTAAGTACCCGTTGCAGGTTGGGTCGGGGCAGCGGAACTCAAGACGTTTTGCCTTCGGGCTTTCTGAATACATCGGGATGCGAATCCCCGCTGAGCGGTTTCGCTTTGACATTACCAAGTTTACCGGTGCCTCAAAGCCCGGCACAAGACGGCGGTAGGAGTTTGTAGTCGGCGCGGCAAAAGCCAAAATCGCCGGCGCATGTTTGAGGATACCGCCAATCGAATAAAGGCCGATGTCACTGAGTCCGGCATACCCCTTATCTGCAAACAGCGGCTTTCCATTCTTCCAGAGTGAGAAGTGTGTGTGCATCCCGCTGCCGTTGTCCTGGAATATCGGCTTGGGCATCAACGTTACTGTTTTGCCGTTTCTTTTCGCAACGTTCTTGACGATGTACTTGTACCACATAAACTGGTCGGCCATCTTTAATAATTCTGCAAACTTCATATCAATCTCAGTCTGACCTGCCGTTGCAACTTCATGATGGTGCGCTTCGACCACGATGCCGACTTTCTGCATTTCTTTCACCATTTCTCCACGCAGGTCATGATAGGTATCAGTTGGGCTGACCGGAAAGTAGCCGCCCTTGAAGCTTGGTTTGTATCCCAGGTTCGGCTCCTCGAAACGGGCTGTGTTCCAGGCCCCTTCGACAGAATCAATCTGATACATCCCGGTATGCTGATTCTGTTCGTAGCGCACCTCGTCAAATATGAAGAATTCCGGCTCCGGGCCTATGTAGCAGGTGTCAGCGATTCCCGTTTCTTTCAGATAGGCTGTACCTTTTCTCGCAACGTACCGGGGGTCACGCGTGTAATCTTCTCTGGTGACAGGGTCAACGATGTTTGCTATTACACTAACGGTGGGTTCCTTAAAAAACGGGTCAATCACCACTGTATCCGGATCAGGCACAGCCAGCATATCTGAGACATGGATTCCCTGCCAGCCGCGGATTGATGAACCATCAAACCCCACACCATCGACAAATGTACTTTCATCCCAGGTATCCAGCGGGAAGGTACAATGCTGCCAGCTTCCCAGAAGGTCTGTAAATTTCAGGTCCGCCATTTTGGCGTTGTTCTTTTCTGCAAACTCGAAAAATTCTTTCGGTTTCATATCTCTATTCCCTTCAATTATAAAAACACACTTCTCTTTTATTCCGTAATTTCGCAAAGCATGTACCAAAAGCACTTGTGTGTTTTAAGTCTTTATTAAAAAGCAAGTTATGAAAAAACAGCTATTGCTCCTCTCTCAATTTGAGGCGACAATTATGTCGTTTTTTATGTAAGTAGCGACAATAATGTACTCTCTCTGCAGATAGGTTTAAAATGTTTAGCCAAGCAAGAATGCAAAGAGCTTCATCCTATATTTACTGCAAGTTATTATAAAATAAGAAGTTATGATGGTTCAAATGTGCCGCTATTCGGTTTGGTTATATTATATATTCGCAAAACTGATTTTTATATGCTACAGAAATGTCGTATTATAATATCGTAACCAGAGTAAGGAGAAGACGAAAATGGCTAAAACAAATCTCGCCATGCAAACATACGCAACTGATGCCACACGTCGTGCTCAGCAATTACAGACCCTCTATGGAATCAGCAACATTCTGAGCTCTGGCAAGCAGCAAAAACAAGCTCTCAGCGAAGTTTTAGGTGTGCTTGACAACCAATTGGGTATGAATAGAGGCACCATCACTCTTTTGGCACCCGATGGTAATGAGATTATCATCGAAGTAGCGCATAGCCTCTCTGAAGAACAAAGCCGAAAGGTGAGATACAGAATGGGTGAAGGTGTTACCGGAAAAGTCATGGAAACCGGGCAGGCAATGATTGTCCCGAAGGTATCCGAAGAACCGCTGTTCCTTAACCGTTTCGAGCGCTGGAATATTACAAGGGAAGAAATTAGCTTTATTTGTGTGCCTATTTCAATCGGGCAGGAGGTAATTGGCACGATTTCAGTTGATATGGTCTATGATAAAGCAAAGCCTCTCGAAGAGGACATGCGAATTCTCAGCATCGTTACAAGTATGATTGCCAATGACGTCAGAATTCGCCGTCAGGCTGCAATCAGAAGAAAAGAGCTTGAAGATGAAAATCTACGGCTGCGACAGGAGCTGGAGGACCGCTTCAAGCCGGAAAACATCATTGGTAATTCCAGCTCGATGCGCGATGTATATCGTCAGATTTATCAGGTGGCCAGCAGCGAAACAACCGTCCTTATCCGAGGCGAATCGGGCACCGGCAAAGAGCTTGTTGCGCACGCCATTCACTATTCGAGCGCAAAGGCTAACAGCCCATTTGTAAGAGTCAACTGCGCAGCATTAAACGAGAATTTGCTGGAGAGCGAACTGTTCGGACATGAAAAAGGGGCCTTTACAGGTGCGATACAAAGCCGAAAAGGTCGTATCGAAGAAGCACAAGGCGGAACACTTTTTCTCGATGAGATAGGCGACTTTTCTTCTGCTACACAGGTCAAGCTGCTTCGAGTCCTTCAAGAACGTCAATTTGAAAAAGTAGGAAGTAATCGAACCTTGAAAACCAATGCAAGGATTATAGCTGCCACGAACCGTAACTTAGAAAATGCTGTTGAGCAGGGGGCTTTTCGCCAGGACCTCTACTATCGGATAAACGTGTTTCCTATCTTTCTGCCGCCATTGCGAGAACGCAAAGATGACATTCTCCTCCTGGCCGACCATTTCGTGGAACTATATGCAAAAAAAATGAACAAAGATGTCCGGCGGATAAGCACGACCGCAATCAATATGATGGCGGCATACCACTGGCCCGGCAACGTAAGAGAGCTTGAAAACTGCATTGAAAGAGCGGTGCTCCTGAGCACGCAAGGCGTTATATATGCTCATCACTTACCGCCGACACTGCAAACATCCGACGCCTCAGACACCGTTGGCACAGGTTCACTAAAGGAAAGGGTTGATTTGTTCGAACATGACCTCATCGTTGACGCACTTAAGCGATGTAATGGCAGCCTTGCCGCTACAGCACGCGATTTGGGTTCTACGGCACGGATTATAAGATACAAGGTCAGAGAATTAGGAATCGATTATAAAAGATATCGCAGAAAAAAAGGTTGATTTATGACGGCGTGGGCAAGTACTGGTCTTAAAGGTTTAGACGAAGCCCTTTCTGGTCTTAACAAGGGTGACAATGTTGTATGGCAGGTTGACAACATAGAAGATTATCAACGATTTGTTACCCCCTTCGTTAAAAAGGGTTTAGAAGACGGCAGAAGAATGGTTTATATCAGTTTTGCAGACCACCAACCTATTGTTCAACCAGGCTCCCACATCAAAATATACAATCTTGACGCCGGCAGCGGCTTTGAAAGCTTTTCCAGCCAGGTCCACACGATAATCTCACATGAAGGTCCCGAAACCTATTATGTGTTTGATTGTCTGTCAGATTTGCTTAGTGCCTGGGCGACCGACCTGATGATTGGCAATTTCTTTTTGATTACCTGCCCCTATCTTTTTGAGTTAGACACCATTGCATACTTCGCCCTGCTCCGTAACAACCACTCATTCAGGACAATAGCCCGCATTCGCGAAATCACGCAGTTGTTAATTGATGTTTATAATTTTGAAGAGAACTTCTACGTTCACCCCCTAAAGGTATGGCGCCGTTACTCGCCAACAATGTTTCTACCACATTTGCAGCAAGAAGAAATTTTTTCTCCAATTATAAGCAGTATGGATGCTGCCAAGCTATTCTCGCATTTCGCAGACAGAGGTCTCAAAGATACTGCCCGAGCATTAGATTATTGGGACAGACTTTTTATGAAAGCGGAAAATCTGCAATCTAAGCCGGAGAATTCTGAAGAAGTTAAAGAGACCGTAAAGCAACTTTGCAGGATAATGATTGGCCGTGAAAAAAGAATTTCAAGGCTCGCACAAGACAATCTTACCCTCGGAGATTTGATAAATATCAAAAACAGACTGATTGGAAGCGGATTTGTCGGCGGCAAAACTGCAGGTATGCTAATAGCCCGAAAAATTATCTCGAAGGACGCATCGTTTGATTGGGACCAGCGATTAGAGCCTCATGACTCATTCTATGTCGGCTCGGACGTCTTCTATAGCTACATAGTGGAAAACGGCTGGTGGAATCTGTTTATCAAGCAAAAAACTAAAGATGGTTACTTCAAAGTAGCGCCTCAGATGAAGGAAAATCTGCTTCACGGAAAGTTCCCCGATGAAATACGCGAGCGTTTCCAGGAATTGACGGAGTATTTCGGCCAATCTCCCATAATTGTACGCTCGAGCAGCTTGCTTGAGGATTCCTTTGGAAACGCCTTTGCCGGCAAATATGAGAGTATATTTTTAGTGAACCAGGGCGACCCACAACAACGTTATGCCGAGTTTGAGAATACAGTTCGAAGGATTTATGCGAGCACTATGGACGAAAATGCGCTCACATATCGCTTACAAAGAGGCCTGGACCAGCAGGATGAACAAATGGCTTTGCTGGTCCAGAGAGTTTCAGGTTCGTATCAAAATCATTACTTTTTTCCTGACCTCGCCGGCGTTGGTTTCTCTCACAACACTTTCGTCTGGAAATCTGAGCTTGACCCAAAAGCAGGTATGTTGCGACTGGTCTTCGGCCTGGGCACAAGAGCGGTGGAACGTGTGGAAGATGATTATCCTCAAACAATCGCTTTAGACCAACCTTTATTACGGCCTTACTCTGAAATCGAAGATGTTATGAGATTCTCGCAACATAACGTTGACCTGCTCGATGCCGAAGAAGACAAATTAAGAACTCTTGGGGTAACTGACCTGCTCGAAAATATCGATATGAAATTAGACCTGGTAGGAAGTCGGGACCATCGAGCAGAGCGAAAAATGAAAGAGCTCGGCATGGAGAGTAAAAACATTTGGATATTGACATTCGAAAAACTTCTTTCAAAAACCGATTTCCCGCAAATTATGCAGAAAATGCTTAAGACTCTGGAAAATCATTATCAATACCCCGTTGATATTGAATTTACCGCAAACTTCACGAAGAACGATGAATTGAAGATTAATTTGCTTCAATGCAGACCATTACAAACAAAAGGGCTAACTGCGAGAGTAACGGTACCCCAAAAAATCGACCCAGCGAAGATTTTATTTAAATCTTATGGATATACTATGGGTGGCAGCATATCACAGCCGATAAGAAGAATCATCTATGTTGACCCTGCAGCTTACGTGCAAATGCCTTTCACACAGAAATATGACATAGCCAGACTAATAGGCAAGTTGAACAGGCAGATACCTGACAGGGACACTACTCCAACAATCCTGTTTGGGCCCGGCAGATGGGGAACGACAACACCGAGCCTGGGAGTGCCTGTTAATTTCGCTGAAATCAACAATATGTCAGTGTTGGTCGAAGTCGCTTACGAAGGAGGAAATTTGATGCCGGAGCTCTCTTTTGGTACCCACTTCTTCCAGGACCTGGTTGAAAATGATATTTTTTATGCAGCTATCTTCCCGCAAAAAGAAAATGTAATATTTAATCAAGCTTGGTTTTTGCAGATGCCCAACTTACTAACTGAATTCCAACCGGATAACAGCAAGTATGAAAACGCTGTCAGAGTATATGAAACCGACGGTGAACAACTGCAAGTTATTTGTGACATCCTGTCACAGGAGGTTATTTGTTTCTTCGCGTAGAATAACGGCGTGTAGTTTTCAGCAAGAGATAGAAGAGACGGGCGGTAAAGTACAAGGGAAACTGAGCTGCCCTGGGGTAGTCCGCCGCAGTTATAAATAAAAGAAAACCCAGCCTTCACAATTAAAATTGCTACGCCGAGGTACGCTTCGTCCGCCTATAACGGCGAACGAAGAATGGAGGCGGGGGGGATTCAAACCCCAAGCAGGCCGATTTTTTAAGTCTCTACCAAATAAGAAATTACGGCTTAAGCCCCTTTTGCTTTGACACTTGAAGAATTCTCACCGTTTATCAGCATTGCTCAGAATTCTCTCCGTTTTTCTCTGGAATACTCCCTTTTTAATCCTGCGAAAAACCTCTCAAACTTTTGAATAAAAGACCTCCAGTCATTCGTAGAAACTCCTATTTGTAGTTATGGCACACGCACAACCTTTATACCACTTCGTTTGAGCATTTCGCCAGTCACTCCCTCTTTATCACACGAGGGACTCCCACTCTTCAAATAAGCACGACGAGCACCCACAATTTGTGCTATCTCCAAAGTGTATTTGGCACCGTTGATATGGAATCGAGTCACATCCTCTCGAGTCTCTGGTGCTATAATACGTGCCTTGCCATCAAGAATATCTGCTCCTGTGGACGTTAGCGTCTCACCAGTTCGCGGCGTCGGCATACCGCCGAGTTGCTCGGGACAAACAGGGATGAGGACATACTTTTTCTTTAATCGTTCGATTAATTTCTCACGTTTTTTTGGCCTGTGTCCGTGCCAGCGACAGGGAATACCAAGCAGACAGGCACTGATGAGCACGGGCTCAGTATTGATTCCACAATCAAACAAGTAGCCATCGTGATTGTCTGATTGGGGGTCTTTCTTCATTGTCATTTTTTATCCGAGGTTCCCCCTAAGCTCAGGCTCTCTAAGTACCGATTCCACCCCTTCTGATCGCTAGCGAAGATAACCTTGTATATGATATTATCTAACAATATCTTATGGAATACTTCTCTAACCAAGTCTGCCAGTTTGCTGACAGAGCTCTCAACCTTGCTCATACTGTATTTCTGACCGTGGACAATTTTTGACCGTATTTCATACAGGTCTTTGACAAACTCAAACATCTGCCTCCTTTTACTCAAATCAGTTGGCTTGAGGAACCACGCCGCCCTTGATGCAAGCTGGAATGTTAATTCCCTTGACGTTGTGCAAAAAAGAGCCTCCAGACAGGTCATAAGAGCAACAAATCTATGTGGATTTTGCAGCCTGCATGCGGCAGTAAAGATCTGAAAAGCCCTGTGAAATCTGCTTCCAGAAACCTCTTTGTATTGCTTGCTGTCTATTTTATCAATTTCTTTAAAATACGCCCTCTGCCAACCTTCAATAAACCATTCCGTTGTTTGCCTCCGGGATGGCCTGATAGGTAGGATAGCAACCCCCAAATTAGTTTCTTGTTCCTCATGTGATTCGTTTATGACATCTGTAATGTCAGGTTCCACAAAATGCGCATCGGGACCATATCGAGCCTTCACAAGCTCTTCCATCTTCCTCAAGATATTGGCGTTGCCCGCTTTCAAGTAGACATCTTGCTTCTTCTTGTTGGTGAATGTGCCGTTAAGTGATTCAATGGTTAACACGGGTGATAGCTTATTCCACATTTTCTGTAGACCGTGAAGCATCCAATCGGCTTGCACTGCTTCTGCGTATCTTGTTTCGAAGTCGTAATAGTTCCAATCAAGGTCCAAAAAATTTAAACTCTTGGAGTCAATTCCCTTGGTGCTTGCACTTGCGAAAAACCAAAGATATCTCGGAAATGGCTTTGGGACATATCCGAACAAAAGCATGCAGTCAAATAACCTGTGCAATATTACATCAGCAATGCTGCTATAGATTACTGTACTTAGTAAAGGGCTTTTATAAGGCATAGGACTTGGGATTTCTGCCCAGAAGATAGACTCGGCCTCCTGTAACAAAAATATGACGTCATCAGAACACTCCTTTTCTTTGGCGAGATTCACCATGGTTCGATATAGCCATGGAAATTTTGGACTAAAAGAAAAGCTTCCTCCGATAGGGGTAAGCGGGAACTTCCTTGGAGGTCCAGGTATTTGTTTTAGTCTTAGCTGGGGGACCGGCGTCAGGATTTTATAAGTTCTGCCCATCTTTCTTTCCTACCAGAAATGTCGTTTGGCGAAGGCGTGACCTGAACCAGACTTCAAATAACTTTCAAACGCATCGCCCTTTTGATCATCGGCGAACCGAATAGCTACTACCATTCGCCAAGGTATGAATTTAAACGTATGTGGGGACTTTCCAGCATTGTGTTCTTTCAGGCGCTTTTTCAAATCAGTAGTTAGACCAACATATCGTTTCCTGGGTTGGGAGATACTCTGCAGAAGATATACGTATTTCATTACTCTTTAATTCCCTTAATCCACGACAAAAACAAGAAAAGCCCTACTTCGCTGAAGCTACGTAGGGCATCCTGCGTAGCTCGATTCTGATCGAGCGAAGCAGGATGGAGGCGGGGGGATTCGAACCCCCGTCCCGAGATGCTTCAAGACAAGCGTCTTCATGCTTAGTCGTTTTATTGTTTTTTCGCCTTGTTAAGCGCCATAACGACAGGCTCTTAACTGGGCTATTTCGGATAAAATCTCGCCTTGCCGGCCCGAACAACCGGCTCGGCCAGCCTGCTGTTTGACACCCTTACCAGACCCACAGGCAAAGTCTGGCAGGGCGGGCTGCCGGTTTAGGCAGCCATGCGCAACTGTACGTTGTCGCTTAAAATTTATTGCCGGATGATTAGCCAGGCCAACCGGCGTCCTGGGCATGCAGCTTGTCCGTCCGCCATCCGGTCGAAGCCGTTCGCCCCCGTATTTACTTTTCAAAAAAAGAGCTTACTTTTTTGATTTAGTTTTTTTCCGTACCACTTTTTTCTTGACGCTTTTCTTTTCAGTCGATTGTACAATTCTGAAAACAGGAATGGTCAACGAAGGCAATCCCATTCGAGTAACAGTATTTTGCACAAATTCCCGCCAGTATGGCCAAGCATTATAAATTCCATTTAAATTCGCAAATTGCTCAAATCCTTTTTGAGTTAGGCCTTCAAAGTTTTCTATTTTGTATGCTAAAAGAAAAGAAGAATCAATAAAAATAACTGGTTTTTGAGTCTTCCTCTCAGTAATAGCTTCAAAGTGAAATTTCGCTATTACAATAATGTAACCGTTTTTTTTGTCAACTTGCACTTCAGTTGAATAGTTTATATTATACTTTTTTTTACCCAATGTGGCTTCCGGTGTTTGATCACATCTGCAACTTATTAACCGAACATCTTTTAACTGTACTCTATCCGAAACTAACAAACCAGCAGTAACTTTGTTTTCCGTTTTTAAAACCTTGGTTTTTAACTTTTTCTTTACCATTATTTAAGCTGCCTGATGTAGTTCTTTTTGTGCTTCTTCATTAATCTCTTTGTATTCAGATTGTTTTACTGTGAGGTCTACCACTGGAGTCCATTGATTAAATGTGATGCTTTCAAGTATGCTATCTATATCAAGTGGAACAGCGGACACCGCCATCTTTGAATCAAGTGCAAACAGAAGATCAGCTACCGTCGAAAGCCGCATATTTTGGTCGCCACTCAGGAGTTGCGTTATGTTGCTTTTACTTACGCCCGCCAGTCTCGATAGTTCTGCTTTGCTAATCCCCTTCTCTTCCATGACTTTGCAAATTTCTTCCGTGATCTCAAATATCAAGTCCTCACGAAAGTACAGTTTTCTACCTTCGTCATCAGACATGAGTTTTTCTATGAATGTCTTGGCCATAATGGAATCTCCATTTTACTTATTACGTCAACAATGAAATGTATTCCTTCCTTATTTGCTCTGCACGTTCAATTTGCCTGGGGGGAGTATCACCAGTTTCTTTTTTAAAGCCGTGCGTAAGTAACCAAGTTTTTCCAAATTGAAAACACAAAATACGAATTTTAGGATGAACCTTGAATTCGTATATTTTCCTACGTAGCTTCCTGAACCTTTCGGGATTGTTAATTCTCCCAATACATGCAATGTAAAGAAAAGATTTCGCCAACTTTGCTTGATCTGATTTTTCCAAATCTTCAATGAAGTCCTTGTCTGGTCTGCCGCCGCTTGTCCGACGTGCATAAGCCACAATAGCACATGGTCCCTTAACTAACGGATCGTCACTAAAATCAATCACAGATTTATTCGTCATATGACTCGTAGGAGTTTAATTATAACTTAACTTTTTCTTTGAGTCAATCCAAATTTTAAAAAAAATTAAAATAAATTCGTAACCTAAATATTATCGTAAAAAACAGCAAAAAGTCATACATATAGTGTTTTAAATCCAAATATACACCATATATAGGTATTTCTGGGGTCCTGACAATTTTAAAAAACTTTTTAGAAATTCGCTTAAAAACAGCAACACTCATAGCAATTCAGTTATTTATAATCAAACCTGCGGATAGACCCACGGCTTTCGGTACTCACGACTCAGCAGCTTGTTGGCCTCGGGGTCGCCGACGATTATTTCCTTCTCGCCGTCCCATTGGACACTGCGACCTAACTTCAACGAAAGCATACCGAGCAGACTCATATTTGTGGAACGATGGATTAGCTCGATATCACAGACCGGACGCGAGCGACTCTTGATGCACTTGAGAAAGTCGGCCCAGAGCTCCTTTATGTTCTGGCTGTCCGGCTGATTAAGCTGGGGTTCCTCGTGAATCTCCTTTTGTCCTCTGCCGACGGGGTAGAATGTCCAGCCGTCCTGCCAGGCCATGTGGAATGTGCCCTTGGTGCCGTAAAAGTAACAGCCGACGTTTTCACCTTTCTCAGCGTTGTTATCAGCGAACTGGCGATGCTCCCAGACAGCCGTGAAGCCCTCGAATTCAAAACTGGCGACCTGGTGGTCGGGGGCATCGGTAGTCTGGCCCCGTTCATCATTGACCGGCGGGCCTTTGATGGGACGTCCGCCGGTGGAAAAAACACGCCTGGGATATTTTTCTTCGGTCCACCACAGGATTTGGTCTAACCAGTGTATGCCCCAGTCACCCAAAGTGCCGTTGCCATAATCGAGGAACTGGCGGAAGCCCTTAGGATGGATTTTTGTATTGAAGGGCCGTAGCGGCGCAGGCCCGCACCACATCTCCCAATCCAGACCCTCGTGCGACCTTTCGTTGGGGGTTGGGGGTTCCGGACCTCCACCGTAATGGACAAAGGCCCTGACCATACCGATTTTGCCAGCCTTGCCCGATTTCAAAAATTCCATCCCCGATACGTTGTGAGGCGAGATTCGCCGATGTGTGCCGACCTGAACGACCCGGCCCGTTTCCCTGGCGGCCCTTACCATCGCAAGGCCTTCATATATCGTATGACTGATAGGCTTCTCAACGTACACATCGGCTCCCGCCTTAACCGCTGCGATGGTAATCAGAGGGTGCCAGTGGTCGGGCGTAGCCACGATGGCAATATCCGGCTTTTCCTTCTCAAGCAGCTCGCGGAAATCCTTATACTTTTTTGGCGTCTCGCCGCTGAGCTGTTCTATTTCTCTGACGGCAGGGTCCAGTTGATTGCTATCAACATCGCACATAGCGACCATTTTGCACTGGCCCGACTGCACGGCAGTCCGGCCGATGTTCATACCCCACCAGCCGCTGCCGATAAGGGCGGTACGATATTTCCTGTCGGCCTGGGCCATAAGAATAGTCGGAGCCGCCAGACCCAGACCTGAGGCTATGGAGCCTTTTAGAAAAGTGCGACGGTTAATAGACATGATATGTTTCCTTTCTTGCCTTGAACGGTTCAAATGTGTTCGCTTTCCATCGATGACGAAGCTGGCGAATATTCGGGTTTAATATAACAGGCCGGGCCACTAAGTCAACCGAAAAAACGGCTTCGTCCGGGAACAGAGGACGAAGGACAGAAGACAGAGAACGGACGGCGGAGAACAGGCCCCCTTTTAGAGTGTAAAGCACTCTAAACAAGGGGGTAAAAAATTGGGTTTGATTGGGTTTGTTTTCACCAAGTGTCCAATTGTATTTATTTTCATAAGCCATTTTTTTACAGAAGCTTAAGTTCATTTGGTCTTCTCGGAAATTGGGTTTGTTTTGTTTAAAAACAGAAGACAGATGACAGAAGACGGATGACAGATGGCAAAAGACAGAAGACAGGTGCCTTATAGGCACGTAAATAACTGGATGCCCGATGCTGGATACTCGATTCTGGATATTAGATTCTCGATGGTTGTTACTCATATTTCTTGTAAGTCCTTGATTTTGGCTAATTAAGGGGCTAAATATTATCGGACGATGTGGACGTGTGGAGTGGGAGTGAAATGTAAGTGGGGTATGGGAGGGGGAAAGCAGACAGAGACGAGCCGTCAAAAGAAGAAGAGCGAGGGATGAGTTGTTTAATTTGCGATTTATGATTTTCAATGTTAGATTTTCTAAGTCCATATTATTGTTTGACTTATGATTAGCTCGTAGTCAAATGACTACGGGCTTTTTATTATTGAAACGGTTAATTGGTTAAGCCCCGATTACGAGATTCGGGGACAAGCTGGATAAAATTTGGGCTTTGGTTGCCATAATGAGTTCCCCCCGAGTATATTAACAAAAATTCTAAATTCTAATCCATCGACTACGCTCAGGACAGGCCTATAAATCCTCCACAGGACACCTCACGGTGGAAACAAATTCAAAATACAAATGTTCAAATACTCCAAACAAGGTTTATAGATAATTTGGTTGGTCGAGCAGGACCTGAAAATGTGGCACGCTGTGGCTTCCGCCGTCGCATAAGACTATGGCGGAGAAGCACAGATATGCTGGGACAGGCGAAATCCGAAATACTAAATCCTAAATCCTAAACAAATTCAAAATACAAGTGTTCGAATGCTCCAAACAAGGTTTATAGATAATTTGGCTGGTCGAGCAGGACCTAAAAACGTGCCACACTGTGGCTTATGAAACGTCTATTTTTCTTCGCCTGCTGGCGGTTTGTGTTTACCTGCTGGCCCCTAAGGGGCAAGCAAAACATACGGGTATTTTAACATATTTTCAAACAAAAATCAATGAAAAAAGAAAAAAGACACAAGAGGAAGTTAGGGGATTAGAGAATGGTTGCTTAGGTTATCAGGTGAACAGGAAATCAGGTGGCAGGTTATCAGGAAAGCAGGATATCAGGATTATACCGATTTTTGATGCTGGATATTTGTTAGTGAGGAGTGAGCTAAAGTGAATTAAAGTACCTAAACTTGTCCCGAGCAAAGCCGAGGGAGTGAGATAAAGTTGGATGCTCCCACCGTCGCTATTCTACTTCGCCGTAGTCTACGTAGAAACCAGCTATGGCGGACAAGCGATTCTGAATGTTCAGAGAACTACTATCCACTTCGCTCACTGCGTTCGCTCAGTGGCTGACACCCGTCCGTCCTGACTATTATTCTGCTGGTGAGTCATCACTAATATCGAAGCGGACCTTATAGTATTTGATTTGTACATTTGGAACAGCTTCAACAGCATATTGAACATGGTTGTCTCGTTCACCCAGAACAATTATTCCCCGCACATTTGGCTTCTTATTCTTCTTAAGCCAGCCCATGTATCTTAAGGTTTGGCCGACAACTTCATCACCTGAACGACCCTTTTTAAGTTCTATTACGACCAGATTCCCTTCACTATCCTCACACAGAACGTCAATTCTTCCGGCCTCATCGACCGAGAATTCTTCTGATATTAGCTTCAGACCTTTCTCCACCACGCCCGGATTAAAAGAAATATATTTACGAAGGTCTTTTTCAACACTTAGCGTCGTCGGTGGTTCAGATGGTTTTTCGCCTTCTGTTTGGACTATACCTTCGTCTCCACCGGTAGTCCCTTGGCCTGGATATACAAAATCTTCCTGGTCTCTCATCACTTTACCAATGAACTCATCCAATAGTTGTGCTGCGTTACGGACAGGTTTGCTATCCTTAGCGACAAGTCTCGGCAGGACATGTCCTGCAAATAGGAGTTTTGAGACTTCTTCAGCAAGAGGCCTGACTCCCCCATGTTTGCCAGCGGCATGACACCAAGTTGATAGCTGTGCGAGAGTTTCGGTTCGGTCAAGTTTATAGTTTTCGAGAATACCCCGTTCTAAGCTATCTGTAAAAAGTTTTTAGACAATAAGTGCGTTTTGCCGATGAAACTTCTGATAATGAAAACAAAATCAGGAGATTATCGGCATGAAACCACAGAGATTTATTAAAACCCTGACCAAA
>Ga0315314_1000526_pt1 | contig 41425 bp, 45 predicted proteins | sample TDP9_MG_FD_203631 | JGI IMG/M metagenome (GOLD analysis project Ga0315314, IMG submission 203631) | Freshwater sediment microbial communities from Lake Towuti, South Sulawesi, Indonesia - TDP9 | ecosystem: Environmental > Aquatic > Freshwater > Lake > Sediment | place: Indonesia: South Sulawesi... | reverse complement strand
CTAGGGCAGGCGAAGCGGGAAATCCGGTAGGGAGCAGTCCTGTCCCGATAGGGCTCACGCCTGGAGTTGTTGAGATAGCCTGTGGTCCGCAAGGGCCGCGTGGGTTCAAATCCCACCCCCGGCGCCAACATACAAACCCTCGCTGGTTTTTGGTTGCGTTGGTCATTTGCGTTTTCTATAAATTTTGATGCCGTCCCTTTCAGTGATGTATTCATAGCCAGCTTCTATTAGCTCTCGGTCCTCGTCTATTGTCTTGGCGACCCTAGTGACGTATTCATCGTCTTGAAATTCCACTAGGTGTGTGTAGATTAGAGTGTTGTTTATGTTTTTATGGCCCAAGACTTTCATGACGTACAGGATGTCCCTTGTTTTGTGGTATTCCATCGTAGCTTTGAAGTGTCGTAGGGTGTGGAAGCTTATATTGAGAAGCCTTGGATTTTTCAGCATATCACTAATGCGTTTGCGTTGATATTCAAATATTCGTCGGCGGGTTCTCATAGAGGCTGAACCAAATATAGTTGGAGCCTTTCTTGGTGTTGCATTCAGCATAGCCATAAGTTTGTTTGAGATTTTGAACATTCTTGGGTCACTGCCCTTCTCCGGAGTTATGCGGATTGTATTGTTAAGGGGGTCAAGATCTACCCATTTAATCTTCCACGCTTCCCCTATCCGCACACCCGTTTCTTTGAGGAGTTGAAGCAAAGCTGCATTTATGCCCCGACACCCGGCTATGAGTTGGTCTATTTCTTTTTCCATTGGAATGAAGGGTAACTTGCGTATTCTCTTATATTGTGGCGGGTCCCATTTTCCTCCAAGCATTGTTAGGAAAAGGGTGTAGGCCTCGACCGCGTTAGCTTTTCGACCATCGCTCCACTTCTCTTGTCTGGCGATCGCGTCTTTAACTGACTCAGGGTCTAACAGGTTAGCGCCTCGCTTAAGCAGAATCCTCAGAAGTTTTATCCTACCCGTAATCGTGGACTCAGCATATCCGTTCTTTTTCATCCACCAAGCATATTCAAGGATTTTGCTTTTGATGGTTGTTTGATCCGGCTTTGTGGCCCCCGCAGCCCGCTTTTCGGTTCGGGACTCCACTTCGGCCAAGTTTTTCGTGCCTTCTGCCTCGGTGACGCATACTTGGCGGTCATAAGGTAAGGTTGATAGGCTACATAAAATCTTGCTATGAATTTTCTGATTGGGTTCAGAATGTTTGATGCCGTTCGAGCAATTCTTCCAAGTTGACTCTGAGAAGCGGTATCCGCATTCTCGGCAGACGTAGCGTTGAACGGGCTTGCTGTGGCTACGAGGATAGCGTAGTCCATCCTTCCAAACTCGTTGGCTTGCGCATGAGGGACATAGAATGTCGATAGGCTTCTGTGACAGCATTGGGGTTCGCGCTCTTATTTCTGTTCAAAATTGTCTTCTGTCTCCACGCCAGCGAAGTTGGCTAACATCTGAATAGCCTTTTTCCATCCTTTTGGGCATTTTTAGTCCCTTATAAAATTCCAAAACAAGCCACGTAAGTAACCACGCCTCGAGGTAAGTTCCGTTTTCCTCAATCATTCGAATCTTCACTTTCAACAACATTCCCAAAATCCTCCAAAGTAGCGTCAGAAATGTCAGAAAAGTCAATAGGTGTCTTATACTTCTTTAATTTACTATTATTATTTTCATCTTTCGCCAATTCTGCAGAGGTATAAGAAAGGTCTGCCTTTTCTGCCTTTTCTGCCTCATCATTAGTAATTATAATATCGCGCCAACATTGAACCCTTTGTTTTCCTATTCTTTTTATCTCGGTTTGAGCATTAGGAACATATTGCGGCAACTTCATTGAAAAAGCATTTTTCGGAACCGTTGGTAGTTTCATTTTTTGGCAATATTTCAAAAATTCTCTGTAAACCTCGTCTTTTGTTACAACGTTGCCCGCCTTGTGTTCCACGCAATCCATTGCGAAAGCTTTTACGGGGTCGCTGGCGCGGATGTATTGCTCCCTTATTTCGTCCACGCTTTTTGCGTTGCTGAATTTGCCGTTTTTGAGAAGCCTTTGTAATCCCTCAATCGCCCAGTTGAAGAACCCTGAAAGTTCCTTGTCCGTTGTTAATTTCTCAAGTATGTTTGGGTCTGTTTTGGGGTCCCCTTCCACGAATTGATTTGGAAAGTTTATGATTATCCAACGCCTGAAAAACGCTGTTGTATCATCTGGGCTTTCTGGCACCTTGTTGCAGCTGAAGATTAATTTTGCGTAGTTCTTAAATTCGAATCGGTCATGGAATTTAAACTCCGCGGAAACCGTGTCGCCTCCGCTTAGCATTTTGAAGTAGCCCGTGCCCCTTAATGCTTTATCGCTTAAGTCGGGATAGATGTTTGCGAGTTTGCCGTATAGGGAGCTTCTTGCGAAGCTGCTTGTTTCTAAATCGTGCAGCGGGATTGTTGAAACATTTTCTCGCCCGAGCATGGTTCTGACCAACTCCAGAAACGTGCTTTTGCCGTTTGCACCTTCGCCGACGAGCATTATCGCCTTATGTATCATGTAACTTCGCCATAGGCAATATCCAACAATCTCTTGTAAAACGGGAATGTCTTCCTCATGGACAACTTCGCTTATGAATTTCATTATTGTTGGGCATTCAATGTTTTGGTCATAGATGATTGGTAAAGCGTTTAAAATAAAGTATTCAGGGTTAAATGGTTTTAGCTCCCCCTCTTTGAGGTCATAAACGCCGTTTTTTAAAGGTATAAGGTGCGGCGGAGAATCTTCAACTGCCTTTAGCGTTGAACACTTGATGTAATTTATAACTTCATTTTGCCTGTTTATCCTCAAATGTTTTCCTAAAATCTTTTTGACGTGCCCTTTTATGTGTGCCTCTCCATTTGGCGTGTAAATGCCTTTTTTGGGATGGTAAAGAAATATTGTTTCATCGCTCTCTCTTGTCACGTAATGGAATTCTTTAAGTAATTCTTCTGCAAGATAAGCAGGCACGAATCTTGGAGGGTTTCCTTCAAAATATTTTGCTACGTCAGGTTCTACTTCTTCCTCTTCATCTTTCAGTTTAATGTCGTAGCCTTCCTTGCGTGCAAGATTTAAGGTTTTGAGGAATAAATCTCCCCTTAAGGCTCCTTTTTGCGCTTCATCGCATCTTATCAATCCATGTTTGACGGCGAGCCAGCTTAGAGGGCCTCCCCCGCTATTACATCTAAAACAATGCCAGCAGTTTTTCTTTACGTTAACGCAAAAGTTCTGACCCGTTGTTGAGCCATGTATAGGATGCGCGCCTTGAAGTTCGCCGTCTCCGATCTCCCTCAACCCATCGAAGTTTGGGACTATTTCCGCCATTGGAACGTCAAAGCCTATTAACTCTCTTTCCTGTTTTGCTATTTCTTCTGATAGCTTTTTTCTTTCTCCCGTCCATGCAAGCAAATCTCCAAAAATCTTTTCTAAAGCCTCTTTTGAAACCCAAGCCAATGGAACATCATTGATTATTTCGTATGTGCCGCCTGTGTAATGGTTACACCCAGGCCCGACAAGATACTTATTTTTGGCTTGAATGTTTCCCCAGTTTTCCCTTTTGCCTTCTTGATTGATGGGTCCAATAACTCCGTTGTCCGTCACGTCGCTTCTACAATAGTAATGTTTGCCAAGTCTTTCCAGGTTGCCCGATCTAACGGTAAATATGGTGACATGTGCTTCGAACATTTCCTGAAGTTTTGGATTATCCGTGTCAATGCCAATTAACCCCTCTCCAAATTTTATGCCGTAGTTTCCGCCCATTCTAAGCCATTCTTCTAATTCATAATCATCCCCTTCATAGGGATGCGTTTGCCATGCATGTTCGATGGCTTGTTTTCCAGATTTAGACTCGCCGAGTATGGGTCTTGCGACTTTTAGGAATCTCGGTCCGAAGGGTTTGAGTTTTTCTATTAGGGTTTCAGGTATCTTTACTGTTTTCACTAACGCTCACCTAGATCTTTCACTTCTACGCCGATATCTCGAAGAACCGCCAAGACAGCGCCGAATTGGCTCTTGCTCAAAGATATTTGGCGAACCAAGTTGCCGCGAAAGACGAAACTCCTAGGGCGATAATGTTCATAGCTGTACCGCTCTCTGCCTTTAGCGGACCCTACATTAACGATGAATATATCGTCGGAAATTTGCCAAACTCTTTTCTTTTCCATAGTCCAATCCTCCTGAGCACTGCTATTCTAATAGTAGCACCAAAAGATTTAAGTGTTACTGAATTGATAGTACTATTCTAAGGCGATGCTTTATGGTGCGTCCAGGTCCAAAGACTCGGATAGAAGATGTTGAAACTGCTATCATAGAGCTTCTGAGAGGTCATCCAGAGGGATTGAATTTCAATGAGATTTTTAGAAGGTTAAAAGAACGAAAGCTGCTTGGAAGCTTCTCCGTCTTGTCGCGGGCCATGCAAGATTTAAGCGAATCCAAAATAGTCATCTACAGAGACTTGGCGCAGCCACGATATAAGATTCCAATGCGAATTTATACTTTAACCCCAAAGACGCAAAGTATACTTGAAAATTTTGTGCTCCCATATTCTTCTCGGGACATCGAAGTGACTGAGCCAGTTTTAACGGATTTGCTCGCGGATATTAAAACCCCTTCTGAAGCAGCATTTTTGGCGACGTCTCTTCATCATGCACTCCAGTTAGTCCTTGTGTACGAGCAAATGATAGAGGAAAACGGCGACCCAAAGGGACTATGGCGTTTGCTCCTCAAGAAAATATTTGATGATGAGCGTAGTTCTATGGAAAAAATGGCTCAGCAAGCCCGTGATCACAAGATTCCGATGGATTTTAAGCAAGAACTTAGTCACAGCCGTAAACTACTTTTTAAATGGGCCGACATACTAACTGTTTATTTCATCTCGAAAAGTCACTGAACACCTTTTGTATTCCTTAGTAGAGAAAGGACACGATAAGGACAAAAGAGAGGCAACAGAATATCGTTTGGCTCCATCTTTAGAGAACTTCTTTAAAAGATATCAGATTTTTGATTTTCTGTGACGGTTTCACTATCTTCGTTCCTAAGTATTAAGAAAGTTACAATATTTGCTTGAGTTCGTTGAGGTGTTTTGCAACAAGTTTTCCCTTGTCTGTAAGGGAGTAGCTGCTTGAAATTGGGTATGTCGCGGTGGATTAAACCCCTTCTTTGTAGTTCCTTAAGTATGTGGCTCAACGATCTATCTCCAACAACATATTTTTGTTTTTTAATTTCGGAGTACCTCGCCTTTTCCACTGACGCGAGGAAGAGAATCACCTCAGCCACACCTTTCTGTCTCTGAAGAACCCTCAGACTCTGCGGGATGTTCAGCTTGGAATTTATGAAGAAGTTAAATCTAAGAGGTATAAGGGGTGGTTTTTCAAGACGGGAGAAAGAGGGTTTTCAATTAAATCTCCAGAACAGCTAAACTACGCGTTAGAACTCATAAGACAAGCCTACGACTACGCACAAGGCTAGGAAAGTTATGAAACCTGTAAGAAAGACTCTTAGAATGAGGTGCTCAAGTTGCGGTCACTGGAACAGGGTTTCGGTAAACAAGATTTTCATTGAACAGAACAGCCCAGAGCCACGTGTTAAGGTTTTCATCCCTATGTATGAACCCTTGGAGGCTGTAAAGTGCGAGAGATGTGGAAGAGTCCTTACAGAACCGAAAGAACTGATTAAAATACGGAAAGCATAGTAAGAAGTTTAAATGTCAATTATACGTATTTTAAAGAATGGTGCTCTTGGTTGTCTTCGGTTCCTGAGAGAAGGATTCAAATTGACTTGTACTATTTTTTGAGGGGAACCATCTCGAAGGGTTTCCGATATGAAGACGTAGAGTTTGTGGATGTGAAGTTTGAGGAACCAAGTATTGACGGTCGTCCCGATCTGGTCGTGTTCGCTAGAGAAAGGGGAAAAGAAATACCAATACTTGTTATTGAGACTAAACGCAAGGTCCCTTACATAGAGCCTAAATTTGACCCATTCAGTAAAGATGTTATTGCTCAAGCTGAAAGATATGCTACTTGGTTGGGGGCTCCATACTTCGCAACTTGTGACGGCTATACCCTTGTTCTCTTTGAGACGTTTAAAGTAGGGGTTCCGTTGCCTCAAAGGAGGATGAAAGATTATAAGGTTATGTATGATGAGAAGTTTGCTCAGTTGCTACTTGAGGAAGTTGGAAAATTCAGGGTTGGCGTTGGTAAGTGGCTTCCGCTGGATGATGTTTTTGTCCAGAGACTTCGGTCTTTCCACAGATTCATTACCCCATTCATACACCGGGCACTTGTTGAAAAACTACGAGAGGACATGAAATTTAAGGAAGAGTATGTTCAATGGCTTAAATCGCAGCTTTTTGAGTATTCGGATGAGATGAATGAGAAGATCGCTGAGCAGATATCGTACCTGCTGATGAATAAAATCGCATTTTATAAAACGTTAGAAACCCAGATGCCCACACTGCCCACATTAAAGACCATTGAGGCTGTTGATGGCAAAGAATTTTCATGGGGACTTAGGCAATATTTTGATAAGGTGTTGGATGTAAATTATGAGGCGATATTTCAGAAAACGATTTTAGATGAGATATATTTGCCGAGCAAATTGATGCAAGCCCTTAATGATTTCATAGAGGAATTGGGCACTTATAATTTGGCGAAGATCCAGAGCGACGTTCTGGGTAGGGTGTATGAAGAGTTAATACCTGATTTTGAGAGGCATAGGTTGGGGCAATATTACACCCCGCCGCCCATAGTTGAATTAATAGTAGAAATGTGTGTAAAGTCGCCAAATGATGTGGTGTTGGACCCGGGATGCGGAAGTGGCAGCTTCTTAGTGAAGGCATATCATAAACTCAAGGACTTAAAGAAGAAGGAAAACCCGTTTAGAGGAGACACCGAGTTGCATAAAGAATTGCTCGATCAAGTCTACGGTATAGACATAAACCCGTTCCCTGCACAATTATCTTCAATAAATTTGGCCGTACGAAATCTAAAAGTCAGAAGTGAAAATATCAACCTGGTTGTTAGCGACTTCTTTAAGATAAAGCCGGGCATGCCACCCCTTCCTCCAGAATTTGATGTGGTAGTAACGAACCCCCCATACACGAGGCAGGAGGAGTTAGAGTATAAAGAAAAGATACGAGATGCGGCATTAACATATAGTGATAGCTCTAGGATAGACATGGACGCCAGAGCAGGCATTTACGCTTATTTCTTTACGCACAGTGCCAAGTTTCTAAAAAATGGCGGTAGGATGGGTTACATTACTTCTGATACATGGCTTGATGTAGGCTTTGGAGAGGGACTAAAAAGATTTTTCCTTGATCACTTTAAGATATTAACCATAATCTGGTATGATGTTAGAGCTTTTGAGAAACCGCTTGTTGGTACATGCATCACAATATTTGAGAAAGAAGACGTTTCAGAACGGGCTAGAAATGAAAACGTCGTTAAGTTCGTAAGGATAAAGAGAGCATTACCTACGGAGGAAATCATAAAAACCATCGAAACGATGAATGCCGATTTTGAAGATGAAAAGATAGGAGTAGTATTAAGGAAGCAGGAAGAACTCCAACCTGAGGAAAAATGGGGAAAGTACCTTAGGGCACCTGCAATTTATTTCAAAGTCATACAGCATCCCAAAATGACAAAACTTAGAACCATAGCAGAAATAAGGCGGGGGTTTACAACTGGTGCCAATGAGTTTTTCTATCTTGATGACGAGAAAGTGAGACTATGGGGTATTGAGCAGGAGTATGTAGAACCAGTTGTTACATCCCCCAGAGATATTAAAAATGAGATAAAACCGGAAGATATTAATCAGTGGGTTCTCGTGGTTCACGAGCCGAAAGAGAACTTGATAGGGAAAAACGTCAACGTGTTAAAGTATATCGAATGGGGAGAAAATGTAGAAACTCAGATAAAAGGTGGAACAAAGGATGGAACCACGGTTAAAGGATACCATAACCTTTCGACGGTTAAATCCAGAAAGTTATGGTATGATTTAGGCGAAAGAGAACCAGCTCCAATATTGCGTTCACGAAGGATCTGGGAACGTTGCATCTACATTCTCAATAGTGCAAATGCACAAGCAAATGACTCGTTCTATGAAATATATCCCCGGTCAAAAGACGATATTGTGGTTCTTGCTGGAATATTAAATTCCTCCGTAACTGCAATGCTCTCTGAGTTATTGGGACGTTTTTACGGTGGAGGCGTACTCGAATTAGAAATCTATGAAAGCAAAGAATTGCCAGTTTTAGACTCACGTAAATTATCTGCAAGTGAGATAGAGAAAATTGGGCAGTCATTTTTGAAACTTTGTGATACCCAACGAAAAGATGATAAGAAAGGTGAACAAGAAGCCCAGAAAGAACTTGATAACGCCGTTTTTGATGTTTTAGGCTTAAATGAAAATGAACGAAAGCACGTCTATGAGGGCTTAGAATCGCTAAGGCAAATGAGATTTCAAAGGAAAGAAGTTAAGGTGCTTGTTGAAACTCCAGAGGAATGGAAGCCTCCCAGTAAACGTAAGAGACAAATCAAAACACCTATAGAACCCTCAAAGAGGCTTGACTTGTGGATAAGAGAGTAATTAGCTTAAAGTGATAGAAATGAGCACAAAAGAAATCACTGGTGCGATTTTTCCGATTTTATCTGAACATGTTGAGCGTTTATTAGAGGAGAAAAAGAACGTTTTTGTGAAGTTTACTAAGCTGAAGAGATTAGGGAAGGGTTCAAAAATCATTTTTTACATCTCTCGTGAAAAAGTGTTGGTCGGTGAAGGAACGATCGTAAACATCGAAAGCTTAGACCCTGAAATGGCTTGGATACGTTATGGGAAACAGATCTTCTTAAATAAAGAAGAGTACGATGATTATGTAAAGAGATCACCCACAAGCGCGGAAGAACGGAAAATGGGGGAGATCACCACTTTTGTACTCAGAGACCTAAAGAAGTACAAAGGACCAATCAAATCTATATATACTATGACTCCCGCTGGTCGATACCTAACTAAAGGAGAATATTACAAAATAAAGAGGTCATAAATGATTAGTTAAAGATCCGAGATGGATTTCCTTTTAGTTTATCATAAGTTACTGAAGCACTTCGGTAAGCAGCATTGGTGGCCAGCAGAAACCCGATTTGAAGTCATCATAGGAGCAATTCTAACTCAGCAGACAACGTGGAAAAACGTTGAACGTGCCATAGACAACTTGAAGGCTGAAGGATTATTAGATCCGGGTGCACTCGCTGCCACATCATTAAGCCAAGTTGAGGAATTAATACGACATACTGGTTTTTACAGACAGAAAGCCAAAAGAATAGTCAACTTTTCACAGCATCTTGTCAGTAAGTACGGTGGTTCCTTAGATAAATTCTTTAACAGATCAACAGAGGAGATCAAAGAGGAATTGTTGTCATTGAGAGGCGTCGGATCAGAAACCGCGGACTCCATTCTGCTATACGCAGCCGATAGACTCACCTTTCCAATAGATGCTTATACAATACGGTTATGTGAAAGATTAGGGGTTAAAGAGACAGAGTATGAGGAATTGAAGGCACTCTTTGAAGGAACTCTTCCCAACGATTTAGAAGTTTATAAGGAATTTCATGCCTTGATCGACAAGCTGGGAAAAACGTACTGTAAGGCTAAACCACTCTGCTCTGAGTGCCCCGTAACAGATGATTGTAGTTTTTACCTATAATAAGGTGGATATCCAGATTGTTTCGCCCGGTAAAACTCGTCCAGTTCATATCTTGTGGCAACTCTATCTGTGGCGTTCGCTCGTACATACGCTCCCTTTTCTCTGACGGTGTAGGACTTATCTTTTACCTCCTCAACACATAGGACTATATTATGTTCTTTTCAGATAACTTTTTGTTTCCGAATGATGAGTTGACTATTGATTGAGATGGGTTTCATTGAAACTTTCCTCGGGAAAACTCCCACGAAAGGCATATCAATTGAAGATGTCAGTACATTTATCAACGAAAAAATCGAAGAGAATATACATCTGGACTATACACAAATGCCCAGTACTGAGGAACCGAATTACAATGAGATCGCTAAGATCGTATCAGCCTTTCTGAATTCGGATGGCGGTCTTCTTGTTTTGGGTGTTTCTGAGCAAAGACCCAAAGACAAAACTGGTAAAGTCATAAATGTAAGGGTCTTTCCCTCAGAAATTACTTGGGGCCCGCCATCACTTACAAAAGAGAAGTTAGAACATGTTCTTAGGGCTAAGGTTCAACCTTGGGACAACGCTATATTTATTGTTCCGGTAAGGAATCCGAATCAAGAGGCACAATGCATTTTTCTGATAGATGTTCCTAAAAGCAAAATTGGCCCCCATATGGCAAACTACAGATTTTATATACGATCAAACTTTGAAAGCAAACCAATGGAATATTGGCAAGTCGCTGATATGTTCAAAAGAAACTGGACCCAGAAAGCAGAGCTGGTCACATACGTTTATGGACCTCTATACAATGAAATTGTTTCCTTCCTGAATAGACGAAAGTATACAAAAGCGAACGTCATTAGATTTACACAAATCGTATACAATCATAAGTATTTATGGGATCAAGTCGATTCAGACCTCCGCGAGAAAACTGAAAAGTTTTATAGCATGCTTGATGAATTTAACAGACGACTCGACAATGCTCCCGTGATTGTCGGCAGAATAATCAGCAAGGTCGTTCCCCAACATTTCAGTGCTCCGGGGGGAGAAGTTAGTATAATGGTTCAGACCAACTCCGCAACATTAGGACCCAGAATAGCAGATGTATTGCTTCGAAGAAAGACTCCCGAAGAGTATATCCTTGAGGAGCGTCCAGGAGACACCGTAATTGGTAAAACATGCGAATTGGAAACTGCTTCTGGAAGAAGGCAGATAAGTGAAAAAGATTTCTACGAATGTCTAAATAAATGCCAAGAAGTTGTGAACAACGACCCTTACATTAAATGGATCTGGACAATAGAAGAAACTCTATTAAGTTTAGGTAATGATCTAAGAAAAGAATTCATGGAACTCTTAAGGTAACTCATACTCGTTTTGAAAAGAATTAGAAATTGTTTCTATGTATCAAAATTTTCCCAGTTAATCTTATTATTCACCTACCTTAGAAGAGGGGGTAGGGGTCAAGAAAAAAAGGTTATCATTTAAATAACCTTATTAAGTATGGTGGAGGGTGGAAGAGCGATGAGCGATGATTTCTGGAAATGGATAATCGAAAAGGTTTTACATAAAAAATGGCTCAGAAACCCCACTTACGCCATGCGTTATTGGAGTACGCTTAGTGAGGAGGAGAAAGAAAAGCTTAAGGAACGATACTTGAAGGACATGGAAAGGCACATTGAAAGACTCAAACGGAAAGGACTAATATACTAAAGTGGCAAAGTCATAACGGAGAGTAAAAGATGATACTTCCGAAGAGACCTCTATCGCGTTTGCCATTTCCGAGGAGACCCGCAAGCGAAGAGAAAATAGTTTTAGAGAGAGTTTGTCGCTCACGTTTATTACAGCAGGACATATTACCTGGAGAGTGGGAAAGGGCTCTGCGGGAGCACATATTTGAGTGGGCCTTCTCTAGTTGGAATGAGATCTTAAGCACCTTCGAGAAACTAATGAAGGCAATAGCGGAGGGTCGTTTCTTAGTGGGAGTCCCATATACTCCATCGCCAGAATGGCTTGACGATTGGGACGTTTTTAAAGGACATATATCAAAAATGCTCGATAGAGGTGACCCGCCCAACGTTCTGCTTGAAGGGATGAGGAAGATGTTTCTGGATAGAACAGAGGAGGACTTCTTAAGCGTTTTAGTGAGAGAACTGAGGAAACGTGGAATGCCTGATGAAGAAATAGCCAGCAGGCTAGGAGAGAGCCTAGAAGTGGTGAAGACGTTTTAGCTTTACAAATCAGATATTTATTCCAGTTAACCGGATTATTCTACCCCTCCAGAAAGGGGGGTATGGGTACTATTTTCATAGAGTATACCCCCTTGTTCCAGGTGTGTGATTAATTGGGTTAACTCGGAAAAGGCATGCGTTCATCAAAAGCATCCCTGCATTTATTGTTTACCTTTTAAATTATTTTATATTGCTAAACTCCTTAAGTAATGGATTAGGGCTATGTATGGAATTTGATCTTTTAATTATTAACGGACTTATTAGTTTTATAGTTAGCCTTGCAGTTAGCATTCTCGCCGGAAGGTTTTACGGTCCACGTTGGGTTGAAAAGTGGAGAAATCGTCGTGAGCATTCCGTCAAATTGAAAGACGAAGTCCTTAAACCATGGCTAACTAAGATTGAAGAGTATTGTAAAATTGATGCGATATATTCCTCTAATGCTGATAAAATGGTTAGTGTGGAGCCTAAAGATCCGACCGATTTAGAGTTTTTTGATGTTACAAAAAGTCATTTAGAGTCAAAATATTTCGACATCTTGAAAGAATGGGAAGAACTTAAACGTGTCACCCTTGAGCACAATAAAGAGCTTGCAAACCTTTTAGAGGAAATAAGAACGTTAACAATTAAAGAATTCAAGATGCCTTGTTATTATTCCCACTTACCCGGAGAAGCACCCGAAGAACATATTACACCTGATAGGTTTGCAAAAAACATCTATCTAGAAATGGAGTTTAGAGTGCGTACCGAAAGAAAATGGATGATTGGGGAGCCCAACATCGTGCCCGTTATATATCGCGATGAGAAGTTCTATGAATTAGCATGGGGCGGTTATAGGTTAGTTAAAAGTCGTGATAAAGAGGAGGCGGGAAGAACCTTACCTTTGATTAACTACCTTATAGAGATGTCACGATTTAGAGAAAAAGTAAAGAATCTAATAAAGGGGGAAGATGAAATCTATAAAATAAAACGTGAGAATTTTGAAGCGAAAATTAAGGATGTGATTAAATCCATAGAGTTAAGTAATATCTTAAAGGGTAAATGCCGATTTTGTCCCTAAATGAATTATTAATATGACAGAACCGCCAAAAATAAGGGGGAATAATTTGTGTACGGCCTATATATCGAAAACAAGCCTTTTTGGATTGTTTTCGCGGCGGACTGACGTAGAAAGTTATTCATCGAGTATATACCCTGGACTAAACCCATTCAAAGGCAAATGCGATCTGAATAGTATATTATTCGAAAATCTCATCTGACTCAGGAAAACGACCGAGGAAAAATTTTTCAAGAATCTGCGGAAGCCTGATCTAGGGCTGGCGGCAATGATAGGTTAGAGTCCGCCTGGGAGGTTGGAGTTTCCGGAAGAGTATGGAAATGCTCCGGGAAAAAAACGGAGAATACGCTTACCCGGTCCGATTTTTCCGTCAAGAATTCTGGGAATGTTTAAGGTAGAGATCACGCAATGCTTAAGACTGAATTAGACAACAATAACGTAAGACAAAACAGGAGAGGAAGAAGAAAGCCTTGTTTTTAGCCATCTAGAAAAGGTAAGTGCATTGCCTAAATGAATTTAATGCAAATTGCGCGTACGCGCACCTCTTAGGGGCGTGGGGCCTTTGCCATCAAGAATACCCATTGAATATTAAAGAAACGAAAGTATATATTTATCGGTAGTTTGGAGTAACTTGAAAATTATGAACACTACGAACTATGCAGTGGTAAGGCGTCATTATCGCGAAAGGTACGCTACCGAACCTCACGCATATTTTTCGGGAAAAATCCCAATAACTGTCTACATGACAGACGAAATTACTATTGAAATTGCCAAAAAAACCAAGAAGGTTATTGTGGATTATATGTTTCCTCAAGACAACAAAATACTAAAGATAAAGGTGTATCGGAATGGATACCTCTCGGATCATAAGGTTCTGACCGCTAGGCAGCAACAAATAGATCCGGAGAGATTGGGATGGATGAATCTAACGGGTCCCATGAATGAAGTTATTTGCCCAGTAGAAGTTCAATTAGACAGGGAGTACCAAGCAGGTGAGAGAGTTCAGTTGACGATTAAGATAACGACTGCGTTTAAAACGATTCCTGAATGTAAAGATCTTTTTCTTCCTTGTATTGAGTTTATACCTATAAGTAACACATTCTTAAACGCTAAATACTGGCCAAAAAAACCTAATATTGTCGATTCGTCAATCTCATATGTGCTTCCTAAAGGTTTCAAGGGTGTTCCAATGACCTCCGAAGGCCCAGACTTTGTATCAGAATTTGGGGGAAACTCGTTTATTGGATGGGTCTTTCGTGGGGAAGAATATGAATATCTTAGACACTGGTTTGTTGCACAGATATCCTTTCTCTATTTCTTTCTCCTGTATTCAATTATACCTTCATCTGGTTTGTTGGTAATACTGGCAGATTGTTTGAAAATGCCCGTACCATCGACAATTGTAGCTATGTTGTGTGGTTCATATTTTGTAGCACGATATTATCTATACGACAAGACACTCATGCCACTAGGCGGTGATTTGGTAATCTTGACAACGTTTATCACATTACTTCTTTCTGTTATTAGTGACTTTGATGCGATTCTTCTAATGGTGAATATTATTATGGTTATCTTTCCTTGGATAGCGTTCTATCTTCGACACCGTGAAACAAAACGAAACCAAGAAAAGAACGACCCAAGGTTACGACCTAGGACCTAGTAGTACATGCATGTTATGTTTCTATTATGTTTTTGAGCGATATCGCGCGCGATAACGAACCCCGCAAAGCTCATCGGTGGAATAGTAAGCTTCTTAGCGGGATCCAGCAAGCGATAACATTAAGGTATGGAACCCAATGTTGAAGGTCAGGAGATCACGATTATTCAAGAACAGAAACCGATGAGTATCTAAACAGCAATCGTTCCGGAAAGGTATGAAACCAACCGATAACCAACGGACCAAGCATTGAACCACGGAAAATTTTTCAAGAATTTCCTAAACTGCGAAAGGTATGCTATTTAGTCACCGCCAGAGTTTGAAAACATTGGGCCTTTGCGTTAAGAGGTCCCCGGGATACAGGGAAGTCTAAAGGTAAAGGGGCCAAACGTACAAAGTCTGAGGCTAACATAAACTATGTCCGGATGATATTCAGAAGAATGCGCAAAGAGAATAGGGGTCCACATTTCTGATCTTCTAACTCCACAAAGTCTACCAAGTCCAAAGGAATGGAAGGAAGTTTTTGGTAAGGAAGGCTAAATAGGTTCATGGTAATACTAATACTACAGCCTGTGCGGACTAAAACACCCTTATACGTCCACTTTCAAAACTGCTTAAATATGGCAGAATGATGGGGCTTATTTTAATTTCCCAAGGAATCGTATGCGAAAGAAAGACTAAAAAGTTCATCAAGGTCTTTTTTCTGTATACGCAGCCAACCAAACCTATTCTCCTTTCCTTACCCACATAAATCATAAGCTTATCGCGTGGGTCCTTTATGTTGTAGATTATCCCTTTATCAAATACTACTATCGCATCGAAAGATTCTTCAGGCGGTATTTTAAGTCTATCGAAAGCTTCTTTTACATTCTTTTTCAGTGTGGGTCCTAAAGGTGAACGAAATGCAAATAGTATAGAAGGAATTCTTCTCAATCTCTCCAAATCATAATCAGATCCAAATCTTGTTTCTCCTAGAGTTGGTTTTCGTTCAAGCTTTTTGACACGCTGTATTTGACGCAATCCACGTTCTAGCTCTTTCTTGTCAGATATATCAGATTTTACCTCTATGTAACATAATACACCTTCCGCTAAGAATAATCCACGACCTTTTTCTCTATCGTAAGTGAAAGGATGATACGGACCCAATATGACAATATCTACCTGCCCCGACTGAATACCGTTTGAATCAATGATTTCTCCCTCACCAAAACTAAATGACGAAGGTAAGTATTTTCTCAAAAAATTCCTAACAATCTCTTCCCGATGGTGCGCCACTTCGGTAGGAGTCTTATATTTCGAGGATATCTCAATGAATTCAGACCATATCCGTTCAGATTCTTTGTCAATAAGTTCCTCTATAGTGCTCATTCAAGTCTCCTCAGCAAACAAAGATTGGTTAGCTGAGATAAATTTCTATCGAGATTATGGAACCCAGTGGGGGTTGCCGGTTTCCCCGAGGGGTATTAAAATGGGTTCTTAGGGTGGTCTTCGCTTCGTTTGTCTATACAATAAGCTCATCTTAAGCTTCGAAAATGGTTTGCGTGTGCACTAGTACCCAATTTTTTGAAAGATTTACGAAATCCGTGAAAAAACTTAGTACTTAATTTTGGAGAGAGGGCGCAATCTTTTAAAGACAATTCGGGTTTTGTTGTTAATCAACGATGATAGTCATTCCAAAGTTCTTTCGGTGTAATCAAAAAGCAAGATTTGTAGTTCTTTTTCTTATCTTTAGCTTGTTTTTTCTTCTAAATCTAAATCATTGGGCTACTTTGTTGGAATTTATAATAGCTTCAACTTTTATTCCTTTTTTTGGATATCTAGTACTGACATTTGGCCGTCAATCTTTGATGGAACTTTACTATGCAACCAAGAGAGGCGAAACAGATGTTCAATTAACCTCTATCGCAAAGAAAGAAAACAGTAGAATCAATAAGGTAGTGATAAAAGACGTCGACCGTTATTTTGCCTACTTTAACCGTTTTACCAATTCAGTCATTCTATCCAGAAAACTTATAGAAACTCTCGCTGATGGAGAGATTGAAGCCGTTTTATATCATGAAACTCTACATGGTGAAATCTACTCTCCCTTTGTAAGAGTGCTATTGGCTATTTTCTTTGTTCCAGCTGTATTCATTTTTTATTTGGTCCCATGCATAGTTGTCTACGCTATCGTTAATCTGTTGCATCCTTTTTTGAACAATCTCTCTCTATCTTTTGTTTCAGCCTTTGTTTTTTGTGTGTTCTTCCTCATTTCAGAAAGGAAGGTTTGGTCAATGGAATATAATGCAGATGCAAAAGCAGCAAAAAGGGTCGGCATCAGAACGATGATTTCGGCCTTAACGAAAATAACTCCGAGTGGATTTGAGAACTGTGATTTTCCAACTCATCCTTCATTAAACAAAAGAATCGCATACCTCGAAAAACAATAAGGAAAAATAGAGGCGCTAACTGAGCACTCGTAGCCCAGCTTTGTCATGGATTTGCTTAAGCCTTTGTAACTGAATTGTTTTGTGCAACATCTGCTACTACTAACTTTCAGCCCACCCTTATTTGCGTTTTGTGGTCTTCGGAGTATGTTCAGTTTTTCGCCGTGTTCTGTGGTATGGTGTATGGAGGTATAATATGTCCCCATCCGTGGCGACTGCACAGTCTCATGGTGACGAAGAACAAGGAGCAAAAAGGTATGAATACGCAAAAAAGCCAACAGTCCAGGCAAACCGCCTCCGCCAATTTCTCAAGATTTTTCTAAACCGCAAAAGGTATGCTATTTAGTCACCGCCTCAGTTTGAAAACATAAGAATCAGCATTAAGATTTCGACAGCACTTCAATATGACTCAATAGAACATTCTCCTACAACACCTGCTTCTTTCATGCATGCGCAGGTTTTAGTGCTATACAGACCCCTTCTTGAAAAACCCCATGAAAACGGAATTTCCTTTTAGTTTCTCCTATCCTTCTAAACGTGCCTTCCTTTTCCAAAAATGTTGCAATTCCCTTAGCAGCCAAGACTGGCACATGGCTCATAGCACAAAGGTAAACAGACTTAACTTTCTCCTCACGGAGGTTCATGATATCATCTACATATGGCTTAATTCCCTGTTGTAAGTAAATGGCTCTATCGATAAGGGAGATATGAACATATATTTTAGCTCCGTTGAAGACAATAGGGACATCCTCATCAGGTTCCTTTGTCACTATTGCATTCATAAAGTGAACAAAATCCCTTGTTTCATTCATGACATCAGCACGTGGGCTTCGGTTAAACATTTCTAGTCCAAGGTCTAAAAATTCATGAAGAAGTATAGTTTCAAATAGCCCATTTTCATCTATGGAATCCATCGTTTTGAAATAATTTTCTAATGCAGGTTCTTTCGCTTTTTCCGGTTCAAAAAATTCGTCGTAAAATATTTTCAAGGAGCTGTGTCGGTTTCTCCGAGTCATCATTTTTCTTGCCGCGTGATATTGAGTAGCTTTCAGCACGACTTTATCAACATGGGGACGTGCGAATGGAATTAAACCTTCTTCAACGTAACTTAACGTAGCATACAAGAAATTTCTCGCTTGATTTTTATGGTATCTCATTCTGACAACAACTTCGTTGCTTGCAATGAATGCCTCTCTAGTTATATCATTAGCCCACTCTATCTTGACGCCGTAAGGCATCACAGGCTCCATGGCTTTAGTATTGATCTCTTTTGCAGAGAGATTGATGTCGGCTTGAATATCCGAAGCAACATGTGCCAGCTCAGCCCTTTTGCCAAAGAACGAAAAAATCCGGGCAAGAATTGAGTACCATTTTTCCGCTTTTTCAGGGTTCTTCAAGACGTATATTATTATGATAGCCCAAGGAATGGATGTAAACAAAACGGTTATCCAATCAAACAACTTTTTGCTTTTTCCTCCTCTCTAATACCCCCTGAAAACATTCCAATTTATCACAACAAACTTCTATTCGCCCTTCAAGTGGATATGCGCATTGAAAATTGTCCTTATCAATCACTGACCCACAAATACTACATCTTAGTTCGCCTTCCTCTATTGCTTCCAGAAGCCCGATGTTCTTCAAAAACTCTTTCAGGTTGTAGTCATGAATAGCATGAATTTTGTGTTTTTTTAAGGACACTCTATTACGATCTCCAACACTTTAACCATGCTTAAAATTAATGGCGCGCGCTAATTATATGTTACGGGAGCAGAGCAAGAAATGAAGCATGCACAAGGCGTGAGGCAATATACTGCGAATACGGATACTTGTTAGGTCGGCTTTGATAGATATTTCAGAAGGCCGCACAAAACACAACTACCACTTCTTGGTGCATGCATGCGGATGGTTAAGAGTTTCTTGGATGCGATTGTTCTGGACAAGTTAAGAGAGCGGGATAACCCTATCAGCGGTTACGACGTTGTCACATTTATTCATAAGAAATTTTATATTCTGGTCAGTTCCGGCACGGTCTATGCCCTCTTATATTCTATGGAGAGGGACGGGTTAATAAGAGGCATGTGGAGTCAGAGAAAAAGGGTTTACACGCTGACTGAAAAAGGCGAGGAGAAATTCTGGGTTTTATGGTAAGCCTCTTAATATAAGCTAAATAAAGTCTAAGCCTCGCTAACCGTAACCTTCTCATCCTTCTTCAACCAGGGAATCATAGGCGGATGCTTTGAAAGCTCCTCCGTAATCTCTTTCTCAATCTCCTTATTCGCCTTTTCAGCGCTCTCCTCTACAAGGGAAATCACAATAACGGCTTTTTTATCCATTCACTCGCATCCTAAGCTCTTAATCTAATTCTTTTCTTCTAAATTTTATTCCACTATCAATCATATATTAAAAACTAGAAATCTTATCCTCAGCCATATGGCAACAAATCCGTAGAGTTTCAATTCTTGCCTGTCTCTTCCTCCAAAAAAGTAGACGTTTGTTTGGTGCCAGCAAATTAGGGGGAGGGGGTATCGAAAAAATTGCTTAAAATAACTTCTTTTCAGAAACAAATCTTAAAAATAGAAAAAGGGGAGTTTGCGGGGGATATCACCAGCATAGCGTGGGTTCAAATCCCACCCCCGGCGCCACATTACTTAGCAATTTAATTGTTTTTCTAGGTTTCTTCCTAGATAAGCCCTAGAATTAGCCTATTGAATCTACGGTTACTTTCTATTTTGGTACATTTTTAGGACTTTCTTGATGTATCTTGTGTGTAACCTTTCATGGTCAACAAATCTTCTCAGCATTTTTTTAGCTGTCCAGAGATTGCAGATCATCGCTTCTGGGGCCACATGCTTCTTTGGCTGGAAGACTCCATCCCACTTTTCTCTTGGTAGATTTTGCAAGTTGTACAGTGCGGCCTCTCTTGTAGAATTAAGTAGCTCGAAAACATCTTCCGGGATTTCTTCAGATAAATCTATGTCAAGACGTGTGATGTACCACCATTCTACAATTCCTATGTGTCTCAAACAGTTTCGGATCGTACGAGGCTTTTCAGGTGGTTGCCAATCAAGAACTTCTCCGTTTAAGGCTGAAACAAGTTTCAGCAAGTCACTGCGAGAATATGCCATTAACCGTATTGTCCTTTCAATATCTTCACTACTAATGGTTCACTTAAAAAGAAGTTTCATAAGTTTAAAAGATATAAGATTGAGTTTCACGATTGTGCAACCTCTAAACGAACCCTTGGTTTGTGTAACCGGATAGTTTTCGATTAAGCACCGGGTTTGAACTGTAAGGGATGATGAGTGCATCTGTGTCGTGCCTATTATCCCACTAGTAACCGCTCCCAAATATCTTCACGTTGATTAATGAACAGTGCGACAAAGAGAATTCCGAGGAACGTGTGTACGACCAAAGACGCGTTTGCCATGCCTCCCAATGCAAAGCAGATTGGGCTGGGTGTTGGTGGCGAGAAGGGCCAGAAGAGGGGGTTATAAGAGTGGTTTATGACATCCAATAAAACGTGGGATAGGTTGCCGAGGAGACACGAAAAGATGAGACCGAGGGAGATCCTACACCTCTCTTTAACCTTAACTTTGTCGATCTTGAAGAAATAACTGGATAACTTCGGATAGATCAATGCCGTAAATGCAGCGGAGAAGACCGTCCCTATGGTTGTGGCTCCCAGCAAACTGTGAAGAAACATCCTTTCAGGAAACCTATACCCGAGCAAAACGTATAGAGTTACTGTCTCAAGGTCTGGGAACATGGAGCCCACCGTCAATCCGGGAAGGCTGAGTTTTCTGTTAAGCTTGTAAAGGACGTAAGCCACGGTGTAATGGAAGGGAGTTAAAGGCAAATTTCTACCTCTTTTTCATGCTATAGGCCCGAAATCTATATATCAAGCTTTTTGAAAACGGCGCGTTCAACTGAGCACGTGCTAGCTTTCCGGTTTGTGTGAGTTAGGAGAGGATGTGTTTTAGGAAATCGGTTGGGGTGTATTGAAGGATGTTCTTGGCTTGATAGGAGAAGGCGTGGGCCACTAGAACCCTCAAGATTCTTCTGGGGTGGAGACGATTTTCCAATAAAAGTTCGAGTGCGTGGGTGTAATTTCGATTGAGCTCCCTTACAGCTAGGCGCTGTTGTTTGGATGATAGCTGATAATCCTTGCATTCCACGAGGTAGGCTAGGGCCATGTTTGGTTTGACGGCTAGAACGTCGCAGTGGTTCCTCCGCTTAAACACGATGTAGCCCCGCTTCTCGAAAGCTTCAGCTATCTGATCTTCCAACACTGCACCACTCATTTCGTGGCCATCCCCCGTTACACTAGATTGACGATGAAGATTTAACTTTCGTGAATGAGTAGTTAAGAAAATCGCCTTACTCCTTATTAATTCTCTTCCTAGACATCAGTTTTCTTTCCGTCATCCCTCGAAGTAAAGTTTAAATAAATTATATGTCACTTCGTAGTTAGCTCAAAGGAGTATATGGACGGTTCAAGATGTCTAAGGAGTTTCGACACATCATTCGAATTGCCGACACCGACTTAGACGGCGCCAAAAAGGTAGGTCACGCCATAGCTGATATTAAGGGCATGGGAATCAATCTGGCTAACGTGATTTTGCAAAAAGCCGGCATCGACCCGAAAAACCGCTTAGGCTTTCTCTCTGAGGTTGAAGTAGAGAAGGTTGAGGACATCATAAAGAACCCCCTGAAATATGGCATTCCAGAGTGGTATCTCAACCGCCCCAAGGACAGGGAGACTGGAAAGAGTCTTCACCTTATTGGTTCCGATCTAGTTCTTCAAATAAAAACGGATGTAGATCAGATGAAAAAGATCAGGTCGTGGAGAGGTTTTCGTCACGCTTATGGGTTGAAGGTTCGAGGACAGCGAACCAGAACAACGGGTAGGGCTGGAAAGGCTATGGGTGTGAAGAAAAAGCCGAGGGAGGTCGTTTAATGGGCGATCCCAAAAAGCAGCGGAAAAAATATGAGACCTCAAGGTTTCCTTGGCGAACCGACGTTTTGCAGGCAGAACTCAAACTTCTGGGTCAATACGGGTTGCGAAATAAAAGGGAATTGTGGCGTCATAAAACCATGCTTTCAAGGTTTCGAGGAATCGCTCGATCGCTTTTAGGCATGCCCGCTGAAGAGAGGAGGAAAATGGAAGGACAACTTCTGGACAGGCTTCACCGCGTCGGAATTCTCCCTGAAACTGCCGTGTTAGACGACGTTCTAGACCTAACCTTAGAAGAAGTTCTTGAGCGTAGACTTCAGACCCTCGTGTTTCGAAAGGGCTTGTCCAAATCCGTCTATCAGGCTCGTCAACTCATCACGCATGGCCACATAGCCATTGAAGGAAAACGGGTTTCCTCGCCAAGCTATCTGGTTCTGAGGGACGAGGAAGCGAAAATAGCCTATGCCCCAATCAGCCCCTTATCAAACACTGATCACCCTCTGCGAGAATCTGTTAGCTCCGCTGCAGAGATGGAGGAAGAGTCGTGAGCAAAAAGGGTGAAAGATGGGCAGTGGTTCACGTGTACAGCTCCTACAACAACACCATCGTGCACATCACCGACATATCCGGCGCTGAAACCATTGCTAAAGCCTCCGGAGGCATGTTCGTGAAGGCGGCTCGCCTTGAATCATCGCCATACGCTGCTATGCGGTCCGCAGCCCACGTTGCTGCCATCGCAAGAGACAAGGGAATCAATGCCATACACATCAAAGTTCGAGCTCCCGGAGGATCCGACGCTAGAACTCCTGGTCCAGGCGCGCAGGCCGCCATACGAGCCCTCGCCCGGGCTGGATTCCGCATCGGTCGCATCGAGGAAGTAACGCCCATTCCGCACAACGGAACGAGGAGAAAGGGAGGGCGCAGAGGCCGTAGGGTCTAGTACACTTTACGAGCGATTGTATGGGGGGCGTGGATGGTGGAGGTTCGAGTGGTTGAGAAGACTGATTTCACTATGCGGTTGATTATTGATGGAGTCGATGTTGCCTTTTTGAATACGTTACGCAGAATCATGCTCGCCGAGGTTCCCTCCATGGCTATTGATGAGGCGGTGATTATTGAAAATTCATCCATGCTCCATGACGAGATTCTCTCCCATAGACTGGGGCTTATCCCCCTCAAGACGGATTTAGACACTTACAACCTGCCTCAGGAGTGCCCTTGCAAAAGCGAGCTTGGATGCAACCTATGTCGCGTAGTTTTAACATTGGACGTAGAAGCCACTGAGGGGACAAAAACGGTTTATTCCAAGGACCTATTGCCAGAAAACCCGGACATCAAACCCGTCAGCGACGACATTCCCATCGTGAAACTTGCGCCCGATCAGAAGATAAGGTTGGAGGCTTACGCTCGGCTGGGGAAGGGAAAAACGCATGCAAAATGGCAGCCCGTCTCCATGTGCACCTATAAGCATCTGCCAAAAATCAAAATCGATGCTAAGCGCTGTGACGCTTGTGGCAAGTGTGTGAAGATTTGTCCTCAGAAAATCCTTGTAGACGTTGGAAAGAGAATAGAAACTCAAAATATTATTGAGTGCACCCTCTGTAAGGATTGCGTGGCCGCCTGTCCCCTAAGCCCACCCGCTATCGATGTAGCCTGGGACAAAAACGCATTTATTTTGGATGTGGAGTCAACCGGCGCGCTTCCAGTTGAGCGAATCTTGCACGAAGCTCTCAAGATTCTTGACGAGAAGCTCAATGAATTCTTGAATCAGTTGACAGTGAAAGAGAGTTAGAGAACATGCAACCAAGATATGCCGCATGAATTTTTGGAAATTTTGCAGAAGTTCTTTGAAATCGGTTTATGGATGCTTCAAGTTTGAAGCTTATCTGAACCGCTAATAATTACCGTTCCTTCTCAACACATATATTTTACGTAAGGCTCAACAAAGGAAGGTGGCGGCTACGGAGGATATCTCACGATACTACACCTTGCTGAGGGAGCCGGCACGCCGTAGAATAATTGAGATCTTAGGCGCCCAAGGTAAGGTTAGTTTTAAGGAGTTGAGGGAGGACCTCGGCCTCGGCGTCGGCACCATTTACTATCATCTCGACATGCTTTCCGACTTCCTAACTCAAGACAAGCATAGGAAATATCTGTTGAATGACCGGGGGAGGCTTTTGTACAAGGTATTGAAGGATGGAACGTTGCCTCCAACTCTAGAAATTGGAGAGGCGTTCAGTCACCGTGTAGGGCGATGGCTTTTCCTCTCTCCAGTTTTGGTGAAAACAGTTAGACCAGGAAGGTTGTTGCCGGTTGCCATTCTGGTGTTAGCCTTCGGTGCAGTGGGGTCGGCTCTTGCCAAAGTCGAGCCTATATTACTCTTTTATTTCCCCTCCACCCACGCGTTCGAAACGATTGTTACACTATTCTTCTGTCACTGGATCGGGATGTTCCTGCTATTGGACTTTCTCATCTACCTGCTCTACCGAAGAGTGGGTGGCGATCTCCAGCTACTCACCTGTGTTGGCATTTCCGCACTTCCATTAGCCTTGTTTCCGTACCTCAACCTGCTTGTTCCCCCGAACGTTGCTAGGTATTTTCTTCTCGCTCTTCAAATCTGGGGCTTACTGCTGTTGTCTTCTGCCTTGTGTTTTGGGAAAGGCTTGCGCCTTGACCGGGCCATCATCGTGAGCCTCACGATTTTGTATCTCAACATTGTCTTGTTGATACTTCTGGGACGCCTAAAGTGAAGTTCTAGGTTTCTAGAACTCTCGATAATCAAAATTCGAGTTTTACCGAAACGATCCACTTAAAAAGGTCTTTTTCCAAACTTATTTTGGCGAAAGAGCTTGAAATTGAGGAAAAATCGATTTGCGGCGATGTTTCTAGCGATTCTGTTGACATCCACAACCGTTCTAATGTTGGCGACTCCAGCGCTTGCGCAACCTACGCAGATGACAACCGAGGAAGAAGATGGGTGGAAAATGCTCCAAAACGACGCAATCACGGTGCTGTTCCCCGCTGGTGGGAGAAAACCAATGTTTCTGTGGTGGTATAACGAGGAGAAAGAGAGGATCTACGTAGTCAAGTTTCAAGGGTTGATCGAGTATTTCACCTTCGATAGACCATACTATCAGAGAAGGTACCAAGCGGTGGCCGAACACGTACGTGAGCGATTCCTTAACGTGAAGTGGATGATGATGCGTGAGGAAACCCGCGAGGGCATAGCCCATATCTTCGAGAACTGGCACTCACCCTACTTGCCTTTCAGATTCTGTGAGTGGACGCTCACCGATGTGGAGAATGGGCAAATCACCGCTCCTGACGGAACAACAGCGATTGGCGTTGCCTTCTCATTCAACCTCGTTGAGGCGTATCTACCTCGCTTTGATTGGCTCGAGGAAGACAGCATCACGATACGATGTCGACTCTACAACGTGCCCGTCACTGAAACATCCGGCGACCTCACCTACGAAGTTAGCAAGGGCGAGATGAAGATGGACTTCAGTGTCAAAAACTGGAAGTGGAACATTGACACTGTTAGGCCGTTGCTGTCTGCCCTGCGGGAGGAATATGATATAGAAATCCCGGAGAGGGAGTCCAAGCTGGCGTTATGGATAAACCTCGCCTCCATCAACATTGAAAAAATGGAGGTGATGAAGAGCGAGCCGGAGGAAATTGAAAGCGCATCGACTGCCACCTACATGCTTGTTGATGGCGATCGCGTATCCGTCGAGCCTGACAACTCGGAAACAGAGGATGAGAAGCCAATACCTGTCAAGAAGAGTTTGCGTGAACACTTTAGGCTCCAATTTGCAGAAGAGGATGACAAGCTAGCAGGCTTCTTCAAGTTTGTAGCATCAGCAGAGGTAGATGGCGAGGAAAAACCGGTCACCGCCTCCTACATCGAGGCCGGAGCCCACATGAGACTCTTCATCTGCTACCCATACTTCGAAGAAACCCTAACGCACGACCCATCCATAGGCGTTGAAGTGCCCGAGAAAGTCGCACCGCAATACACGGTGGAAGTTCCATCCGGCACTGAAATAGTGCCTAGGGTGGTAGGAGGAGTAGGTCCCACGTTCATTACTCCAGAGCTAGTGGTAGCCCTCATGGTGGTGGTGTCAATAATAGCCATAGCCGTCTTCGTTGCCAAGCGGAAGGGAAAGGTCGTCAATGTAGTCGGAGTCAAGTAATTCCCCTTCCCCCCTTTTATTTTCATGTTTATAGCATCGAAACACGATTAGTTTCAGTCAAGTGATTGGAAAGTAAGAACTTGAAAAACGGCGGAGGAGATGTTTATTCGTAGTTAAATTAGTGGTGGGTGATAGGACGAAAACCTTGTAAAGAGCTTAAACGTGCATGCTCTACATCGCGGCCTGTCCGAAAACGGGCGACCTATCGAGGCTTTTGAGATTTCAAACAGAATGCTGCTGAGAAGGAACTCGCAGAACTCACGCAAAGCACTACAGAGATACGCAGGTTGCAATCTTTCTCTTGAGTGTTTAAAGTTAACGTTTATATGTTTCTGATGTTACACACCATGTGACATAGTTAGAAGACGGCGACAAAAGGAGGATTAGTCGATCGAAAAAACAACTAATCCAGAGTTAATCAACCTCATTCGATCGTTGAGAAAGAAGTCCCGAGAAGGCGAAGCAAGAATATGGCGTAGCGTGGCGGACCGTCTGTCGCGTTCGAGACAGAGACGCATAGCCGTAAACGTCAGCCGATTGAACCGCTACACCAAGAAGGGGGAGACCGTGGTGGTACCGGGCAAAGTGTTGGGAGCGGGAAAAATGGACCATCCCATCCACGTGGCAGCCTTCGCCTTCTCTGATCAGGCACGGCAGAAAATTTTAAAGGCTAAGGGGAAATGCTTGTCAATCCTTGAGCTAGCGGAGAAAAACCCGAAGGGAACCGACATCAACATCATTGGGTGAAAACGGATGGCTGTGGAAACCGCTGTGGTGATTGATGCAACGGGACTGATTCTTGGGCGAATGGCTAGCATCATTGCTAAACGCCTCATTCAAGGTGAAAACATCATCGTCGTGAACGCGGAGAAGGCGGTCATATCCGGCAGAAGACTGAGCAGAGTGAGGGAAGCTAAGGCGTTTCTCGATGTTGGTCATCCGAGGAAGGGACCCTTCCACCCCAGAAGGCCGGACAAGATCGTTCGAAAAACCGTGCGAGGCATGATTCCTCGAAGGAAACCTAAGGGGCAACAAGCATACAAAAGGCTTCGGGTTTTCCTCGGGGTTCCTGAAGGGTTTAAGGACAAGGAGACGCAAACAATACCCGATGCTAAGGCTGAAAAGCTGAAGTGTCCCTATATAACCGTGGAGGAGTTAGCGAGGAACATCGGGTGGATCCCGGCGGGTGAATGAAGTGTCAAAGACCAAGAGAGTCTTGTTAACCAGTGGAAAGCGAAAAACCGCCATTGCCCGAGCAACCGTTAAACCTGGAAGAGGAAGAATTCGCGTAAACGACGTACCCGTCGAGATTTTAGAGCCGAAAATCGCCCGCGACAAAATCATGGAGCCCCTTCTCCCAATCGGCGACGAAATATGGAAGCAAATTGACATTGACGTGAAAGTTTCTGGCGGAGGATTCATAGGACAAGCTGAAGCCGTGCGGACAGCCATCGCTAGGGCAGTTGTGAAGTGGACAAGGAGCACACGTCTTCAAACAATCCTCACGGATTATGACCGAACCATGCTTGCCGGAGACGCTAGGAGAAGGGAACCCAAGAAGTTTGGTGGTCCCGGCGCGAGGGCTAGGGATCAAAAGAGCTACAGATAGCAACGTTCCTAGCTGAAAGAGTAAAGTTTAATTAATGCTGGACATTAGGCTAGAGGGTCGCATAGAGTGATTCGGTGTCAACGGAGGTGAAACAAGATCATTATTCCTGTCCGCTGCTTTAGTTGTGGTCGTTTGATCGGCGACAAGTGGGAAGAATTTGCGAAAAGGGTGAAGGCTGGAGAAGACTCGGGAAAGGTTCTGGATAGTATGGGCATGACTCGCTATTGTTGCCGCCGCATGCTCTTGTCCCACGTAGAGATCATCGATGAAATTCTCCGGTTCTACGAAGAAGCTGTAAAAAAGAGGCGAGCCAAAACACCTTAATGGAGAATTAAATGTGTCAACCGTTATTGAAGACCTCCTAGCCCGAAAGACCTTCAACAGTCGAGGAGAGGAAACCATCGAGGTGGACGTAATCACCACAGCAGGGTTTGGGAGGGCCTCAGCCCCAGCCGGCGCCAGCAGAGGAAAGGCTGAGGTGGTTCCATACCCCGAGGGCGGAGTGGATCAAGCGATACAAAAGGTGGAGAATCTCATCGCTCCGGAGTTAATTGGCTTGAATGCGGATAGGCAAGAGGAAATAGATCTTCTTCTTCACGAAATTGATGGAACCCAAGACTTTAGCAGCATTGGTGGAAACACTGCTTATGCGGTTTCCTTAGCCACGGCAGACGCCGCCTCGGATTCATACGGTATACCTCTCTTTCAGCACCTCGCTGGCTACCTAGCGAGCGAAATCCCGCACCCCCTCGGAAACGTTTTGGGCGGAGGAAAGCACGCGCATGGGAAGGCACCAGACATACAAGAATTCTTGGTTCTTCCCCTTAAGGCGGAGTCCTTTTTAGATGCGGCAAAAGCCAACGTTTTGGTTCATCAAAAAGTTGGTTCCCTTCTTAAAAAACTAGACACAACCTTCACTGGCGGAAGGGGAGATGAGGGAGGTTGGGCTCCTAGCGTAAAGAGTGAGGATGCTTTGGATGTTGTGGTGAGAGCGTGCAAGGAAGTTTCTGAGGAGGTGGGAGTTGAGTGTAGGGCAGGCATTGACGTGGCGTCTTCCACCCTGTGGAGGCCTAAGGAAAGTTATTATGCATATGCTCGAGACGGCGTCAAAAGAGACGCTGGGGAGCAGTTGGATTTTGTGCTAGGTCTTATTGAAAATTATGGTCTCGTTTACGTGGAAGACCCCTTCCATGAGGAAAATTTCGAAGCCTTCGCAGAACTCATGAAAAGGGTTAAAGGTTGTCTTATTTGCGGAGACGACCTGTTTACAACAAACAGGCAGAGACTAGCCCATGGATTGGGGGTTGGCGCTGCCAACGCGATTATCATAAAAATGAACCAGGTGGGAACCCTCACGGATGCTTGGGAGACCACAAAAATGGCTAAGAAGGCGCGGTACGCCCCGGTCATGTCTCATCGATCCGGGGAAACAACCGATGTGCACATGGTCCACCTAGCCGTAGCATTTCGGTGTCCCATCATCAAAACCGGTGTGGTGGGTGGGACTCGGGTGGCAAAGATTAATGAGCTCATTCGCATAGAGGAAATGCTTGGGAGGAGGGCTAAAATGGCTGCCCCTCCCATTTTAGGAGAGAGTTGAATGTCAGAGAAGAATGAAGAAGTTGAGGTTCCTACTGAGGAGGAGCTTCTGCTTTCTCGAGACGTCCTCCTATCCGCGGGCATCCACATCGGCACAAGAATGAAAACAAGGGACATGAACCCCTTCATTTATCGCATTAGACCGGATGGCTTGTTTGTTTTGGATGTCAAAAAAACTGACGAACGTCTACGCGTCACCGCCAAATTTCTTGCACGATTTGAGTCACCTAAAATCGCGGCGGTAGCAGCGAGGTTGTATGGACGTGACCCTGTGAGGAGATTTTGTGAAGTGACAGGGGCAACCCCCATCATTGGGCGTTTTATTCCAGGACTATTTTCAAATCCCCTTTATCCGGACCGTATCGAGCCGGGTGTCGTGATTGTTTCTGACCCGAGGGCTGACTTGCAAGCGGTCAGGGAAGCCTCCAGCATAGGCATCCCTGTCATAGCGCTCTGTAGCACTGACAACGATTTCAGCGACGTGGACCTCGCTATACCCACCAACAATAAGGGTAGGAGAGCCTTGGCGGTGATTTACTGGCTTCTAGCTAGGCAAATACTGCGGGAACGAGGCGAGCTACCTCCAGACGGGGACCTGAGCTTGTCCGTTGACGACTTCGAAGTGAAATTAGAAAAAGGGGAGGAGTAGTGGAGGAGATTATTTGAAGGTTCGACGCCCAAGTCAAGCTGGAATGTTTTACGCTGGCACCCATCAAGCACTGAAATCCCAGATCGAAGAATGCTTCACTCACAAACTTGGACCTGGGCGGATTCCCAAGGTTGCGGACAAGGGTCTTCAAAGCATGGTTGGGCTCGTTTGCCCCCACGCGGGATACATGTACTCTGGGCCCATAGCCGCCCACGCGTACTACCACCTCGCAATTGATGGCAAACCGGACGTCGTAGTCATTTTTGGCCCCAACCATTACGGGTTTGGAAGCGCGCTGGCGATCATGAAAGAGGGGATTTGGAGCACCCCCTTGGGAGATGTGGAAATTGATACCCCTACCGCAACCAAAATTCTACGAGAGTCTCGCGTCATTGACGTAGACGATTCAGCCCATGCTCGAGAGCATTCCATCGAGGTTCAGCTTCCCTTCCTTCAATACCTGTATGGCTCAGCCTTCAGGTTTGTGCCCGTCTGCTTTCTCATGCAAGACCTTGAATCCAGTCGTGAGGTGGGGCGGGCGGTTGCGAAAGCCTTGTCGGAAAAGAACGCCTTGGTAATTGCCTCTACTGACATGACTCATTATGAGCCTCAAGGGAGGGCTGAGCGAAAGGACAAGATGGCCATCAACGCCGTCTTGAAGCTGGATGAGGAGCAGTTTCACTCCACCATAGAGTCCCAATACATATCCGCGTGCGGCTACGGCCCCGTCGTCGCCATGATGACGGCGGCGAAAGCCTTAGGCGCTGGAAGGGCTGAATTGTTGTGCTACAAAACGAGCGGCGATGTGACTGGAGACTTCTCCTCGGTGGTGGGCTACGCCTCCATCTCGTTTAGAAAATGACTGTGGGATGATTCGTTGGGGGTTACGGCTTCAGCGCCGGCGAAAACCATCCTCTTTGGAGAGCACTTTGTCGTATACGGTGAGCCAGCTATCGTCCTCGCCATCGATAAGCGAGCTCAAGCTTCAGTGGAATTAAGGGCAGATCAGCGCATATACATCAACTCCCTCGACTTGAGGGCCTCGGGCTTCTTCGTAGGAGAACACTTTCAACCAGAAAGTGGAGGCCAAGAAGCCCGCGCAAAGCTCGAGCCCGTCAAGATAGCGGTTCAAAGGGTTTTAGATCGTTCCGAAAGGGGGGCTGGTGTGAGCGTGGAGGTCCGCTCGTCCATTCCTGTGGCTGCCGGTCTAGGTTCTTCAGCGGCTGTGGCGGCTGCGGTGGTGGCTGCCGTAAGCCGGCTTCTGGATGTGGAGCTATCCAAAGAGGAGGTTTACCGCATCGCTTACGAAGCCGAATGCTTCGTCCACGGAACTCCCTCAGGCATAGACCCAGCCATCTCCACTTACGGCGGAGTCCTCTTATTCCGCAAGGACAAGGGCTTCACACATCTAGACGTGAAAGAGGATATGCCCCTCGTGATCGGCGACACGGGAGTGGAGCGATCCACCGGCGAACTGGTTGCTATGGTTCGCAAAAGAAAGGAGCAATACTTGTCTATCATCGATCCCATCATAAAAAGCGCCGGAGAGATCGCTCTGTGCGCCGTTGAAGCCTTGGAGACCGGAGATCTTCACACCCTCGGTGAACTAATGGACCTTAACCATGCCCTCCTCTGCGCTATTGGGGTGTCTAACGAACCCCTTGAAAGGCTCGTTTACGCAGCTAGAAAGGCTGGGGCGTTAGGAACTAAGCTCACAGGTGCAGGTGGGGGAGGATGCATGATCGCGCTATGCCTCCCAGAAAAGACAGAGCCGGTTGCGAAAGCCATTCAGCGGGCTGGGGGAACCGCCTTCCTAGCAAGAAAAACCAACGAGGGTGTGAGGGTTGAGGGTTAAACCAAAGATTCTGAAGCTCGGGGGGTCCGTGATTACTCGAAAGGATAAGCCGCTGACCCCCAACCTGCGAGCCATAAAGCGGTTGGCTCGCGAGATTTCTCAAGCCAAGGTTCCTCGCCTTGTTCTCGTTCACGGCGGGGGTTCTTATGGGCATCCGCTTGCTGAGCAGTATAGAATACATGAAGGCTACAAGGACCCTTCGCAGGTGTTGGGGTTTTCGAAAACTCATCAAGCAATGGTCGCGCTAAACAAGTTGATTGTGGATGCCTTGATAGATGAGGGTGTTCCAGCGGTGCCTGTATCACCTTCTTCCTGCATCATCACGAAGCTGGGTCGAATACACCTTATGGAAGAGAGGCCATTAACGAAACTCCTCGAATTGGGGTTAGTTCCGGTTCTTTACGGAGATGCCGTCCTCGACTCTGAAACGGGTTTCTCCATATTGTCCGGCGACCAGCTCGTCTCTTCCCTCGCTATACGACTCGACGCGGGTCGCATCATACTAGGCGTGGATGTTGACGGGCTTTACACCGCGGACCCCAAAACCGATTCTTCAGCTCGTCTCATTCAACACATCACCCTAGGGGAATTGAGGAAACTGCAACACAGAATTGAGAAACCTAAAGTAACAGATGTAACCGGAGGGATGCTCGGAAAGGTGCTTGAGTTGATGCCCGCTATCGAGCGAGGAGTTTCGGCTCTGATCTTGAACGCCGGAAAACCCGGCAATGTTTACAAGGCCCTTAAGGGTGAAGGGGTTGTTGGAACGATGATTGAGGGAAGTGAAACCATTGCCTAACCACATCGAGGAAAGGAAGGCTAGCCACCTTCAAATTTGCTTAGACGAGAACGTCCAAGCTCGGAAAGCCACCACGGGATTCGAGGAGGTCCTCCTCGTGCACAAGGCTTTACCCGAAATCGAACGAGAAAAAATCGATCTCTCAACCGAAGTTTTTGATCATGAGTTCGCTGCCCCGATCGTTGTGGGAGCGATGACTGGTGGCACCTCAGAAGCCATGAGAATCAACGCTGCCATTGCTGAGGCGGTGGGGGAACTGAGGTTGGGGATGGGAGTTGGGAGTCAACGGGCGGCTATTGAGGACCCAAGGCTGGAGAGAACCTTTGCCATCACTAGGGAGAAGGCACCCACCGCCTTTCTCATCGCCAACATCGGAGGCCCCCAACTTGTCAAGGGATACGGCGTCAAAGAAGCAAGGAAAGCGGTGGACATGATGGGCGCTGACGCACTAGCCATTCATTTAAACCCGTTGCAAGAGGTGATTCAACCCGAGGGGGAAACAAACTATGCGGGGGTTCTCCGCAAGATAGAAGAAATTGCTCAAGCCCTCGAGGTTCCAGTCATCGTGAAGGAGACGGGGGCAGGCATAGCAGCGGAGGAAGCCAAGAGGCTGGAGGCTGCAGGCGTGGCGGCCATCGACGTGGCTGGGGTCGGCGGAACAAGCTGGGCGGCGGTGGAGTATCACCGAGCCAAGAAAATTCAGGACGAATTTCGTCAGAGGCTCGGCGAAACCTTCTGGGATTGGGGCATTCCCACCGCGGCGAGCCTCATTGAGGTAGTTCAGTCAGTTCATCTAATTGTCCTTGCCTCCGGCGGTGTACGCTCCGGAATAGACATCGCGAAGGCTTTGGCCTTGGGCGGAAGTTTAGCGAGCATGTCCTTACCAATTTTGGGCCCCGCCACAAAGGGCTCCAAGGAGGTTAAAAAGGCGCTTCAACTCGCCATGGAGGAGTTGAGAAACGCCATGTTCCTTGTGGGAGCTGAGACCATTCCCGAACTTAGAGAGGTCCCTGTCGTGGTGACCGGGAAAACGGCTGAATGGTTGCAGGCGCGGGGTTTTCACCCTGAACTTTATGCGAGGCGAAGGGTGTGAGCCGCCTAGCTTCTCAACTAGCCGAAACAACGGAGAAGGTGAACCGTTTCATTGAGCAAGTCGTTGATCTCGAACGGGAGCCTAAGTTGCTGTACCAAGCGGCTCGCCACGTCATTGACGCTGGGGGCAAGAGGCTACGCCCCTACCTTGTCCTAAAGAGCTGCAAGCTCGTGGGAGGAAGAGAAAGAGACGCCATTCCCACAGCCGCCGCCATCGAACTTCTCCACACCTTCACCCTCATCCACGACGACATCATGGACCAAGACGAAAAGAGGAGGGGAATCGCCACGGTGCACACTAAGTGGGATGTGCCGACCGCCATCGTGGCGGGTGATGTCCTCTTCGCCAAGGTTTACGAAACTATAACCGGGTTCACGGACCCTCGTCGCGTTCCCCGTGAACGCATCCTACAAGTGTTAGGGTGCGTCAGCGAGGCCACCATCGCCATATGCGAGGGTCAAACCCTTGACATGTTGTTTGAGCGTAGAGAAGCTATCTCCGAAGACGAGTATTTTCAAATGATCCGCCTGAAGACCGCCGCTCTTTTCGAAGCCTCCGCAAAATGCGGCGGAATCCTAGGAGGAGCAAAAAAGAGGCAAGTTGAGCACTTAGGGAAGTTTGGCCAATACGCTGGCGTAGCCTTCCAGTTGATCGACGACGTTTTGGGCTTAACCGCGGATGAGAGGGTTCTCGGAAAGCCCGTGGGAAGTGACATCCGTGAGGGAAAACGAACCTTGATCATTGTTCACGCGCTTCAGCATGCCTCAGAGGATCAGCGGGAAAAAATTCTGGAAACGTTGGGAAACAAGTCAGTCTCTCTCGAGCATATACGAGAGACGACTTATTTGATCAATTCCTTGGGTTCAATCAGCTATGCCGAGAAAAGGGCAAGGGAATATGTTGAAAAGTCTAGGATGGCGCTCGCGGTCTTCCCTGACACCAAGGATAAGGAAGACCTCATAAGTCTCGCCGACCTTATCACTTCAAGAAAATATTAGCTTAAATTGAGTGGAAGCCTTGGCTTCGAGTGAAAGAGCGGAAGATAAAGAGGCCATACGAAAAATTGCGCTTTTGAACGCGCTTCTTCATGATGGGAAGGCTCAGGTGCAGCCCGTCCTTGGCAAGCTACTTGCCGAGCGACCACACCTGAAGGCGAAGATAAAGGAAACCATTTCCGCAATCGCTGAGATCATTGAGGAAGTGAACAGACTCTCTGTGGATGAGCAAAAGAAGATGGTGGAGGAAAGATGGCCAGAGGCGTTAGTCAGGGAAAAGGTGGAAGCGGAGAGGGTGCTTCCACCCCTGCCAAACGTGGAGAAGTATAAGCGGGTGGTTACCCGTTTTTCGCCTAACCCCGACTGTGTCCTGCATCTAGGGTCGGCTAGGGCCATAGTCCTCAGCTACGAGTATGCAAAAATGCACCAAGGCCTCTTTTATCTGCGCTTTGAAGACACGGACCCTAAGCTGAAAAGGCCAGCGTTGCCCTTTTATGGCTCCATACGAGAAGACCTAATCTGGCTTGGATGCAAATGGGACGCCGAATTCATTCAAAGCGATAGACTTCCCATCTATTACGAGCACGCCGAAAGGCTTCTCAAGGAAGGGTACGCCTACGTTTGCACCTGCCGACGCGAGGAATTTCGTAAAAAAGTGACAGCCCAAAAGCCATGCCCCTGTCGAGACCAAACACCGGACGAGCACCTCTCCCGCTGGAAGCGCATGCTTGACGGAACTTACCAAGAAGGAAAAGCCGTGGTAAGAATCAAGACCGATTTAGGACACCCAAATCCCGCTGTTCGAGACTGGCCTGCATTGAGGATCATTGACACTAGGAGGTATCCCCACCCTCGGGTGGGAGGTCAATACCGCGTTTGGCCCCTCTACAACTTCGCCTGCGGCGTCGACGACCACCTCATGGGCATAACCCACATCATACGTGGAAAGGAGCATCTAACCAATCAGGTGCGGCAGGAGTACATGTACCGCCACTTCGGGTGGAAGTATCCTGAAGCCATCCATTACGGCAGGCTCAAGATAACCGGAGCTCTCCTCAGCAAATCCAAGATCGTGCAAGGAATGAGGGAAGGCGTCTTCAAGAGTTGGGACGACCCGAGGCTTGCCACGTTTTCCGCCTTGAGAAGGAGGGGTTTCACTCCGGAAGCGATTCGGCGCTTGATCATCGATGTGGGGCCCAAAACCGCCGATGTGGTGCTGAGCTGGGAAAACCTTTACGCCTATAACCGAAAAATCGTTGACCCCATAGCCAATCGATACTTCTTTGTACACAACCCGATACAGCTAACCGTGAAAGATGTTCCACACGCCTTCACGGCCAAGCTATCTCTGCATCCGGACTATACTGAACGAGGCTTTCGTCAATTCGAAATAAAACCCCTGGAAGGCGAAGCGTCATTTTGGGTTTCCAGCGATGACATGGATTTCTTGAAAACAGGGGAAGTCATACGCTTTATGGGACTTTTCAACATTCAAGTCGAAAAGGTTGAAGGACACTGGATTGCCGCGGTTTTCCACAGCGAGTCCTATGAGGAAGCAAAGAAAACGAACGCGCCCCTAATCCATTGGATTCCCATTGGCGCCGATATGCCATGCGAAGTGGTCATGCCTGACGCTTCTGTAGTGGAAGGCATCGCTGAAGGCAACTGCAAATCCCTACACGTCAACGATGTCATCCAGTTTGAACGCTTCGGATTTACACGAGTCGACAAACTAAACAAGAAGCTAACCGCATACTTCGCTCACCGATAGCAGACCGCCAACCACCTTCATACAGATAGATCAAAAATTTCCGCCGCAACAATAATATGGGGTCAAACGACGAAACATTGATAAATATGTGTTGTTGATAACTGTGCGTTTGAGAGGGTGAGGCTTATGTCCAAGCCGTTCTACGTAAAATTTGACGTGCCGAAAGAGGTTGCAGATGCGGCCTATGAAGCCCTACAGATAGCGACCCAAACAGGCCGCGTACGAAAGGGCACCAATGAAACAACAAAGGCTGTGGAGAGGGGGCAGGCAAAACTGGTCGTCATAGCCGAAGATGTGGACCCACCTGAAGTGGTCGCCCATCTCCCACTGCTCTGCGAAGAACGCAAAATCCCTTACGTATTCGTACCCGATAAGGGAAAACTCGGATCCTCAGCTGGAATAGATGTCCCCGCCGCCGCGGCAAGCATCACCGATGCTGGTGACGCCTCGGCGCTAATAAAGGAAATTTCCGGTCAAGTTGAAGAATTAAAGAAGGGGGCCCCTAGCGGGTGAGCGAAGAGGCGGAAGGAGAGTTAATACCCACCGAGGTCATTCAGGTGATTGGTCGGACAGGGGTGACTGGGGAGATCACCCAAGTTAGGGTTCGGGTGCTCGCGGGAAGAGATAAGGGGCGCATTATAACCAGAAACGTGAAGGGGCCGGTGCGAACCAGCGACATCCTTATGTTGAAAGAAACAGAGAGAGAAGCCAAGAAGATTCGGTAACGAGAAGGGGGTTTGCCGGTGCCAAAGCCTCGACGCTGTTCGTTTTGTGGACACGAGTTTCCATCAGGCACCGGCATCATGTACGTGAGAAACGATGGTTCCATTCTATGGTTTTGCTCCAGCAAGTGCAGAAAAAGCTCCATAAAGTTGGGACGAGACTCACGCAAGCTTCGATGGACAAGGTATTATGGGAAGGAAGAAAAAGGGAAAGTTTGAAAGCAGCCTCATTTTCAGCTGGAAGCCCTCAGGAGGGAGGCAAATGGAGCAAACTTTCGTCATGATCAAGCCCGACGGCGTAGCTCGAGGTCTCACCGGCGAGGTGATTAAGAGGTTAGAGTCGCAAGGTCTAAAGATTTTAGCCATGAAAATGCTTACGCTTGACAAGAGAACGGCTGAGAGACTCTACCGTGTCCATAGGGGAAAGAACTTTTTTGAGGGCTTGGTGGAGTTCGTAACCTCTGGGCCGGTGGTGACCATGATTCTCGAAGGAGAGAACGCGGTCTCCCTGGTGAGGAAAACGATCGGCGCCACCGACCCTGCCAAGGCTAAGCCTGGGACTATCCGCGGCGATTTCGGAGGGGGCGTAACGACTAACATCATCCATGCTGCAGACAGCCTCGAGAATGCCAAAAAAGAAATAGAAATAATTTTTGAACCTGACGAAATCTTGCGATCTCAAAAGCCCGATGCTTGCGGCGTCAAGAAGCCCGTATGATGCATTAAAATGCTTCAGAAAGAGATTGAAAAGCCTGAAACGGTTTATATAGATTGACGCATCAATCATGATAGAATCGTTAAAGGAGAAGGATTAAAGTCTCCAATTCGGCCGCATGCAATGAAGAAATGGCGCACTATCCCTACATCAGCAGAGGTACGGAACATGCCTATACGTCAACCCATCGTCTGTGTGCTGGGTCATGTTGATACTGGAAAGACTCTTTTGTTAGACCAGGTTAGAAAAAGCAGCGTTCAAGCCCGTGAGGCCGGAGGAATGACTCAGCACATCGGGGCGAGTTTCTTTCCTGTGGAGACACTTGTAGAAATCTGTGGCCCTCTCCTAGAAATATTCAAGACCGAGATACAAATACCCGGATTGCTCGTTATCGACACCCCGGGACACGAAGCCTTCGCCAACCTTAGAAAAAGGGGAGGAGGAGTAGCGGACATCGCCATTCTCGTCATCGACGTCTTGAAAGGGTTTGAGGCTCAAACCTACGAGAGCCTTGACATCCTTAAGGCAAGAAAAACCCCCTTTCTCGTGGCAGCAAACAAAATTGACCGCCTACCAGGCTGGAAATCAAGGCCAAACGAGCCCTTTTTAAAGTCTTATGAAGGTCAAGACCCCTACGTTCGTCAAGATCTTGACGAGCGCTTATACGCAATTATGGGAACATTCACCAGACTTGGTTTTCAAGCCGACCGCTTTGACAAAATATCGGATTTTACTCGAACCGCGGCCATGGTTCCCACCAGTGCCAAAACCGGTGAAGGCATACCTGAGCTTTTAGCGGTTCTCATCGGCCTAACTCAGCAATATCTACGAGCCCGCCTCCAGGTCACTGAGGGTCCTGCAAAGGGCACAGTGTTGGAGGTGAAGGAGGAACCCGGGCTTGGGACCACCGTTAACGCCATTATTTATGATGGAATACTTCAGAAGGGTGATGTGGTTGTTGTCGGAGGCAAGGAGGAGCCCATCGTTACCAAGGTTCGTGCGGTCCTTTTGCCTAAGCCTCTTGATGAGATTAGGGACCCCCGAGACAAATTCTCCTCGGTAGACATGGTTTCAGCCGCGGCTGGGGTAAAAGTTGCAGCTACAAACCTCGAGAACGCCTTGGCTGGAGCCCCCTTATACGTAGTCCCACCTGATGCCCTCTCCGAGGAATACGTTAAGTCTGTTTCCGAAGAGGTGGAGAAACTCAGAATAGCCATAGATGTCGACGGGGTTGTGCTGAAAACCGACGCCTTGGGTTCTCTTGAGGCTCTCGCTGAGAGTTTAAGGCGAAGCGAAGTCCCGATACGATTAGCAGACGTGGGAGATGTCTCTAAAAGAGATGTCACGGAGGCAACCGTGGTCAAGGAGCATGAACCGCTCTATGGAGTCATCCTTGCTTTCAATGTAAAGACGTTGCCTGACGCTGAGGAAGAAGCAAAGGATCGAGGTGTCCTGATCTTCCAACACAACATTATTTATCGCTTAATCGACGATTATGTTCAGTGGATGAGGAGCGAGCGGGAAAAGCTTCTAGAAAAAGAGTTCGATCGAATAATCAGGCCGAGTAAAATGAGGCTTCTTCCCGGCTACGTGTTTAGGAGGGCGAAGCCGGCTATCGTGGGGATCGAGGTTTTGGCGGGGCAGGTTAAACCCAAATTCTCGCTTGTTAGGGAGGACGGAAGGGAAATCGGTGAAATCATGCAGATTCAGGATCGAGGACAAGCCATATCAGAGGCAAAGGCTGGGATGCAGGTGGCTGTCTCCTTAGACAAACCGATCGTAGGACGACACATCTATGAGGGGGACATACTCTACGTTAAGGTGCCTGAAGCCCACGCAAAAGCCTTGTTAACGAGGTTTCAAGATCGTTTATCCCCTGACGAGCTCAACGCATTAAACGAGTTCGTCGACATGATGAGACGCAGATCACCTTTCTGGGCGGCTTAAACGGTTAACTGAAAAGGTTCTTATCCTAGTTGTCTTCGAGCGAGGTTAGCATTCTGATGTAGTCGACGCGTCACAGCTTTCTTCAGTGCTCTACGACCGTATACTTATAGGAATGTCTAACGGTTAACCAAAATGATTACCGTCTGGTTCACTGTTAGTTTAAGGATCTGTAATTTATTTAGCATTCATAGAGTTTATTAAGTCTTGTTATATAATACATATTCAGAGTCGGAATTTGGAATGGTAGCTACGTTGGCGATTTCATCATCCTCAGAAAATTGAAACGAGAGGGGCGAGAGGGAAGGCGGATGGAGCTTGAGTCAAAAGTGGAGAAGAGGCCATCCGTGTTTCGGGAAGTCTACCCCCTCTATGAGCCGTACGTTTATGCCGCCATCGTGAGGGAGCCAGCCACACAAAAAATCCGGTACGAGATAATTGAGCCAACCCTCCTTAAGGAGGAGGAAAACCGGCTTAAGGAGATCAAAGACCTCTTAATTGAAGAAATTGACGTTAACCTTAAGGATCTTGAAACAAGGGAGAGGGCTGAGGAGTATCTAAAGAGCAGGGTTCGAGAAATCATCAACGATTATCGCATAAAAATTGCTGAGGAAGCTATCGGAAAACTCATGTACTATATCGTACGGGACTTCATTGGTTATGGAAAAATTGATCCCCTCATGAGAGACCATCTCATAGAAGACATCTCTGCAGACGGAGTCAACATCCCCATCTACGTTTGGCATCGAGAACACGAATCCGTACCCACCAACATTGTCTACGCGGATGCCGACGAGCTGAACTCCTTCATTATTAGGCTGGCCTACCTCGCTGGAAAACACATCTCCATCGCGATGCCGCTGCTTGACGCCTCTCTTCCTGATGGAAGCCGCCTTCAACTCACTTACGGAAACGAAATCACCCGAAGGGGCTCAACCTTCACGATTCGTCGCTTTCGTGTAGATCCTCTCACCATCTCAGACCTCATCTCCTTCAACACCATCTCCTCAGACATGGCCGCATACTTCTGGTACGCCATCGAGAACCGAGCGTCCATCCTCGTAGCCGGCGGTGTGGCGGCTGGAAAGACAACCACGCTCAATTGCCTTTCGATGTTCATAAAGCCTGAACTAAAGATCGTGAGTGTGGAGGACACAGCTGAACTTAACTTGCCCCATGAGAACTGGATTCCATCGGTTGTGCGAACGGGCTTTGGGTCTGAGGGGGGAGGGGCGGGCGCCATCACGCTCTTTGACCTTTTGAAGGCGGCGGTGAGGCAGAGACCCGACTACATTATTGTGGGCGAGGTTCGGGGGGAAGAGGCGTACACGCTGTTTCAAGCAATGGCCACAGGACATTTAGGAATGAGCACAGTTCATGCCGAATCCGTGGACGCTGTGATTCACCGCTTGGAGTCTGAGCCCATGAATATTCCGAGGCCCCTTCTCACCATGATCGACGCCGTAATGGTTCAGC
>Ga0315314_1000525_pt1 | contig 41426 bp, 38 predicted proteins | sample TDP9_MG_FD_203631 | JGI IMG/M metagenome (GOLD analysis project Ga0315314, IMG submission 203631) | Freshwater sediment microbial communities from Lake Towuti, South Sulawesi, Indonesia - TDP9 | ecosystem: Environmental > Aquatic > Freshwater > Lake > Sediment | place: Indonesia: South Sulawesi... | reverse complement strand
CTTTGACTATCCCAGTCCAAACGTGAAAGCCAGAACTCAACAGGGTCCAGCGGAACCTTGCTCACAGGACGCACAAACGGCCTAACGCTCAATACCGACCCCTCGCCAAAACAAGTTGCTTAACACCATCATCGGAAACAGCGAGATCCTCATCATCAAACAGAAAGACCATACGGAAGGCCCTCCGACCACAACTCCCAAAGTCACAATGCTCGCTAGAACCGACAGACCAAGAGACCACACGATCACCGCGAAGAACAGCAAAAAGAAAATGCCAAACACAGAGGAAACACCACCTCAACCATGCTCCCCGTAATAGATATGCAACAATCAAGGAGATATAAACAAGTGTGATAATATCTATCTTACGATATAATTGTCGCAAGAGCCATCGACGACAATCAAGCTTCAGCGAAATCAAAATTTCTCCTAGATAGCCCTTCACAATTCAAACTAATCTTGGTGAATCGGCACGTTGCGAACTATTCCTTAAGCTCAGAAGGCAATTGATCGTTTCTCATCATTAGCGCATATCTTCTTGAACCAACACATAAAGAAACTGAATCTCCGATTATGTTATTTGACCTTCACACATCATGTCGTAAGAAACTTGACTGAAGATTCGCAATCCCACCTGGCCGCCGTTCAAGGCGAATATATCTACGATTTCTTCGACTGACTTCCGCAAATGCTTTTTAAAGTTACGAGGCGCTAAAGAGAAGCTATTGTTATTGAACCTACGGCGATGAAGAAGATTTGAGAGACCTAATCAGAATCAATCAACCATTTCTCGGCAAAGAAGAGATCGACGCAGCGGTTGAAGTGATAAGGACAGGAATTCTCACTGAGAAGAGCGGGATGGGGCCAAAAGTTCTTGAATTCGAGAGAAGTTTCGCAAAGTTCGTGGGGACCAAACATGCGATAGCTCTCGCTAGCGGAACAGCAGCATTGCATGCAGCTTTGTTGGCTGCGGACGTTAGAACCGGAGATGACGTCTTAGTACCTTCATTCACTTTTGCAGCCACAGCCTCAGCAGTTCTATTGGCGGGAGCGAGGCCTGTGTTCGTCGACATCGATAAAGAAAGCTATTGCATGAAACCGGACAGTATAGAGAGTGTAATAACGCGAAGAACTAAAGCTATTATGCCTGTTCACCTCTATGGGATGCCCGCAGACATGGATTCCATAATGGGTCTCGCTCATCAAAGAGACCTAGTTGTCATAGATGACGCCGCTCAGGCACACGGCGCTGTGTATAAGGGAAGAAACGTAGGCAGCATTGGAAACATGACATGCTTCAGCTTTTACGCCGGAAAGAATCTTACGACGGGTGAAGGAGGAATGATAACCACCAACGATGACGACTACGCGAAGACATTACGAATGATTAGGACCCATGGCGAAGAAAGACCTTACTGGATAACTAGACTTGGACACAACTACCGCATGTCTGAAATACCCGCATCAATCGGTTTAGCTCAATTGAAGAAGTTAAACTTGTTCCTTGAGAAACGGAGAAAGAACGCAGAATCGCTAACCGAGAAACTGAGCATGCTAGGAAAACTCGTTCTCCCTAGAGAACCTGAGGGAGGAAAACATTCATGGTACCTTTACACCGTGAGGCTGAGAGGCGCGAACGCAGGTAAAAGAAACAAGGTCGTTGAGAAGCTGCGTGCCAAGAACATCGAAGCTTCGATTTACTATGAGACTCCTGTGCATTTGCTTCCGCTATACCGTGATAGTTTTGGCTACAAGCGAGGAACACTCCCGGAGACTGAGAAGGCTGCGAGACAGGTGTTCTCTCTGCCTGTGCATCCCAAGATATCTCCTGAAGATCTGGATTACATCGTTGAGAATGTGAAAAAAGTCATCGTGTAGCTGAATTGCGACTCTAAAGGAATGGCTTCAAGACTTCTTCCAAATCCGGCTTCCCTATCTCCTGAATTTCATACGCAACCCTTACGGCAGGCTTCCGAATCTGCATAATTCTCCTTAGGTCGATGGGCGTTCCTAGGACAACAGCATCGCAGTTAGTTGCGTTTATCGTTTCCTCAAGCTCTCTTACCTGTCTCTTTCCATAGCCCATTGCAGGAAGCACTGACCCCAAGTGCGGATATTTTCTGAAAGTGTTCCTGATTGAGCCGACTGCAAAGGGTCGAGGATCAACCATTTCCTTCGCCCCAAACGTTCTGGCGGCTATTGCTCCTACGCTAAACTCCATTCCGCCGTGAGTCACTGTTGGTCCGTCTTCGACCACGAGAACCCTCTTTGCTCTTAGTTGAGACGGTTCGTCAACGACGATGGATGATGATGCTCTAATTATCAATGCCCTAGGGTTCACTGACTGAATATTTCTCGTTACCTTTTCAACATTGTCTGGGCTTGCGGTGTCAACCTTGTTGATAAGGACCACATCAGCCATTCTGAGATTTGTTTCACCCGGATAATAGGCAAGCTCATGTCCAGCTCTGTGAGGATCCGCTACAACTATATGAAGATCCGGCCTATAGAAGGGAATGTCATTGTTTCCTCCGTCCCATACGATTATGTCAGCCTCTTTCTCCGCCTCTCTCAGGATCTTCTCATAGTCAACACCTGCGTAAACCACGTTTCCAGCGTCGATGTGAGGCTCATATTCCTCTCTTTCCTCTATGGTGCACTCCTGCTTGTCAAGGTCTCCATATGATTCGAACCTCTGAGAGATCTGCTTCGATAGGTCTCCGTACGGCATCGGGTGGCGAATGACTACTATCCTCTTGCCTCTCTTTCTTAATATCCTACAGACCTTTCGTGCAACTGTGCTCTTTCCAGCTCCCGTCCTAACCGCGCATATTGAGATCACTGGATGTTCAGCTTGAAGCATCGTCGTCTTAGGGCCCATCAACTTGAAATCTGCTCCGCTAGCGGTCACTATCGATGCCTTATCCATTACTTCTTGGTAGGACAAGTCGCTGTAAGCTAGGATAACCTCGTCAACATCGTTCTTTCGAATGAGCTCCGGAAGCTCCTCCTCCGGACAGATAGAGATCCCACGAGGATACTGATTTCCTGAAAGCTCTGGCGGGTATACTCGCTTCTCTATGCCAGGAATTTGAGATGCTGTAAATGCGACAACCTCGTAGGATGGGTTGTCTCTGAAGTAAACATTGAAGTTATGGAAATCTCTTCCAGCCGCACCCATAATAATAACTTTCCGCTTTCCATCTGGCTTCATTAGGCTCGCCTTCTGAGCGACTATAACTCGTCGGATCGAACCTTATTATGTTTGCTAAGATTGACTGGCAATTCTGCAAATTGGGTCGCAAGAAAAAGCTGTCAATCCTGACGGCGGCTGCAGTCGCTTCCAAATTTCAACCTCAATCTTCTATAGTTAACTGTGCCGTACATCTGTTGGATGTCGAAAGCATAATTGAGTAGAAAGAACTCGAGGCCCATAACTCCGAGATTGAATACCGCGACGAATGACAACGCTGACACGTCCAGAAGCATCATCACAATCGAACCGCTACATTGAAGGAGGATTAGACTGATGACAATCTTCAAGACATTTTGCTTCAAAACCAGAGCACATACCGCGACTGAAAGCAATGCAGCCGCCGCGCCGTTAGACAAGCTTAAGGAAACGCTGCAGCCAATTAGAAATATGCTTACCGCCGCTGACACCAAGATTATCTTTGAGAGAGGCCCCTTCAAAGGATCCAGGTCCCGAGTGACATTGAACTTGTTCTCAAACACTGCCAGTAACGTCAACATAGCTACTCCAAGTACCACGAGTTGAAATAGCGCCAAAGAAACCGATCCGAGCAAGAATGTTGCAAAAGACGAGAAGAGAATGGAGAAGCCTGTTCCAAACCTTGAATATGCAAAGCTCGTCGATTCTACCCCAAGAATCGCAAATATCAACGAAAGCGCAAGTAAAGACTCTACGATCACTCTCTCAGCAGCCTATCCAGTTCAGAAAGATTTTACTGACTGTCTCAATTTTAAGGCTTATCAAAGAGAATCGACCATCATTCAAAACGCAAGGATACATTTCGAGTTGATCGACATTGTCCGGGGAGTTCTCTAGAGTTCGAGTTAGATTCTTACTGGAGAACACTGGAGAGGCGGAAGGTGAGCTCGTGAGATACTTGGCGCCGAGAACAATTGAAGCGTTAGTGAAGAGTATGCCGATAGACGGTCGACTATCAGTTTGGAAAGAGGAGGTCTACTTTGAGACCCCAGTCAAATTGGGAAGCGAGAAACCTAGGGCCACAGTAGACACCGGTGCCATCGCCTACTGGCCGATGGGCGCGGCGATATGCATCTTCTACGGAAAATCTCAGCCTTACAGCCCCGTGAACATGCTTGGAAAAGTGACGAAGAATCTCGCGCTGTTCAAGCAAGCGAAGCAAGGGTCGAGAGTGAGAGTAGAAAGAATCTAAGCAGCGGCAACTTGATAGATCCTTACTCTGGAGTTACCTCCGATCGGCCTTATCAGCTTCCTTCTCTCCAGTTCCTCCAACAGGTCTTTTGCAACGCTTATTCGAAGATTGAATTGCGATGCAACCGCGTAGGGCGTCACAGCGCCGATCTTAGTGAGTTCCGTCAGGAATTTCGAATCATTCACATCCGGTATATCCATTCCTCTTGACTTCTTTTCCACAACAGACTTTCCCTTGGTCTTCTTTGACGGCTCAGTCTTCTTGTCTTGAAGAGCCTGCGCTTTCTCCATCTGTGCCATACTCTTCTTTTTTGCTCCGCCCATCTGGCTCACCGATGTCCACTATCAAAACGACAGAGCAATAAAAATGTTTAGGATAAATCTTATTGTCTTCTTCATGATGATTAGTAATTCAACTGTAATACGGTGACGACCCATGAAACTGGTTACGGTCAAATTGCCTGAGGCGCTTTTAGATGGTCTAGATGAGCTCGTCAAAGCGGGCATGTATCAAAGTCGAAGCGCTGCGATAAGAGCGGCTGTTAGAGATCTATTGAAGCGAGAACTTTGGCGCACAGAAGCTCCTTAGAGATCAGTTCGCTCTCTTTCCTTCAATAAACTCCTCGACCCATTGCTTCGCGACCTCATAAGGGGCTTGCACAGGAGGATGTTTAAAAGCGTATGAAGAGACGCTGATAAGCGGACCAGCTATCTTTCTGTCTAGCGCAATCTTCGTAGCTCTAATCGCGTCGATGACTACACCCGCGCTATTCGGAGCATCCCAAATATCAAGTTTTGCATCGATGCTAACCGGCGTGTCTCCAAAATATCTTCCTTTCACCCAAATGTAACAGATCTTCTTATTTAGAAGAAAGTCTACGAAGTCGCTCGGTCCGATTCTCAACGGAACTTGATAGGGCACCATCGCTTGAACGGCGCTCGTCTTGCTGATTCTTTTCGACCTCAATCTCTCTTCTTCTAGCATGTTCAAAAAGTCCGTATCTCCCCCTATGTTAAGCTGATAGCTCTTATCTATAACAACCCCTCTGTCGACAAGAAGCTTCACCAACGACTTATGGAGCACGGTAGCGCCGATCTGACTCATAACGTCATCGCCAGCCACCGGTAGCCCTGCTTTTCGAAATTTCTCCTGCCATTCCGGATCTGATGCTATGAAGACGGGAATACAGTTGACCAGTGCGCATTCCGCTTTGAGAGCTTGCTTTGCGTACCATTTCGAAGCTCTTTCGCTTCCAACAGGCAGATAGTTTACAACAATGTCAGCGTCTACTTGCCTCAGGACTTCCAGTACATTCTCGGGCTTCCGGCTTCGATCCACTTTGATCATAGACTTGACGTATTTGCCGACACTGTCGATAATTGGCCCACGCATGACTTCAACATTGAGCTTCGGGATGTCTGCAAACCGCCTTGTGTTGTTTGGATCTGAAAAAATAGCTTCACTGAGATCCTTTCCAACCTTCCTTACATCGATGTCGAAAGCTGCAACGAATCTTATGTCCGAAGGCTTGTAGCCTCCAAAGTCTAGATGCAGGAGACCGGGAACATTCTGGTCTTCGTGAACATTCTGGTAGAAATGGACCCCTTGCACAATTGCGGACGAGCAGTTTCCAACACCTATTATCGCAACTCGGATCTCCGTCATCTTTGCATCCTTCCTAGAGACACGACTGATTGAACGTAAGGAAGTTCTTAACATTAGCCCTTGAACATGAGTTTGCGAACTCTCTCCCGAAAAGTCCGTGATGCTTCTCTCGGATCATCAGCCGAATAGATGCTTCTTCCAATTATCAGATACTTTGCGCCAGCTTTAATGGCGACTTCAATATCTCCTCCTTGCACCCCGACACCAGGCGAGTAGATGGGGATTTTATCTTTGACTATTTCATGAATCTTTGAGATTTTCTCAGGATAGGTGGCTCCCACGATCAGGCCGTCGGCCCCCCAAGTCAAGGCTCTGTCGGCAAAGACCTCGTATTGGGCCTTCAGCTTTCCAGTTTTCGAGTCCAATACCATCTGCCCGTATCCTTCAGCAGCTCCTTTATGACTCATATAGCAGAGTACGAGAACGCCCTTTGATTTTGCTCTCGCCAGTTCAAAAACCGGTTGTAAGCCATCTTCCCATCCGACGAAGGGGCTCGCTATCACAGCGTCAAATCCAGCGTCGAAGTAGCATGCGGCTATGGCGGCGTTCGTATGCCCCACGTCATTGATCTTCGCGTCCATAATCGCAGGCACATTCAATCCATGTGCACGCGCCACTATTTTGTCCGCGCCTGAATACAAGCCCAAAGGAAGAACAATTTGCCTGTTCAATTTAACGGCGCAGATATTGTCGTGTACAGATTCCAAGATAGCCAAGCTCTTTTCAAGTTGAGCTTTCTTATCGGGTAGAAAAAGGTCCAATGCCAAGACTATGTTAGTCCCTTTTTCTCGAGAATGTGCTTCGATAATTTCCCTAAAAATACGCACAGTCCTCCCACCATAATATATGAGCTCTAAGAATTCACCTGTCTCGCTTCCCAGAGACAAACTCATAGAACCATCTTTGAGCAATTTCTGGAGGAGCCATTCTTGGGGGGATCTTGAAGGCGAAAGCAGATATGCTGAAGAGCGGCCCTGAGATTCCTCTATCTACAGCAACTCTCATCGCTCTCACAACGTCTACCAAGATTCCTGCACACGCAGGGCCCTCAATAGTGCTCAATCGAATATCCATGGTAAAGGGAGCGCTTCCAAAGTATCTGCCGCTTATCCAGAAGTAGCTTGTTCTAGTGTTCCCCATGAAGTCAACGTAGTCTGACGAGCCTGCTACAAGTGGAAATGAGTAAGGAACAACTGACCCAACTGATGCTTTCTTCGTCGCTCTCTTTATCTCAGCCCTCGTTCTCTCCAGAGCATTAAGCGACTCTGTCCCTCCGCCAATATCGAGCTGATAGCTCTCGTCGATCAGAATTCCACGTTCAACAAGTGTTTTCAGAACAGCTTTATGTATTATCGTCGAACCGATTTGGTCCATCACGTCGTCTCCTGCTAACGCAATATTGGCGTCCCTGAATCTTTTCTGCCAAGCTTTGACGCTTGCGATCTTTGCTGGGGTCGCGTTTACATAGCCGCAGCTGGCATCTATCGCTTCAGCCGCGTAATATCTCGATGCTTTCACCGCCCCTGTAGGGAGGAAGTTGATCAGAATTTCCGCGCCAGAGTTCTTCAGAACTTTGGAAATGTCAACAGGACCAGCCGGCGCTACGATTATTCTATCTTTGACATGCTCTCCGACGCCATCGAGAACCTCTGCTTTCTGAACAGGAACCCCGAGCTCACCGACATCAGTGAACTTGATGGTATTATTGGGCTCTGCGAATATTGCCTTCGAAAGATCTTGACCAACCTTCCGTGCATCCACGTCGAATGCCGCTACAAACTCGATATCCGAGACTTTGTATCCGCCAATTTCAACGTTAAGAATACCCACTCCCCTTTCATCTTTAGGCGTTGAATAGTGTTGAACTCCTTGAACGAGAGCAGAGCAGCAGTTGCCGACTCCAGCTACCGCGACCTTGATCTTGCCCAACTGGAGGACCTCTATCCCTTCTGTATAGATTTTAACCATATTGAAAAGATTTAGGAAGCAAACGACCAAGTCTGAGAGAGATGAACAAAGCTTAAAAGAAAGATACGGCATGACGTAGAGAAGGGTTCTCTGTTAAACTCCGAATGCTATCGTGAAGGAATGGAGAAAGAGGCTGTTCTAGTTCTCGAGGACGGAACAATCGTACACGGCCGAGGATTCGGTGCGGCCAAGAAAGTCGAGGGCGAGGTCGTCTTCAACACAGGGATGGTCGGCTATACAGAGTCGATAACAGATCCATCTTATAACGGGCAGATATTGATGCAGACCTACCCCTTAATTGGAAACTATGGCGTTAGCCCAGACCATTTTGAGTCAAGTGGCCCTAAGATTGAAGGATACATCGTCCGAGAGGTTTGTAGAGGCCCGAATCATTGGTCATCGAGATGGACGCTGGATGAGTTTCTTGAGATCCATGGGATACCGGGAATTGAACGCGTAGACACGAGAGCGTTAACGAAGAAGATACGTACTGAGGGCGTCATGCTCGGTATACTTGAAGTCTACTTTGAAGGAGAAGAACCAAACCTGAAAGAATTGAAGAGAGAAGCTCAATCAATGGATGACCTAAGTCAGAAAGACTTGGTAGGCGAGGTATGCACAAGAGAAATCAAGCGTCACCCCGGTTACGAAGATTGTCAAGTAGTACTGATAGATTGCGGAGTCAAGAATAGCATAATACGCAACCTCACTGGCGGAGGCGCAACCGTCATTCAGGTTCCTCCGAATACATCTTCAGATCAGATTGCGAAACTGGAACCTGACGGAGTAGTGCTCTCAAACGGCCCAGGAGACCCGAAACGCGTCAAAGATGTAATCAGAACCACGAAGTCGTTGATCGAACTACGTATGCCATTATTCGGCATATGCCTTGGAGCGCAGATCTTGGCCCTCGCCCTCGGCGGCGACACTTTCAAACTCAAGTTCGGGCATAGAGGTCAAAACCACCCATGTTTAGAATTGAGGACTGGCAGGTGCTATATTAGCAGTCAGAATCACGGTTACGCCATCGATCCTAACTCGTTGTTTGAAACGGGTCTCGAAGTCACCTACGTTAATGCAAATGATCGAACAGTCGAAGCCATTGAACATAGAGATCTGCCAGTGTTCGCAACTCAATGGCATCCTGAAGCAACCCCAGGCCCCAATGATACCAATTCTATGTTCGACAAGTTCATCGCGATGATGAAAGACGCCAAGAAGACGTTAAGGTGAAAAGGATGCCGAAAAGGGTGGACTTGGAGAAAGTTCTGGTGATAGGAAGCGGAGGTATAGTAATCGGACAAGCTGCTGAATTCGATTACAGCGGATCTCAAGCTTTGAAGGCTCTGGATGAGGAGAACATAGAGACTGTTCTGATCAACCCTAATGTCGCAACGATTCAAACGAGCCACCGCATGGCCGACAAAGTTTACTTGGAGCCATGTACCCCCGAGATAGTTGCTCAGATAATAAGAATAGAGGAGCCTGACGGAATCCTGTTGGGATTCGGTGGTCAGACCGGGCTGAACGTTGGGGTTCAACTCGAAAAGAAAGGCGTCTTCAAGGATGAGCATGTTGAGATCTTGGGCACGGGAATAGAAGCCATCGAGGCAACTGAGGATAGAGGTCTCTTCAAGAGAGCGATGGAGAAGATCGGCGTCCCTGTGCCATTGAGCGACGTCGCATACTCGGTCAATGATTCCTTGAAGATTGCTAGAGATGTTGGCTACCCTGTAATCGTTAGAGTGGCTTACACGCTTGGAGGCGGAGGGTCGGGAATAGCGCATGGCGAATCTGAACTCAAAGAAATCGCAGAGAGGGCGTTGAACCTAAGTATGGAGCACCAAGTGCTTGTTGAACAGTATCTCGAGCATTGGAAGGAAATCGAATATGAGGTGATGCGCGACACCGCTGACAATACGATAACAGTGGCCGGTCTCGAAAATCTCGATCCTCTCGGTATTCATACTGGCGACAGCATAGTCGTGGCTCCAACTCAAACTCTTACAAACTTTGAGTATCAGATGCTTCGAGATGCATCAATCCGCGTTATTAAAGGCTTGGGAATTATAGGAGAATGCAACATACAATTTGGACTTGACCCAAGAAGCGAGAGATATGTCGCCATAGAAGTAAATGCAAGACTGTCCAGATCGAGTGCTTTGGCGTCGAAAGCAACCGGTTACCCTCTTGCATATATCTCAGCTAAGCTTGCGGTGGGCTACCTTCTTCCTGAATTGAAGAACAAGGTTACTGGCGTAACAACAGCCTGCTTTGAACCAGCTTTGGACTACGTTATAGTTAAGGTGCCGCGTTGGGATTTCCAGAAATTCGTCAATCCGGATAGGACCATCGGGTCCCAGATGAAGTCCGTGGGCGAAGTCATGGGGATAGGCAGATCATTTGAGGAAGCTCTTCAGAAGGCTATTAGGGAACTCGAGATCGGAAAGATCGGGCTTGTCTGCAATGATGATAGGGAGGAAATATTAGACCTCGATGAACTCCGAAAAAGGTTGAAGAACCCTACAGATGAGAGATTGTTCCTGCTACCTGGAGCACTCGAAGCTGGAATTAGCGTCGATGAGATTGAAGATCTAACCGGGATCGACAAGTGGTACATCTTTAAGATAAAGAACATCGTGGATATGGAGAAGAAACTCAGAAGCCTTCGAGGGCGAAAAGAAAAACCCGCGACGATTATCAAATGTATAAGAGAAGCCAAGTCACTCGGATTTTCCGATGGGCAAATCGGCAGATGCCTCTCACTTAGCGAGACGGACATTCGAAAACTCAGGAAAAAGAATCGAATAGTGCCATCATTCAAGATTATTGACACAATGGCTGCAGAGTGGCCGTCTAGAACAAACTACTGCTACCTCACGCATGGAGACGAAGAGGACGATGTCGATTTTTCAGAGTTGAAGAGCAAACTGCTGGTTCTAGGAGCGGGCTGCATAAGGATAGGAAGTAGCGTCGAATTCGATTACTGCACAATGAACACCGTTTGGGCGATGAAAGGGGAGGGAATAGACGAAATCATAGTATTGAACAATAATCCGGAGACAGTCTCGACAGACTACGATATGTCAGACAAGCTCTACTTTGAAGAGATGACTCTCGAGAGAGTCATAGATATTGTCGATAGAGAAGCGCCCAACGGTGTCGTCGTCAGCGTCGGAGGTCAGACTCCAAATAACTTAGCGCTGGCCCTTGCTAGGAACGGTGTGAGAATTGTCGGAACAACAGCACAGAGCATAGACATGGCTGAAGATAGATCCAAGTTCAGCGCTATTATAAGTAGCCTAGGAATCAAACAGCCTCTTTGGAGAAGCTTGGCCTCTATCCAAGACATTCTCAGCTTTTCCAATAGAGTCGAATACCCAGTGATTATACGACCTTCCTACGTTCTCTCGGGAGCTAGTATGCGAATAGCTCACAATAGACGTGAGCTTATTGAGTACATTGAGATGGCGACAAAGGTCTCGAAGGAGTATCCAGTCGTCGTCAGCAAATTCATAGAGGGAGCGAGAGAAGTTGAGGTGGACGCTGTTTCAGATGAGAAGGAAGTCTTGATAGGAGCTATAATCGAGCATGTCGAACTCGCCGGTACGCACAGCGGCGACGCTAACATGTTGATACCTCCTCAAACCCTTGATAGGCGCGTGATAGAGACGATAGAGGAATATGTCGGAAAGATGGCGAGGGCACTCAGGATCAAAGGTCCATTCAACGTGCAATTCTTGGTCAAGAATGGCGAGGTATCCGTTATCGAATTGAATCTTCGCGCGAGCAGAAGTATGCCGTACACAAGCAAAGCCACCGGCATTCCTCTCATATGGGCAGGAGCGAAAGTAATGCTCGGAAAGACACTGAGTGAACTGAATATCAAGAAGAAGCCAGTCTATCACGTTGCTGTAAAGAGCCCCACATTTTCGTTCGCTAGAATAAAGGGAGCGGATCCTGTACTCGGAGTTGAGATGACATCAACAGGTGAGGTGGCTTGCATAGACTATGATTTTCCCAGTGCACTCATCAAGTCACTAATCTCCGCCGGCATGAAACTTCCACCAGCAGGAAAGAAAGTATTGGTTACGGTCCGAGACGAAGATAAACCTAGGGTAGCCCGTCTGGTCGAGACGATAAAGAAAACGGGCTACCGAGTAGCTGCAACAACCGGAACCGCTTATTACCTTAGAGAGAACGGCGTGAAAGAGGTATATGTATTTGGCAAACTGAGTGAAGGAAAAAGAGAGATAGTAGATGAAATAGCAAGAGGAGAAATAGGGTTAATCGTGAATACAGTCTCCTATCCCAACCTAGAAACCGTAACGGATGGGTTCACGATAAGAAGAACCGCAGCCGAATTCCTCGTACCAGTTCTAACGAGGATAGAGACGGCTGAAGCCTTCTTCAAAGCTCTAGAAAGGGAAGGCTTGAGTAGACTTGCTCCGAGACCGCTTGAAGAATACTTGGCTCAGACATCAGTCGACTTGATCTAAGGAAGGATATGGGGACATTCATGTCAATTCTAAGTGGTTTGGCGTTTCATTGACGAGAGTCTCTGACGCCTGGCTCTCGTTAAAGGGAAGTATATAAGTAGGGTCTGTGAAAGTTGCGCTATTCAAGGAGATCGACGAATCTATGGTAATGAAATGTTCTGAATGCGGTTACGAAAATGGAGATGAGGCCAGGTTCTGTTCGAACTGCGGAACCTTAATCCTTCCAATGCCAGCGATCAAGCCTGTTCCGGCTCCTCTCCGCCCGGTAACACGGGCAGGGATGTGCTTCTATCATCCGAACCTTCCAGCTGCCTATGTTTGTGGGAGGTGTGGACGACAGATATGCAGGGTCTGCTCGAGACCTCTGGTAGGAATCGTACTTTGCCCGGAATGCTTGCCTAGAATTTTACCTCCACTACCATTCATTGGAAGACCAGCTCCATTAACTTTAGCCTACTATATGCGCTCTCATTCGGGAACCCCGTTTTTCTAGTCCGAGAAACGAAGGGTTCGCTGCGGGCTTGTTCCCTCTGAATCGTAGTTCTTCAGGATAAAGTTCTTCGTCTTCTCGGTTACTTCTGATGCATCCAGCTTCTTCTTTACGTGTAGGGCTTAGCTACTGAGAAGATGTCTTTCGGGGTTAGGACTGATATTCCTGCATATTTTGCTATAAGGTCTATCCGAAGAATCTTGTCAGGATTCTCCAGATCGACCTTCCCATCGATAAGTCCATCGGCAGTTTCCTTAATAATCTCGCTTCTATGATATGTTGTAAATCGCCTCTTTTCAACAGTGATTCTCCACGTCTCGCCTTTGCCTATTCGACTCTTTATTTCAGAAACGCGAGCCTTGATAGAGTTGATATCCGAATAGGTCCAACTATCTACTGGGACCCACTTAGGTGTGTATTGGAAACGCGCTGGGTTAACTTCGAATAGCTTCCGCAACTCCCCAATAACCTGTCGAGCATCTAGAGAGGTCTTGACGCCCAATATTCCTCTAGCAGCCGTTGACGTGACGACCGGGTCTTCATCGCCTAAGGCGCTCAGAATTCTAATTATCTCATCCATAGCCCTTTCGTGAGTTGCCCATGAAGTTGAAACGAGGATATTGAATTCATACACCGCTAGGTCAGGAGCGCTACGCGTGTTCAAATATTTTAAGATATTGTCCTCAAATTAGTTTATTTGAAGGAGTAACTCGCCAGCTCTCGTGAGTGAATCTAACGAGACCACTAGAATTCGCTGGTCCACTAGACAAGAGAAACACTAATCTTGTAGATCGCTCTTGATATCTCGAGGAAATTCCATGAAAGGCTGCATCTTGATTAGAACTGAGAGCGGTAGGCACGGGGAGGTTGCTAGAGAGGTCAAGGCGATCAGCGGGGTCAAGGTTGCATTTCCCGTAATGGGCAGAACAGATGTGGTGGCGCTGTTGGAAGCTCCGGATCTCAAGTCTATCAGCAAATTGGTCCTGAGAATAGGAGGAGTAGCTGGCGTGGCCGCTACAGAGACCCTTCTTGCATTGGAGTGGTGAGACCAGTGATTCATGGCGTGGTGCTTCTGAAGGCTCCGGCAGGGGTTCAGCAAAAGGTTCTGAGCGAATCCCGAAAGATCAAAGGGGTTGCGGACGCTTTTTCGGTCTTCGGCAGGTATGACATGGTAGTACTGATTGAAGCTGAAAATTTCGACGAGCTAAGAAGGACCGCAAAGCAAGTCAATGCGATCAAGGGAGTAAAGAGTACCGAAACACTTCCGGAAGCAGAATAACCCCTTCCCTTTTTCTTTTAGATGTCTAACTGGACAAACGAGAAGTATTCTTCGGCCACGAGGCTATATGAATGCATCATCTACCGTTCAGAAGGAATCAATCCTTCTCGCAAGGTCAGTGATTTCTAGATCAAGATAAATGGCACTCTAAGGGAAGATAGGCAAGTTCTTGACATCAACTATCTTCGCGTAGAAGTATTTTGCGTCAGAAGTATTATTAGTGAATTCGATCTTCTCACCTTGAGGCTTTGATGCTAGATACTTTATGAAAGGTGCCTCCGGTGGATCTTCGCGAACTACATAGAAGAAGACCGGCAATGCGTCAGCCTCATAGTAATGCTCAAACGGAATACAAGTGCCGAGTATATGGTTCTTCCCTTTGGCAAAATGCCAGAGGGGGAAGACTGTCCCCTCTCTAAGGGAGAGAGGGAGTAGTATGCGAATTATTGAATTCATGTTCTCGACTTCAGTAAGCATCGGCTCAGAAGGCGCAGGGTAATCTCCTTCTAAACTCTGTTTGAATGCTTTCGGGGTCTCTTTCACGTCGATGAATGATGCATATTTGTATCTTGTATCGTCAGCGTCATCCGTAAAAGCCCATTCCTCACCTTTCGAAGAGTCGCTCTTGTATGCTAGGAAGGGCTTCGGCGGTTTATCGCCGACTGTATAAGCCAAGATAGGCAAGTCACCGTTCCAGTACATGTACGCTGTGAAGAGAGCTAGAATATGCTTATCTCCATCGCGAAGATACCACAGAAGCTGCGACCCCTCCGTTAACGCTAAAGCCAGGCGAGCAAAGTTCTTCAAGTCCAGCACCTCGACAGGCATAGGCGGCTTAATAGCTTCCAAAACGACTTCCTCCTGTAACGTCCATTCAAGGTTAAGCGACCGACAATTAATACCTTTCCCTCATTGGCGACGGGATCAGTGTATCCTTGTTAAGCGGCTGACTCATCCTTGAAGTGCTCAAGCGTTCAAATTTGAATGACTCTTAGCCTAGATCGTCAGAGTTACCGGATTCTTCCACGTGGTTGACTGCAAGATAAGACTCATGAATCTTACGAACGAGGAAATTCAGCTAAACTCGTTTGATACATAATGGCTCCAGAAGGAATAATTCTACGACTCACAAACAATGTAGGTAATGATTAGTCCCTCAAGAACGTCGCCGACGCGGTGAAGAAAATGGAGGTCAAGATCGGCTGCTGTGGTTTCCCTATTGGAAGAAAGAAGTATTTCCAATCATTCAACCTTGTTGAAATACAGGAGACCTTCTACAAGCTTCCGAAACTTGCTACATCAATGAAGTGGAGAGCGGAATCTCCTTCAGACTTTGAGTTTTCACTAAAGTGTTGGCAAGCGGTTACGCATCCACCAACCAGTCCAACTTGGCGTAGAGCAGGCATTAGCATTGAGGCGGCAAAGTCTGATAATTATGGGCTGTTGAAACCCACGAAGGAAAATGTAGAGGCTTGGGATAGAACGACAGAGATCTGCAAAACACTGAACAGTCGAATATGTGTCGTCCAATGCCCGCCGCAATTCAGCTACACCTCGGAAAACGTCAGCAACACTAGAAGATTCTTCAACGCAGTAGCTCGAGACGGATTTAGGATTGCATGGGAGCCTAGAGGAGACTGGAAGGATCGTAAGGAAGCGATTGCGGATCTCTGCCACGAACTAGAGCTTATACATGTAGTAGATCTCTTGAGACGCGACCCTGCAATCGTTACAGAGATTGTCTACACAAGGCTTCACGGCTTAGGTACAAGGGAATACGACTACAAGTACAAGTATACCGACAATGACCTCGAAGTTTTGGCGGAGAAGTTAAGTGCCCTTGAAAAAAGAAAAGTTAGGGAAGTGTACGTACTCTTTAATAACGTTCATATGTTAGAAGACGCGACGCGATTGAGACAGATGCTAGAGAAAAGATAGGCCAGGTTGAGGGATTCTCAAGCGCTAATACGGCTTCTCAGAAAGTCATCGACAACACTTCGTTGAGGTATAGGGTTAACAGCTCCTTTCCCAGTTGTTGTCAACGCGCCGACAGCGTTCGCGAACTTAGCGCATCTCCGCAGATCCCACAGCTCTAGAATTCCGGATAGGAAAGCGGCGTCGAACGCATCTCCAGCACCTGTAGCATCCACGACTTTTACTTCGAAGCTCGGCATCTCGAAAATCTCCTTCTTCGTCGCAACCAGACAACCGTTGGCCCCTAGCTTGACAACGACAGTACTGGGACCGAGCTCCAAAAATCTTCTTGCAGCATCCTTGGCGGATTTTGATGAAAACAGGATGGAAGCGTCCTCGATACTTGGAAACACTATATCAGCAAGACCTATCGCCCGGACAATATTGTATCTAGCCGTTTCAAGCGGCCAGAGCTTCAGCCTCACGTTCGGGTCGTATGACACCAAAACTCTGTTCTTCTTGGCGATTTCTATCGCGTGAAAAACCGCTTCCCGAGAAGAATCACTTATGGCTTGGGTTATGCCGCTTGAATGGAAGATTCTAGAACTCTTGATATACTCGTGATCTAATTCATCCGCGGAGATATGGCTAGCAGATGAACCCCTCCTGCAGTACGTGAACTCATGCCCATTAGTGTAGGCTATGAAGTATATGCCTGTAAAACCTCCTTTCTCAACGATCACATTCGAGGTGTCCACGCCTTCACTTCTCCACAACTCAAGAAAACACTGCCCAAACGCGTCGTCACCAATCTTCGTGATGTACCCAACTCTTCTTCCTAACCTAGCAGCTGCTACAGCCATATTCGAGGTATCTCCACCCCAGCCTCGATGGAATAAAGTCACATCTTTCAAGTGTCCTGGAGAAGCTGCGCTGAACTCCACCATCGGCTCTCCGAGTGAAACAATGTCCAAATCAGACGCTACCTCACGTCTAGACAGGTAATTTTATTATAGAATAGGCGTACCAGCTACCGTATAAATGGATGCGGACTCGAAACATGATGAAGAAAATCCCTGATAATGAAGTCATGAAATCTCTCGTGTCAATACCGACTGCTTCACTTTCTGACGCTCTTGACCGACTCGGAACCAAAGGGTTTATGTCTTACGAAATCAAGCCGCTGGGCAGATTCGGTAGGATCGCTGGTCCAGCTGTTACAATCAAGGATACTCCAGCCACGGAGAAAGAGATACCTCTGCTGGCTATGCAAGCGATTGATTCATCGCCTAAAGGAAGCATCATTGTGAGAAGTGTCGAAGGAACTGATGCGAGAGACATCGCTTTATGGGGAGGCTTAATGAGCCAAGCTGCTAAGGTGAAGGGAATTCAAGCCGCAGTGCTCGACGGTGGAGCTAGAGATATCATTGAAGCTGAAGAGATGAGGCTCCCCATTTACGCCAGAAGTATAGTTCCGTCAACCTCAGTCGGGCGGACGAAGGTCTCGGCTATCAATGTTCCGATACAATGCGGAGGCATCACGGTCGCTCCGGGCGACATCGTTGTTGGAGATGCTGATGGAGTGGTCGTTATCCCCGAGCAGAAGTTGGGCGAGGCATTGAAACTGGCGCAGAAAATCGATGAGATCGAGAAGACTGAAGTGGTTGAACTCAGAAGAGGAAACATGATGAGCGAAGTCATTAAGAAATACGCTCGCGTCTAGCTAAGGCCCGAAATATGTCTCAATTCTTCTAAGTAACATGTGTCTCAGCTGCTGCTGATATAGTAAGCGATTAATAGAGTTGAACGCTGAGTAGTAACAAGTTCATGTAGGCTATAGATGGCGACAGGTGAAGGTGATGACAGAGAGAATATTGAGTAAAGATGAATTGAACGATATGCTCGTCGGAGTGGGAATCCTCGGAACTGGAGGCGGCGGAGACCCGGAGAGCTTTGGAAGACCTCTGGTGCATTGGGACATTAAGAAAGGTAGAGAGTACCGAATAATCGACCCGCAAGAGATTAATGATGATGCGTTCGTAGTGAGCGGAGGCTACGCTGGGTCGGTCAAGGCGTTCACATCCGTCCAGAAGATGCTTGAGGGATGGGAGTCTAGATTTGAACTTATGGAGGCTCTGAGAATTATGGAATCGATTAGCAATAGGAAAGTCGATTACGTTGTGCCTTTTGAACTAGGAGGAGCAAATACTCCTGTAATTCTCTCCCTCGCGGCTCGAGCGGGAATAGTCACAGTTGACGGAGATGGACTAGGTCGAGCAGCCCCTGAAACCCAAATGTCATCTTTTCTAGGCCACGGGATCTCATTGACCCCTATGCCTTTTGTGGATCTAGAAGGAAACGTTATCGTGGTTAAGCATGCGGTTAAGCCAACGTACCCGGATGAACTTATGCGTGCAGCCATAGTGCTCAACGGTGGATCAGGCGCGAACACGCATTATCCGATGTCAGGAAAACAACTGAAGGAGAGCGTGGTTCCGAACACCATTTCACTATCGATTGAAGTCGGACGAGCGGTTAGAGAAGCCTTGGACACCAACAAGGATCCCGTAGAAGCATTCATGCAAGCTGTCAAAGGAATAGAGATATTCCGCGGTGCAATCCAGACTATCCGCGGAGAAGATAGAGGCGGATTCTATCACGTTAAGGCCATTGTGAAAGGTTTTGGAAAGTACAAGAGGAAGAGGATGGAGGTAGTCTTTAAGAACGAAACGATGATGGCTCACGTCGATAAGAGATTGGTCTCAGTGTTCCCAGACCTGCTGTGCATGCTGGACCCGAAATCAGGGCTAGGTGTAATGACGGCGAACCTACGCCCGGGAACGAAAGTAGTTTTCGTCGGGTTTCCTGCACACGAGAGACTAAGAGAATGTCTCAAGACCGAGGTTGGACGGCAGGCGTTCGGAGCTGCTCGTTTCGGATATCCCAACGTCAAGTATCGTCCGATTGAAAGCTTGACTGGATAACTTACGTTTCCTCTTTTTCCTTTTGGTCTTCTATCGTATCGAGTGGAAATGGTTCAGTCTTGAACTGGCATCTAATACCGATTGTAGCTCGAACAATCATCGTAGCGGTCAAGAAAGAGCTGACATACTACGCTGAGGTTAACTCAACTTCTCGGTACCACTTCTTGGACGGACCAACTCTAGCCCGCATCTTCCAAGAGAAGCTCTTCGGCTCGTTCTCTATTGACTGAAGCGTCTTCTCGATCTTCGCCTTTATGTCCAGCTTGTCGGTCTCGCTCAACTGATCAAAGGAGTCCAGCAGTCCTACAATCTTCTTAAGATTTGTTGTTGCGGTGTAGTGAAGACCCCAGTCGTTTGCGAGAAGCATCGATATGTGACACAGATTTATTGTTTCTTCGTCGTTGTCGCCGATCTCATGTTCTCTCATAAGGACTACGACATCCTTGACATCCTTTTCTGCCAAGTTGACGATCTGTAGCTTCTGAAGAAGAAGTTCAGCAAGCGGAATAGTGGGACTATCCACTTCAAGCCTTTTCTTGAAGTCTATGTCGTGGGACATCTGGAGCTTGTCTAAGAAGACATCGATCACAATGTTCTGGGAAGGATGCAAGTAGATCTCCCTTAGCGAGTAGGCGGTCACCAGAGATGGGGGCCGCTTCGTGTAGCCCAGCTCTAGGAAAAGCTTCTCAATTTGACTTTTCTGTTTGCTATACCCTATGAAGTCCAGATCTGAAATACTCCTTCCAAGTCCTCTGTGAAGATACTCGTACTTGGGGCAGTGCACCCTGAAGGCGATCGCACCGAGGAGCCTGAGTTTGACTCCCTTCTCTTCGGCCGCGCTCACGATCGAGATTGCTTTACTCACGAAACTCGCGTCATTATTAAAGCTCATAGCCCTTCCTTACCAGCATGTCATTTATAAGCTGATTCTCGAGTAAGTAGGGAAGCTAATGTCAGGAAGTGGAGGGATAGGAAACGAGAATCTTTCATGCAACTGACCCTCACGGAAACGAGCTGATCTGGAAGAAGTACCTGAAAACCTCAGTTCACTACAAGGCAGATGTAATTATGCTCTTCGGAGACCTCACTGGAAAGGCGATCGTGCCTATAGTGAAGCGGGAGAGCGACTGGTACAGTGCGCCCTTCGGAAAGACTGAGAGATACTTCACCAAGGAAGAGGTTGACGAGAAGATTCAGAGTATACGCGAGGAAGGCTTCTACGCGATTGAGATGTCTGAGAGTCAGGCACGGGAGTGCCAGCAGGACGAGAAGAAGATGGATGCTCTATTTGAGAATGTGATGTGCGAGACGATGGATAGATGGTTGAGTATGGTCGAGGAGCAGGTTCCTAAAGGGATCAATGTAATCGTCAGCCCCGGCAACGATGACCACTTGGCAATTGACGGAGTGATAAAGAAGCATGAAAGAGTCATATACCCGCTTAATAGGGTTGTGGATATCGACGACAAGTACAAGCTCATAAGCTGCGAGTGGGTAAACCCGACACCTTGGTTAACGCCGCGAGAATGCTCAGAAGAGGAGTTGATGAAGAAGCTAGACAAGGAGTTCAGTCGGGTGGACAGCTACGAGAACGTTTTGTGCAATTTCCATGCGCCGCCGTTCGGAACGACATTGGACATAGCTCCAAGGCTAGACAAGAATTTGAAGCCGATAGCACATTTCGGCAACCCTGAGATGGAGAGCGTAGGAAGTAAATCTGTCAGAGATGCAATAATGAAGCATCAGCCCCTGCTGGGGTTACATGGACACATACATGAATGCTCAGCGCACCTCTACTTGGGAAAGACTCTGTGCGTTAACCCGGGATCTGACTATAGGAGAGGAATATTGAGAGGTTACGTTGTCGACCTGCCCTCACCCGACAATCCGAAGATGGAGTGCTGGAAAGTAGAGGGCTAAACATTCATCTTCCATTTCCTCTTTTTCCGAAAAAAAAGAGGGGATAGATAAGTTTCTACTCTGGAGGCAATTGCCCGAATAGCTGACTTGGCAATATTCCTCTTGCTTGGTTCTTCTTGCCGTAGTATATGTATGTGAATGCTCCCCAGCCGTACACTATTCCGATCAGCAGTCCACTTGATACCGGGTTCGCCGGCAGCGTCGCCAGTAGGTAGAAGAACATGCCTGTCATGAATGCTCCGATGATAGACATCACAGGCCATCCGCCGATCTCGAGAAGTATCCCACCCTTGTATATGTCCGGTCTACTGAACGGAAGCTCGACCTCTGCCCAGTGGTTCATCATGCGCGCTACACCGTACACGAAAGTTATGCCAAAGACTATAGCCGATACGGTTCCCGGATCCCATCCAGCCAAGAAGAGCGTTATCAACGACCAGAAGAACCAGAACAGGGACCCCATATATGGGCTGTGGAACCTCGGGTGAACCTTGGCAAGCAGCTCGGGTCCCATCCTGTCCATAGCTATAGCGAAGAGCGGTCTAGAAGTGTAGTAGCAGTTACCCACCATATCCGCGAAGTTGGACCACTGTGGAGAGAAACAAGCCAAGGCAGCCACAGCCGGTATGCCTGTCAGGACAGCTGAGTAGGCTGAGAGGTCCGTTGGCATGACGGTGTTTATCTTGAATTGAGCACTTATCTTCGGGTTGCCGACGCAAAAGTTGTACATCTGGCCGAAGGTTCCGTAGGTGTTTGTGAAGTTGTATGCGCTTATCGTATTGATTATCATCACGAAGACAGCGCTACCGACCATGCTTAAAGGTATGCTCTGCCTAGGCCTTTCAACTTCACCTACAACTGGGGCGATCACGTAGGGCCACGTATTCACAACAGGAATTGTGAGTGAACCAGCAACCGCTCCCCAGCTCCACGGAACTGCCGCGAAGCCGTTCGTTGTCGCAACGTTCACAACTTCATCGTATGCGCCTGCCCCGAAGACCGTATCCCACTTGGCTGGGAGGGCCGCATGTGGCGTTGACGCATAAAGCGCATTCACCAATAGTATACCGAAGACTACGCCGGATCCCCAGAACGCATACCACCTAGCCATTATCCTTGGCCCAAGAATGTCGATGCTCACACCGATAAGTTGGAATAGGAATCCGATGCCCACTAGGAGCCAGACATTGGCGGCCAATGCTTGGCCAGCAGCCATAAGTCCCGGATCCTTAGATAATTGTCCAGTAATAACAACTAGAGATGCGAGCTGGCCTGCTGCCAAGAACGCGGTTATACCACGCTGCGTTGGGTTTGTAATAATCGACCTCCAAGCCTCAAGTAAGCCTATCATTGGAGAGGTAGCCCGTGAGAGAGGAACGTATATCGACCCCGACCTTGGGGTTGCAACGTAGCACAGGGCCATCGCCAAGCATTCGAACATGACAATGAAGCCGCCCAAGAAGTAGATTACCGGAAGGTTGGTTCCTGGAAACCAGTTGGGCACGATCGTCATCAGATAGTAGTGCCAAGGCATGAAAGCAGATGTTGCGATGCCAAAGTAAATTGCAGTCCAGTACGGGATAGCTCTCGTCAGTCCAGAAGCTCGTCTTACGAATAGAAGTGGTCTTTCTTGAGTCATTTTCATAACCCTTTCTAACGCGGAGTCTAGTTTGCTTCCGCGCAAGTGTCTCTTTCGCAAATCGCTGTTTAAAAGACTTTCCACCACGAAGTTCCAAGCGGAAAGTCAGGAATTACCAGTTGTCTTTCATGCTTCCCGCGTGCCGAGTTGTATGCTTCTTCAGCTGTTTCTCAGAATTTTGCGAGCGGTTCCCTTGAAACTTGATGTCTATGCGCTTGGCTCCGCCGCTGTCGACCGGCCTAGAACCAGATAATGCCCGATATAGTCTTGGTAAATGGCTGTCAGTTCGTGATTAGCAAGATGGTTTCGTTACGGGTCAAGCCTCGCACAACTTTGTGAAGCTCGAAGGAAAGGACGTTCTCCTACGGTTTAGGTTCTACTATGTAAAATCGCCGAAGTCTCGTAGGTTTCTTGACGATCGTTATTCGCGCATAATCTATATTGAAGAGGTCGAAATAATGCTTAAGCTCCTTCTTCTTTCGTCGTCTTAGAACAATTCTATCGAAAAACCTCTCATACATACTACTGGCCTCTTCAAGTAGGTCCGGTCCGAGAGGCGATTCGGAAGGCTTCCCCTTGCCCTTCTTGATGGCGTGCACAAGGCTGTCAATTAGGTTTTGAACCGTCTCCTTTAGTCTAGGCTCATATCTTGCGAACTTCTCTGGATGCGTTTCACGGTAATTGCTGAGTTCCCTGTATATCTTGCGAGCGATCAATGCGGGCCCTGCAAACGACATTATGAGCACGGCAATAAGAGGTATGGCTACATAGCTCAATATAGTGGTCGTCCAAGCCAGACTCCCAGGTTGTCTTCCCCAGAAGAAGAATAGGCTGATTCCCACTAAGCCGATCATTATTGTGGACATTACTAGGCCGATCAACTTCAAGTAGGCTTGAATATTCGCCCACTTGAGAAGATGTAGTAGAGACTTTGGAAGTGCAGCCATGTCCACAAGAATCGTTCGGATCTCGTCCCAGTCATACCTGAAGCGCCACCCCAGATCTCCACGATCAACGGCTCTATCTACCCAGGCGATCTCTTCATAATGGTGTATTCTATAGGCGTCTATCATGAAGATCAGGCTCTTTAGAGTTTCGAGGTTCTTAACGTCGTAGACAACGCGGTCACTCTTCTTTTGAGCCATGAATCGCTATCCTTCCAGCGAGCTGCGAGTATTTTGAGGCCTTCGTCCTACATATGTCCTTCTTCTGTAACATAGAGCTAAACAACTTGCGACAGCCTCAAGGGCTTTCCGACTAGGTCGGTGAACGGCTGCTCCATTCCGGATTGATTAAGCTGCTTTGTCGGTTGATCGTTAGCTTCTGGGAGTTGGAATCTAGCTGAACTGAAGGCTTCTGGCTGACTGGAGCTTTTGGGCATTGAAATCTTGGACGAGCCTGAGCGCCTACAACGGCTAGATCGCAAATTCTTTTTAGTTCCAGACTGTTCTCGGAGGGAGTGACAACGGATTTTTTAAACACGAGGGCCCAATCTAGTCAATAAGGTTTTGGAAACGGAGGAGAAGACGTGGATAAGAGAGAGGTTTGTGAAGGTATTGCTGCGATCGTTGGCACTGATAATGTGACTGACCTAGATTTCGATTTACACGCTTACAGCAGAGATCTCAGCCCAGCAAGAGGAAGAGTGCCATCAATGGTAGCGAGGCCGAGATCGAGTAGCGAGGTTTCAGCGATAATGCGTTATGCAAATCGGAAAAGGCTCCCGGTCTATGTGAGAGGTGGAGGAAGTTCACACTGGGCAGCTTGGCTTCCAGTTCACGGGGGTTTACTTCTTGACATGTATGCTATGGAAGATGTTCTGGAGATCGACGACAAAAATTTGACTGCGACTGTTCAAAGCGGCTGCACTTGGTACAAACTTGATGGAGACCTTAGAAAGAGAGGGCTTACCTATCTCTCAAGCGAGATGGGTGGACCGGCTATGACCGTGGGAGGGAGCATAATAAAGGCTGGAGGAGGACCGTACGGCACAACCAAGTTCGGCCTTCACGGCCAATGTGATGTTCTCGGTTTGGAGTTTGTGCTGCCGACAGGCGAGATAGTGAGAACCGGCTCAGGAGCGTACCTCGGCGTTCCCCGGTTCAGAAGGTATGGGATTGGTCCGGATTTGACTGGCTTGCTTATCGGGTCGGAGGGTACGCTTGGAATTCTCACCGAAGCAACTTTGCAGGTCAGGCCTATTCCTAAAGCAGAGGACTTTCTCTCCTTCACTTTTGGCGACTGGAATGATGTTATGGAAGTGGGGGATGCTATTACTAGGCCGTTTGGAGACGAGATCGCGTTCGCCTTTGAGGCGAGCGAGGAATCCAGTGCGTTAGGGTCGATAACCGCGCGGATCCACTTGTATGGTTATGATAACGAAGTGTTGGAATACAGAAAGAGAAAGCTGAGGGAGATCTGCGGCAAACACAAAGGAAAAGAGGGCGACGCATCCGTCTCTCGAGAGTTCTTTACCCGAGTAACCGCAGGTCTGAAGGGCCTATTCGATCAAGGTGTGTGGCATTTCACAGGTTGCGGAATGATCCCGATAAGAAGACTTCCAGAGTTCAATGAGGTCTGGCGCGAAATAATCGCTCGAAAGTACAAGTTTCCAAGATGCACCTTTGGTGCTTGGACATTTCCAAGGGGATGGGCTATCTACGCACACCTAAGATACAGTGAGCCAGATGAGCTTAAGATGATCCTAACGATCTCGAATGAAATGAACAAGCGATTCATAGAGATGAGGGTTGTCCCTTTTGGGATAGGTGGCCCGGACGGCTCCCTACCCTTCATTCGAGGTCGACTAGGATCGTACTACGAACTACTCAGATCGTTGAAGAAGGCGCTAGACCCCAATGACATTTTGCAGCCAGGCATACTGGTGGAGTAGGTGTCTCATGTCTCCTTTGTCTTCATACGCTCAAGAGATTATGAAATGCGGTAGGTGTGGCTACTGCCTCGGCGGATACACGGCTGAGACCTGTCCAGCTAGATACGTCATAGGCTTCGAGTCCGGTGCAGCCAGAGGCCGAATGCTTGCAGCAAGAGCGATGCTGGAAGGAAGATTAGAGAATTCGCCTAAGCTCATTCAGCGAATCTACACCTGCTTCTTATGCGGCGCCTGCAAGACAAAATGTGAGGACGCCGCAAGAATAGATACTGTCGAGATCATAAGAGCAATGAGAGCGGAGGTCTTCAGCCAAGGAATTAACATCCCTGAGGAGGTTGAGAAGCTCGGAACAGCTCTGGAGACTAAACGCAACATCTTTGCTAGTGCCCCAGAAAAAAGAATGGCGTGGATAACTCCAGACATTCATGTCGATGAAAGAGCTGAATTACTCTACTTCCCCGGCTGTGTCAGCTCGCTCAGATTTGCCGAGATAGTTGAGTCGACAGCTCGGATTTTGAATACAATCTACGTGGATTTCTCTACATTGGGGGTGAGTGAGTGGTGCTGCGGAAATCCTCTCCTCTTAACCGGGCAATATGATCTAGCTAGAGAGATGGCGAGGCATAACGTTGAAGAGATCAAGAGAAGGGGCGTCAGACATGTTCTTGTATCTTGCCCTGGCTGCTACAGGACGCTCAGCCAAGAATACTCAAAGCTTCTCGGTTTCGCTGAAATGCCGTTTGACGTTATTCATACTTCGCAACTGTTTCACCATGTGGCCGCGGAAGGAAAAATGCCATTTAGAAAAATGCCCCAAGAAGTTCTGACATACCACGACCCATGTGAGCTAGGCAGATTGTCGGGCATATATGAAGAGCCGCGAGAATTGATCCAACAAATTCCAGGAATAACGCTCGTCGAGATGGATAGAAATCGCGAAAGGGCTTGGTGCTGCGGCGGGGGAGGAGGAGTGAAGATAGTCTATCCCAGCCAAGCTTCGAAAGTAGCACTCGCCAGATTGAAAGAAGCCGAATCTTGCGGGGCCACAGGCATTGTGTCCGGTTGCCCCACATGCAAATGGAATCTCAATGAGAACTTAGCGGCTGCTGGCTCCAGATTAAGAGTAGTCGATCTATCTGAGCTTGTGTACTCATCGCTCACAAGATGAAGTAGACTTCGATGGCATGAAGAATGCCTAAAATTGATCGATACTGGGTCTCTACAGAACTTTACTACACGACCGAGCATACTTGGGCTAGAATAGAGGAAAACGGATTGGTCAAGGTTGGAGTGAATGATTTCGCGAGTAAGAGCGCTGGAGAGATCTTGTTTGTTGAAATCCTGCAGATAGGCAAGGAGGTCGAGTATATGAAGCCTTTTGGAGAGATTGAGACTTCAAAATGGGTCGGCGAGCTTTACTCTCCATTCACTGGAAGAATTGTTGCGCTGAATAAGGAAGTTGTCGAAAACCCTCGGTTGATCAACGAAGATCCATACGGTGCCGGATGGCTAGTTGAGATTCAACCCACGAAAATGAATGAGGAAATCCCGAAGCTACTACATGGAGAAACAGCAGTTGAATGGTTGAAGAGAGAAATTGAGGCGAGAAAAAAGAAATAGATTCGAAGCTCGATCCTTCAGCCAACTCCTACGGTATCCGGCGCTAGAGCTGTATCACCGGATTCCGAAGGGTACCTATTTTCTCGACGGTTATCTCTACGAGATCTCCGTGTCTTAGTGAGAAATCGTCTGGAGGAACCACTCCTGTCCCCGTAAGACATAATGTGCCCATAGGCACAGGATTGTCTCGGCAAAGATATGAGCACAACTCCTCTACGCTGCGTTTCATTCTTGATGTGTTTGTCTGTCCTACGAACAACAACTCGTTTTTTCTAAAGATCTTGCATTCAATGTCAAGGTCTCCGGGATTATCCACTTCCTCAGGGGTTGCTATAACTGGCCCAATTGCGCAACATCCTTTGTATATCTTAGCTTGAGTAAGATAGAGCGGATTTTCGCCTTCTATATCCCTCGCTGAAACATCATTGCCGATGGTGTATCCTACTATGTCGTTGCGCACACCTAAAATGAATGTCAGCTCTGGCTCCGGAACGGTCCACTTGGAATCGCTTCTTATACATATGGGTTCGTTTGGACCTACGCATCTGCTGGCCGTCGCCTTGAAGAATACCTCAGGTCTTATCGCTTCATATGCCCTGTGATAAATCCCTTTGATCGTCGTCTCCGTCTCTCTCGCCTGCTTACTCCTAATGTAGGTCACGCCACAACCCCAAACCTCAGGTGGTTGATAAGGCATGCGAAGACAGGCTCGCTTAATTGTAGGAGAGGTGGCTAGAGGATCGCATTGATATGTTTTCCACTTACTCTTCTGAATCAACGATGAAACGAAACTTTCTACCGACACGTTGCGTGCGTAGGATTCCTTCAAGATCTCAAGGAACGACGAGAGTTTTCGATCTACACCTGTAAGGTCACGAATCGCGCCGTCTTCTGCCACACCTGTTCGAACACCTTCATTCAATGTTTCGAATTGAACTATCCTCGTAGGTTTCCCCTCTTACCCGGATGCCTCGAAGGTAGATCTTGATATCTAAGAAGTATTAAATCGCTTTAAAGGCATTAGACCTGAACGTAAGGTACAAGTCTTGACTCGCAAGTATAGCGTGATCGTTGTAGGGGGCGGCGTAGCCGGAGTCAACGCTGCGATAGAGGCAAAATCGGTTCGTTCATCTTCTTCGGTCGCCTTGATAGCCGACGAAGACACGGTATATCCAAGACCATCATTGACAGCTGCAATATCAGGACTTATCAAGTCTGTTGATGATGTTGCTATATACTCCCGAAGCAGCTTGAAAGCGCTTGGAATCAACGCTTTCTTCTCTAGCAAAGCCATTTCATTAGATTCTGACAATAGGACAATTACGTTAATGGATTCAAACGGAGAGAGAACCTTTGATTATAGGAACCTAGTGTTGGCTACTGGAAGCGTACCTGCTGTGCCGTCTGTCCCCGGTCTCGCTCTTAACGGTGTCTTCTCGATTAAATGGATCGAGGATGTACTGCGTCTTTCAAGTTTCGCTAGACCTGGTATGAAAGCCTGCGTTGTTGGCGCTGGATTTATCGGTTTGGAAGTGGCGCAAGCCTTGTTTCAGCGCGGCCTTAAAGTGACGTTAGTTGAGATGCGGCCGCGAATCCTACCTGAGCTTCTGGAGCCTGAGCTTTCCAGGAGAGTCAAGGAGCAAGTTGAAAGATTCGGTCTGGAGGTTTTGACCAGTTCCTTGTTGGAAAGGATTCACGGTAGAGGTCGCGTAGGATATGTCTCTGTGGACCAAAGCCGATTAAGCGCTGATCTCGTTGTATTTGCAACAGGAGTCAAACCAAATGTAGAATTAGCGCTGAGAGGCAGACTGAAGCTGGGAAGTACGGGAGCCATTGCAACGGACAATAGCTTGAAGACCAATATAGAATCAATCTACGCAGCTGGAGATTGCGCGGAGACTCTGGATTTAGTTACTCGGAAGGTCTTGTATAGACCTCTCGGAACCGTAGCTGCCAGGTCGGGAGAAATCGCTGGCTCAAACGCCGCTGGAAAGCAGAGAGAATATGTTGGATATCTCAGGCGACAGTACGATAGAATATTCGGGATCGAGATAGTAAGCATGGGTTTGAGCACTCAGCAGGCGAGAGTTCGAGGAATCAAGGCAGAAGCGGTTCCGATCGAGGCGCCCCATCACATTGATCCAGTTCTCTCAATTTTGAAGCCAAGTGAAGCATTGCTGAACGCGGTTGTCGAGAAGAAGAGTCAGAGGATAATAGGATGGCAAGCGATCGGCAAACCTATCCGCACATCATGGTACTCCCAGTTTCTAGAAGAGTTGATTGAGAGACAGGAAAAACTCAGTTCGATCCAGGATATGGGACTGAGAGTAACAGAGTAGAAATATGAGAGAAGACAAAGAAAGTTCTGGGAATTTCACTTCTTTGAACTAGGCTTAGGCAGCCTATTCATCTTTCGAAGTTGTTCGGCCGCATCTTTCAGTCCAACCTTGATTAGCGTCTTCTCGTGGGGCCAGCTTGTCTTTCTATCCCACTCGTGAAGAGCGTAATATCTATCGAGCATACCGTTGAGTTCCTCTCTAGAATTCATGAGCCCTTTGCCCGGTCCAGTTGGAGACGGCTCATTCATCAGCCTCCAAGGTAGGTCATCATACTTTCTATCGATTCCCTCACGGACATTGAAGCATTTTTCAAGTGTTAGTATGCGCCTTCCAGCTAGCGTGATCTGCTTCTCTTTGATTCGCATACCGGTAGCTGCCGAGAACATCTCGGCCATATTCTTCGGGTTCACAGCGTAGGCTGCTGTGGAGCTGAAAGCGCAGAACCCTAATGAGTCTGTTACAGCGTAGCAGTCTTCATGCCATCGGACGATTTCAGGACGATATTCGGTGCGATAAGGTGTCGCCCACTTCTCGTCACCTGTTATCTTCTTTATCAAAGCAAGCCGTGTAGGAGTACCGCCGAATTCAGCAAGAACCTCAGTGTGCAGATGATCCGGTCCTCTTGGATTGACCGCGAATGCAAGAGCGTAACCCTTGGCTGATCTGGTTTCCACATCGGATTGCTCCAATCCCTTTGAGTTGTAGATTGCCCATTTCCAAGATCCCTTGCCAACTTTGCGTGACGCGCGCATCGTTCCTTCAGCCAGCATGTTTCCAAGTTTTCCTTCCCTGCGGGCGATCTTTTCAATCGTTACAATCAAAGCGTCAGGATTGCCGAATTTCAGATCTATGCCGTCTGTGTCTGCTTTTCCGAGAACTCCTCTCTCGTAGGACTCCATAGCCCATTGGATCGTAACGCCAGTGGATATCGTGTCGAGCCCAAGTGTATTGCACGCTTCATTAGCCTTCATAACCACACCAGTGTCGAAATTCCCCGTTCCGCCCCCGAGAGATGCTGAAGTTTCATATTCAGGCCCTCCCCCAGAAGCACCTGCGAAAGGTCCTGTCTTCACGCTGCAGTATCTGTGGCATGAGACAGTACAACTGAAACAACCAACGCGTCTGTCTAGGTATCCTTGTTCAACGAAACATTCCCCGGAAAGCGGATAGACATTGTCAACTTTCCCAACTTTGAAGTTGTATGACGGAAAAGAGCCAAGCTCATTGATAACTTCCATTCCACCGGCAGTACCTGTCTTGTATAGCTTTATCCCCTCAGGGTCCTTAGAGAAACCGATTCGCGCTGCCAGCGCAACCTCATTGAAGTTATCTGGGTCGGCGAGTTTCAGTTCACCTGTGCCTCTCACTGCGATAGCCTTGAGTCTCTTTGACCCCATAACAGCGCCTGCTCCGCCTCGCCCAGCCGCATGATATACCGAATTCATGACCGACGCGAATCTAACGAGGTTCTCTCCGGCAGGACCTATGCATGCAACTTTGGCTTCCGGTTCACCGTTCTCACGTTTTATAGCATCATCCGTATCCCTCACGTTCAAGCCCCAGAGTTGCTGAGCATCTCTCAGCTCTACGTTGTCGTCGTTAATCCATAGGTAGACTGGTTTTCTGGATCTCTGATATACAATAATGTGGTCATAGCCTGCGAACTTAACCTCAGCTCCCCAATGGCCGCCCATGTTTGTTTTTAGATAAAGGTTTGTAAGTGCGCCTTTACAGGTTACAGTGGTTCTTCCTGAAGAGGGAGCTGTTGTACCTGTCAGTGCGCCTGTTCCAAAAATCAAAAGGTTCTGTGGGCTGAAGCAGTCTATTCCTGGCTTCCGAATAAGGTCCCAGAGCAGTTTCGCATTTATGCCTCTACCACCTAGGAATTGAAATGTCAGTTTCTTGTCCAAGTCTTCTGTCCATATCTTCTTCTTGGCCAAATCAACGTGAAGAATCTTGCCTGCCCATCCATACATCTTCAGCTTCCACCTGAAAATAGTGCAGAGAGAGCTTCGACTCGCCTCTCTAGAGATTTCCATTTCTTCTGCATATACGGACGCTCTAAGTCAAGATATTTTATTGCGCCGGGCATGCAGACTTCTGCGCACGCGGGTTTACCATCGCAAAGGTCGCATTTCACCGCGACTCCTTTCTGCACGTTGATCGCTCCGAACGGGCACGCCCACACGCACTCTTTGCAAGCTATACATTTTTCGCGATCGACCACGACAGAGCCGGTTTTCGGATGCCGTGAAATAGCTTTCATTGGGCAGACGACTATGCAGGGAGCAGGGTCGCATTGTTCACATATGATTGGAACGCCTAAGCAGATGCTTTCTCTCTTCGGAACCCATATGCGAGTCTTGTTCAGACTGAACAGTTTTTCTTTGGCCGCCGAACATGCGACCATGCATGCTCTACACGCAGTGCATGCCTCTAGATCAAGAAATAGGACTTTTTGAGTCAATCTACTGCCCCGTTCATTGAATAAACCAGTTAAGCAGCCAGATTTTCATATAAACTTTGTCAGATATCGCGAGTGTATGCAAACTCACTGTGAACAAAACAAACTTGAATTCGTTCATTGTGGGCATAGATTAAACGGGTGGAGTTTTAGAGGGTTGCTTGCCAAGAGTCAAGCCTTGCCTAGTTGATTGAAGAGTCAGGCCTCTCTAGACCTACACCATTAAGCCATCTCGGAGGCGCCGCCTCGCCATCGGTTTCGTTTTAAAGCTTCTAAAGCACATGATATTTTGCAAAAACATCGCGCAGATAGGCGCCCGTCTTCAGCTCTTCTCTTGTCTTGTCCTCTCCACTGACTTTCTCAAGGGCTGTCTCAATGACTTGAGTTTCTACTTCGCGCGGGATCACCACAACGCCATCTATATCTCCGAAGACTATCTCACCGGGGTCAACTAGAACACCTCCGCATTCGACTGGCACATTATAGTTAATGACTAGGCTTCTTCCGTACGAGTTGACGGGCTTTACTCCCTTGGCGAATACAGGAAACTTCATCTCAATGATCCTCTTGACATCTCGGGTGTAGCCATCGATAACGGCTCCGCTTGCTCCTCTCGCCTTGGCGGCGGTGGATAGCAGTTCCCCCCAGAAGCATGTCCTTCTGGACTTGTTCGTAGAAGCGACTAGGACATCATTTGGCTTCAAGCTGTCGACGGACTCGATCTCTAGGAGGTAGGGATCCTTCGGCTCATGGTATACGTCGACCGATAGCACGGTGAGGGCTCTTCCCACCAAGACGGCGTCTGGGAACAGAGGTCTTATCTCAGCTTCCATAGCTCGATTCCTAAAACCGATTCTATCAAGAACATCTGAGATTACGGGCGAGTACAGCTTCTCTCTCATCATCTTGAACATTTCAGAATCGCTTGATAACTTCACGTCACCTTCACATCCTCTCATCATGACAAGATTACTTGACAAGTCTTAAAGCAGTAGCGATTATTGCAAGTGGCTTACTGGTATGCATTACGCTAGATCGCCGATTCTGCTGGAACCAACGGCTTCCAATACGCCATCTTCAATTATCTGATTCTCTTCCAGTTCAAGGGAAACAAACATATCTGCAAGTCTAGTTGACGGATTGGAGCGTCTTGGAAAGTCTTAAGATGATAGAAATCTTAAGCCGTGATGATACCCTCCATCAGCGCTAACACTGAACCGGTACTTCACAATACAATCCTAATCAAACCGGTCGAGCTCATGAATTGGCGTATCGCCCGCCAGTTTCCACGGCGAGTCTAAAGTTCGGCGGTATCGGGAACAGTATCGGCAGATCTACCCCGGACGAAACATATTCTTCGATTCTCTCTATGATTCTTTGAGGGTTTCCGAAGGCACCGAATCTTTCGACCATTTCGTTCGAGGCGTATCTTGAGGCCTCAGCCATACCTTCCTTCTCGAGTACTCCGCGTATCCTCGAGGCTTCAAAGGGATCTATATTGCTCATTTTGAGGACTTCTTCACTTGTGTAAGAAACCATGTATGCAACGAAGCCTCGGACAATCTTTCCTGGCGGCTTGTTCTTCTCTGAGGGGGCGCATGCGATATAGCACCCCACATCGATTTCAGACGGATCCCTATTCGCTCTCCTTGCTCCGATTCTCAAGTTCTCGATTGCGTACTTCACGTAAGGTATGGGGCTTCCTATGGAATATAAGACTCCGTCGCCTATCTCTCCAGCTAGCTGCAGCATTTTTGGCCCCATAGCAGCTAGGTAGATTGGGATACGTCTTCTCATAGGTCTAAATCGGCCGATGAGGTCGAAGTAGGGGTTGGCGCCGAACCTCACTTTCTCAACCTGTATGACCGAGCCTCGATATGTTGTCTCTTTCTCAGCTAGAAGTCGTCGAATAAGGTCAACGCTTTCCCTCATCGTTTGTAGCGGTTTCTCGACATTGATGCCCATCTGTTGAACGAGAGGTATCACGCCGGTGCCGAGGGCTAGAATACTTCTACCCTTTGATATTTCGTCGATGGTTGCGATAGTCTCGGCGATCAGCACAGGATGCCTGGTATACGGATTGATGACCCCGACCCCCAGCTTGACTTTCTTCGTCACGAACGCGAAACATGCCAGTGGAGATACAGCGTCCCTAAGGAAGTAGTCTTCTGCAATCCAAACTGAATCAAATCCTCTCTTCTCAGCTAGCTTTACGTATTGAACCATATCCATAATCGAGAGCGGAACCCCTGAGAAACCAAGCCCAATTCGCCTCATATGCATGCACCCGGTTCCGGTATTGTGTTCGCCGCAATTCAACTTAAGCGTTGTCAAAGTCAAAGTTGAGGTTCTCAAGCTTGCATATTGGGTCGCAATCAAGTCATCATATTCGGCGCCTTCCAGACCGATGCTTCTACGGCTTGACTTGGATTGCCCCGCGAGGCTCAATCACACCTCAAATGTGAAAAGCTTAAGAAACTAAGACTCTAGATTGGCATGATCACCTCAAAACTGAAATAGGCTAAAGCTCAGGTGTCGTTGATGCAGTTGCTTGAGTATGAAGTCAAGCAGATCTTTTCGGAACAAGGGATTACTATTCCAAGGAGTAGGTTAATTTGCAGTTCGTGCCAGCTGGCAAGGTGCTCAACGCCGCGGAAGAGGAACAGCTGAGAGCAAGATCGAAGCATTCAGGCGTGCGGGAGTGAGTGTTATCAGTCGTCCTTCAGAGGCCGTCTCATGTGTAAGAGAGGCCCTCAGCGAGCGCCGGTAGTTCGCCTCAAGGATGTGAATTTACTAGACGATTCAGCAACTCACTCGAGATGTTTCCTCCGCTTACGATTAGACCGATCTTTTCCTTGGCTCTCGGCTTATACTTGAAAAGGAGAGCTGCAAGAGAGGCGGCGGCAGAAGGCTCCGCGATGATGTGAAGCTTCCTCGCTAAGAAGAGTATGGCTTTGCACATCTGCGAATCTGTTACTAGGAACATCTCGTCAACATATCTCTGAATCATCTGGAAAGTCAGATCGCCAGGTTGCCTTGAGGCCAAGCCGTCAGCGATAGTTTCAACCGACTTCTTCCTCACTATTCTCCGTTTTCTCCAAGATTCATAGACAGCGGGCGCTCCTGTGCTTTGAACGCCTACAACTTTTATCTCCTGTTTGATAGCTTTGGCAGCTGCAGCGATCCCTGAGATCAATCCTCCTCCACCTACCGGAACTATCAGTGTCTCAAGTTCAGGAAGATCTTGAAGGACTTCTAGCCCTATCGTTCCCTGTCCAGCAATGATGGCAGGATCATCAAAAGCGTGAATGAACACCGCGCCGGTTTTGCTTTGAGTTTCAATGGCCTTCCCGTAGGCTTCCTCATAGTCCTTCCCCACGCGAATTACCCTAGCTCCAAGAGCCTTAATAGCGGCAAGCTTTTCGAGATTAGGGTTCTCGGGAACGTAAACGGTTGCTTCTAAGTCGAAGACTTTGGCTCCATAGGAGACTGCGAGTCCATGGTTGCCTGAGGATGCTGTTATGACTCCTCTCTTCCTTTCGGAGCTTGTGAGCCTGCTGATCTTGTTGAGCGCTCCTCTTATTTTGAACGCACCGGTCAATTGGAGATTCTCAAGCTTCAAGAAGATCTGGGCGTTCGTCCGCTCCGAGAGGATAGGCGAGAACACCGTTGGTGTTCTGACTATGAGATCTTTGATAACGTTCGCTGCCGCATGAATGCCCTCGATATCTGTCATCGTGTTGCCTCCTTTGCTCCAGCTGACGAGTCTTTCACCTGAATAGATCTAGTTCAGCGGGCCTGATGAGTTCCACGCCTTTCCCTTCCTCTTTTCTATAGTGATAGCCCTTTACTATTGCGACTGGTACCCCGTCGGATTTGTTCATCACGAGCTCTGCAGCAGACGCGATCTCATCTGCAACAGCCATAACCGTTACAGTAAGTACATAGTTGAACATGTCTCTCAGACCTCTGTAATCTATTATCGGCTTCATCCCCGAAACCCCTATCGCAACGTTCACGTGCCCTATCCTCCAAGGTCTTCCAAAAGTGTCTGAAATTATCACAGCGACATCGACGCCAGACAAGCGCTGGATTGTAGCTCGTATTCGTCTCGCCGACTCGTCAGGATCCACGGGAAGAATAGAGACGCATTCGGCGCCTTCTATGTTCGACTTGTCTACCCCACCGTTCGCACATACAAATCCATGGCGGGTTTCAACGATCAAGTGCTGATCCTGCATTTTGACTATACGTCTTGACTCCCTTAGGATGACTTCGACATGCCGCGGATCTCTGCCTGTCTGTTTGGCTATATGCAGCGCAAACGGCGATGGAACAATTTGGTTCAAGTCAATAATTCTTCCTTCAGATTTGGAGACGATCTTCTGAGTGACAACCACTATGTCACCTTCTTCAAGTCTTATGCCTTGTCTCTGCGCCGCATCAAAGATTATCGCGCCTATGTCGTCGCCCTTCTTGATCAACGGTATGCCTTCCAGACCTATGATCTGTATCAAGTTAAGGCACCTCTTTTCGAGATGAAGCCCCAATTTCAATTACAGAAACGATAGAAAAAGACTTGCTGAAAGCTTGTTTGTCGGTACAGTCTGCGGGTTGGTTTCTATGTCGTGCCTCATCGGGTCTTTCATCGTTTCGTGGAGGAGCTCTCTATATAGCGGATGGGATGCTCCCACTCTTGTCGCGAGAGGTTTAGGAATCTAGGCCTTATCTAGAAATTGGCTTGCTATGAGGGTTTCTCTTCGCTAGCAGCAAGAATCCTAACGTAGTCAGCTGTGTCAGTAGAGATATCAGCCACCTGCTCCATCGCGTCTACCAAGTCCTTCATGATCAGTAAGGTTGCTGGATCTAGCTTGGTTGAGTACTTGATGAATAGTGACCGAGCTTTTACATACTCTTCATCGATGCGGTGTTCGGCTAGGTCAACTTTTCTAGAGAAATCTCTAGCTATCTCAGGATTGTCGCCAAGCCTCTCGATGCTTCCACGCAGGTTTATAGAGCAGTCCACGAGACCGCGGGCGATGTTGACGCATGTTTCCCTGATTTCGCTCGGTATATCTGAATTCATCAGGATTTTTACGTCTCTAGCAGAGTCCTTGACGCAATCAGCCATAACATCAAGTCTCTTGACTAGATGCATGATGTCTTCTCTTGGCCCTGGCTCTATTTGTCCTCGCGCTAACTCTTCGAAGACTGCCCTTCGGAGGTTATCGATCTCCTCCTCGACTAGGAAAAGTCTCTCGATACTCTTTTCAGCCTCATCTTTTCTTCCTTCAGCTGAAGCTGTAACAGCTTTCTCGAGCTCGCTAACTATATCTATAGCCTTGCCTATCTGAGCACTGGCAAGACTCAATACCTTATTCTTGCGTCGCTTTACAAGCCACCCGAGCAATGCTTCACTCAAGACCGTTTCACCAAACTGGTCGACTGCGAGTTTTGAGAGCGATATCCATTACCTAAGGTGAATTAGCATACTTAAACTCGCCGAAGTAATACATTTTTTCGAGAATATGTGAAGACAGTATGACTCTATTTGAGCCAACTGTCGCCGACCTTTCTAGTGGGCGGGACGCTTTAAGGCGACAAGCTGTTTATTATCGACTAGTAACTAGTCTAAACGCATCTGCGCATTTCGGTGTCTGACTTGAGCAAGTTGGATATTTTGGTAAGAGGTCGAGCTGGCGAGAGCCATCTTCTTCTCGGAAACGAGGCTGTGGCTAGGGGAGCTCTGGAAGGAGGTGTTACAGTGGCAACCACATACCCCGGCACTCCTTCCTCTGAGATAGCGGACACTATCGCCTCGATGGCACGCGAGGCGGGCATATACATGGAGTACTCGACCAACGAGATGGTCGCTCTTGAGGTTGCGGCTGGTGCGTCGATATCCGGAGCTAGAGCGATATGCTCAATGAAGATGGTCGGGCTGAACGTCGCTTCAGATGCATTGATGACTTTAGCGTATACAGGGGTTCGAGGAGGGTTAGTCGTTGTTTCTGCTGACGATCCTGATTGCTTCAGCTCTCAAAACGAGCAGGACAACAGGTACTACTCGTTGCTAGCTAATGTTCCTTGTCTTGAGCCTTCTAACCCGCAAGAAGCAAAAGACATGCTTCTTTCTGCCTTAAGATTGTCAGAGGAATTTGAGTTACCCGTAATGCTTCGTTTGGTAACGAGAGTCAGCCACACACGGAAACCTGTGGTCTTTGGATATATCGAGGCCAGGAATCGGGACATGAAATTCTCGAGGGATGTGGAGAGGTTCGTCATGGTTCCCTCGAACGCCAGATCTAGACATCTCGTTCTTCTAGAGAGGATGGATCGCATCAAGAAGGTTGCGGAGGAGTCTTCGCTCAATGCTGTTCTCGGCGAAGGAGCTCTAGGCGTTGTGACATCAGGCGTCTCATTCAACTATTGTACGGAGGCCTTGAATCTTCTCGATTTGAGAGCTTCTGTCCTCAAACTTGGCCTAGTTAATCCTCTTCCAACCGGGCTGATCACATGTTTCTTGAAGGAGCACGACCCTGTCATCGTTGTGGAGGAGCTTGAACCGTTCCTTGAGTTACATATCAGGTCAATAGCGCAAGGAGCAGATATTCACTCCAAAATTCTTGGGAAGTTGAGCCACCCCTCTTATCTGCCTAGAAACGGTGAACTCTCAACGAAGCTTGTTCTCTCCGCGACTTGTAACGTCGTCGGCAGGCCAACTCCCATAGATTTTCAGGATATCGAGAATCGTTCCCGAACAGTTGAAGCATTATCCCCGCCTCGCCCTCCAGTGCTATGTCCCGGTTGTCCTCACATGGCATCTTTCCACGCAATCAAGGTAGCAACCGGTGGGAAAGCAGTCTGCGCTACGGATATCGGTTGCTACGCTTTGGGCGCTCAACCCCCTCTCTCGGTAGGAGATGTGATGCTATGCATGGGCGCTAGCGCCGGCGTCTCCTTAGGCGTAAGCAAGGTCGTCGAAGAGCCTGTTGTCGGGGTTGTTGGGGACTCAACATTCTTTCATGCTTCAATCCCCGGATTGATCAACGCTGTCTATAATAAACACAAGTTCGTCTACGTCGTCCTGGATAATTGTACGACTGCTATGACGAATTTCCAGCCTCACCCCGGTACTGGTATTACGGGGCTTGGGGAGCCGTCTAAACAGATTTTGATCGAAGATGTTGCGAAAGGTTGCGGAGTCGATTTCGTCAAGATCACTGATCCTTACGATCTGAAGTACGCGATATCAACGATTAAGGAGGCTGTTGAGTACAAGGGTCCTGCAGTCGTTATCTCTAGACATAAGTGTGCTATCTTGGAGTCTCAAGAGAGAACGGCGAAGGGCGAAGAGACGGTGCCGTTTGAAATTGATGAAGAAAAGTGCACAGAGTGCATGGCTTGTATCAAGCTGCTGGGTTGTCCCGCTCTTGTAGTAAGCCAAGGAAACGTGTCGATCGACTCGATTATATGCGTGGGATGTGGTGTCTGCGCCCAAGTCTGTCCCTACGTCGCTATTCGAAAGGGTTGAGGTGGTCGAGGTTTGAGTACTACGAATCTGATCGTTGCTGGCGTTGGAGGTCAAGGAGTCATTCTCGCTGCTGAGATTCTTGGAAACGCGGCTATCAAGGAGAACTTCGACGTTGTCATCAGCGAGGTTCACGGTATGGCTCAGAGGGGAGGAGCTGTGGTTTCTCACGTCAGGATCGGGCGCAAAGTCTACTCGCCAACAGTTGTAGAAGGCTTAGCAGATGCTATCTTAGGGTTTGAGCCTGTTGAAGTTTTGCGATCTCTCCGTTATGCGAGTGATCGAACGAAGATTGTTACGAGCAAGAGATGTGTGATCCCGCCATCTGTCTCTATTGGTTTAGCTGAGTATCCTTCTCTCGAGCAGATAGTTGGGATGTATCATAGGTTCACTCAACACATCACTTTGATCGACGCTTTGAGGTTGGCTGAGGAGGCTGGTAGCGCTAGAACCCAGAATATCGTTCTGGTCGGTGCCCTAGCGGCGACTAGGGTGCTCCCCTTTAAGAATGACACTTTGAAAGCATGCATTCAAGAGAGGGTTCCAAGGAAGTACTTGGAGGCCAATTTGAAGGCGTTCGATCTCGGTTACGCTGAAGCTTCGTGTTGAAAAGAGTCGGCTGAGTATTCTGGGAGAACTTTCATTCAGCCGAATTCTTCTAGGGCTTTTTGAGTTCTTGTCACATAGTCAGTCTTCAGAACCAGATACGTCTCGCCTGTGGCGAATTCGTATGCATACTGCACATTCGTACCCTCATTCCCCAGTTTCTCAGCTACCGATGCGATTTCCGCAAAAATATTTGCGGAGAGTAGCCCGAGCATAAGAACTATTTTGGCATACGACCGACAGCTGTTTCACCGTTGAGGCAATCAGAGCCGGAGGATCAATGTTCCATCTGCCAATGTCATGCTTCCCGCAACCGTTATACGCTCAACGATGAGTGTATAGATTGAATGTGGTGTGGCAACAATGTCCGAACCAAAATATGAAGAGAGATGGAGCGTCTGGCTGCTTTTCCATTGTGCGAATCACAGCGCCCATGCATCGGACGCGGATGTTGGAGTCGCTATAGTCACCAACTCCCAAAATAGGCCTTATGTTATCGAAGCCGTGGGTGGCAAGGTTTGCAGTGTCTGCGGCGGCAACTTTGAGTTTACCTTGCAGGAGACCGCGCTAACCCCATATCTTCAGTATGACGTCGACCGATTTCGCTTGTCAAGATACCATGTAATGAAGGATGAAGAGCTTCTGCTTCAAGAATAACGAGGCTCTGCGAAAAGCGGTCGTCCAGATTCTTCCCGACCCCTTATTCTTTCGCCATCTCCTCTTCGAGCTTCGACTTCAGTAGTTCTCCAACCAGTTTCGCATCGGCCCTTCCCCGCACTTCACCCATTATCATATTCATCAATTTGCCGAACGCCATGTGACGTTGTTGCTTTACCAGTGATATTTGCTCACGCACATATCTTTCTACCAGCGAAGTCAGCTCTTCCCTAGAAAGCATCTTCAACCCGAGCTTTTCAATGGCTTGCGAGATTGAGGCTTCCCGGTTCTTGGAAATCCATGTGAGAATGTCAGCGATTGCTTCCTTGGCAATCATTCCTGAATCTACAGCTAGGAACGCTTCTTCTATTTGGCTTTCAGAAATAGCCTCAACAATTATGCCCTGCCGCACGAGGCTCTTGATTACTTCAGTGACCGTTGTTGCGACAAATGACGCCGGTATCTTTGTCTTGGAGAGGATGGTTTCGAACAACGGAAGATAATCTGAGTCCATTAACTGCTCAGCTAGCTTTC